>Ga0207675_100005992_pt1 | contig 11573 bp, 8 predicted proteins | sample KBSSwiS42_FD_184305 | JGI IMG/M metagenome (GOLD analysis project Ga0207675, IMG submission 184305) | Switchgrass rhizosphere microbial communities from Kellogg Biological Station, Michigan, USA - KBS Switchgrass S4-2 (SPAdes) (version 2) | ecosystem: Host-associated > Plants > Roots >...
CAAAGAGCCGCTCGACGTTCAGCAAAAGAGTTATGCCGACGACTACGAACCCGTCACGGAGGCCGATCGCGTTGCTAACAAAATCATCGTTGATCGTTTGAGTGCCGAGTTTCCTGACGATGGGATTCTTGCCGAAGAATCAATCGACACCGAGCGTCGTCTTCGCAAGCGGCGTGTGTGGATGGTTGATCCACTCGACGGCACAACCGGATTCATTCAAGGCAACGGTGATTTCGCGGTCCAGATAGGCCTGGTTGAAAACGCCGAGTGCGCTGTCGCCGTTGTTTATCAACCGCTCACTGGAGTGATGTATCGCGCGGCGCGGCATGCTGGCAGTTGGATTGAACGTCCCGATTTCCCGGTCCAACGTGCAACTGTCTCTGATCATAGACAGCTTGCTGAAATGCGTCTGGCTGCAAGTCGTTCTCACCGAAGTCCCCGGATGAATCGAGTGGTGACGAGTCTCGGTTTTCGAGAGGAAGTACAACGCGGTTCGGTTGGCATCAAGGTCGGTTTGATTGTCGAACAGCAGTGTGACGTCTACATTCATCTTTCACCGCGCACAAAGCAATGGGACACGTGCGCGCCGCAATTGATTTTGACCGAAGCTGGTGGTCAGCTCACGGATCTGTTTGGTAAGCCATTAAGCTACAACGTCCCCGAAGTCCAAAACCGAAACGGATTGGTGGCGACGAACGGCACGTCGCACGAACAAGTAATTAAGTCCCTCGCACCGCTGCTTGCAGAGTTTGGACGCAAGCCAGTCTAGGAACAATCATGAGACGGAGAGGTTTTCTCACTTACCTCCTACTGTGTTTGGTGCCGCTGCTCCTGGTCGCGGTACTTAACTACTGGAATGGCCTGCGCCTTGTCGATCAAACAGTAGGCGATACTGCTCAACGCGATCTGGATAGTCTCACCGCCGATGTTGATCGGCGTGTTCAGCAGCAGGAAGCCGAGATCCGTCGACTTGCATCTGCGAAATCGATTGGCGAGTTCTTAGCTGCCGGCGATAACTCAACGGACCAGCCACCACCTTCCGTAGCTGCAGATTTTGCTTCGGCCCTGGGACGCAACGGATCTTTATTTAGGTTGGCCCTATTCAACCAGAATCGGGTTTTGCGACTGCAGGCGGAACGATCACCGCAAGCGGCTGACGCAGGGGTCATGATTCGCACGAAGGATTTCAAGCCACAGACATTTCCACCCGACCTTCAGCAAAGCCAAAATTTCTCCCAAATCTCGAACACTCCCGTTTGGCGCTACGCATCCCCAATCTTCACCGATAATAGTGAAGTTCGCGGCGCGGTGCTGCTCGGCGAATTGGACCTCTCGGAGATACTCCTCGATCGCGCCGGCGGCTTTGCTAGCCCTCGGACTGATGCTGCCAACGAAACTCTCGTCGTTGCCTGGGACGGCGGTGAACGGATTCTGCATCACACCCAACGCTCACTCGACGGTCAACTACTCCGTAACGCCTTGCCGCAACTCGCGGACACCGCAAAATCACCGGGAAGCGGGATTCGTCGATTGCAGGTCGATAATGGAGGTGACTATGTTGTCGCCTTAGCCCCCTTACCACGGTTGAATATCAACATCGCGGTTGGTCGCGAGCGTTCGGCAGCGGTTGCAAGCGTCCATCGCTGGGGAATTGCCGGTGTCGTGATTGCTGTGGCCCTGGCGTTGTTGTTGTCCCTGTTAGTTGAAAGGATTGTCCAACTGCGATCGAGTGGCATCGTTCGCGTCAACGAAGCGCTGACTGCCGTCGCCAAAGGTGAGTTGGACCAGCGCGTCGAACTTCGCTCCGGCGATGACGCACGGTCCATGGCTGATAACCTGAATATTCTCGCCGAACGCATGCGGTCTCAGTACGCGCGTGAAGCCGAAGCACGACAATTCGAATCATTTTTCCGTCTTTCAGCGATGCTGACGCACGACTTGAAGAATGCGATCGAGGCGTTGTCGCTGATCGTGTCCAACATGGAACGCCACTTCCATAACGAACAATTTCGTGTGGATGCGATGCGGTCGTTGACAAGTGCGACCAACAAACTTAGAGGGCTGGTGGCACGTCTATCGCGACCGATTACCACCTTGAGTGGCGAACACAAACTGCCACGCCGCACTAACATCGCTCCAGTTATTCAACGCGCTGTGAAGGAGACAGCGGAACCCGCAGCCGACCGTCATACCCTGGAGGTAAAACTTCCGTCCGAGTTGTTTGCAGTTGTGGATATCGATCGTATCCATGAAGTTTTTGAGAATCTGATTCTCAACGCTCTCGAAGCGATGACGGAGAAACGCGGGACACTCACAATTTCCGCTGAGAAAACTCCCCAGGGTCAGGCTTTGATCACTGTTAGCGACACCGGCTGCGGCATGAGCAAGACATTTCTTCAAGAGCATCTATTTCGTCCGTTTAGGACGACCAAGAACGCGGGTGTCGGGCTCGGCCTGTATACCTGTCGTGAAGTGATCATGGCTAGTGGAGGCACAATCGAAGTCGATTCAGCGGAGGGTGTTGGAACCACTTTTCGCGTCGTGCTACCATCCGAGACCGGATAGGTTCTTATCAAACTTTCGACATGGAGCGCGGCAAGCTCCTCTACTTTATTTAGAACCATTTCTGGCGTTGTGTAGGATTAGTTCTGTAACGACGTCACTGCGTGATCGCCCCGATCAGAAAATCGTTCAATCCACCAGCGAACGGACGAAAGGTGAGGGGTCCACAAGCGTGACGACCCTGCAAACTGACCTCTAGTTCGTGGCCCTCGACCTCGCTTAGCGCATGCTGAATAACGACGAATTAGTGCGGGAAAGTGTTGTAGTACGTCAATCGAGCGAATGACTGACCAGCCGCAAGTTAAAGGAACCGTTTTGGTTGTCGATGACGACGACGCGATTCGCAGCGGTCTGTATTGGGCGCTGAGCTCCGAGTATCGTGTGCTCCAAGCGGGTTCACGTGAAGAGGCGTGCCGGTTGGTTGACGAACAAAAGATCGATGTGGTGCTCACTGACCTGCACTTGCCACCGCGAATTGACGACATCGCTGAGGGCCTTGCATTGATCGAAGCAGCACGAGGCCAGGATCCGCCTTTGCAGGTTGTTGTCATTACCGGCAGCGATGCGCGAAGGGCGTCGCTCGAAGCCGTTAGAAGAGGCGCATACGGATTCTTTGAGAAGCCGCTCGATCCGGATGAAGTGTTGCATATCGTCAATCAGGCAGCGCGACTTCGCAAGCTCGAGATTGAGAATCGACGTTTACGGAATCAACTCGGGCGTGCGCCTGGTTTTTCAAATCTCTCCGGCACAAGCCAGGCACTCGAAAATGTTTTGAAACAAGCGCGGTCTGTTGCTTCGACGACAGCAACAGTGCTGCTTACCGGTGAAAATGGCACAGGAAAAGAGATGCTCGCTCGCGCGATTCACGCCGAAAGTGCCCGTTCTTCCGGACCATTCGTGGCAGTGAGTTGCGCCGCGCTTCCCGAGACGTTGATTGAAAGTGAATTATTCGGACATGAGAAAGGCGCGTTCACCAATGCAACCCAGTCTCGCAAAGGACGTTTTGAACTGGCTGATGGCGGTACCCTGTTCCTTGATGAGATTGGAGAACTGAGTCCGGCAATTCAGGTGAAGTTGCTGCGTGTATTACAGGAAAGATCTTTTGAACGTGTTGGCGGTACGAAGACGCTTACAGTCGACATTCGTTTGATTGCTGCGAGCAACAGAGATCTGGAAAAGGAAGTTGAAGAGTCGAGGTTCCGTCAGGATTTATTTTACCGGCTCAATGTAGTGCCACTGTTGTTGCCGCCTCTCAGGGAACGACAGGACGACATCCCACTGCTCGCTGTGCACTTTGCTGAGAAGGCCGCGCAAAAACATGCTCGACCCACGCCACAAATCGACCCGATTCTGCTCGACGTTTTGCAGGACTACGAATGGCCCGGAAATGTTCGCGAACTCGAGAACCTGATTGAACGACTTGTAGTACTTGAGCGTGCTCCAACTTTAGGTCTGGAGTTTGTTCCGGAGAAGATGTTGCGCTCGGTTCCTCCTGTTGACGGTGCGCCTGATGAGTCGAGTCTGGAAGGTGCCGTGGTTGCTCTGAAGCGTCGAATGATCGTCAACGCGCTCAACGCTGAAAATAGCAACAAGGTGGCAGCAGCAAAACGTTTGGGTATTAGTCGATCGTATCTTCACCGGCTAATTAACGAGTTTGATCTCTGAGGCGCAAGAAAGAATCATTGGTCAATTGTTAATTGAGATTTAAGAATTGAGAATTGAAAAGCCAACTTCTCTTTAACCCGTCGAAATCTCAATTCTCAATTGTCAAATAACAATTGACCAATGATTTCTTTTCCTGCGCGTTTTCGGCAACCATCAGCCCTCACTTGAACCTATCCTCTCAATACTCCAATATGCAGAACGATGGCTAATGTCCAACTGCGGTTACCAGAAAATGTGCCGGGCGATTTTTTCGTCGACTCCACATGTATTGACTGCGACACCTGCAGCCAACTTTCGCCGATGGTGTTCCGCGATCACGGTGAGCAGTGCAGCGTCTACCATCAGCCAGGCACTTTCGAAGAAACCCGGTTAGCCATGATGGCCTTGGTATCTTGTCCGACAGGTTCAATTGGCACCACTGAGAAACACGATGCGCACCTTGGCATCGATGCATTTCCACTACAACTCGATGACAACGTCTACTTTTGTGGCTTTACTTCGGAGTCGAGCTTTGGCGCATGGAGCTATCTAATCACTCGGCCCGATAGTGAAGGCGGAAACATTCTGATCGACTCGCCTCGCTTTGCGACGCAACTAACAAAACGCATGGCGGCTTTAGGTGGCATCAGCCGCATGCTACTTACGCACAAAGACGACATCGCTGATCATGAGTTGTTCAAAGAGAGATTTGACTGCGCTCGCATCATGCACGCTGACGACGGAGCGCGCCGGCTTGGTATCGAACAGGTGCTTGAAGGGCAACAGCCGATTGAGTTGGATCACGATCTCGTTGCGATTCCAACGCCTGGGCACACGCGGGGCCACGTTGTATATCTTTACCGCCGGAAGTTTCTTTTCACGGGCGATCATTTAGCATGGTCGCTGAACAGAAACACACTCACCGCCTTTCGCAGTGCGACGTGGTACTCCTGGGGCGAGCAGATTGAATCAATGAAGAAGCTGCTGGATTACGACTTTGAGTGGGTCCTACCTGGACATGGTGATATGTACCACGTCGACGTCGAGACGATGCGAAGACACCTGAGAAGTTGCATTGCTTGGATGGAAACGAAGTAGACCATTTTAGATTTTTGATTTTAGATTTTTGATTGGCTATTTATGATTAATGATTTCTGCCTTAATGTATTCTTCGAGCCTGCAATCAGCCAATCAAAAATCAAAAATCAAAAATCAACAATGACTTGAGGTGCTGAATGAATCGAAACCAGAAAATTGCCCTCGGATGTGGCGGTGCCGGATGTCTCGGTTTAATTGTGGTGGCTATTGCCGGCAGCGTGATTTGGTATTTGTCGCGCACCCCTGGCTCAACACGAAACTCCAATTTCAACGTCAATATCAACCGAAACTCTAATACCAGTACCGCTACCGACGATTCCGACAGCAATTCAAACAGCAACACTAGTGGCAGCGCGACCGCAACCAGAATGTCTGACGACGAGAAGCACAAGCTCTATCACGCCGCCACGGTTACGAAAGACACTGACACGATGGTTCGTGTATGGAAGAGACTTGGTCTAACAGGCGCTGATGGAACTCCGAATGAAGCCTATCGTGAGTTCGCCAAGGACCACATCGGCTGGCTCTTCAGGAACACCGATTTCATGCAAGAGATGAACTCCGAGGAGAAAGCGCGCGCTTATGTAGACGCGCACATCAACGACTGAGGACATTTTTGATTGTTGATTTCAGATTTTAGATTTCAGATTTGTATTACTTCGGGTCTCAGGTCGGCAATCGGCACGTAATGATCGCAATCAACAATCTTCAATCAAAAATCTTCAATAACTGAAATGGATCCTTCCCGCATTCGCAATTTTTCAATCATCGCGCACATCGATCATGGCAAATCGACGCTTGCCGATCGTTTGCTTGAACTTACTGGCGCTGTCAGCGGACGCGATATGGAGGCCCAGGTGCTCGACAACATGGACCTGGAACGCGAGCGGGGCATCACTATCAAAGCACATGCAGTCAGGCTCGACTACAAAGCGCAGGACGGCATCAACTACATCCTCAATCTCATCGACACTCCAGGTCATGTGGATTTTTCGTACGAAGTCTCCCGCTCGTTGTCTGCGTGTGAAGGCGCACTGTTGGTCGTCGATGCGTCGCAGGGTGTTGAAGCGCAAACGCTGGCGAATACGTATCTGGCCATCGAGAACAACCTCGAACTCATCCCGGTAATCAACAAAATCGACTTACCGGGAGCGGAACCCGAAAAGGCCGTCGAACAGATCGAACACTTCATCGGTCTCGAAACCCACAATGCGATTCTTACGAGCGCAAAGACTGGCGAAGGCGTCGGCGAAGTTCTCGAAGCCATTGTCCGCGATGTGCCATCGCCAAAAGGAAAAGCAGACGCGCCATTGAAAGCGCTGATCTTCGACTCCTGGTACGACTCATATCGCGGAGTGATCGTTTTGATTCGCGTAATCGATGGAGCGATTCGTCCGGGTATGAAGATCAGGTTCGTCAATGCGGGACGCGATTACCAGGTCGAAACTTTGGGAGTTAATCGGCCGCGACCCACTCCGATTGATGAGTTGGGAGTTGGTGAAGTCGGTTTCTTGACCGGGTCAATCAAGGCTGTCGCCGACGTGCAAATTGGCGACACAGTCACTGAAGCTGCAAGACCCACGAGCGAGCCGTTTCCTGGTTATCAGGAGATCAAGCCGATGGTCTTCGCGGGTCTTTATCCCGTTGATACCAACCAATACGAAGAACTGCGCGATGCTTTAGACAAACTGCGGTTGAACGACGCTTCCTTTTTCTATGAACCTGAGTCGTCAACGGCCCTCGGTTTTGGCTTCCGCTGTGGCTTTCTCGGCTTGCTCCACATGGAGATTGTCCAGGAACGACTCGAGCGTGAATTCAATCTTGACTTGATATCGACGGCGCCCAGCGTGCGATATCTGGTGACAACAACTGACGGTGCAGTTATGGACATTGATTCGCCGGCGAAGATGCCGGATCCCGGACGAATCACGAAAATCGAGGAACCGATTATTCGTGCCGTAATCCTGACTCCCGATGAGTTTCTTGGTGGGATTCTTCCACTTCTCGAAGAAAAGCGTGGACAACAGAAGGGGTTTGAATACATCACCGCTAACCGGGTAATGCTGACTTACGAACTACCTCTGAACGAAATCGTCCTCGATTTTTATGATCGACTAAAATCGGTTTCACGCGGCTACGCTTCCCTCGATTACAACCTCGCCGGTTATTGGGAAAGTGATTTAGTCAAACTCGATGTGTTAGTGGCAGGCGAGCCAGTTGATGCGCTTTCCCTGATCCTTCATCGCGGCACAGCTCAACCAAAAGGTCGTGCACTCGCGGAAAAAATGAAGCAGCTGATTCCCCGCCAACTCTTTGAAGTGCCAATCCAGGCGGCGATCGGAAACAAAGTGATTGCGCGAGAAACAGTCAAGGCTCTCGGTAAAAACGTCATCGCAAAATGCTACGGCGGCGACATCACGCGCAAACGAAAGCTGCTGGAAAAGCAGAAAGAAGGAAAGAAGCGCATGAAGAAGGTCGGGCGCGTTGAGATCCCGCAGGAAGCCTTCCTCGCAGTCCTGAAAGTTAATGAATAAGACCGCTGACTGATTAAAAAACGACGGGTACGATGGTTAAGAATGATGCGCACATTGATCGTCCTGAGCACGAACTGTTGCTCTGTTGTGCCCGGACGGAGTGTGACACAGAAGTCGCCAGCAGACTTCGAGTATTAGCTGGCACATCGATCGATTGGGAATACCTTTTTCGATTGGCGCAGCGGCATTCGGTTCTTCCTCTCATTTACCGGCAATTGCAAACGCACGCCAGTGATCTTGTTCCTAAAGACCGCCTGGTTCAATTCAAACAAAGCTATCAGGAAAACGTCGCGCGCAATCTTGTGTTGACGTCAGAGTTGATGACGTTGTTGCGGACGTTCGCTAACGCCGGCATCGAATCAGTTCCATTTAAAGGCCCGGCGCTGTCACTCATCGCTTATGACGACGTATCGCTGCGACGATTCGTGGATCTCGACGTCATCGTCAAGAAAGAAGATGTGTTCCGAGCGCGCGACATCATCTTGCAAGCCGGTTATAAAACACCGAAGCCACTCAATGAAGATCAGCAGTTGGTCCTTTTGCGTACCCAACACTGCTTGCAGTTCAGCCGCGAGAATGGACGCATGATTTTTGAGCTCCATTGGAACGTAGCTTCAGATCTTTTTGCTTCGCCGGTTTCTGCAACGGATTTTTGGCGACAGTTGATTGAGATCGAAATGGATGGCCAAGTGGTGAAATCGTTTTCGGCAGATGATCTGTTGTTTTCATTGTGCGTTCACGGATCAAGACACATCTGGGAGCGACTCTCCTGGATTTGCGACGTTGCCGAACTGATTAAACGTCAGCAACTCAATTGGGCCAGGCTAATGGATCGCGCAATCAAAACAGATTGCGAACGCATGTTCTATCTCGGTTTGTTTTTAGCCGAACGACTGCTTGGCGCGTCGCTTCCAGCAGAGGTGAGAGCGAAATTTGAGACTGACGAGTATCTGCAAACACTTACTGAAGGTATTGCAGCGCGGCTATTCAGTGGGACAGAACACACTCCAGCAACATCAGGACAAGTTTTCCGGTTCAACTTCAGCTTAAGAAAGAGCTGGCGTGGACGTGCAAAATATTTCGCTTTTACATTGAGGCCGAATGATGTGGATTTGAGTGGCGTGTGGCTGCCGCGACCATTGTATTTTGCCTATTACCTGGTGCGTCCGATGCGGCTGTTTGTGTTTGATAAGCGGTAGAAAGCAAATTTGACGAGTTTTCCTTGCTCGTGCTAGTTTCACCAACTCGGGCTATCAGGTCAGTCACGAGGAAACCCTCCCCCAAGGTTAACAACGAAAAGGAATACCGAGTGAAGAGAAATACCAACTTCGTGTCTGGGCAGGGTCTTGGACTGTTGATTCTCATCGTGATGACTATGCTGAGCGTTGCTCGTGCTCAAGAGACAGCATCGTCATCAAAACAGGATCCTAAACAGCCGCAGACAGCTTCCCAGTCGAAAACCGAAGATAAGAAAACAGGACCGGCAAAACCTACCTTCACTCTTTCAGTCAAAACACAGCCAATACTTAACATCTCTTTAAAAGCGGAGAAAGCCAAGCTAGCCGAAATAGCAGTAGCGCTTTCGAAGAAATTGAAGATTCCTGTGTTCGTTGGTGCGGGCGTCGAGAAAGAACTGGTATCAACCGAATTCAGCGAGCTGACCCTTGAGCCCGCAATGCAATTACTCGCTCCTGCCGTTTATATCGATTACCAGATTCTTACTGGGTCGGGCGAGCCGCCACGACCGCTCGGTGTCTTCTTTTATGCAGCTGATCAGCCGGAGCCATCCCCAACAGCCATCGTGACTGGTTCTACACAATCATTGCTTATTGAGGGTGATACGGAAGAAGGTGTTGAACCTGAGACTGAAGAGGAGCGCAAGAAAGAGGAAGAGCAGCCGCTGAAAGTTTCATTCGCCAATAACCTTATGAGCGTTAAGGCAAAGAAACAACCGCTGGCCCTTGTTCTCCTAAAGATTGGCGAACAATTAGGAATCCCCGTGGATATTCAGAGTGACGCCGTTGAAGTCGTCGATATCGAGCTTAGCAAAATGCCTGTTGAAGATGTCGTGCGACGACTTTCGCCCAACATTCAGTTATTCATGCGTGCTGATTTATCGCGGGCGGAACGACGAGCTTTGCGAGTGGTTCTACCGGCAGTTCCAAAGACCGCACAACCGGATTTTTGAGGTTTAGCAAAACAAGTGGTCTAAATTTGTATTGCTATTAGTCCTTACGGGACATTAATATAACTAACGCAGCATTTTGAGGAGGCGGCTAACCTTGGCTAACCAGAACGAATTTCTTAACGATAATAAAGTTGAATCCACCATGACTGAAGCGGTTTCTGCAACTAAGAAACCATTCATTGAACCCGAACTCTCCGCAGCAGTTGACGTACTTGAGGCGACTACGTTTTTTCAGTCAACGTCGAGCGGTGCAACAAACTAGGCGCGACGGTGCTACTCGCGAGATGAGTTCAAGAAGAGACCTGTTCAAGGGATTTCTGCTTTGCTTTCACGACCGGCGTTGAAGAAACTTTATTCAATCGCCGGTCGTGTTCTTTCAATTCACACCTTTGACGATTGGTCGACCGCCGCTGTTTCGAAATTGGTCGACGGCTGGTCTATCCGTCCGCTGGAGAACGGTCACGGTCTGGCGGATGCGACCTTAAAAATCAGCACGGGCACTGTCTTGCCTGCGATCCCTGCCGACCTTTCAAATTTCTCGATCTCCGAAGCTGGGACCTGCCATACTGATCAAAAGACCTTCTACTTAGAGTTCGAGGGTTCGTTAATTAGGACTGATTCCTCTTCCGAAGTAGCGGTTTGGATCAATCGTCCGGAGGATCTCGACTCAACTACTCTGTCTCGAGTTCTATCGCAAGCCTTTTCCGCCGTCTTACGTCGTTGTGGGTTGTATGACATTCATAGCGCGGCTGTTGTTCCGCCCGATGAAACTGGTGCAGTGTTGATCGCTGGCCCATCAGGTAGTGGAAAGTCGACTTTGACTGCAAAACTTGCCGCAGCTGGATGGGCTTACCTGACAGACGACACGCTGATCCTTCGCAATGACGTGGCAGGTGTTGAAGCAATCGCTCTCAGGCAGTTCTTTGCCTTAACGCGTGCAACCGTTGCTGCTTTGCCGGATATGCAAACAACGCCTTTCCTGGGTAGTCGGAAGGCGCGATTCACGCCTCAAGAATTCTTCGCGGGTGAGCAAATTGAGGCGGCCAAACCCTCAGTGATGCTGTTCCCCTCGATAACCCGGGAGCAGGAGACGCGCTTAGTACGGTTGAGCCAGTCGGAAGCTATGTCGCGTTTATTGAAGCTTTGTCCCTGGGCTTGTTACGACGCAAATTCAGCGAGCGATCACCTCACCGTGCTTGGTCGCTTAGCGCGCGAAACGTCTGGTTTTGATATTCTTGCAGGTATCGACCTGTTGCAAGCTCCCCAACTAGCATCGGATCTTGTCTACCAGGCTTATTCGAGAAATTAATGCTTCAGCCAGATTTCGAGAGCGCCGACTACGGTCCGCGCCGGCTTAGCGTTGAGCTCACGAACATCTGCAACTTGCATTGCAGTTATTGTTTGCGAGACGAAGACGCTCTGTACCATACGCCGGCAAATTTCTTCGCGCCTGAATTGCTGGAATCGATTGTGCGGCAGGCGCGCGAGGCGATCGGCATCACTCATTTAAATTTCACCGGCGGTGAACCGACGCTTCACCCGCGCTT
>Ga0207675_100005993_pt1 | contig 11573 bp, 10 predicted proteins | sample KBSSwiS42_FD_184305 | JGI IMG/M metagenome (GOLD analysis project Ga0207675, IMG submission 184305) | Switchgrass rhizosphere microbial communities from Kellogg Biological Station, Michigan, USA - KBS Switchgrass S4-2 (SPAdes) (version 2) | ecosystem: Host-associated > Plants > Roots >...
GTGCCGCCGCAGGGCATCCGCCTCACGCCGCGCCACTACGCGTATCTCAAGATCTCCGAGGGCTGCAACAACAAGTGCAGCTTCTGCATCATCCCGTCGATGCGCGGGTTGTTAGCCTCGCGGCCCATCGACGACGTGCTGCGTGAAGCCGAGAAGCTGGCGCGCGCCGGCGTGAAGGAAATCCTGGTCATCTCGCAGGACACCTCCGCCTACGGCGTGGACATCCGTTACCGCACGGCCGAGTGGCGCGGACAAAAGCTCGAGACGCGATTCCTCGACCTGGCGCGCGGCCTCGGTCAGCTCGGGATCTGGATCCGCATGCACTACGTGTATCCGTATCCGCACGTCGACGACGTGATTCCGCTGATGGCGGAGAGAAAGGTGCTGCCCTACCTCGACATTCCCTTCCAGCACGGCAGCCCGAGCGTGCTCAAGCGCATGAAACGTCCCGGGCAGGTGGAGAAGACGCTGGAGCGCATCCGTGCGTGGCGCAAGACCTGCCCGGACCTGACCATCCGCAGCACTTTTATCGTCGGCTTCCCCGGCGAGACGGAGGCCGAGTTCCAGGAACTGCTCGACTGGCTCGACGAAGCGCAGCTCGACCGCGTCGGCGCGTTCAAATATTCGCCGGTGGAGGGCGCGGCGGCGAATGATGTCGCGCCCCACGTGGCGCCCGAAGTCCAGGAAGAACGTCTCGCGCGATTCATGCAGAAGTCCGCGCAGATCAGCTCCGCCCGGCTGGCCGCGAAGGTGGGACGAAAGATGCGCGTGCTCGTCGATACCATCGACGGCAACACCGCCATCGCGCGCAGCGAGGGCGACGCGCCGGAGATCGACGGCACGGTGCGAATCGCGCGCGGTGCCAAATTGCCGCTCGGCGAATTCGCCGAGGTCGAGATCACCGGATCCGGAGATCACGATCTCGCGGCAAGGCTGGCCTCGAAGGGCTGATGCGTTCAACCGCCCGAGGCCGGATCCACTGTTGGGAAGGCGGTAGCCTGTGGATCGGTGAGGCCGCCGGCGACGCGAAATTCCACGATCATCACGCGCTGCAGATCAGTCTCGCATTCCGCGGCCACATCCGTTTTCGCGCCAAGGGCGATGCGTGGCGCGAATACGAGTCGGCCCTCGTGCCGCCGCACTTGCCGCACGCCTTTGAAGCTGCAACTCCATTCACCGCACAGCTGTTCATCGAGCCGGAAACCGTCGAGGGGCGAATGCTTCTCGCGCGTTTCGGCCGGGACGCGATCGCGGAACTGCCGCGTGACGAAGTCACCCGGCATGCGCGCGCCCTGCAGGCCCTCGACTTCCGTCAGACGGATGCCCCGACACTCGAACAGGCCGCGCGCGGCATGATCGCCGGGTTGGCCGGCGGCCGGCGCCCGGCAGTCATCGACGCGCGCGTCGAACGAACCATCCGCGGACTGCGGGGGCGTGACCTGGCCATGAGCCTGGAAGAGGCGGCAGCCGCCGTGGCGCTGTCGCCGGGACGATTCCGGCACCTCTTCGTCGAGCAGACCGGACAGAGTTTCCGCAGCTACCAGCTCTGGTCGCGCCTGCAGCGCGCCGTCGAACTGTTGAGCGGCGGCGCCACGGCCACCGAGGCCGCGCACGCCGCCGGCTTCTCCGACGCGCCGCATCTCACGCGCACCTTTCGGCGGATGATGGGAATCGCGCCGACTTCCGTGCGCCTCGACTGACTATCGGCCGTCGTCCGCGCAGCGGCACGGGTTGCAATTGCAACTCTCGCCGCAGCCGCAGGCCGTGACCTGCGTGTTGGACTCGGTCGCCTCCGTCGCGAGGCAACCGCAATTGCATTCCTGGCTGCAGGTCTGACAGCCGCAGGTCATGTTCAAGTCATTCATGTGTGCTCTCCAGTTGTGAATCGAAACGCCGTCTGGCGATGCGAATCCTATGGCCGTGCACGCGCGAGGGCTTGAACGAAAGGGCTGACTTGCGTTGCCGCCGGCTCAGGCCGCGGCCATCAACTGCCGCAACACGTACTTCTGCACTTTGCCCGTCACGGTCATCGGGAAGTTATCCACGAAGCGCACGTAACGCGGCACCTTGAAGTGCGCGACCTCGCCACGGCAGAAATCGCGGATTTCCTCGGCCGTGGCCTGTTCGCCCGCGCGCAACACGATGCAGGCGCACACCTCTTCGCCGTACTTCTGGTCGGGCACCCCTATCACCTGCACGTCCTGGATTTTCGGATGGCGGTACAGGTACTCCTCGATCTCGCGGGGAAAGATGTTCTCGCCGCCACGGATGATCATGTCCTTCGAACGTCCGACGACGCGGCAGTAGCCCTGCTCGTCGAGGGTTGCGAGGTCGCCGCTGTGCATCCAGCCGGCGGCGTCGATGGACTCGGCGGTGCGCTCCGGGTCTTCCCAGTAGCCGCGCATGACGCAGTACCCGCGGGTCAGCAGCTCGCCGGTCTCGCCGCGCGGCACGATGCGCCCATCCTCGTCGACGATTTTCACTTCCTGGTGCGGCAGGATCCTTCCCACCGTGGACACGCGGCGCTCGGCCGGGTCGGCCATCGAGCTCTGAAAGGAGATTGGCGACGTCTCGGTCATGCCGTACCCGATGGTGACCTGCGGCATGTGCAGCCGGCTCATCACCTTCTTCATCAGCTCGATCGGACAGGGTGCGCCCGCCATCATGCCGGTGCGCAGACTATCTACTCTGAATTCGGTGAATCGCGGGTGGTCGAGCACGGCGATGAACATGGTGGGCACGCCGTGTAACGCGGTGCATCGCTCCTCTTCCACGGCCTCGAGTACCGCCTGGGCATTGAAGCCCGGCGACGGATAGACCATGGTCGCGCCATGCGTGAGGCACACCAGGTTGCCGAGCACCATGCCGAAGCAGTGGTACAGCGGCACCGGGATGCACAGCCGGTCACGCTCGCTGAAATTCATCGCGACCCCGACGGAATAGCCGTTGTTCAGGATGTTGTGATGCGTGAGCGTGGCGCCCTTGGGCGAGCCGGTGGTGCCGGAGGTGAACTGGATGTTGATCGGGTCGTCGAATTGCAGCGTCGCGCCGAGCTCGGCGAGCCGCCGCAGCTCGTGGTCACTGGCATCGACGAGCAGCTCGTCGAAATTGAACGTGCCGGGTGTCCTCTCGGTACCGAGCCGGATCACGTGTGACAGCGCCGGCACCGCCACGGCGGACAGGCTGCCCGGCAGGCTCGTGGCCAGCTCCGGGGCAAGCTCCTGCAACATCCCGAGGTAGTCGGTGCCATGGTGCCGCGAAGCGAGCACCAGCGCGCGGCATCCCACCTTGTTCAGCGAATACCGCAGCTCGCTGCGGCGATAGGCGGGATTGATGTTGACCAGGATCAGGCCCGCCTTGGCCGTGGCGAGCTGGGTCAGCAGCCACTCGGCGTTGTTGTGCGACCAGATCCCGACGCGCTCGCCGGGTTCGAGGCCCATGCGCATCAGGCTCGCGGCCAGATTGTTGGTGAGTTTCAGCAGCTGCGCATAGGTCCAGCGGATGTTCTGGTGACGCACCACCAGCGCTTCGCGGTCGCCGAACTTCTTCGCGATGCGATCGAGGCAGGCGCCGATGGTTTCGCCCAGCAGCGGCTGATCGCTGCCACCGTGGACGTAGCTCGGTGAAGGAATATTCGTCATGTCGCACTCCATTGCAGCGGGCCCATGCGCGCCGGCGGCTGGACTTCGATCGGGATGTTTTCGCGCGGGGTCGGCGATGCCGGCGGTTTCGGCGGCTGATGGACGCGTGCGATGAACTGCACGATGCCGGGATTCACCAGCTCCGGATGGGTCATCGGGCCCATGTGCCCGGCGTTGATTTCCACGCACTCCGCGTGCGAGATCTGTGTCGCGAGATGCGCGACGATGCGGCGCGGAGCCATCGGGCTCTTGCGGCCGAACATCAGGCAAACGGGCGCGCTGATGTCGCGCAGCCACGCCGTGGCGCGCCGCTCGAGCGCAATCGCGCGGAATTCGAGCATCACCTTGGGAAGCTGGGTGGCGAACAGTCGCTGCTTCGCTTCGGGAAGGGCCGCGAAGCTGCCCTCGCCCGTCCAGTAGTCGATGAAGCGCGCCGCACCGGCCGGCGTGTCGCCCACCGCGGCGCATTGCGACACTTCCTTGCCGAGCTGCTCGAACTCCTCGCGCGCCGGATCGTTGGGTGGCAACAGCCAGGCGGATACGGGCTCGTAGAGCGTGAGGCTGGCCAGCTGTCGTCCCGAGCAGCGCGCCAGGCACAGTGCCACGGCGGCGCCATAGGAATGACCGACCAGGTGATACGGCTCGCTCGGCAGCAGCAGTTTCCCGAGGATGCGCTCCACGTGGCGCGCCTCTTCGGCCAGTCGATAGTCGGCATCCTTGCCGCGCAGCGCGCTCTCGCCGTAGCCCAGCAGGTCGATGGCGATCACGCGGTAGCGGCCCTGCAGGCTCTGCATCAGCGACCGCCATTGGGATTTCGAGCTCATGGAGCTATGCAGCATGACGACTGCCCGGCCCTGGCCCTCCATTTGAAAAGACACGTTACGTCCTTGTTTGTTGATTGAACGGGGCCGCGATCTTGGAGTGCGGAGGGCTGTGCGTCGATTCCCAATCGACGCCCATCGCTGTGCATTCATGCACAGAACCGCTTACAGTGGCCGCGTGACACAGGCCGATCTCAACTGGGAAGACTTGCGCTTTTTCCTGCGAGCCGCGCAGTCCAACACCCTGGCCGGTACGGCGCGCGTCATGGGTGTCGAGCACACCACGATCGGTCGCCGCCTGTCGGCGCTGGAAAAGCAGTTAGGCGTCGCATTGTTCGTGCGCGGGCCGCGCGGCCTCACCCTCACGCAACTCGGCAAGAAACTGCTGCCGCTGGTGACGGAACTCGAGTGTCGCGTGCACGCGGTGCAGGAACTCGCCATGACCCAGCGTGAGCGGGTGCGCATTTCCATGCCGACCGGCTTTGCTTCGCTGCTTACGCCGCACCTCGGCAGGCTGCAGCGCGAACATCCCGGCCTCACCATTGAAACGGTGAGCGGCGGCAAGTGGGTGGGACTGAAGCGCGCAGAGGTGGACCTCGCGCTTCGCCTGCGACAGACGGCAGACGAAAACCTGATCGAGCGTCATCTCGGCGACATCGCCTGGTCACTGTATGCGACGCCCGCCTATCTCCGGCGCCGCCCCGCACCCAGGAACGTGGACGATCTGTCGGGTCACGACCTCATTGCCTATGGCTCGGACGTCGCAACACAACCCGCTGCGCGCTGGATGGAAGAGCGCGCAACAAAAGGCAACGTGGTCATGCGCGCGAACGAGACGGATACGGCATACACGGCGACGCTGGACGGTACCGGGCTGACGCTGTTGCCGTGTTTCCTCGCCGACCCCGACGCGCGGCTCAAGCGGCTCACGCCCGCAGTGCTCGCCACGCGCTCGCTGTTTCTCGTGTACCGGCGCGATTCGCGGCTGTCCGAACCCGTAAAGATCGCGGTGCGCTTCCTGATCGACGTGATGCGCAAGAACGCGACGAAATTCACGGGCCTCGGCAAACAGGTAGCGGCGCGCACCTGACGCGGTCGCGGTCAGGCTTTCCACAACCCCAGGAAGTGATCGAGGATGCAGGCGTGATCCTCGAATATCTGCTCCTCCATCTGTGACAGCTCGGTGATGGGAGTCCACCGCGCGCGCTCGGCATCGTCGCGGCCTTCGACTTCCGGCAGGCGCTCGTCGCCCAGGTCGAAATGATAGGCCATGGTGACGATGCGGCCGCGTGCGCTGCGGCCCGGATGATCGAAGATGGCATTGCCACGCAGCGCCGCGCGCATGCGTGACGGCAGGGCACGAAAACCGGTCTCCTCTTCGAGCTCGCGCACCGCGGCTGCATGGAAACGCTCGCGCGGTTCGAGAAACCCGCCCGGGCAGGCCCAGAGACCATGACCGATGTCGCCGCCGCGCCGGATCAGCAACACGTGCCCGGCGCAGGTGATCACGCAATCGGCGGTCAGCGAAAGCGGCGCGCCCCACTTCGCGCGGTAAGCCAGCACGGCGCGATGTTCGGTGGCGCACTGCCGGTATGCGGGTAGATGGGCCCAGGCCTCCAGGTAGGCGCGCACGCCGGGCTCGACATAATTGCCGATGACGGTGAGCGCGGCCGGCATGCCGGTGGCCTCGAAGTAGATGGCGCGCAGGTCGGTGGCGTTGATTTCCTCGACGGGCTCGATTTCCTGCAGCCGCCAGCCCGCGAACTGGTCCAGGTAGGCCGAAGTGTGGTCCTTGCGGAAGCCGATCAGCGTGATGTCCGCGTTGCCGGCGATTGTTGCGATACCCGCGCGCACCGCGGTGATCCAGCGCTCTTCGTCGTAGTAGTCGCGCACCGGCAAGAAACTCACGCGCGCGCGTTCCTCGGCCGTCAGTACCGCCTCGAACTGCTGCTGGCGTTCCCGCCAGTTGAAGGGATTGTGCGAGTCGCGCGACCGGAAGGCCGAACCGATGACCACCACCACGCGCGGCGCGGCCGCGAGCGCGGCGTGCAACAGCGCGACATGGCCCTTCTGCAGGATCTGCCAGCGTCCGATGATGACTGCGACACGGTTCATGCATACCTCGCCGCGATGGGCATCTGCCGTCCGCTGCCAAAAGCGCGGGCACGCACCCGCAGGATCGGCGCTGCCTGGCGTCGTTTGTATTCATTGCGCGCGATCATGCCTCTGACCCGCTTCACGAGCGCCTGGCCCTCGGGCGTCGCGTTGAGCTCGCCGATCCGCAGGCCGGCTTGCATGCGTTCCGCCTCGCTGAGGCGCTCCCCTTCGATGAGTACCTTGAGCACTTCATCGAGGGTTTCGTAGGGCGGCAGGCTGTCGGTGTCCTTCTGTCCGGGCGCGAGCTCGGCGGACGGCGGCTTGTCGATGATGGCGCGCGGAATGATTTCGCGGCCGGCGCTGCCGTTCAGATGCCGGCTCAGGCCGAACACCTCGGTCTTGTAGAGATCGCCGATGACGCCGAGGCCGCCGTTGGTGTCGCCGTACAAGGTGCAATAACCCACCGATATTTCGCTCTTGTTGCCGGTGGTCAGCAGCAGGTTGCCGAAGCGGTTGGAATACTCCATGAGAATGGTGCCGCGGATACGCGCCTGCAGATTCTCGAGTGCCACGCCCGCCATGTCGGTGCCGGTCGCCTGGCGAAACTCGCGGCAGTACAGCTCCACCAGCTCGCGGATCGGGTGGCCGTAGAGTCTGATGCCGAGGTTGTCGCACAGTCGCTGCGAGTCGCTGACGCTGCCTTCGCTGGAGAACTGCGAGGGCATGGTGATGGCGACCACGTTCCTGGCGCCGAGCGCTTCGACCGCGAGGGCCAGCGTCAGGGCAGAGTCGATGCCGCCGGAAGAACCCACCACGGCGGTCTTGAATCCGCAGCGCCTGGCATAGTCCCGCAAGCCGAGCACGATCTGCCGCCGGTAGAACTCGAACGAACTCAGTCCCGGCGCGCGCAGCGTGTCGAGCACGCGCCCCTGCCAGTCACGGAACACGTCCTGCTCATCGATGGACAGCGTGATCACGTCGGTATCGAGTTGTTTGGCCTCGAATATGAGGCCTTTGAGCGGATCGACGATGAACGACGCCCCGTCGTACACCAGCTGGTCGTGCCCGCCGACCTGGTTGACGTAGACGATGGGAAAGTGATGCCGCGCGCTCGCCTTGCCGAAGATCTCGTGGCGCGCTTCGCGCTTGCCGACGTTCGACGGGCTGGCATTGAGCGACACGACCACGTCGGGGGCAGCGTCCTCGAGGCGCACGAAGGGATTCACCTGGTAGTCACGCCCTTCGTCGTTCCAGCCGTCCTCGCAGATCATGAACCCGACGTGCACGCCTTCGATCTCCAGCACGCGCACCACGTCGGGACCGGGCTCGAAGTGGCGTCGTTCGTCGAAGATGTTGTAAGTGGGCAGCAATTGCTTGTGATACGTCATCAGGATTTCTCCCGCGCGGATCACCAGCAGACTGTTGTGGAATCGCTTGCCGACGCCGGCGTTCGCGGTGGGCGCTCCGACTACCCAGTGAAGCCCGGGGAATGCGCGCGACTCGGCCAGCAGCAGCTGCAGTCCGTCCGACACCCTGCGCATGAATTCCGGATCGTCGAGCAGGTCGGCCGGGTAGTAAGCCGTGAGCGAAAGCTCGGGGAATATCACCAGCTTCGCGCCCTGCGACTGTGCGATGCGCGCGGCGTCGCACATCAACGCGACGTTGCCGTCGATGTCGCCGATGGTCGGATTGATCTGCGCCACTGTGAATTTGAGCATCGGTCTTCCTCAGGCCGCGTGCCGGAACACCTGGCGCAGGTACGCCAGGAATGTTTCGTCCTTGCACAGGGTCTTGCCGGGCGAGTCGGATAGTTTGGCCACCGGCTGGCCATTGCACTCCACCAGTTTCATGACGATGTTGAGCGGTTTCGGGCCGAGATCGTTGCTGAGGCTGGTGCCGATGCCGAAACCGCAGGGCACGCGATCGGCAAAGTGATCGTAGATCCTGAGCGCGGTGGCAATGTCGAGGCCGTCGGAGAACACCAGGCGCTTGGTGCGCGCGTCGATGCGCAGCTTCTCGTAGTGCCGCAGTGCCTTTTCGCCCCACTCGATGGGGTCGCCGGAATCGTGCCGCAAGCCGTCGAACAGCTTGGCGAAGTACAGATCGAAGTTGTCGAGGAACGCGTCCATGCCGACCACGTCGGTGAGCGCGATGCCCAGGTCGCCGCGGTACTCCTGCACCCAGCGCTCGAGCGCCGCGGTCTGGAAGTGCTTGAGTTGCACGCCCACCGCCTGGAAGGTCTGCAGGTATTCGTGGGCCATCGTGCCCATCGCGGTCAGCGAATGCTCGCGCGCCAGCCACAGGTTGGAGCTCCCCTTGAAGTATTGCGGCGCCTCGGCCGCGAGTCGGGACACCACTTCCTCGTGCCATTCGCGCGAGAATCGGCGGCGCGTGCCGAAGTCGAAGAATACGAACGGGAAATGGCGCCGGCCGCCGCGCGCGGTGAAATCGCGCAGCTGCTGGATCTTGTCGGTCAGGCGCCGGCGGCCCTCCCGGGTCGCATCGGTTGTGGCGAATCTGCGGAAGTAGAGCTCGTTGACGATGGCCAGGATGAAGATCTCGAAGGCCATGACGTGGATCTGCGGTCCGCGCGCGACGATGGTGAGCTGGGGTCCTTTCGCCGCCACAGTGATGTAGCGGCGTTGCAGCCGGAAGATTCGCAGGAAGTCGATGAAGTCGCTCTTGATGTAACGGAACCCGGCGAGGTATGCGAGCTCGTCCTCGGCGAACGACAGGGTGCAGAGATGCTCGATCTGTTCCTCGACATCCTGCGCGAGTTCCGCGAGCGGGTAGTCAGGCTGGTTGCGGCAGACGAATTCGTACACCGCCTGGTTCTGCGGGAAAGCGTGCAGGAATGCCTGGAGCATCGTGTACTTGTAGAGATCGGTATCGAGCAGCGAGCGAATCACGGGAACGGACACGGGTTTGCTCCTTGTTCAGGCGGCCGCGAGGGCGGCCAGCGCCTCGTCCGCGGTCATGACGCGTGCGCCTTGCGCCCGTGCGTCTTCCAGGAATTTCTGCGCCTGCGCTTCGAAACCAGACACAGCGCTCATGCAATCGCGCAGGACAATGACGCGGCTGCGCTCGTCGGGTGTCAGCGCCTGGAACAGGTGTTCCAGGGTCGCGGCGACGCAATGGCTTGCCGCCTCGCCGGCCACCAGAGTCAGCCCGCCATTCGGACGAGAGTGCTCGATCAGCGCGCGATTGGTGTGGGTGCCGGGATCGCCGGCAATCGGCACCTCCGCCCGCACCGCGCTGTACTGCTCGGTCATGGGATTGAGCCCCTTGAGCATGCGGAAGACATTGCGCTGGGTTGCCTGCTCCCACTTCGCCAGTTCATCGGCGACCGCACCGTGAATGTTGTGCCCCCAGGTGCCGAGCACGCAGTGCACCGGCCAGACGACCAGCCGGTAGCGGCCGTTGCGTTCGAGTGCATCCAGGTATGCCAACGTCTCGGCGGTGCGAGCCGCGTCGCGCGGCTTGAAGCGCCCGGCGCGCAGGTCCTCGGCCGAAATCTGCGTGAAGGGTGCGACTGGATCGCCAGAGGCCGTGCCCCAGAACGTGGTGCGCTCGATCCCGACAGAGGCGTGTGAATCCAGCGTGACGGTCATGTCCTGGAAGCGGCCGGCGCGGATCAGCCCCGCGAGCCGCCGCATGTCGGCATCCGCGCCGCTTACCGGCAACGCCGCGCCCGGGATGTCACAGAAATCGTTCTGTGGATCGATGATGAGCAGTCTGGCGTTCATGTTCTTCTCCCGTCATTCTGATGCATGTTACTTCGTGCGTTTATGCACGAACTGTAGCAGAAGGCCGCGGCGTTGCAAGGCCTATTTTTGAGGAACATGTCTAGGAGACTCGATCCGGCGGTGTTAACTTAGTGCCCGAATGCCAGAACAGGCTCCGGAACATCCCCAGCCCATCGTCACGGTCGACGTGGTCATCCTGACCCTGCGCCAGGAGGCCCTGCACGTGGCCCTGTCGCGTCGCGAGCAGGCTCCCCATGCGGGGGACTGGACTTTGCCGGGGGGGTGGGTGCATCCCGAAGAAGACGTGGACGCGCTGGCCGCGGCGGTGCGGATTCTGCGGGCCAAGGCCGGGCTCGATAGTCCGTATCTCGAACAGCTGAAGACCTTTGCCAGCCGCCATCGGGATGGCCGTGGCTGGTCGGTATCCATCGCGCATTACGCGCTCGTGTCCGAGGAGCGCGCGCGCTCCGGGCTCATCGAGTGGCGGCCGGTGGACGCCATCCGCTCGCTGCCCTTCGATCACCTGGAGATCCTGCGCACCGCGGTCGAACGCGTGCGCTCGAAGACCGCGTATTCATCGCTGCCGGTGCATCTCATGCCGGCGACATTCACGCTGAGCGAGCTGCAGCGCGTGTACGAGCAGGTGCTCGGCACGTCGCTGGACAAGCGCACGTTCCGGCGGCGCATCGAGGAACTCGACCTCGTGGAAGCGGCGCCGGGCGCGCGCAATGAAGGCGCGGCGCATCGGCCGGCACAGCACTATCGCGTGAAACGGCGGTTCGGCAAGGAACTCGCGGTGTCAGGGCGAACGCTGGCCTGAAGGCATGGTCCGGCACCGTTTGCTGACAAATGGGGTCTGACCCCATTTCGCTATTCGACCGTGACGCTCTTGGCGAGATTCCGCGGCTGGTCGACGTCCGTGCCCTTGAGAATGGCCACGTGATACGCCAGCAGCTGCAGCGGCACGGTATAGACGATCGGCGCCTGGAAGTAGCTCACATGCTTCGGCATGGTGATGACCGTGACGCCTTCCGAGGCCGTGATGCCGGAATCCGGGTCGGCGAACACGATGAGCTCGCCGCCGCGTGCGCGCACTTCCATGAGATTGCTCTTGAGCTTCTCGAGCAGATCGTTGTTGGGCGCCACGGTAATCACCGGCATGTCGGCATCGACCAGCGCCAGCGGGCCGTGCTTGAGCTCGCCGGCGGCATAGGCCTCGGCGTGGATGTACGAGATTTCCTTGAGCTTCAGCGCGCCTTCCATCGCGA
>Ga0207675_100005994_pt1 | contig 11571 bp, 13 predicted proteins | sample KBSSwiS42_FD_184305 | JGI IMG/M metagenome (GOLD analysis project Ga0207675, IMG submission 184305) | Switchgrass rhizosphere microbial communities from Kellogg Biological Station, Michigan, USA - KBS Switchgrass S4-2 (SPAdes) (version 2) | ecosystem: Host-associated > Plants > Roots >...
TATCCCGCCCTCGGCTTCCCGCAGTACCCGGGGGAGGTCGGCTCGTCGGACGCCGGCGAGGACATGAAGGAGAAGGCGCAGCAGGAAGCAGTGGCAGCCCTCGCGGGGCCGCTCGACGTCTACAAGACCTTCTTCCTGGACGGGCAGCCGTTCATCGGCGGCGCCGAGCCCTCGATCGCCGACATGCGGCTGGCGGCGACCCTCGAGTTCCTCAACGCGATCGACTACGACTTCCCGTCCTGGGCCACCGAGTACATGGGTCGGGTGGAGGAGGCTCTCGGGGAGGCGTACTCGGAGCCGGCGGGAGACGTGCGTGGGTACATCGCGCACGTGAAGTCGCAGGCCTGACTAGGCTGCTGCGCAACCCGAGAAGGAGGACACCCATGCCCGAGTACATCCGAGTCGTCGAGTTCGAGGCCGACGACGCAGCGATCGACGAGATGCTCAAGGAGATCGGCTCCGCGGATGGACCGCCGGAAGGCGTGAACGCGACGCGGATCACCGTCCTCGGCGACCGCGCCGCAGGGAAGGTCCTGGTCTCCGTGCGGTTCCCCTCCGAGGAGGACCTCCGGAAGGGCTCCGAGGTGTTCGAGGCGATGAGCCCGCCCGACGACGCCAACATGCGCCGCGTCGCCGTCGAGGCCTACGAAGTCCTGCTCGAGCGCGACGCTCCGTAGAGCCCGGTACCGGATGCTTCCCGGAGTCCCATCATGGAGCTGATCCACACCTGCTACCGCGTGACCGACCCCGAGCGGTCGGTGGCTTTCTACGAGGCGCTCGGATTAGAGAAGCGCCGGGAGATGCCGATCAGGGACGAGGCCGTGAACTACTTCCTGGGGGTACCAGGCAAGGAGTCGCCGGAGCTCGAGCTGACGCACAACTTCGGCGTTGACTCCTACGAGCTCGGCACGGGCTACGGGCACATCGCGCTGACCGTGGACGACATCAACGCGACGCTAGAGACGTTGAAGGCCGAGCACGGCATCGAGCCCGAGAGGCCGCCGTACTCCGTTCGAGAGGGAGGGTCTCTGATCGCGTTCGTGACGGACCCGGACGGCTATCGCGTGGAACTGATCGAGCGCGGCGCCGATTAGTTCGAGCAGCAGCACGCGATTCCGGTCCGGGACCCCGAGGCGAGCCGGCGCTTTTACCGGCAAGCGCTCGCGCCGTTCGGCGTCGAGGAAGTCGAGCTTGAAGGAGAATGGGCTGGGGCCGCCTGGGCGCGTTGACTTCTTCATCAGACCGGGCGAGCCGACTGCACCCCTGCACCTAGCGTTCGCTGCGCCAGATCGGGCGACGGTCGATGCTTTCCACGCGGCGGCACTCGACGCCGGGGACGGCCGCCGACGGGCTGTGACCATGAGCCGGTCTAGCTCGCTGGACCGAGGGTGACGTCGACGCACCATTGGTGCGCGTCGGTCGGACGACCGTTTAGTCGCGTGATGCCGAGTGCGCACGCCTGCGCGGTTCCTTGGGCGAATCGCGTCGGGAGCCGGCCGAGGGCCCGCACCTGCCACTGCAACTCCGCTCCCGTGCACTGCGCTCGCGTGCGCCCCTCCGCATACGCGGCAGTCTGAGGCTGCGTAACCGTCAGGCGGAGGAAGAGCCGCTCGCCAACGGCGCAGGTGAGCGTGCCGGTTGCCCGAATTACGTGGCCGTTCTTGCTGATGTTCGCCGTGGGGTCGGTCCTTCCCACGAAAGCGGGACTGCTTCCGATCAGCACGAGCGCGCCCAGCATCGTGACGAGTACAGCTATTCGTTTCACGGCGGCGGAGTTTGCCACGTTTGAATGGCGTTTGCGAGAACGTCACGTGCCCGAGCGGCCGACACGACGTTCCCCTTCCGCTCGTAAAGCCGAAGGGCGTCCTCCAGGACGCTCTTTGGTTCGTCTTTGCGACCAACGAGACGCAAGACCTCCGCGAGGTCGACGAGTGCGTCTGCCCTCATGTCGAGGGCATCCGTCGGTTGCGCGAGAGCGACGGCCTCGCGGGCGAGATCTTCAGCGGCACCGTCTTCGCCGCGCCGAGCGAGCGCCTTCGCGCGCACCTGCCGCCAGAGCATCTGCGTCGCGATGTCGTCGCTCGCCCCCGCCTGCTCGCTAATCCTCGTTTGGTGCTCGGCCTCCTCGTACCGCTGTTGGGCGTAGAGTGACTGCGCGAGCCGCGCCGCCTGGGTCGACAGCAGGCCCTTCTCGCCCATCTGTTCAAGCACCTCGTAGGCAGCGCGAATCTCGTCTTCGGCCGCGGCGGCGTCGCCGGCGAGCGTCTCGACGATCCAACCGTGTTCGGCCCGCAGGATGAACGGGAGCCCGCGCGCAAGGCCGAGATCCTCGGTCATCGCACGGACGCGCTCGATGAGTTCGCGCGCCGCATCGAAGTGGCCGAGCATTGCCTCGTGAACAGCAAGCGCGTCCATGAAGCCCATCTCGCCCCAACGCGAGATTGACGCGTCCTCGAGGACTGCATTGCAGCGTTTGATCGCCTCTTCCGCCGGCGTTGGTCCATAGGTGAGGTCGATCCCGACCTGGATCAGCGCCTGATTCGCCTGCCGCTCATCGCCCGCGCGCCGCGCGTGCGTGAACGCGCGTTCGAAGGCGTCGATCGCAGCTTCGAAGCGCATCGCTAGGTGATGCGTCCAGGCGATTGCCGCCCATGCCCGAGCGAGGCCGTTGTCGTCACGCGCCCTCTCCAGCTCGGGCAACGCATGCTCGGCGACGTCTCGCAGGCGCTCGAGGCTGCCTTCGGGTTCGGTGAACGTACGGATGTCGGCGCGCATGAGAGAGGCGACGAGGCCGTGGCGCGAATCTCCTGCGGCTTCGATCGCCGCCGTCGTCACCTGGTCTGCTCGCTCGAAGTTCCCTGCGAGGATGAGCGCGTCCGTCACGTCGCGCGCAAGCTCGAGGCCAAACGGGTCGGTGGGCGTGACAAGAGCAAGGGCGCGCTCGAGCAGATTCGTCGCAGCGTGAGCATCGCCACGCGCGAGTGCGCGTCGACCGGCCACTGCGAGGCACTCCGCCGCACGGCGGCCGACGCCTTGGGCGTGCTCGTCCAGCGGACCGAGCTCGGCGCGAGAGCGGTGAGCCTGCTCGAGGTGATAGCCAAGGATCTCCTCGTATTCCGGTGCGTGGTGGCGGGCGGCGCGGGCAAGCCAGTCCGCATACCGCTCGTGGAGCTCGGCACGGACCTGCTTGGGAAGCGCCTCGTAAGCGACGTCGCGGAGGAGGAGGTGTCGGAATGCGAACGCCTGTTCACCGGGAAGCTCGGGTCGGGTCGGGCGGATGAGCTCTTTCCGAACGAGCGTCATCAGGCGCGCGTCGACGGCGCCACGAAGGCGATCAGGCGCGAGCTCGCTCACCGCGCCGACGTGAAAGACCTTCCCCTCCACGGCCGCCAGCTCGATGATCGCCCGCTCGTCGTGCTCGAGGCGGTCGAGCCTCGCCGCGAGGAGCGCCTGAATCGTGGACGGCATCGAGATCATGGCCAGGTCGGCCGTCGAGTACCATCGCCCGTTCTCCCGGCGGAGCAGCCCGTCGTCGATCAGCATCGAGAGCATCTCCTCGACGAAGAGCGGATTGCCTTCGGCCGCCTCTTTGATCCGCGCGCGGGGCTCCTCGGCCAGGGACGCATGGCCGAGCAGGTTCTCGATGAGTCGGTCCGACTCGGCTTCGGTGAGCGGCCCGAGCAGGATGCTCGTCGCGTTCAGCTTGCCGCCGCTCCAGTCCGAGCGGTGGTCGAGGAGCTCTGGCCGGCCGACGGCGACGAGCAACATCGGAGCGTCACGTGACCATTCGGCGACGTGTTCGACAAGGTCGAGGAAGGTGGGTTCCGCCCAGTGCACGTCGTCGAAGACGACAACGAGCGGGCGGATCCGGGCGTGCCACTCGAGCAGCTTGCGAACGGCCCAGAACGTCTCTTCCGCGCTGCCGACGCCGTCCACCAGGCCGATGGCGCCCCCGACTCGGTCCGCGATCAGCTTCGCGTCGGGATCGTCTGCGACAAGCTGCTCGATGTCTTGAACGAATTGCACGTCCACCAACTGCCTGACGACCTCGGCGATCGGCCAGAAGGTGATCCCTTCGCCGTAGGGGAGGCAACGGCCCGACACGACCGTCGCTCGCTCGGTGAGTTCCGCCGCAACCTCTGAGACGAGCCGCGACTTGCCTACGCCGGCCGCCCCGAGGACCGTGAAGAGGTGGCACGACCGTTCACGGACCGAGCGCTCGAAGGCGCGCTCGAGCAGGGTGCGCTCGTCCTCGCGGCCGATCATCGGCGAGTCCAGCCGTCGCACGTGCCCCGGAGCTCCTGAGATGATCTTGAGCACCCGGAACGCAGGCACCGGCTGTTGCTTGCCTTTGACCTCGAGCGCGGCTACCTCCTGGACACGAACGGCGTCCCGCACGAGGCGCTGCGTCTCGCGGCCGATCAGGATCTCGCCCGAACCCGCCGCCTGCTCGAGCCGTTTGGCGACGTTAACGGCGTCGCCGGTCACGAGCCGCTGATGGGCTGCGGGGTCGCCCGCGACGACCTCGCCGGTGTTGGCGCCGAGCCGGACCTCGAGCCGGACCCCCAGTTCGCGCTCAAGCTCGTGGTTCAGCCGCTCGAGCTCCTCTCGCATCTCGACGGTTGCCGCAACCGCACGAAGCGCATCGTCTTCGTGCACCGTCGGAATGCCGAACACGGCCATGATCGCGTCGCCGATGAACTTCTCCACCGTGCCGCCGTGCCGCGCGATCACGGCGCTCATCTCGTCGAAGTAGCGCCCCATGGCGCGGCGAAGCGATTCCGCATCGAGGCGCTCGCCCAGTGCGGTGGAGCTCGCGACGTCGGAGAAGACGACCGTGACCATCTTTCGCACCTCGCGCCGGGTCGCTTCTTCTTCCGCCAGGCGGGTTCCGCAGGCCAGGCAGAAACGGGCGGCAGCGGGATTCTGCTGTCCACAACTTGGGCAGATCGGCACGTCTTGCTCCCAGTACGAAGGCGCTGTAGAAGGTATCTCTCTCACTAACCAAGAGACGCCCGGCGGTTGGTTAGTCCTTCCAACCGGATGTGAACCTTGCGCGCCGCTACGGCGCCGTGCGCGATCAGCCCGAGCTCGTGGCCGCCTGCCGAGCGGTTGCGTTGTGGCAGTACTTCTCGGCGATGCCCCGTGTGGCAGTACTTGTTTCCCGCCGTGAGACGGGACGCTGTCCCGGCTGGCGGAGCAAGGCATCGAGCCCGACCGGGAGCCGGAGCCTACCGGGTTCGCGAGGGCGGCTCCGCCTGTGTTCCGCGCAAGACCCTGAGTACCGGATCGAGCTGAAATCGAGCGTTCCGCCGTCTAGCCGAGCTGCGAGCGCATGGCGAGGCGCTCCGCGCGGCTCGGCATGCTCACGACCTTGGCCGCGGTCAGGCGGCTGCGAATCAGCTTCTGCGCATACAGCCGCTCATCGGCGGCCCGGTAGAGGAGCAGCGCGCTGTCCCCGTCTCGGGGACACACCGCCCAGCCGAAGCTCATGCTCATCCCCTCGCCGGCAAGCGCTGCGGTCAACCGGCTGCAGAGCGCGCGAACCGCGTCGGTGCCCGGCGCGGAGGTGACGACGGCGAACTCGTCACCGCCGATCCGCGCCAGCTCGTCCCCCTCTTCGAGCTCCCGGGCCAGGATCTCGCCCACCCGGCGAAGGACGTCGTTGCCGACCGCGTGGCCCTCGGTGTCGTTCACCTCTTTGAGGTTGTCCATATCCCCCAGCACGAGCCCGAAGGGGCGGCCGAGCTCCAGCCGCGTGGAGAGGACTGCGTCGAAGGCGCGCGTGTTCAGGAGGCCGGTGAGGAAGTCGCGTTCCGCGGCCACTCGTAGGCGGTCGACCAGCACCCGGTGGTTGTGTGCGAACCAGCCGACGAGCATGCCGATCATCGTGTAGGTAACGAGCCGGATCGTGCTGCTCGTCGTGAGCACGTCGTAGGTCGGCAGGCGCGGGCTGATCACGATCCCGAGCGTGTACAGGCCGGTCGCGACGAGGCCGGCCCCGGCGCCCCAGACCGGCCCGTTCGCGAGAGCGATCATGGCGATCGGCACGTAGTAGAAGTGGCCGAGCCCGAGCCCGGGCTTCTCCAGCAGGAGGAACGCCGAGAAGATCAGCGGAAAGAGGACGGCGGACGCCGTCAGCAAGAGGGCACGATGATGCGAGACGGCCGCAGGCACTGCCCTGACGATCTCCGAAACCCCGGCGTGGCGCGTCCCTCGGATTGGTGATTCCTGGTCACAATTTCGGCGCAAATTGGACACATACGCGTGCGAATCGGCCGGCTAGGGTGGACGACGTGGCGAAGACGGCGACACCCTGGGGCCCGGCGGAGCTCGTCGAGGAGTTGACGCTGGCCCAGCGTGCCGGGGAGAAGCGGTTCTCGTCGGTCGTGCAGCTGCTGGAGGCACCAGGCGGCGAGCGGCTCGTCCGCTTCGCGTACGCGACGGGCGGAGCGGCGCGGCGCGGGCCGGTGACGCTGCGGCGGCGCGACCTCGAGCGGCTGCGGGCCGGCCTTGCGGAGCGACCCGCGCTCGCCGAGGCGCTGGGGCTAGGCGGGGGCGGGTAGCCGCTCGCGTACGGCGTCGACCAGCGAACCGAGCACGAGGGCGCCGTCGCTGGAGCCAAGCAGCGAATCGACGGCATGTTCCGGGTGCGGCATCAATCCGAACACATTGCCGTCCCGGTTGACGATCCCGGCAATGTCGGCAATCGAGCCGTTCGGGTTGTCCTCGTACCGGAGCACGATCTGCCCCTCGGACTCGAGCTCGGCGAGCAGCTCCTCGTCGGCGAAGTAGCATCCTTCGCCGTGCTTGACCGGGATCGTGAGGCGCCCCCCGGCCTCGACCCGTGAGGTGAACGGCGTGTCGGCGCGCTCGACCCGCAGCGCCACGTCGCGGCAGACGAAGGAGAGCGACTCATTCGGGCGGAGGACACCGGGGAGCAGACCCGCCTCGCATAGCACCTGGAAGCCGTTGCAGATTCCGAGCACGAAGCCGCCCTCGCCGGCGAACTGCTGCACGGCCGCCATCACCGGCGCGAAGCGGGCGATCGCCCCACAGCGAAGGTAGTCGCCGTAGGAGAAACCACCCGGGAGGACGACCGCGCCGACCTCGGGCAGCTCGGCCTCCGCATGCCAGACGAGGACCGGATCGGCCCCCAGCTGCTCGAACGCGAGCGCGGCATCTCGATCGTCATTCGATCCGGGAAAGACGACGACCGCGACTCTTGGGCGCGGCGCCTCGCTCATTCGGCGACGGTGATCTCGTACGACTCGATCAGCGGGTTCGCGAGCAGCTGCTCGCACATCCGCTCGAGCTCGGCGCGAGTCCGATCGGTGTCGCCGAGGTCGAGCTCCAGGTCGACCACACGACCGACTCGTGCCTCCTCGACGGGGAAGCCGAGCTGCTCCAGCGAGCGTTGCACGGCCTCACCCTGGGGGTCGAGAATGCCCGGTTTCGGGCGGACGAGCACGGTCGCCCTCATCGCAGCACGACCTGGGGGTCGGCGAGGTAGTCGTCGAACGAGAGGCCTGTGAGGCGCTCGAAGGCCTCGACGTAGCGGGCCCGGGTGCCGGCGACGACCTGCTCGGGCAGCTCTGGGCCCGGATCGGTCTTGTCCCAGCCGAGGGTCTCGCAGTAGTCGCGTACGAACTGCTTGTCGAACGACGGCTGGGGACGCCCGGCCTCGTACTCGTCCGCGGGCCAGAAACGCGAGGAGTCGGGCGTGAACGCCTCGTCAGCGAGCACCAGGTTGCCGTCGGGATCGAGCCCGAACTCGAACTTCGTGTCGGCGATCACGATTCCGCGCTCCGCCGCGTGCTCGGAGGCAAATCGGTAGAGGCCAATTGCCGTGCGCTCGACCTCGTCCAGTCGCTCCCGGCCGACGAGCTCCGCCGCGCGCTCGCGGTCGATGTTCTCGTCGTGTCCTTCGTCGGCCTTGGTGGCCGGGGTGAAGATCGGCTCGGGCAGCCGGTCGGAGTCGCGCAGGCCCTCTCCGAGAACGTGCCCGCAGACGGCGCCTGTCGCCTGGTAGTCCTTCCAGCCCGAGCCAGTGAGGTAGCCGCGGACGACGCATTCGATCGGCAGCATCTCGAGCCGGCGGCATTCGCTCGACCGTCCGTCGGGTCGCAGCGCGAGCAGGTGGTTGGGCACGAGCCCGGCCGTGCGCGTGAACCAGAACCCGGCGAGCCCGGTCAGCACCCTGCCCTTGTCGGGGATCTCGGTGGGAAGGACGACGTCGAAGGTCGAGATGCGGTCGCTGGCGACGAGCAGCAACCGCTCGCCCTCCAGCTCGTAGAGCTCCCTGACCTTTCCGCTTCCGACGTGGACGGCGGCTTCAGGCATGAATCGGCTCCTCCTTTCGGGCGAGTGCGCCCAGCCGCTCGAAGACGGCGTCGACGTGACGGATGTACCAGCCGAGGTCGAAGATCGCGTCGAGGTCGACGCGGCCGGCGATCTCATCGTCGGCTCCGACGAGCTTACGGAAGTCCTGCTCCTCCTCGTGCGCGCGGAGCGCGTGCCGCTGAACGAGCCGGTAGGCCTCGCTCCTGGGCAGGCCGGCCTCGACGAGCGCGAGCAAGAGCCGCTGGCTGAAGAAGAGCCCGTGGCCGGCCTCCAGGTTGCGGCGCATTCTTTCCGGCCTGACGACCAGGCCCTCGACCAGCCAGGCGAAGCGGTCGAGCATGTAGTCGAGTGCGAGGAACGAGTCCGGGATGACGATGCGTTCGGCCGAGGAGTGGGAGATGTCCCGCTCGTGCCAGAGGGCGACGTTCTCGAGCCCGACCAGCGCGTTGGCCCTCACGACCCGCGCCAGGCCGCAGATGCGCTCGGAGACGACCGGGTTACGCTTGTGGGGCATTGAGGAGGAGCCTTTCTGGCCCTTTCCGAACGGCTCGGCGACCTCTCCGACCTCGGTCCGTGCCAGGTGGCGGATCTCGAGCGCGAACGTCTCCAGCGAGGAGGCGACGAGCGCCAGGGCGGTGAGGAGCTCGGCATGGCGGTCGCGCTGGATGATCTGCGTCGAGACCGGCGCGGGCTCGAGACCGAGTCGCTCGCATGCGAGGCGCTCGAGCTCGGGCTCGGTGGCCGCGTAGGTGCCGACCGCGCCGGAGAGCTTGCCGACACGCATTCCCTCGAGCGCGTGCCGAAGCCGGTCGCGGCCTCGCTCGAGCTCGAACGCCCAGCCTGCGAGCTTCAGGCCGAAGGTGGTCGGCTCGGCGTGAACGCCGTGTGTCCGGCCGATGCAGACGTCGTCCTTGTGCTGTCGCGCGCGCGAGACCACCGCCTCCTGCGCGCGTTCGAGGGCCTCGAGCAGGAGCAAGCCCGCCTCGCGTACCTGGAGCGCGAGTGCAGTGTCGATGATGTCCGACGAGGTCAGGCCGTGGTGCAGCCAGCGCCCGGATGGGCCGAGCTCGGCCGCGACGGCGTCCACGAAAGCTGCAAGGTCGTGCTGGGTCTCGCGCTCCAGCTCCGCGACGCGCTCGGGCGTGGGCGGCTTCGCGTGGTCGCGAATCTCGGCCACGGCGTCAGCGGGAACGACGCCGAGCTCCGCCCACGCCTCGAGCGCGGCGAGCTCGACGTCGAGCCAGCGCGCCAGCCTGTTCTCGTCCGACCAGACCCCAGCCATCACGGGTCGGGAGTAGCGCGCGATCACCGGCTGCAGTCTAGAGCCCGCGCAGGAAGGCAGCCGACCTCGGATTTCACGAACTCGACACAGTCCAGGCAACCACGCGTGCGTCGTCTTCAGGCACCCTCGAGTTCCCCTGGGTGGGTGGGGGTTGGGGATGGGTCCGGACGGGAGGCACCTCGAGCCCGCTCGGCCGGGACAGTCAACTGCCGAGGATGCGGGCGGCCAGAACGGCGGCGTTCTTCGCGTTGTCGACGCCGACAGTCGCGACCGGCACGCCCGGGGGCATCTGCACCATCGACAGCAGCGCGTCCAGCCCGTCCAGGATGCTCAGCCGGGAGCGGAGCGGCACCCCGATCACCGGAAGGTCGGTGTGCGCCGCGACCACTCCGGGAAGCGCCGCGGCGAGCCCTGCGCCGGCGATCAGCACGCGGATCCCGCGCTCTCGAGCGCTGCGGGCATATTCGGCAACCGCATCGGGGGTGCGGTGAGCCGAGCGCACCTCGAGCTCGTGTGGGATCCCCCGCGCCTCCAGCTCGTCGACCGCGGGCTGCATCGGCTCGCGGTCCGATTCCGAGCCAACGAGGATCCCGACGACCGGCCTCTCAGCTGTGGACATGTCCCTCCGCGGCGGCCAAGGCGATGTCGCGTCTGAACTGCATGCCGGCGAATTCGATCTTGTCCGCGGCCTCGTAGGCTGCGGCCCGGGCGGTGCCGAGGTCGCCGGCGATCCCGGTCACGCCGAGGATCCGCCCGCCGCTCGTGACGAGGCGTCCATCATGTCGCGCCGTGCCGGCGTGGAACACCAGGGCTCCGGTCGCCTCGGCAGCCTCGATCCCGTCGATCGGGATGCCGGTGTCGCCGCGCTCCGGATAATCGCCACTCGCCAGCACGACGGTCACCGCCGCGCCTTCCCCGATGCTCAGGTTCGAGTCGAGCTCGCCGGTCGCCGCGCCCCACAGCGCGCCTAGCAGGTCACCTTCGACGAGCGGCAGGATCGACTGCGTTTCCGGATCTCCGAAGCGGCAGTTGAACTCGAGCACCCGCGGACCCTGGTCGGTCAGCATCAGGCCTGCGTAGAGGAGGCCTGAGAACGGCGATCCCCGCCGCCCGAGCTCCTCGAGGACGGGTCGATGTACCGTCTCGAGCAGCCCCTCGACCTCCGGCTCGCCCAGTCCTGACACCGGGGAGTAGGAGCCCATGCCGCCGGTGTTCGGCCCCGTGTCCTCGTCCCCGATCCGCTTGAAGTCCTGAGCGGGCGCCATTGCAACGGCGTCGCGACCGTCGCTGACGGCGAAGAGCGAGACTTCCTCGCCTTCCAGGAGCTCCTCCACGACAAGGTCACCTCCAAGCGCAGTGGCCCCATGGAGGCCGGCGTCGAGCTCCTCCTGCGTCCGGCAGACGAAGACTCCTTTCCCGGCTGCGAGACCGTCGGCCTTCACCACGCACGGGGGTCGCGCGACCGCCAGTCGAGCAGCAGTCGGCACCCCGGCCGCCTCGAGCACCTCCTTGGCGAAGGTCTTCGACCCCTCGATCCGCGCGGCGGCCCTGGTCGGGCCGAATACGGCGATTCCCGCTCGGCGGAGCGTGTCGACCAGTCCGACCACGAGGGGCGCCTCGGGGCCGACGACGACGAGATCGACGCCGAGCTCGCGGCAGAGCGAGAGCAGTCCTTCGCCGTCCTCCGCCCGGACCGGGTGGCACTCGCCGAGCGCCGCGATGCCCGGGTTCCCAGGCGCGGAGTGGAGCGACTCGAGCGACGGGCTCTGGCTCAGCTTCCAGGCGAGTGCATGCTCGCGTCCGCCCGACCCGACGATGAGCACCTTCACGGCGCACGAGTGTACTCGTGCCGGCGGCTCGCGCTCGGGCGGCTAAACAGGTTCTCCCGGCCTCCTCCCCGAGGCGAGCGTATCTAGAGCGGGCGCACGTGTCTGCGACGACGCCGT
>Ga0207675_100005996_pt1 | contig 11568 bp, 8 predicted proteins | sample KBSSwiS42_FD_184305 | JGI IMG/M metagenome (GOLD analysis project Ga0207675, IMG submission 184305) | Switchgrass rhizosphere microbial communities from Kellogg Biological Station, Michigan, USA - KBS Switchgrass S4-2 (SPAdes) (version 2) | ecosystem: Host-associated > Plants > Roots >...
TCGTGTGGTATTTGAAAGAAATACCTGCGATTTGACTTCTGAATAGACCGCTTGACTGAAGGTTTCGTTGAATGCCTGTCGAAATACAAAAGAACTTAGGTAGTCGATGTTGGAAACTGCTCGGAAGCCACTGAATCGCCCTTCTGCGTTCAGGCGCGCTTCCTGTCCGCCCTGGTCGACAGGGGGAAATCCGATGCCACGATCGCTGACACCGAAGTAGTTGATATCGATGAACGAGGTTTCGCTGGGACGCATTCGAAATTCGCCGCGCTGGGACCAGCCTCGCAATGAAAAATACTCAGCTCCCAGGGTCATGTCCGTGCTGCGATTGATGGCCCAGTACACAGACTCGCCAACAATATTGCCTTTCCGCGAAGAATTTCCGATGCTTGGGATCAGGAAACCGGATTGGCGCTGTTGCTTCTCGACCGGGTGCGTCGCGAAAGGGAAGTAGAAAACTGGAAGCCCTCCGAGCAAGAACGTACTTTGGTACACCTTCGCATTTGCGCCGGCATCCACTACGACTTTCTGCGCTCGGAATTCCCACTTGGGATGTGGAAGTTCGCAAGTGGTAACTGTCCCATGGTTAACGACGTAATGATTGGGGCCAGTCTTCTCGACCTCCTTGCCGGTAAAAACAAATGGGCTCGATGTCGTTAACACATACCGGGAACCTTGTATTCTCAAGCCAACTGTTCCGTTCACGTCGTAAAAACGTCCGCTCTCTGTCCGCAGGTTGTAAGTTCCGCGAGTGGCGCGAATGTGCTCATCGTAAGGGCCGCCATCGAGAACGACGTGCCCGTTGGCACTCGCCTCTCCCGTCTCGGTGCTGTACGTCATTTCATCGGCGTAGAGGATGTAATTGTGGTATCGGACTTCCGCCGCTCCGCGCAGTTTAAAAACCGGGCCGTCTTTCTCCTGGGTGATCGCGCTCACCCTCACCTCTTCGGTGGCCGCGGCTGTGGGCACGATAGTTACGGGCTCTTGCGGGGAAGCCGAATCCGAAAGCAACTGGCTGGTAACTATCGCGGGAGCGAGAAGCAGATGACAGACAAACGCCGCCGTGATAAGAAATCGAGTGCGGGAGATCATCGGGAACGCAAGAACGCTCCACCGGAAGTGTGTCACCGGAAGCTTTGACGTTAGCACGGTGTACGGTGAGTGGCAAAGCGACCGATCTTCTCCAGACTGACCGCCTCAACCTGCTCTGGCTCTGGCGTTCTCCGAAGACCATTCATGATTTGCCCGCGGTGCGGCGAGGACTGCCACTGTGACGCAGTAGCACGTCCCTCAATTTCAGCCCAGTCCCATCCACGCTTTCAGCCGGAGGCAGCCTCTGACGTGTGTCTGGTCGAAGCGGCTCTAATCCCGGAGATCACATCTCCGGATAGCCCCGCCAAAGAGTCGCTCCAGCAACCGCGGTTCGTGCCCCTTTCGGAAAACTCTCCCGATGTTCCCGGGGGCCTTGAGCTTACCTCGGCGTCCGTTGAAGCAAGCTCACCGGCTGAATTCGACATGGCGCCTCATTCTGGTAACGCTGGTTTGGCACCTGCGATCGCTGCGGGCGATCAGCAGGACCCGGATGCCTGGCGGCGCGAAGTTGCTGCGCGTCTGAACCAGTACCGTTCGCGGCGCAAAGTGAAAGAGCCCCGCTATCCGTCGCTGCGACTCAACTTCGATCCACCGGCACAAACCTGGAATGCCGCTTCGTTGCTGGATCCTCCGGCCGCGTCATCTCGCCCGAGCGGATCCTCGACGTACGCCGGGCGCCAGTCGGCAGCACTGGAACGCATTGAACCCGAGTTGGAATATGAGGCCGACCCTCTACTCCGCATCGAGGAAGTTGCACCGCTTGAAGAACCCGAACCGACCGCAAAGATCATCGAATTTCCTCGTTCTTATACCGCGCCGGTGCGGCTGGATGAGCTCGCCGACCCCGTCATTGATCGTCCACGCATCGTGGAAGCGCCCGACATCGTGCCTCCTCCGCCGGCAATGGGCGGCATATTGATAACCTCGCCGACCGAAACGAATGAGCCGGAGCGCCGTCCCGGGTTCGATCTGCCGCTGCAGAGTGCGCCGCTCGGCCGCAGAATTTTTGCAGCGATCGTTGATTTGCTTATCGTCTTAACAGGATTGTCAGCCTTTGGATTTGTTGCGTTCCAGCTGGTTGGAATGCTCCCGCCCACTTTAAAAATCATTGAGAGTGCAATCGGCATCACCGCACTCTTCTGGGTCGTCTACCAGTATGCGTTTCTAGTGCACAACGGCAGTAGCCCCGGATTGCTCGCGGCTCGGCTCCAACTACGCCGGTTTGACGGACGGCCGGTCACCCGCAATGTTCGCAGGTGGCGAGTCATCACATCTGCTCTGTCAGGTCTTTCCCTCGGGATGGGATATGGCTGGTGTTTTCTAGACGAAGATGGACTGTGTTGGCACGATCGCATTACGCACACCTACCTGGAGCCAAAACCTAAAAAGTCGAAGACCGGCAAGAATGCGAACGAGCCGCCTTCATAGGCGCACTTAAGTGATTTCGTAAAACAAAAGCCCCGGCCAATTGGACCGGGGCTTTTACACGTTGAGGCTTCGTTACATTCCCACATGAGCGCGACGCTCACACTTGTCACCGCAGCAATTCATCGACGTCTTGTTGTCGTCTTTTGATTCGCCACAGCATCCCTTGGCGTCTTTGCAGCAGCCTGCATCGCCACCACAGCACCCAGCGGATTTATCCTTTTCAGCTTTCATGCAATTCATTTTTCCAGATTTGTCATTGCAACACGACATCCCTTTGCCTTCATGTTGGCAGCAGGACATCGTATTGTTCTGACCTGTTTTCGCTTCATGCTTGCAACAGGACATTCCTTCCGCGCCCTGATGTTTCATCCCATGGCAGCAGGACGTTGCATCTTTCGTTTCGCCGACCGCAGGCTTGTCTTGCGTCGGGGCCTGTTGAACTGCCGTTTGTGCCCAAGCTGTAAGCGTAAGAACGAGAAATAGTGCAATCAATTTAATCTTCATCACGAATTCTCCAGATTTCTAAAGTGTTGTGCCGCCGTATCTGTTTGCGGTTGCCTATCGAGCAAACCGCAGGTCTGGCTATGCGGACAGTTTTTAGATCCGGAGAGTGACAGGACCACTGCTTCGATCGCGAACCGATTCGGCTCTCGACCGTGACACATCGAACACCTGCCGAGCGGGGAGTTGGGGAGGGGCTGGTGCGACCGCTTCAATTAGTGTCTCTGTACGGATAGTCGTGACTGCTAGCGCTGGGACACCAAGCGGAGAACGCTGAAAGCAACACTTTCGTCTTTCATCGCACGGAGTCGCGGGGGAGGGGGACGGCGACGAAACTGTCATCTTGGGAAGATTTGCCTGGGGGCAGCATGCATGTTCCTGCGCACCCAGCGAATGCGGTGGCATGGACACTGCGCGCACCTGCCAGGTCATACTCGCCAAGGCCAGCAGTGCGACCATTGCCGCATTCGACATGCATTTCTTCACCATGAAGAAACGATTGTGTCAGGCCTTGTCACCGAACAGATGTGACCGTTATCACACGCCTTGGTAATGGATGAACAGGGTGAAAATTCCTATCGCAGAATTGCCTGCAACGCCTTCTTCAGTTCGCTGTAGTGAAACGGGTAGCCGCTGGCAACCAGAAGCGCGGGTTCAACGCGCTGGCTCGAGAGCAGTAGTTCTTTCGAGGCATCTCGCCCCAAAGCAAGTGCCAATGCAAACTCAGGAACGGGAAATATCGTCGGCCGCGAGAGCACCGAGCCTAAGGTTTTTGTGAACTCGCCATTCGTCACAGGCCCAGGAGCCACACCATTGACGGGGCCTTCGATCAGGTCGGATTTCATAATGTGGTGCATCGCTCCAACCAGGTCTTGCACATGGATCCAGCTCCACCACTGCCGGCCCGATCCCAATCTTCCGCCGAGGCCAAATTTGAAAGGCGGCAACATCTTGGGAAGCGCGCCACCGTCGGCACTCAACACAAGGCCGGTCCGCAGGTTCGCAGTGCGAATGCCCGCATCCTTCGCCGGACGGGCCGCCGCCTCCCATTCCTGGCACACGTCCGCCAGAAAGCCCTGGCCGGGAGCGCTATCTTCGCGCAAAATTTCGTCTCCGCGGTCTCCGTAAAATCCAATCGCCGAACCGCTGATAAACACTCGAGGTGGTTTCTTGGCATGCGCTAGCGCCTGTGCCAGGTGTCGCGTTCCCAATGTGCGGCTATCGCGGACACGAGCCCGTTTGTCATCGGTCCAGCGCCCAACAATGGTTTCACCAGCAAGGTGGATCGCCGCGTCAAATCCCGACACTAACTCCGCAGCGATGGGCTGGCTCGGGTCCCACTGAATTTGTCCTTCGCTCGACGGTTGCCCTCGCACAAATCGCGTCACCTGATACCCACTTGCTTTGAGGGACGGCAGCAAAGCGGCACCAATCGGCCCCGACGCGCCTGTGACGAGCACTCGCAACCCGTTCTGCGGCATGGCGCTAACTCTAGCAGAGGCATTGCTCGGCACAAGGGCTGTTTCCGGAATACTGGCTGGCTCGTTTCTCGCGGGGAAAATTGAGGACCCAGTCGTTGACCCGTGCAAACGGACGGCCCTTACGAATCCATCGCAAATCGCTAGGGTCGCTTGGAGCCCACAGCTATAATCAAATCCATAGAGCATTCCGCTGCCGTCTGATCCAGCTTCAGTGCGGTCTGCCAGCAGACTTCCCACCCGCGCCTTACCCTTGGGCAGAATCACTGTCCGTCACAGCGTGGGTAGAGCTGCATTTACGCGCCGATGGGCACGCTGCGTCAACAACTCGCGACCAATATGCTCTCGGTAACTCGCTTCCGCGAGCTGATGAGAAAGCTGCGCGAGAATCGGCCGAACGACGACCTCGAACTCATCAAGAAAGCCTACGAATTTTCCCAGAAGCACCACGCTGGACAGACCCGCGCCTCCGGCCAGCCCTACCTGGTGCACCCTCTAGAAGTTGCCCTCGTGCTCGCTGACATGAAAATGGACCCCGTCGCCATCGCCGCGGGCCTGCTCCATGATTCCGTCGAAGACACATCCGTGACCATTGTCGACATTCGCAAAGAATTCGGCGAACAGGTCGCGCACATCGTCGAGGGCGTCACCAAGATCAGCAAAATCGATTTCACCTCCAAGGAAGAGCAACAAGCTGAAAACCTGCGCAAAATGATGCTCGCCATGGTGGACGACATTCGCGTCGTCCTCATCAAACTCGCGGACCGTCTGCATAACATGCGGACGCTCGAGCATCTTCCGCCCGAGCGCCAGCAAAAAATTGCGCGGGAAACACTCGACATCTACGCACCCATCGCGCACCGCCTCGGCATGGGCAAGATACGCGGTGAACTCGAGGACCTTGGATTCCGCTACGTCGATCCAATCGGCTATGAGCAAGTGCATCAAGCAATCGAGTCGCGACGCAAAGCCGGCGAACAGTTTCTTTCCCGTGTGGAAGTCGTCGTCAACGACAAGCTCAAAGAGGCTGGTATCACAGCGCGAGTGGAGAGCCGGATTAAGCGCATCTACAGCATCCACAAGAAGCTCGTTCGCCAGCGCATCGGCGTCGATCAGGTGTACGACCTGTACGCCATGCGCATCATTACCAACTCCGTGCAAGACTGCTACGCGGTTCTCGGCATCATTCACAATCTTTGGCGTCCGGTTCCAGGACGAATCAAAGACTTCATCGCCATGCCACGGCCTAATTTTTACCAATCGCTGCACACCTCGGTCATCACCGAAAGCGGCGAGCCGTTCGAGATTCAGATCCGCACCGAAGAAATGCACAAGATGGCCGAGGAAGGCATCGCGGCCCACTGGAAATACAAAGACGGGCCGGTGTCTGCGCAAGATGAGCAGCGCCTCGCCTGGCTGCGGCAGGTGGTCGAGTGGCAGCGCGATGTCAGCGATCCCAACGAATTCCTCTCCACTCTAAAAATTGATCTCTACCCGGAAGAGGTTTACACCTTCACTCCCAAGGGAAAAGTGGTTGTGCTTGCTCGCGATTCGACCCCCATTGATTTTGCATACTCCGTCCACACCGAGGTCGGACACAGCTGCGTCGGCGCAAAAGTAAACGGCCGCATGGTGCCGTTGCGCCACAAACTTCATTCCGGAGACATCGTCGAAATCTTGACGCAGCCCGGACACCGGCCGAGCCGTGATTGGCTCGCGGTTGTTAAATCGTCGCGCGCCCGCCAGAAAATCAAGCACTGGCTCAACGTCCACCAGCGTGAACGCGCCATCGAAATCGGCAAGAAGCTGATTGAAAAAGAAGCGCGCAAGTACCGAATTTCGCTCAAAGACATCAAGGATGACGACTTACTACGCGCCGCCAACGACTATGGGCTCGGCCGCCCCGACGACTTGATGGCCGGAATTGGGTACGGCAAGTACTCCGCCCGTCAGGTGCTCGCAAAATTCGCGCCCGCCAACGCTCAGCCGGATGCCTCCGGGGAAGACCCGACTACCTTTGCAAATGTCGTTCGGCGCGTCTTTGGTGGCGACACCAATGCCATTACCGTTAAAGGCCATGGCGACCTGCTCGTCTATCGCGCCCGGTGTTGCAACCCGATCCGCGGCGAAGCCATTGTGGGATACGTTACGCGAGGAAAGGGCGTGGCCGTTCACGCTGTCTCCTGTCCCAACGTGACAGCGCTGATGTATGAACCGGACCGCAAGATTGACGTCCAGTGGGGGCGCGACACTGATGGCCCACCAGCTGCCTACCCCGTAAAACTTACCCTCTACTGCGACGACCGTTTTGGAATGCTCAAGCAGATCACAGCAGTCATCAGCGACAGCAAGACGAATATCCGGAACATCGAAGCCCGCACGTCCAATGGACAAGCCAACATCGACGTCATCCTCGACATCGCCGACTTGAAACACCTCGAGCAAATCATCAAGGGCGTCCGCCAGATCCCCGGCGTACACGATGTCCAAAGATTACAAAAAATCTAAGCACAGTTCTCAGATGTCAGTTCTCAGCAAACTCGGTGGGCAAGGTAGAATACTGTCCGCACTAAGGTTGCTCGGAAGCCAACAGCTAAACGGATACCACCGAGAACTGAGAACCGAGAACTGCTTTCGGAGGTTTCATGCGCGACGTAATTTCCACGAATGACGGTCCCAAAGCGATCGGCCCTTACTCGCAGGCCATCCGCGCAAATGGATTCGTATTCGTTTCAGGCCAGGTGGCCTTGGATCCAGTGACCAACACGCTCGTAACAGGAGACATCGCGTTTCAGACTGACCGTGTGCTGAAGAACCTGAACGGCATCCTGAAAGCTTCTGGCACGGGTCTTGAGAAAGTAGTCAAAGCCACGGTCTTCCTGAAGAACATGAACGATTTCACGGCAATGAACGAAGTGTACGGACGCTACTTCTCTTCCGCGCCACCGGCACGGTCTACAGTCGAAGTGGCTCGGCTCCCGAAAGACGTTCTGGTTGAGATCGATGTAATCGCATTGGCCTGACGGTTCGATCCGTAGTGAGCACTTACGATTGGAGGCTTCATGATTCGATTCGCGTTATTGCTGGCTGCCTGTGGGCTGGCACTTGTCCCTGCCGCGCCCGCACAAACCGGCTCGACAGCCGGTACGACGACTGGCACAACTAAAACCGGCACCACAACACCAAAGAAGAGCTCAACGGCATCCAAAACCGGAACCGCGGCGAAGAAGACGACGGCAACCACTCGACCCGCAGCAGGAGGACCATCCAAAGTGACAGGCGAACCTACGAAGACTCCGTCCGGACTCGAGTATTGGGACCTTCAACCCGGCACCGGCCCAGTCGCTACCGCCGGACAGACTGTCGAGGTTCACTACACGGGCTGGCTCACGGACGGCAAAAAGTTTGACTCGTCCGTTGGCTCGGGAAAGCCCTTCACCTTCACCCTCGGCGCTGGCGATGTGATTAAAGGCTGGGATGAAGGCGTAGCTGGAATGAAAGTCGGTGGTAAGCGTCAGCTCAAGATTCCAGGAAACTTGGCCTATGGCGACAAGGGATATCCGGGCGTCATCCCTCCGAACGCTACGCTGATCTTCGACGTGCAATTGATCGGTGTGAAGTAACCAACTATCAGCGCCAGGCGTTTATCCCGAAGGCTCGCGTTCTCCGCGCGAGCCGAGGCTTCTTGGCGTGGAGAGTCTCTCCCGCAAACACACTTTTCCCCTCAATCAACAATTGCAAATTGACAATTGGAAACGAGACGCGGGAGGAGCTACGCCTTCACGACTTTGCCGCTGCGCAGGCAGGCAGCACAAACGCGGATCCGCTTGTTCGAGCCGCCCACTTTTGCGTGAACCGGGCGCAGATTGACGTTCCACCGCCGCTTCGTCACGTTATGCGCGTGGCTGATGTTATTTCCAAATTGCGGCTTCTTGCCGCACATTGCACACACTTGAGCCATTACCTACTCCAGGAAAGATCAGAACTTGAAGTGCAAACACTAGATTTTACCGGATTTGAGCCGTTTTCGCCAACCTCACCGCAGTTTCGCCGGCCTATGGTTCCTGTGCGACTCCGTGTCCTCCGTGGTTAAAAAGCCCTTCCAGTTGTCGCATGCGATACTAAAACCATGCCGCACGTAAATCCCACGCCAACGCTCGCCAATGACCCAAAAACGGTCAAAGTGAACGTTAGTACGGGAACTGGCATGGAAATCGAGTGGAAGGACGGCCACCGTTCCAGCTACCCGTTTGCGTTTCTTCGGGACGCCTGCCCATGCGCACTGTGCGACGAGGAACGCGACAAAGCGGGCCGCCAGCCAGGCGAGGCCCCACAGCTGGCCCCGGGGGCGCTGCCGATGTTCAAAGCCACCGCCAAGCCAACCGCTGCGGAAGGGGTAGGGAAATATGCGATACGGTTCTCGTGGAATGACGGGCATGATCTGGGAATTTACTCGTGGGCTTTTCTGCGAGAAGTCTGTCCATGCGAGGAATGCAGGGCAGAGCGCGCGAAGGTTTGCTAAGCATTTAGGTTTTCCAATCGCGAGTTGACCAATGGCGGAGGTCCGCTCTCCGGATCATTTCAATCGCAAATTGGCAATTGGAAATTGAAATTCTAAATATTGATCAAGGACTTCACGAGCTTGTCTTTTCTCGACCAACTCAACCCGCAGCAGCGCGAAGCCGTCGAAACTACTGACGGCCCATTGCTGATCCTCGCCGGCGCCGGCAGCGGGAAGACTCGCGTCATCACCTTCCGCATCGCCTACCTGATCGAGCATATGGGGGCAATGCCTGAATCCATTCTCGCGATGACGTTCACCAACAAGGCCGCCTCCGAAATGGTGGAGCGCGTCGATCGCCTGGTCGGCGGCCTCTCGATCGCGAAGCCAGTCATCTCCACGTTCCACTCGTTCTGCGTGCGGTTGCTGCGCCGCGACATCGAAGCGCTCCGAATTCCATCCGCCGTCCCCGGTCAGCCTCCCATCGGACACACAAAGAGCTTCGTCATCTACGACGAAAGTGATCAGCAGAGCCTCGTAAAGTCCGCGATGAAGCGCCTTGGCATCGACGATAAAGAACTCACGCCGCGCACGGTGCTCTCGCGAATCTCTTGGGCCAAAAATCACATGCTCGATCCGCAGGAGGTTTATCTCAACTCCGACGACCCTAAGACCGAACGCGTAGCCCACATTTACGAGGAATATCGCAAAGAACTCCGCAAGGCTAACGCATTAGATTTTGACGACCTCCTGCTCGAAACCGTGCGCCTGCTGAAGTCATCGTCGGAAGTGCGCGAGTACTATAACCGCCGCTTTCAATACATTCTCGTCGACGAGTATCAGGACACCAACCGTCCGCAGTACGAACTCATGCGAATGCTAGCCGGCACACGGCACAACGTTTGTGCCGTCGGTGATGAAGACCAATCCATCTACTCGTGGCGCGGTGCCGACATTCGCAACATCCTCGAGTTTGAAAGGGACTTTCCAGAAGCAAAGATCGTTCGCCTCGAACAGAACTACCGGTCTACCCAAAATATCTTGCAGGGCGCCTCGGCTGTCGTTGCCAACAACGTCCGGCGCAAGGGCAAGAATCTTTGGACGTCGCGTCAAGGTGGCACCAAGATCGGCTACTACGAGGCTCCGGATGGAGAAAATGAAGCCCTCTTCGTTGCGGACCGCATCTCGCGCTACTTGCGCGAAGCTAACGAGCAGGGCGAGACGCCGCGCGCTGCTGTTCTCTACCGCACCAACTCCCAATCGAGACTCTTTGAAGAAGGCATGCGTCGCTACGGCTTGAAGTACCACGTCGTCGGTGGCTTCTCGTTCTACGAACGCGCTGAAATCAAGGACATGATTTCGTACCTCAAAGTCATTCAGAATCCAGATGACTCCATTTCCCTCCTGCGCGTCATCAATACGCCCGTCCGTGGAATCGGCAAAACAACTCTCGAAACGCTGGAGCGAGTGGCGCTGGAAACAGGGGCTTCTCTCTGGGGTGCAATCGCCGAGACTTTGCGGCGACAACTACTCCCGCAACGAGCTCTGATAGCGTTGAAACAATTTCGCGACCTTATCGAAGACGCACGTGCCATGCTGGCCGGCTCCTACGCCGACCGCCTGGCGGCGACTTCACAAACCGAAGAGCCGCAAGACGCTCCCGCCGCCGTTGAGGTCGCCGAGCAGCTTGACGATCAGATCTCATTCGATCCAGCCGATTTTGGAACTGCCAGCTTTGACTTTGGCGCGAACGCCGACACGTCGCAAGACCCGATCGCTGGTGCCCCGGAATCGCAAGATACCGCCGGGGAAGCCCCGGAAGGCTTTCGCACCCCAGGTTCTGCCGCTACGACCGCGGAACTACTTAAGTTCCTGATCGACCGCACGGCCTACATCAAGCAACTCGAAGCTGAGGACACTCCCGAAGCCTATTCGCGCATTGAGAACCTTCGCGAACTCGTCAACGCCGCCATGGACTCGAAGGATCGCGGCGAGACGCTCGACCAGTTCCTCGATCACGCCGCGTTGGTCAGTGACGCTGACGCCTACGACGAGCGCGCGCAAATCACGCTGATGACGCTTCACGCCGCCAAGGGGCTCGAATTCCCACTGGTCTTTCTCTGCGGCATGGAAGAAGGCCTCTTCCCACATTCCCGTACTTTTCTTGAGCCTGACTCCATCGAGGAGGAACGCCGTCTTTGCTACGTTGGGATGACCCGCGCCATGGACACCCTGGTCCTCTCCCGCGCGGTCTATCGCCGGCGCTATGGCACAGACATGCCCGAAGCGAGCGTTCCGTCTCGCTTTCTTGAAGAAGTGCCCGGAGAACTGATCGAAGACCTGGGGACGCCGCGACGTGGCCGCGCAACAACTGCCACGCAATCGCGTGTCGCCAGCGGCCTCTCCGGCCGTCAACCAGTCCGCAGCCCCGCGAGCACATATTCCGAATCCACCCATTACTCCTACGAAGACGAAGACCAAAGCGCGAGTTGGAATCCAGACGCTCAGCGCCAGAAAGCGGCCGCGGCCGAGAGTTACTCCGGCAAAAGCTATAACTCCATCGACAAC
>Ga0207675_100005998_pt1 | contig 11564 bp, 8 predicted proteins | sample KBSSwiS42_FD_184305 | JGI IMG/M metagenome (GOLD analysis project Ga0207675, IMG submission 184305) | Switchgrass rhizosphere microbial communities from Kellogg Biological Station, Michigan, USA - KBS Switchgrass S4-2 (SPAdes) (version 2) | ecosystem: Host-associated > Plants > Roots >...
ATCGCGGCTCTTTCGATTGTGGTGCCGGAGGTGGGACTTGAACCCACACTAGCCGAAGCCAACACGGCCCTGAACCGTGCGCGTCTGCCAATTCCGCCACTCCGGCAGGGAGAGGAACGGCCATTATACGGGAACGCCTACGCGGGGCAAACCTCGCGCACCCCGCGCGCGAGGGAGAGGCTACGGTATGCGGCCCGTGGCCGCATCCAGTCCGACGCGCGCGGCGAGCACCGCCATCGTGAAGAGCGCGGCGATGGCCGCGAGGCGTCCCCACCGGCCGCGCTCGGCCACTCGGGCCAGCAGCACGCCACCCCCGACCGCGACCGGCACCATCGTGAAGTAGTGGTGCTTCAGCAGGAAGTTGAAGAAGAGGTCGAGGCCCGTGAATACGGGCAGCACCGCGGCCCAGGCCAGCAGGAGCACGCGCTCGACGCCCCGCCGCGCCGCGACGAGTCCCGCGATGCCGAGAACGGGCACCAGGATCGAGCCGAACGTGTAGGCGAGCTTGCCCGGCTCCAGGATCAGCCGCGCGCGCCAGGCTCCCGCGTTCGCGCCCGAATCCGCGCTGGATCCATGCAGGAGCTGGGGGACCGATTCGGAGAGGAACGGCCAGGTCCAGTTCACGTAGTAGGCCGCGAAGGCCAGGGCCGCCGCCGCCGCTCCCGCGGTGAGCAACGCGCGGACGAACGCGGGCTGCCTTCTCAGGAGCGTGGCCGCGGCGATCGCGATCACCATCAACATGAACAGCAGCCCCGCGAAATAGGAGAGGTAGCAGAGCGCGAGCAGCAGCACCGCCCGCCACCATCGGGACCGCTCGCCCAGGACCTCCCAGTTCAAGGCGACGTAGGCCACGGCCATCGTCATGGCCCAGCAGCCGAGGATCGTCATCAGGTGCCCGAGCCCGAGGAGCTGGAACGACGCGGGCATGGCCGCCATGAGGATGGCGCCGGTTGCCGCCGCCCCCGGCGGGCCGAGACGCGCGGCCAGCGCGCCTGAGGCCCAGGCCATCCCGGCCAGGAGCAGGGCGAGGACGACCTTCTCCGCGACGAAGAACGCGGCGTGAGGCAGCGCGGCCAGGGGAGCGGCGAGCGTGTGATACAGCGCGGGGTGGGGCACGATCACGTTGCCCCACTGCGCCTGCTGGCTGAGCATGCTGCCGGGGTAGGGCAGGTAATACAGCAGGAACCGGCCCTTCCAGATCTCCTCCGCGATCGAGGAATGAAAGACGAAATGGCCGCCGCGATAGAGGGGCGCCGTGGTGGCGGCCAGCCAGGCCATGAAGCCGACGCCCCCCGCGGCGACGGCCGCCGGCGGCAGCGTGAGGAGGGACCGCGCGAGCGCGGTCACGATGGCGCCGAGCAGGACGATCGCCACCAGGGGCCGCGCATGGGGGAGGGCGGCCGCGGGATCGGCCGCGATGGCGGCCGCCTCCAGCGCGACCAGCGCCGCCGCGCCGGCCCACGCCGGGCGCGCGCTCAGACCGCTCGTCCGCAAGGCGAGCGCCAGCAGCAGGCCGGCCACGATCACGCAGGTGACGATGCGGAGCGAAGGCCACGCGCGCCCGCGATCGACGCGCACCTCGCGCAGCCACACGTCGTCGCGGCGCGAGCCGGGGAACGCGAGGGTCAGGCCGGAGCGCCATCCGGCGGGGGCGCGGGCCAGGATCTCGTGCGTGGACCATTCCGGGCCCAGGGTCGCGTCCGCGACTGCGCCACCCACGTCCACGAGGGGCAGCGGTCGCGGCTCACCGGGGGACGCCGCCGTCACCGACACACGCCACGCGCTCCCGCCGAGATCGCGGAGATCGAGGGCCGCCCGTGTCCCAACGTGGCGGAAGCGGACGCCGTCGCGCGCGTCGAAGCTGCCCAGCCCCGTCTCGAACGCCGTCTCCCGCCCGCCGCCCATCGGGATCACGACGACGGGCTGCATCCAGTAGGCCAGCACAGTCCCGGCCGCGCCGAGCAGGATGACGGCAGCGACCGGGCCCAGCTCGAGGGCCCGGCCCGCGTCCACGAGGCGGCGTGCCGCATCCGCGACGACACCACCAAATCTCCGCACGTGCTCGGGGAAGACGGCGACCAGCAGCAGAAGCGCGGCTGCGCCCCCGGTCGCCCCGGGCAGCAGCCAGACCGTCCACGCGCGAGCGAGGGCCAGCCCGGCCGCAATCAGCGCGGCGGCGGCGAGGCTGGGGCGGAAGGCACGCGCCCCGTCACCGCCGGCAATCCTCACCCAGGTCCAGAAGAGGAGCTGCACCGCGGCCATCGCCCAGAGGGCGGGCGCGAGCGGCGGCAGGCCGGGTTGCAGGAGACCACGCGCGGACGTGAGCCGTACCTGGTGGACGCGGACTCCGAGGGTCCGGACGTCGCCACGGCCGGGAGCGAACCGTTCCGACTCCACGCGGACCTCCAAGGCGCCGCGTGCCGAGCTCGTGGTGCGCGCGGCCAGGTGCAGCGCGATGGGCGCCGGCCCCGGCTCCGCGAGCGCGCTCGTGCCTTCGGTGGTGACGCGGAGCTGAGGGGCGGGAGTCCCGCGCGGCCGCCACGCGGAGACGATCACGTCGACGGTGACCGCCCGCGCCGGCCCCGGACCGGGGAGCTCGATCTCGCCCTGCCCGTTCGTCCAGCGGTAGCCCTCCTCGGCGGGGTAGAACCCGCGCAGGGGCAGGGGCACGGCCAGCGGAGAGCCGAGGTCCACGACGACGGGACGCATCACCTGGTAGGCGGCGGCGGCCGCGGCCGCGGTCGCGACGAGCAGGAGGCCCGCGAGCCGGAGCGAGCGGGAGGTCAACGTGGCGGCTCGGACTTGATCTCCGCTCGCATGCGGGCCACGGCCCGGAGCGTCCGCGGGATGTCGGAGAGGCGCACGGTCGAGCGTCCGGCCAGGCGAGGCAGGTGCGTGACTCCACGCTCCACGTAGCGGAATCCGGCGCGATGCAGGCGCACGACGATCTCGGTGTCGATGAAGAAATCGTCGGACGCGAGGGGCAGCGCGCGCAGGACGTCGCGGCGGAACAGCTTGAACGAGCAGTTGAGGTCGCGGACGTCGAGATCGAACACGGCGCACGAGAGCTGGTTGAACACCCAGGACGTCAGGAGGCGGCGGCGGGCGTCCTTGCGGTCGATGCGATAGCCTAGGACCGCGTCCCACTCGGACATCAGCGGAATCACGCTGGCCAGCTCGGAGAGGTCGAATTGGTTGTCGGAATCGGTGTAGAAGACGAGGTCGCCTTCCGCGGCCGCGAACCCGCTACGCAGGGCCGCCCCGTAGCCGCGGTTCTTCTCGTGACGGACGACCCGCAGGCGCGCCCCCATCTCCGCTTCCAGGGCGGCCAGGCGCTCGCGGGTGGCGTCCCGGCTGCCGTCGTCCACGACCACGACCTCGTAGGTGCCCGCCTTCTCTCCCGCCGCCGCCGCCGCGCGGACGGCGCGCTCGATGTTTCCGACCTCGTTGTACGCTGGCATGACGAGGGAGAGCGCGGGGCGAGCCATTTCCATCAGTGGCAAAGCCCGTGAGCTTAGCACGCGCCATCATGGAGCCTTGAATGACCACCCGTGACAAACCCACCGCCGGCCCCCCGGGCGACCTCGCCGCCGCCGTGCTCACGCTTCTCTCCGGCCACGGCAAGCCCATCACCGTGCGCGACATGGTGCGTCGCCTCGGCCTCGAGGCCGAGGGGCGCCACGAGCTCAAGGGCGTGCTGCGCCGCCTCATCGCCGACGGCGCGGTCGTGAAGATCCACGGCACGCGCATCGGCCTGCCCGACCGCATGAACCTCGTGGTGGGGCGCCTCACCGCCAACGCGGGCGGCTTCGGTTTCGTGGTGCCGGACAAGCCGGCGGGCGCGCCCCGCTCGCGCGAGGGCGACGTCTACGTCTCCGCGGTCCACATGAAGGAGGCCCTGCACGGCGATCGCGTGGTCGCGCGCGTGGAGCGCCACACCCCCAAAGGCGCGGAGGGACGCATCATCCGCGTCCTCGAGCGCGCCCAGCAGCACATCGTCGGCCGCTTCGAGGCCGACGGGCGCTTCGGCGCGCACGTCATTCCCTTCGACAAGCGCGTGCTCCACGAGATCTTCATTCCGCCCGGAGACGAGAGCGGGGCCAAGCCCGGCGACATGGTGCTGTCCGAGATCACGCGCCCCCCCACGGCGACGCGCAACCCGTCGGGCCGCGTGCTCCAGGTCCTCGGCCGCCTCGAGGATCCGGGCACGGACCTGAAGGTCATCATGGCCAAATACGCGCTCCCCGATGCCTTCCCGCCCGAGGTCGAGGCGGAGGCGGAGCGCGTGCCCCGGACGGTGCGGCCGGAGGACATCGCGGGACGCACCGACTTCCGCGCCTGGGACACCGTCACCGTGGATCCGGAGACCGCGCGCGACCACGACGACGCCATCAGCCTCGACCGCCTACCCGGCGGCGGCTGGAAGCTCGCCGTCCACATCGCGGACGTGGCCCATTACGTCCGCCCCGGATCGCCTCTCGACCAGGAGGCCTACCTCCGCGGGACGTCCGTCTACTTCCCGGACCGCGTGGTGCCCATGCTGCCGCACGCCCTCTCCAGCGGCATCTGCAGCCTCGTGGACAACCAGGACCGCCTGACCCAGACCGTGGTCCTGGAGCTGGACGCGAAGGCCAAGGTCCGCAAGGCGGAGTTCCACGACGGCGTGATCCGGAGCCGCGCGCGCATGACGTACCAGCAAGTGCAGCGCATCGTGGACGGGGATGCGGAGCTCCGGCGGCAGTTCGTGACTCTCGTCTCCCTCTTCGAGCGCATGGACGAGCTGGCCAAGCTCATGCGCCGCCGCCGCTACGAGCGCGGATCGCTGGACTTCGACCTGCCCGAGCCCAAGCTCGTGCTGGACGCCGCCGGCCAGATGACGGGGATCGTGGCCCACGCGCGCCTCGACAGCATGCGCGCCATCGAGGAGTTCATGCTGGCCGCGAACGAGGCGGTGGCGGAGAAGCTCGCGCGCGGGGAAACGCCCGCCCTCTACCGCATCCACGAGCAGCCGGATGCGGAACGCGTCGAGGAGTTCGCGGAGCTCGTCTCGTCTTTCGGGTATCGCCTGCCCGCCAAGCTCGAGGAGATCCGGCCGCAGGACTTCCAGGCCATCCTCAAGCAGGTCGAGGGCAAGCCCGAGGAGAAGCTCGTGTCGTACCTGCTGCTGCGCACGATGCGGCTGGCGCGTTATCACGAGGAGAACCTCGGGCATTTCGGCCTGGCCACGGACATGTACGCGCACTTCACCAGCCCCATCCGGCGCTATCCCGACCTCGTGGTGCACCGCTCGCTGCGGGCCCTGCGCCACGGCCGGGGCGACCAGGCCGAACGCGATATGTCGGCCCCCCTCCCCGAGATGGGCCTCCACCTCTCGGAGATGGAGCGCCGGGCCACCGACGCCGAGCGCGAGCTCGTCGAGTGGAAGAAGGTCCGCTTCATGGCGGACAAGCTCGGCGAGGTGTTCTCGGGGTACGTCACGGGCGTCCAGGCCTTCGGCCTGTTCGTGGAGCTCGACGAGATCTACGTGCAGGGGCTCGTACACGTGTCGTCCATGACGGACGACTACTACCGCTTCGACGAGAAGGCCCACCTCCTGAAGGGCGAGAACACGGGGAACGTCTATCGCCTGGGCGACCGCGTGAAGGTGCAGGTGGCCGCGGTCAAGCTCGAAGAGCGCAAGATCGACTTCGCGCTGGTCGACGTGATGGAGCGGGCCGCGGCCGGAAAGGGCCCCGGACGTCCGCCCGCACGTCCGGGCCGGCCTTCGCGGCCGGCGAGCCGGGGCCGGGAGCGGGGCCGAAGCCGAGGGGGGGACGGTCCGCCCGCCCGGCGCGCGGCCGCGGGGCGCGGACGAGGCCGCCGGCGACGCTGATCCACGCCCCCCGGGGGGGGCGTGGCCAAGAACACATGACGGGCGGGGGAGGGTCGCATATGATGCGTCCCTTCGACATGCCAACCGTGCGTCCGCCGGGGTGGCGCCAGGACCCGCCTGACGGAGGATCGAGCGATGGTGTCCGACGTCCGCAGCGTAGCCCTCAACCTCAACAGCAAGGAGCTGATCTTCCTGCAGAAGGTCACGCGCCAGGAGTACCACTTCATCACCGACGAGGAGCAGGAAGCGCGGCTGAGGCTCCGGGACAAGCTGCTCGAAGGCTTCTTCGACCAGAACGAGAACCGCATCGTCCTGAACCTCACCCGCGACGAGCTGCTCTTCCTCATCAAGGTCGCGCGCGAGAACTACTCCTTCATCGTCCGCACCGAGAAGGAGGCCCGCCTGGCCCTCGCCGCGAAGCTGCACAAGACGGCGGAGGCGGTGTTCGGCGTGTCCACGCGGGAGGAGTGACCCTTCCTCGACGGGCCGGGTAGCGCCCGCCGCTTTCCCGCGCGACGATGGCCGTGATGCGGTCGCTGATCGTCGGCACGGCGGGTCACATCGACCACGGGAAGAGCGCGCTCGTGCGGGCGCTCACGGGAGTCGATCCGGACCGCCTGAAGGAAGAGAAGGAACGCGGGATCACCATCGACCTGGGCTTCGCCCATCTGGACCTGGGCGAGGGCCTCGTCGCTTCCTTCATCGACGTCCCGGGCCACGAGCGGTTCGTCCGCAACATGCTGGCCGGCGCCCACGGGATCGACGCCGTCCTCCTGGTGGTGGCGGCCGACGAGTCCGTCATGCCCCAGACCCGCGAGCACTTCCACATCTGCCGTCTCCTGGGCATTCCGCGTGGCCTCGTCGCCCTCACCAAATGTGACGCCGCCGACTCCGACCTGCAGGCCCTGGCCGAGATGGAGGTGCGCGAGCTCGTCGCCGGCTCCTTCCTGGAGGGGGCGCCCATCCTCCGCGTCTCGTCGCGGACGGGGCAGGGCCTGGACGCGCTCAAAGACGCGCTCCGTACCCTGTCTCGCGCGACGCCGCCGCGGCCGGACGGCGGCCTGCTGCGGCTCCCGGTGGACCGCGCCTTCACCCTCCGCGGGTTCGGCACGGTGGTGACGGGGACGCTCGTGTCGGGCGCGCTCGCCGCCGGGGAGGAGGTCGAGGTCCTGCCCTCGGGCCGGCGCGCGCGCGTGCGGGGACTGCAGGTCCACGGCTTGGCCGCCGACCGCGTGGAGGCGGGACACCGCACCGCGGTCAACCTCAGCGGGCTGGACGTGGACGATCTGGCCCGCGGCGACGTGGTGACCCGGCCGGGGACGTTGCGCGCCACCTCGATCGTCGAGGCCGAGCTCACCCTTCTCCCCGGCCAGCGCGCCCTGAAGGACCAGGCGCGCGTGCGCGTGCACATCGCCAGCGCGGAAGTCCTGGCGAGGGTGCGCGTCCTGGAGGGCCCGGCCATCGCCGCCGGCGCCACCGCCCGCGTGCAGCTCCGGCTGGAATCGCCCTCCGTCGCGGGGCGGGGTGACCGCCTCGTCCTCCGGTCGTATTCGCCCGCGATCACGATCGGGGGCGCGGTCGTGGTCGATCCCCTCGCCGGGAAGCGCCGGCGGGGCAGCGTGTCGTCGATCCCCGGCGCCGCGGATGCGGCGGCGGCGGCGGTGCGGATGGTGGAAGAGGCGGGGACATCCGGGCTGGACGCGGCCACCCTGGCCGCGCGCGTCACCCTGCCCCTGTCCGTGCTGCTCGAGACCTTGCGCGGCCGCGAAGACGTCGTGGCCTTCGGTGGGGAACCCGTGTCGCTGGTGTCACCGCGCTCGTTGGCGGCTCTGGCGGACACGGCGGAGGCGCGCCTGCGCGATTTCCACGGGACGCGACGGCTGGAGGGCGGGATGCCGCGGGAGGAGCTGCGGCGCCGCGTCTTCGCGCGGTCGCCGGGCGGCGTCTTCGAGGCGGTCCTCGACGGCCTCGCGCGGGCGGGGCGGGCGCGCGTCTCCGGAGAGACAGTGGCTCTCGCCGATCACGAAGTGCGGCTGACTCCCCAAGAAGCGGACGTACGCGCCTCGCTGCTGTCCGCGGTGCGCGCCGCGGAGCTGGGCGGCGTCGACCTGGCGCACCCCCCCGCGGGTGTGGCCGCGGACGGCCGCCTGCTCGAGAAGATGGGGCGCACGCTCGTTGCGGAAGGCGTCGTGCGGCGGGTCGGCGACGCCCTCGTCGAGAGCGGCCGTCTGGACGCCCTCAAGGACGAGGTCCGGCGCCGCTGGCCTCCTGGCTCACGGCTGGACGTGGCCGCCTTCAAGGAGATGACGGGCCTGAGCCGCAAGTTCGTGATCCCATTGCTCGAGTACCTGGACCGCGAGCGGGTGACCCGGCGCACGGGCGCCGACCGCTTCGTCCTCGGCTGAGCCCGGGCGCGATCCCCGCCGCAACTTTCCCTGGGGAAATGCCGTATGATGCCGCGTTGGCTCCTCTCAGGGAGGGTGCCGTGGCGAGCCGGCCGCATCCAGTCCGCCGTACCGTCGAGCGCAGGAACAACGGTCTCCTCCGGGTGCCGTTCATCCGGCGTTGCGCGCTGGCCTTCGACGACGGCACCTCCGCCAGCACGTTCACCGTCAACATCAACGTGCTCGGCGCCTACGTGGCCCGCGACCAGATGCCCCAGCTGAGCCAGGCCGTGACGATCACGCTGGCCACACCGGGCAAGGACGTGCAGCTCGTGCTGCGGGGGACGGTGACCTGGCTCAACCCGCGGCAGCAGCACCCGGTGCACAGCCTGCCCCCGGGATTCGGAGTGAGGTTCGCCGATCTCTCGCCCGAGGACCGCCGGTGCATCGAGGGCGTGATCGACGATTACGCCCGCCGCAACCCCCCGACGTCGAGCAGCTAGCCGGGCGTTTTCAGCAGCCGGCTAGTCCGCGTCGTACTTCATGGTTCCGGAGATCTCCGGCAGGCCACGCGGACAGAAGCCAGTGACCGTCTCCTGCTTGACCATGCGCGCCAGCGCGAGCTTCTGGAGCCTGTGGTCCCCTGACTCCTCCCATACCAGGAACCAGACCCTGTCCGGGGCGGCCGCGGTGCTCAACTCTCGAACGTTCGAGGAATGGCCCTCCTGGCCGCCGGTGACGACGCCGCAGGGTTCTCCCGCGCGCACGTTCTGGATGCGCCCGGGAAAGTGGGCATCGGCCGTGATGAGGTAGGGCACGGCATCGTCCGTGTCCTTGTTGGTGAAGGCGAGCACCGCGCCATCGTCCCATTCGTATCGGTCTTCGAAGCGCGACGGTGGTCCAAGACTGGCTCGCAGCGCTCCCATGGTCATGCCGGGTGTCAGCTCGACGGCGGCCAGCCGCGCCTGGCGCGCGCGGGCGCGCCGGGCCGTGTACTCGACGAACCCGTTGTAGCCGACGTAGGCCAGGACGACGAGGACAAGGAGCTTCCGCACTGTGCCCTCCGGACTCCGCGCGGGAGTCTAGCAGGAAGCCCCCGGGTGGTCGCTGAGCTCCTGACTCGCTAGCTCATCACCAGCGCCACCGGGGCCTCGAGCAGGCGCCGCACCTCGGCCAGGAACTGCGCGGCCAGGGCGCCGTCGATCACGCGGTGATCGGAGCTCATCGTCACCTTCATCCGGTGTCCGGGCCGGATGGTTTCGCCATCCACCACGGGCACCTTCCGCACCGCGCCCACGGCCAGGATCGCGCTGTCGGGCGGGTTGATGATGGCGGTGAACGAGTCGACGTCGAACATCCCGAGATTGGAGATGGTGAAGGTCGAGCCGGTGAACTCCTCCGGCTTGAGCTTCCGGTCGCGCGCGCGTGTGGCCAGGTCGCGCACCTCGTGGGCAATGTCGAGGATGGACTTCCGGTCGGCGTTGCGTACGACGGGCGTGATGAGCCCGTCGGGGATGGCCACGGCGATGCCGATGTTGACGTCGGCGTGGGTCGCGATCTTGTCGCCGCCCCAGGACGCGTTCACCATCGGGAAGCGGGTGAGGGCCTTGGCGCACGCCTTCACGACGAGGTCGTTGAAGGAGACCTTGCCCTCCTCGAGCCGCTGGATCTGCTCGCGGAGGTCCACCGCCGCGTCCATGTCGATCTCGACCGTGACGTAGTAGTGGGGGCTGCCGAACATGCTCTCGGAGAGGCGCTTGGCGATCGTCTTGCGCATGTTCGAGAGCGGCAGCTCCTGGCCGGGCGTGATCGAGGGTCCGGGAGGAGCGGGACGCGGCGAGGGCGCGGCCGACACGCGCGCGGGGGCCGCACTCGGGCGCGGGCCCGCCCACGATTCGATGTCGCGCTTGATGATCCGGCCCCCGGGGCCGCTGCCCGCCACCGCCGAGAGATCGATGTTCTGGTGCGCGGCCATGCTGCGGGCGAGCGGGCTGGCCTTCACGCGGCCGCCCTCACCGCCGGTGCTGGCGCTGGCCGCGACAGGTGCGGGAGCGGGAGCGGGACGGGCGGTGGGGGCCGGCGGAGCGGGAGGCGTCTTCTCGGCGGCGGCGGCGGAAGCCGGCTGATCGGCGGGCGCGGCCTTCGCGCTCGCCTCGGCCGCCGCTTGCGCCGGCTCCGGCGCGGGAGCGGCCGGTGCGGGAGCGGCCGGAGCGGGAGCCGCCGCCGCCTTGGCCGCAGCGCCGGCCTTCGCGCCCTCCTTGGCGATGAGGGGCTCGATGTCCTCGTTGGCCTCGGCGATCACGCCGATCAGCGTGCCGATCGGCGCCTTGCCGCCGGCCTCCACGAGGATCTTGCGGAGGATGCCGCTACCCTGCGCCTCCATCTCCATGTTGGCCTTGTCCGTCTCGATCTCGGCCAGGACGTCGCCCTGCTTGACGGCGTCCCCTTCCTTCTTCGTCCACTTGACGATGGTGCCCTCTTCCATCGTCGGGGAGAGCTTGGCGAGGACGACCTTGCTGACGGTCATGATGTTCGTTCCCTAATTATTTAGTCAGGGGGGGCACTCACGCGTGATTGCGATGGGCGTTCGCGAACCCCCCCTGAAACCCCCCTCGCCCGGCGCCGCCGCTGCGCGACGCCGCCGGTCTCTACGTGCCACCTGCCCACGCGCGCGCTTCGCGCGCCGGCGATCTCCGTACTAGCGATACAGCACCTGGTGCGCGGCCTCCACGATCCGTTCGGGCTGGGGGAGGTACGCCTTCTCCAGGATCTTGGCGTAGGGCATGGGCACGTCCGCCGCGGTCACGCGGATGACGGGAGCGTCGAGGGAGTCGAAGCACTCGCGCTGTACCCGGTCCGCGATCTCGCCGCCGAAGCCGGCATAACGCCAGCCCTCTTCGACGACGACGCAGCGCCCGGTCTTGCGCACGGACTCGAAGATGATGTCTTCGTCCAGGGGCCGCAACGTGCGCGGGTCCACGACCTCCGCCTCCACGCCTTTCTCGGCCAGCGTCTTGGCCGCGGCCAGGGAGGTGATGACGGAGCGGCTCCAGGCCACGATGGTGACGTCCTTGCCCTCGCGCTTGATGTCGCCGAGGCCGAGGGGGATGTGGAACTCCTCCTCCGGCACCTCTCCCTTCAGGTTGTAGAGGATCTCGTTCTCCATGAAGATCACGGGGTTGTCGTCCCGGATCGCGCTCTTCAGGAGGCCCTTCGCGTCCTTGGGCGTGGACGGCATCACCACCACCAGCCCGGGGATGTGGGCGTACCAGCTCTCGAAGCCCTGGGAATGCTGGGCCGCGACCTGC
>Ga0207675_100006002_pt1 | contig 11560 bp, 9 predicted proteins | sample KBSSwiS42_FD_184305 | JGI IMG/M metagenome (GOLD analysis project Ga0207675, IMG submission 184305) | Switchgrass rhizosphere microbial communities from Kellogg Biological Station, Michigan, USA - KBS Switchgrass S4-2 (SPAdes) (version 2) | ecosystem: Host-associated > Plants > Roots >...
CACGTCGGTGGCCCGCCGGTGCCCGAGGTAGCGGGCGTTGAGCGCGCGGATGCGGCGGTCGTCGACGACGGTGACGTGCACCTCGCGGTCGGCGCGGCCGAGGGCCGCGAGGGCTCGCCGGGCCACCGCGCCCAGGCGGCGGGGAGAGATCCGGGAGTGACGCTGGAGATTGGAGACCGCGACGGGCATCAGCGGGGGCGCTGGCCCCTCCCAGTCCTCTCCCCCGGGGGGAGAGGGCGGGTCATGGCGCGCGTTCGTCCCCGCGCGGCCGCGTCTTCTGGACGCGGTCGTAGGCCCGCACGATCGACGAGACCAGATCGTGGCGGACCACGTCACGGTCGTCGAAGTAGATGAACTGGATGCCGTCGAGTCCATGCAAGACGGACTGGATCTCGATCAGCCCCGAGGGCCGGCTGGCCGGCAGGTCGATCTGGGTGATGTCCCCGGTGACCACCATCTTGGCGTTGAAGCCGAGACGGGTCAGGAACATCTTCATCTGCTCGGAGGTGGTGTTCTGCGCCTCGTCCAGGATGATGAACGCGTCGTTGAGCGTGCGGCCCCGCATGTAGGCGAGCGGGGCGATCTCGATGGCGCCCTTCTCGGAGAGCGCACCCACCTTCTCCGGCTCCAGCATGTCGTAGAGCGCGTCGTAGAGCGGGCGCAGGTACGGGTGCACCTTCTCGACGAGGTCCCCGGGCAGGAAGCCGAGCCGCTCCCCCGCCTCCACCGCGGGCCGGGTGAGGATGATCCGGGCGACCTCTCTCTTCAGCAAGGCCGATACCGCCATCGCCACCGCCAGGTACGACTTGCCGGTACCGGCGGGGCCGATCGCGATCACGAGGTCGTGGGCCCGCACCGCCTCCAGGTAGCGCCGCTGGTTGGCGGTCTTGGGGGTGACGAAGCGCCGGCGCGAGGGCACCGGGATCGCGTCCGACAGCACCGACTTGACGTCCGCGCCCGGCTCGTTGCCCGCGATGCGCAGGGCGGAGCGGATGTCGGCCGCGGTCAGCGACGGCCGCTCCCGCAGCATCGCCACCAGCTCGCGCAGGACGCGCTCGGTCTCGGCCACGCCCCGCTCCTCGCCCCGCAGGGTGATGTCGTGGCCGCGGGCGGTGATGCGGACGTCGTGCTGGGCTTCCAGCGCGCGCAGGTGCTCGTCGTGACGGCCGAGGAGGGCGAGGTGATTGAGGTCCGGAGGCAGGACGACCCGCCGGGTGACGCCGGTGGCTTCGGTCAACGAGCGTTCATTCCCATGGGTGGGCCTGTGCGGCGGCCTCTGTCGGGCAGCATATCATGCGGATCCAGACCCTTCCACGACCCGGATCCCCAGCTCGCGGAGCTGCTTGGCGTCCACCGGGGCCGGCGCGTCGGTGAGCGGGCACGTGCCCTTCTGCGTCTTCGGGAACGCGATCACCTCGCGGATCGACTCCTGGCCGACGAGGTTCGCCACCAGGCGGTCGAGCCCGAAGGCGATGCCGCCCATGGGCGGGGCCCCGAACTCCAGCGCGTCCAGCAGGAAGCCGAACCGGGCCCGGCCTTCCTCCTTGGAGATGCCGATGAGGCCGAACACGCGCTCCTGCACACCCGGTTGATGGATACGGATCGAGCCGCCCGCGGCCTCCTGACCGTTCAGCACCAGGTCGTAGGCCTTGGCGCGGACCTTCCCCGGGTCGGAGTCCAGCAGCGGCACGTCCTCGTCACGCGGGGCGGTGAACGGGTGGTGCACCGCGTCCCATCGCTTCTCGTCCGCGTTCCACTCCACCAGCGGGAAGTCGATGACCCACGAGAACACGTCGCGATCGGCCGGGATCAGGTCGAAGCGCCGGGCCAGGTCCACGCGCAGGCGACCCAGCACGGTGGCCGCCACCGCGGGGGCGTCCGCGACCAGCAGCAGCAGGTCTCCGGTGGTCCCGCCGAGGGTCTCCACCAGGCGCGCCTGGATGCCGGTCATGAACTTGGCCACCGGCGACTGCACGCCCTCGGGGGTGACCTTGATCCACACCAGGCCCTTCGCGCCGGCCTGCTTGGCCTCCGCGGTCAGGTCGTCCAGCTCCTTCCGGCTCATGCCCCCCGCCCCGGGCACCCGCAGCCCCTTGACCGCGCCCCCGCCCGCGACGGTCTGGGCGAAGGCCTGGAACTCGCTCGCCTCGAAGAGGGCCGAGCAGTCCTGCAGCTCGAGGCCGAAGCGTACGTCCGGCTTGTCGGAGCCGTAGCGGGCGATCGCCTCGTCATAGGCGATGCGCGGGAACGGGAGCGAGAGCTCCACCCCCTTCACCGCCTTCCACATCGCGGCCACCAGCCCTTCGATGATGGGCAGGAAGTCGTCGCGATCGAGGAACGAGGTCTCGATGTCGATCTGGGTGAACTCGGGCTGGCGATCGCGGCGCAGGTCCTCGTCGCGGAAGCAGCGTACGATCTGGAAGTAGCGCTCGAAGCCGGCCACCATCAGGAGCTGCTTGAAGAGCTGCGGCGACTGGGGCAGCGCGTAGAAGCTGCCGGGCTGCAGCCGGCTCGGCACCAGGAAATCGCGGGCGCCCTCCGGGGTGGAGCGGGTGAGGAACGGGGTCTCCACCTCGAGGAACCGCTCGGCGTGCAGGTAGTCGCGCGCGGCCCGGCACACCTGGTCGCGCACCTGGAACGCGTGCAGCACGCGCGGCCGGCGCATGTCGAGGTAGCGGTACTTGAGCCGCAGGGTCTCGTCGATGTCCCCCTCGTCGTCGAGCTGGAACGGCAGCGGCCGCGACTCGTTGAGGACGCGGATCTGGCTGACCTGCACCTCCACCGCGCCGGTGGCGAGCTTGGGGTTCTCGGTTCCCGCCGGGCGCGCGCCCACCATACCCCGCACCGCCAGCACGAACTCGGCGCGCACCGACTCCGCCTTGCCGTGGGCCCCGCCGCCCGCCGCCGGGTTGAACACGCACTGGGTCAGCCCCTCGCGGTCGCGCAGGTCGATGAACACGAGCCCGCCGTGGTCGCGGCGTCGGTAGGCCCACCCCATCAGGGTCACCGTCTGCCCCACGTGCTCGCTCCGCAGCGCGCCGCAGCTGTGCGTGCGTCGCCAGCCCCCCAGGCTCTCGGTCACGCTCCCGCCTCCCCCGCCGTGCCGGTCCGAGTCCCGCGCCACTCCACGGTGCCGTCCGCGCCCATCACCCCGATGCGTCGGAAGCCGCGCGTCTCGAGGTCCTGCAGCTGCTTGCCCATCCGCTTGGCGCGGGTCTCCAGCAGCACCGGATGCCCCTGCTCCCGCAGGTCGCGGGCCAGCGCCAGCACCGGCGCCAGATCCATCGTCTCGTCGAACACCAGCGCGATCCGATCGCCGTCGCCCTCGTGGGAGGAGCCCCGCTCCAGCAGGAGACCGATGACGCGCTCGAAGCCGATGGAGAAGCCGGTGGCCGGGATGTCCCGGCCGATGAACCGGCCGACCATGCGGTCGTACCGTCCCCCGCCCGCGATCGAGGACGTGGAGTCGCCGTGCTGCACCTCGAAGATGGGGCCGGTGTAGTAGCCCATGCCCCGCACCAGGGTGGCGTCGAACACGAGCCGGAACCGGCCCGCGGCCTGTCCGGTGACGGTGTCCAGGATGCGCTGGAGCGCGGTCCACACCGCCGCCTCCGCGCCCGCGCCGAGCAGCTCCCGGAGGGCGGCGGGGGTGGTCGCCCGGCCCAGCAGGGCGAGCAGCCGCTCCGCCGCGTCCGCCGGATGTCCCGCCTCGCGCAGCTCGGCGGCGACCGCGTCCGCCCCGACCTTGTCGAGCTTGTCCAGCGCGATGAAGACCGAGCCGGCCCGCGCCGCGTCGAAGCCGCAGTGGGCCACCATCGCGGTGAGCACCCGGCGGTCGTTGAGCCGGACCGTGAGGTCCTTCAGGCCGAGCGCGGCGAGGGCCTCGGTGGTGGCGAGGATCAGCTCGATCTCGGCGACCTCCGAGGCCACCCCCAGCACGTCGATGTCGCACTGGGTGAACTGCCGATACCGACCCTGCTGCGGGCGCTCCGCGCGCCACACCGGCCCGATCTGGATGGCCTTGAGCGGCTGGGGCAGGCGCGACTGGTTGTGGGCGTAGTACCGGACCAGGGGCACGGTCAGGTCGAAGCGCAGGCCCAGATCCGCCATCTCTTCCGGGCGGTCCGCGGTCTGGAGCTTCTCGCCGCGCTTCAGGATCTTGAAGATCAGCTTCTCGTTCTCGCCACCCTCGCTGCGCAGCAGCAGTCGCAGGCTCTCCACCGCGGGGGTCTCGATGCGCACGAAGCCGTGACGGCGGTACACCGCGAGGATCTGGGCCATGGCCCAGTCGCGCAGCGCCACCTCGTCGGGCAGCACGTCGCGCATGCCGCGGGGCGGCGTGGGGTCCAGCCGGGACTCGCTCGCCAGGGGAGACCTACTCCTGCGGGACGGTCATGATGATCTGCGTCTCGCCACCGCCGAAGCTCTTCACCAGCCCGTTGAACCGCACCACCGCCGCGATGATCGTGGGCTGGCTCGAGTCCTCGGTCTTGAACGCGCCGAGACAGGTGATGCCGCCCTCGAACCCGGAGTTGATGGACTGCAGGCGGAAGCCGGCCGGGCCCTTGAACACCACCGCGAGGAGACCCTCCCGGACGAGGTTCTGGGGCACGATCAGCTCGTCGATCCCGTCCCCGTCGAGGTCCACCGCGAGCGGCGTGGGCTCCATCTTGAAGAACTTGCTCCGGTCCATCCGCGAGGAGCGCACCGCGCCCACCAGCTCCACCGTCTGGTAGCTGCCGCCCACCTGGGTCGATGAGCGCCAGAGCTCCTCGCCCTCGTTGACGATCTGCAGCCGGTTGAACTCGTCGATCAGGGCCAGGGAGCGGGTGTCCTTGCCCATCACGTTGGAGAAGGCGGCGCCCATGGGCCGGAAGGTGCCGGGAACGCGGACGGTCTTGTCGGTGGTGAGCTTGCCGTCCTTCAGGGTCATCTGGTCGGCCTGGCCCAGTGTGAAGAAGTCCTCCGGGCTGTAGCGCTGCATCCACAGGGTCTGCTTGACGCCCTCGCCCTTGAGGTCGACCGCGAACAGGAAGTCGGTCACGTACTCGATTGCGAAGGACGGCTTGCCGTCCTTGGTCTCGAGCACGAAGGCGTTGAGGCCGACGCGGGGTGCATAGCGGTTGCCGATCACCTCGAGCTGGCCGTCGCCGTTGAGGTCGGCGAGCTGCAGCGAGAAGACCTTGCCCAGGCTTCGGACCGACTTGGTCCACTCCGGCTCGATCTTCTGGTTCACGATCCGGTACATGTAGATCTGGTCGCCGTCGCTCACCACCATGTGGGGGAGCTTGTCGGCGGGGGCCACCGCGATATCCATGGCCAGCACCGGGAAATTGAACTTGGCCACCTCGCGCAGCGGCAGCGAGTTCTCGCCGGTGGAGTAGCTGCCCGCCTCCATCTGACCGCCCAGCAGCCGCTGCAGCAGGGTCCGCGGACGCGCCTGCGGCGGGTCCGCGGGGCCCCCTTGGGAGAAGCGCGGGCCCGGGTTTGCCGCACGCAGCGTCGACGGCGGCACGAAGAACGACGTGGTGACCGCCGGGTCCGGCCGCGGAGCGGAGAAGAAGCGCACGTCCATGAACGGCTTGCCCTGGGCCCGCGTGAAGTAGACGGCCAGGATGTTGTCGGCCTTGAACTGCTGGGAGGCCTCGCGCACGCCCTTGCCGCCGAGGAAGTCAGAGGCGGTGATCCGCTGCTGGGCGAGATAGACGTTGATCGAGTCGCCCATCGTCACCTGGAAGCGCCCGGTGGAGGCCAGCCGCTCGACCATCTCCTGCGTCGCGGTCTCGACCAGAGTCTCCCGCAGACTGCCGAGGAGCGGGAGCAGCACGATCTTCACCTTGGCGGAGGAGACCCGGAACCGGTCGCCCGGCTTGATCTGCAGCCCCGCCGGAGCCTGTGCCACCGACAACGTCTCCTGGGCCTGGGTGATGCGTACGGTGCCCAGCACGTCCTCGGCCCGTCCGAGGATCTCGCCCGTGCGCGGGTGCTTGATCTCCCGGCCCTCGCGGTACACCTCGACCTCGAGCCCCACGCGCGCCCCGGCCCGGACGCCCGCCCCGAGGGTGAGGGTGTCGCCCTGCGCCTCCAGCACCTCACCCTGGAACTTGGGGAAGAGGTCCAGGAGCTGCTCGACCAGCGCGGTCATGGGAGCCGAGCTCACCGGCCCCGACGCGCCCGGAGCCGGCTGCGACGGCGAGGACTGGGGCTGGGCGGTGTCGGCGATCCCTATCACGATCAGAAGGGCGATCGGCAGAGCGGACAGGATCCCGCGAGCCCAACGAAGCATTGTGGCTGGCATCATTCCCTCAACGCGCCTCCCTCCAGGTTCGAGCGGTCGGCGCCGCGACGGCGCTCCCAGCCCACCACCGCCCGGAACGTGGTCGGCGCGGGTGGATTCTGGATGACGAGATAGACCCAATCCGCGAACGTGGGGTTCGAGTTCTCCCCGACCACCGCCGCGATCCCCTGACCGAGCGAGGTCGAGCGGGACAGGTAGCGATCCCACAGCATCGGTCCCCGCCCCTCGTAGAAGCGGAGCAGATCGAGCGGATACGTCACCGCGGTCTGGGGCGACGGAGAGCCGGTCACCCGGTACGGCAGATAGTAACGCAGCGCCGCCGGCTCCGGGCCGAGAGACGTCCCCTGCAGCGCGAGGCGGACCACTTCCTGGAAGCGAGTCGTGGTGGGACCGATCACCCACACCGACCGCTCACCCGGATTGCCCTGCCACACCACCTCGTCCCAGCGCCGCGAGCCCTCACCCGGCCGGATCTCCGCGATGACCTTGACCGCCCGGAACGAGGTGGCCACCGCCTCCCAGCCGTACCGGAGCGTGCGGTCGCTCAGCACCGCGCCTCCCGGCACCTCGCCGCTGTCGAGGTCGCGGCCGAGCCGCTCCATGACCAGTTCTCCCGAGCCGGTGCCGAGGGGGCCGTCCAGGTAGTGATTGAAGCCATCTCGGTGGATGCTCGCCACCTGGAGGCGGTACTCGACCGCCCCGACAGGGGCCGCGAGCCCGAGCACGAGGACGAGCGCCGCGAGCAGCCTGAGCCCTGGGGGCACCTTGTGCATCGACGTGACTATACGTCGGGAGCCCGGCCCCGGCAAGAAACCACTGGAAGACAAGGCGGAAAGACAACGGGCCCGGGGGGCGACCCCCGGGCCCGAAGCCGACTGCAGACCGCGTGTTAGAACGTGAAGCGCACGCGGGAGGTAGCGATGAACGGGTTGTTGACGTTCCGTCCACCCGCCAGCGGATCCGTGACGGCGTCCAGCGCGGGGCCGGGCAGCATGTAACCGGCCGCGTTGTCCCACACGAGCCCGTCAGCGAAGCGCCAGCTGACCAGCGCCATGAACTCGGTACCGACGAAGCGGCTGCGGTCACGAGCTCCCGACGTCCAGTTTGGCAGCAGACCGGCACCGGCCACCGCCGTGCTGTTGCGGTCCACCTTCTCGGCCGTCCAGTGCGCGTTCGCACCGGCCATGACCGACAGGGTCGGCGTGATCGCGTAGGTGGCCTTCAGGCCGACCTGGGCACGACCGTACTTGTCCCAGCCGATGCTCACACCCGGATATGCGATGCGACCGCCGGCCTCGTTCCACGCGTTGAGGTAGTCGATACCCAGCGACGTCAGCTGAGTACCCCAGTCCGCAAGGTATCCGGTGTCCGTCGTGAGCGGCTGGAAGTAATGCACGTTGTTGAGCGTGGTGTTGCGGGCCGAGTTACCGGTGGTGTACATGCCCAGACCTTCGATGAGCAGCGGACCGAGCTGGAAGCCAGCCCGGAGGTCGAACAGCCACGCGCTGATGTCCGCGTAGTACCGCCGACCGGCCACCACGCCAGCGTCAGCAAAGGCGGCCTGGCCGATGGTCGGACGCGAACCGAACTGATACAGGAACGTCGGGTCGAGTGAGAACGGCCCCATGCGGAGCCGAGCATCCAGACCCACCGTGTACCGATTCTCCTCGATGCCGCCGCGGCTCGCGCCGTCCGGCGTGGTGTACGCCGTGGTGGTGTTCAGACCACCGCGGCCCTGACGGGCGTTACCGTTCGTGGTGCCCTGGGCGTAGAACCACGAGAACATCGGCTTGATGTCGAGACCCTTGAACGGCGTGATCTCGGGCGCGAAGATAAACGCGTAGTCGTCACCGCGGTCCTGCAGGTTCGAGATACCGAACGAGTTCACCAGCCCGGAGCGCGGCTGGCCCTGCCCCGTCAGGCCTTCCTCGACCTGGACGTAGGTGCCCACCAGCTTAACGTTGGGCGTGATCTGGCTGGTGACGCTCACGCCGGGGAAGTCACCGGTGGCGTAGGCGGCCAGCTTGTAGTTCGCCAGCGAGCCGAACGGCTGGGCGCCGAGGCGCGCGGTGGTCGGCACCGGGATGAGCGGCACCGGGAACTCCACGTACAACCACTTGATCTCGATGATGCCGCGGGAGTCGGTGTTCAGGTCGAAGCTGCCGTCCGTGCCGAACCCGGTCTGGACGGCGGTCGTCGCCGCGCCACCCGCGTTGACGATGGTCGAGTCGTTGGACCCGGCCTGACCGAACACGTGATCGAGCTCGATACCTAGCACGCCCTTGGCCTTGCCGACTTCACCGATGAAGTCGAACCGGCCGCGGGTGCGGTAGTACCAGAGCCGGTCTTCCTTGTTGAAGATGCCGGTGTTGTAGTTCGCGATGTTCTGGGAATACGTGGTGACGTTGTCGATGAGGCCGTTGATGGTCACCTTTGGCGCGGGTGCCTGGGCCTGTGCGGCGGGCGCCGCGAAGGCCAGGATCGCCAAGGCGAGCATCAGGACGGCTAGACTCGTCCTTTTCATTACGCTCTCCTGAATCGGGTCCGATGAGGTGCAATTTGCTGCAGCTCGTGCTGACCGACTTCCCGCGATGTGCGCAACGACGGTGCTGCAGAGAGACGAGTGTTTTTCCGTGTCACCCCCTCGGGAGAAAAGAGTAGGAAAACGCCTGACCTTTTTACCGCGAATCCTATTCAGGGGTCAAGAAAAAAGCCGGCAGGAACTGCACGGAATACAGGTATAAAAAACAGTAAGTTAGACCTTCTTACCCCCCGTCGCCCAGGGCCTTCAGCACCTCGGAAGCGCGTTGCCCTAGTAGGGAAGTCGGTTCCAGGTCCCGGGCAGCCCGGAGATGGAGCCGGGCCTCGTCCCTCTTGCCCTCCTTCTGGAGCAGGACCCCGAGCCAGAAGTGCGAGGGAACCAGCTTCGGCTCGAGCTGCAGCGCGGCGCGGAACGCCTCCTCCGCCTCCTGCTTCCGATCGAGCGCCCAGTAGGCATAGCCCATGTTGTTGTACGTCGTCTCGGGGCTCGAGTAGACCGGCTGGGCGAGGGCCTTCTTGTAGGCGCCGATCGCCTCCTCCCACTTGCCCTGCTCGGCCAGCGACGAGCCCAGGTTGTGGAAGGCGTCGCCGTAGGTGGGGTCGATCTCCACCGCCTTCTGGAACTCGGCCTGCGCGTCGGGGAACCGCCCCACGTTGAGCAGCACCGCGCCGACCGCGTTGTGATAGAGCGCGTTGGTCGGATCGACCTCCACCGCCTGCCGCAGCGAGGCCAGGCCGAGCGAGACTCGGCCCTCCGAGATGCTCTTCACCCCCGACTCGTAGGCGGAGCGCGCCTCCAGCTTGCGGATCTCGGTGTCGGCGGTGGTCGTCGCGCACGCGGGCAGGAGCGCGACCGCGAGGGCCAGGCCGAGGCCCGCTCGCCTTGACACTCCCCGGCGCCCCATGTATTCCTTTGATCCATGCCAACCTACGAATACGAATGCCCGAAATGTCCGCGCGTCTTCGAGGTGCGCCAGCGCATCACGGAGCCCGCGCTGGAGACCTGCGATCGCTGCGGCGGTCCGATTCATCGGCTGCTCTCCGCGGCGCCGTTCATCCTGAAGGGCGAGGGCTGGTACGTCACGGACTACCCGTCCGAGGCGCGCAAGAAGGGCGCGTCGTCGGAGTCCAGCTCGAAGGAATCCAGCTCGAAGGAATCGAGCTCGAAGGAATCGACGGGGGCCGCCAAGACGTCGGAATCCAAGACGTCGGAGCCGAAGACATCGAAGGACGGCGGGAGCGCCGATTCGAAAGCGACGGCGTCATCGGAAAGCAAGTCTAGCACGGAGACGTCCACTTCCTCGACGACCAGCAAGTCCGGCAGCACGTCCAAGTCCGGCAGCACGTCCTAGAACCGGGCACCTAGTCCCTCCGGATCCGCACCGGGGCGCCGCGGCCCACGCCGAGCAGTCGCTCCGCGCTCCCGTCCCGCACGAAGACCTCGATTCGCCCCGTCGACCCGACGATCGCGGCCGCCTCGTCCCGGGGGCCGTCGGCGTAGGCCTCCACCGGCGCCCGCACCGCACGGCCCGCCACCTCCACGCGGGGCGCTCCCCGACCCGGCAGCGCCTCGAGCCGGTCCCCCTCGATCGAGGTGAGGAGGTTGCCGAAGCGGTCCACGTCGAGCACCTCGCCGACCAGCACGCCCGCCTCGAGCCGGCTGCCCGGGATCTCGAGCCGCACCGGGTCCGACACCGGAGGCCCGAGCCGCTCGAGCGGGACGCCGGCCGCGAGGTAGGCGGCGGCCGGCGCGAACACGTCCCGGCCATGGAACGTGCGGCTCACCGCGGCCAGGCGGTACTCCGGCGCGGTCAGGGCGACCACCGCGGCCCCCTCGACGAATCGGGAGAAGACCCCGTTGTCGGGCCCCACCAAGTAGTGCCCGCGCGCGCGGAGCGCGAGGGGTCGCCGGGCGCTCCCCACCCCGGGGTCGACCACCACCAGGTGCACGGTGCCCTCGGGGAAGAAGGGCAGCGCGGCGTCGAGCGCCAGCGAGGCTCCGCGGATGTCCTGCGGCGCAAGGTCGTGGGTCAGGTCGATCAGACGCGCCGAGGGACAGATGGAGAGCAGCACGCCCTTCACGATGCCCACGAAGGGATCGCGAAGGCCGAAGTCGGTGGTGAGGGTGATGAGGGGCGGGCTAACGGTCGCGATCGACCACGAAGTCCGCGACCAGGACCAGCGTCTCCTTGTCCTCCGAGTCGGGGAAGGACCGGAGCGCGTCCTTGGCGCTCTGGGCGTACTGGTGGGCCCTCTCGAGCGCGTACTCCACCCCCGCGTGGTCCACCACCAGGCGCCGGATCTCCTCCAGCTCCTCGGGGCTCAGCGCGGGCTGCTTGAGCAGGGCCTGGATCCGGTCGCGATCGGCGTGGGCGGCCCGCTCGATGGTGGCGATCAGGGGCAGCGTGCGCTTGCCTTCCTTCAGGTCGGCACCCACCGCCTTGCCCAGGCGGGCCTGGTCGGCCACGAAGTCGAGCGAGTCGTCGCTGATCTGGAACGCGATGCCGATGTCGAGCCCGTAGCGGGTCAGGCCCTCGACCTGCTCGGGCGCCGCGCGTCCCAGCAGCCCGCCGATGCGGCAGCAGGCGGACATGAACGAGGCCGTCTTCTGGGTGATGATCCGCAGGTAGTCGGCCTCCCCGGTGGTGCCGCTCCGCTTGCGCTCGAGCTGGAAGACCTCCGCCTCGGTCATCGACACGGTCGCCCGGGCCAGGGTCTCGA
>Ga0207675_100006006_pt1 | contig 11556 bp, 7 predicted proteins | sample KBSSwiS42_FD_184305 | JGI IMG/M metagenome (GOLD analysis project Ga0207675, IMG submission 184305) | Switchgrass rhizosphere microbial communities from Kellogg Biological Station, Michigan, USA - KBS Switchgrass S4-2 (SPAdes) (version 2) | ecosystem: Host-associated > Plants > Roots >...
TCCTCCGATGAAAATGGTGTAGGCGAGTGCCAGCCAGCCGCGTTCATCCGCCGTAACAAGGCTTGCCAGTTGTCCATGTTCAATGAGTAACGACATCAACATGACCTGCGGCACCGTGAGCAGCGACGACCACCCCATCAGCATCAGGGGATCGAAAGGGCCGTAGCGTTTCGTCAGGACATTGGACACCGCGAATGCGAAGGCTGCCCCGACCACAAGCAGCAGCGGAAGCGCGTTTGCCGACAGGCCAGGCCCGGCCGCCAACACGACCACGCCGGCGAATGCAATCACCACGCCGGCGGACGTGGTGAGAGACGGCCTCTCCGCGAGCAGCGGCCAGGCTAACAGGACGGTGAAGGGCGTGGCGAGTTGATATGCGACGGCCGACATGCTTCCCGAGCCGAGCCCAAGGCCAACATAGAAGAGCCCGAAGTTCAGTCCACCAAGGAAAATCGAAATAGCTGCGATCGGGCCGAACTGTTGACGCGCGGGCCTTTTGACGAACGGAACAAGCAGCAGCGCGATGGCCAGGAAGCGCAGTGCGAGGAAGAAGAGCGGCGGAAACTCTGTTACGCCCACCTTGATGGCCACGAACTGATAACCCCAGAGCAAGGGAACGGCCACCGCGCAGACGATCTGGATAACAGACATGGCATTCTTCCTTTCAAGACCGATCAGTCCATATATAGGCCCGCCAGCAGCGGGGACGTCCGTGGGTCGCTTACCTGGTGAAACGGTCGAGAAGCGCGTCAGCGGTGGCTTGCGATGTGATCCGTGTCGGCGCCGTTTTGCCGACCACGCGCAGCCCCTCGACGAAACAGACGAGAATTCGGGCGGCGCTTGAAGGCTCGACGCCATCGGCCAACCTGCCCGCCGTCTTCGCACGGGACAGTGCATCCGCCACCCTGGCCTCCATGGCTTTAAAAAAGCCCGCGATGCGACGGCCAACTTCGGCATCCTGGCCAGCCAGTTCCATGGCCGTGGCCACCAGCAGGCATCCGCGCCGACCCTTGGCACCGGTCGTGCGGTCAACATAGCCGGCAAGGTAGGCCCGCAGGCCGTCGACCGGCTCTCTGCGGGGGTCGAGTTCGATATCCATCCGTGTCAGGGCATCGGCAATGTAGCGATCAAGCGCCCGCAGGAAGAGCGAGTGCTTGTCACCGAAAGCGGCGTAAAGGCTGCCACGCGAGAGTTTCGTCGCGCGAAGAAGGTCCGGGAGCGCCGTGGCGTGATAGCCGCGCGACCAGAACACCCCCATCGCGCGTTCGACAGCGGCTTCCACGTCAAAACTTCGGGGGCGGCCACGGGGCAACTGCACGGGGGTTTGGCGGCGCATTGCCAATATATAGACCAATTGGTCTTTAAATCGCAAGTGGCCGCTTCGGGCATTCGCGTCGACTTTACCGTCTCGCGATCACGTCTCATCTACCGCGATAAGCGGACTATTTCGAGGGCGTCGGCATGTCTCAAAGGTGCCAAAAAGGGACATGCACATTCAAGTCGATCGCAGCTCCGACGCCGGGCAGGCTGATGAGACGACGGCAGATCGCATATCGGCGGCCGATTCGGACGAACACGCGGTGCAGACGGCTGTACTCGGTCCGCTGCTTATTCTTCCTTCTTCACGCTGGGGTTTCGGAAGTCTTTTTCTCCTCGGACCAACCATTCGACAGCCTCGGACAGTTCATCGTTTGAAGCCAGCTTGTTGCGACCGAACATCTTATCTCTAAGCGACCGCTCTTTGTGGATCTGGATCATCCAATGGATGTCGGAACCTGATTCGGGATCGCCACTCGCGCCCACCAGATAGCTGGAAGCGCCGCGCTCTGAGTAGACGTACCATCCCCAATCTTCAGTTTCAGGTCGAGTTGTGTTGTAGCCGAGCGCTTGCAGTCGCTCTCGAAGCCACAGCAACAAAGCTTCCCCTGGAATCGGGTTGATGTCATTCGGACTTTCCTTTGCAGGGTCGAATCTGTCGGTTACGAAGGAGATCAGGTGCACCATGTCGCTCCTTGCGCGTGCAAACGTCCTAGGGGAGAGGATGGCATGAGCACGTCAACAAACAGTTGGCGTATATCCGTTTCGCGCTGGCTTTAGGTCTGTTGAGGGTTATTCGCGTCGGTTTGACCGTACCACGGCGACTTCCGGTCTACCCTCAGCAACGGACAGCGTCAGCGCCGGTCGGCGGGTTTGTTTCGTGCCAACAGGAGACGTTGCAAAATCGCCAGGAATTTCGGCTGCTCTGCAGACCAAGGGGCTCATCTAAACTTTAGCAATTTGTGCTGCCTTGGTCGCAGATGCGGTTTCACGGGCGCTTGGCCGCTGATAGAGATACTGGCTAAAGTCGTCGTCAACTGTGGGAGTCGTTCATGGCTTTCGGCAAGCTTCGCTGCATGCTCTGCGGAAAGGAAAAGCTGGATCCTGAAGCCCACCCGAGCCAGGAGTTTTATCTGTGCCTGGATTGTTCAACGTTTTGGCTTGCCGACTATCTGCGCCGCCTAAAGGCCCGCATTCTCAGTGTTCTCCCTTCGAAGCGTGGATAAAATTCGTCCACCGATGCGAAGCCGATCAGCCGCAACGCATGCCGCGGTGCCGGACGTAGTGCATTAAACCGGATCACGGTAAAGTGGACGGAAGAGGAAGGCAGCCAAACCGACCTGTTGGCGCGCCAACTGAACATGCACGAAGAAAAAACTCGGGTGGAAATCGATGGCACTGATCAAAACGGTCGAGAGCGGGCTCTATCGGATCCCGCTGACGGTTACCCTCTCCGACAGCACGCATGGCGAAATCGCAGCCTTCGAATTGGTGACATGCCGCGTTCGCGATTCAGACGGGGCTGAGGGTACAGGCTACACCTACACCGTCGGGCGCAATGGCGGCGCGACCGCTGACATCCTCAGGCGGGAGATCCCTGAACTGGTCGAGGGCCGGGAAGCCGACGACACCGAGGCGATCTGGCATCATGTCTGGTGGGGCCTGCATTATGGCGGACGCGGCGGACCGCCTGTGCTGGCGCTCTCGGCGCTCGATATCGCCCTGTGGGACCTGAAGGCACGCCGCGCCAATCTGCCGCTGTTCCGTCTGCTCGGCGGCTTTGACGCCCGCGTGCCCTGCTACGCCGGCGGCATCGACCTCGATCTTTCCGTCGACGCGCTGCTCAAGCAGACCGACGATAATCTTGCCAAGGGCTTTCGCGCCATCAAGATGAAGGTGGGCCGCCCGGATCTCGCATCCGACATCGCGCGCGTGCAGGCGATGCGCCAACATCTCGGCAGCGGCTTTCCCCTGATGGCGGATGCCAACATGAAATGGACGGTCGAGGAAGCGATCCGCGCCGCGCGCGCCCTGCAACCCTGCGACCTCATTTGGCTCGAAGAGCCGATCATTCCCGACGACATTGCCGGTCATGCCCGCATCATGGCGGCCGGCGGCGTGCCGATCGCGGCCGGCGAGAACCTGCGCTCGCTCTGGGAGTTCAAGAACTATATCGCAGCCGGCGCGGTGTCCTATCCCGAGCCCGACGTCACCAATTGCGGCGGCGTCACCGCCTTCATGAAGATCGCGCGGCTCGCGGAAGCCTTCAATCTTCCGGTCACCAGCCACGGCGCACACGATGTCACGGTCCACCTTCTCGCGGCCTGCCCAAATCGCTCCTATCTCGAGGCGCACGGATTCGGGCTCGATCGCTATATCGAACACCCGCTCGTCCTCGACCAGGGCATGGCGCTCGCGCCGATGCGGCCCGGTCACGGCATTACCTTCGACTGGAAAGGATTGGCGCAGCTCGCACGATAGTCGGAGCGGCTTCGCGACCGCAGATCATCCCCGCCGCGGGATGGCCACCACATGGATTACAAAGCCGACAGCGCCAGGACGTCGCGTCCACCATATTCATGTCGCATTGCCGCAACACCGCGGCTGTTCCTGCTGTGGAACAAGCAATTATGACTCCAGAATCTGCGCTGCGTGGCGCAGTATCCCCTCATAGCTCGGCGGATCGAACGTTTTATTATTACGGACTTATTGGGCATCGAAGGTCGCGGTGCGAAAATGCCTGCGACCTTTTTCCCTCGCTTTTGGAGGAAGAATAGGAATTCAAATGACCTATTCCATTTTTGCCCGCGACGGCACGAGCCGTATCATTTTGAAGCGGGAAAGTCGCGAGGCTGCCGAAAGGAAAGCACGCGAGCTGACCGATCTGGGCTGGTTCGAAGTTCAGATCGATGAGGAAGTGCAGATGGAAGAAGCGGAGTGCTCAGGGAAGCAGCTTCGCGAACCGGATGAAAGCCGCAGAGCTGCACATTCTTAATCCGATTCGGGCGACCAGCGGAGGCGGCAGGCTTTCGCGGCTGCGCGTCACTTCGCCCCGGCCCCCTCCAGAACCGCAACCATCTCGCGATAACCGCGGCTGCGCGCGAGCTTGAGCGGCGTTGATCCGCTGCCATCGGCAATGTTGACGTCGGCGCCGGCCTCGACCAGAGCGCGCAAGGTTTCGGTGTGGTTCTTGCCGCCATCGCCAAGCACGATCGATTCGATCAGCGCGGTCCATTGCAGATTGTTGACGTGATCGAGCGGCGCGTGAGCGGCAATCAGTGTCCGCACGATTTCAGCGTGACCGAGATGAGCGGCCGCAATCAGGGCCGTGCCGTTATAACGGCTGGTGACAGCCTTCGGGTTGCCGCCGCCTTCAAGCGCGACCTTGAGCATCGGGACGTCGTTGGCGACCGCTGCAATGGTGATGATGTCATAGCGGTCGATGTCCAGTTTGTTCGGATCGGCGCCGAGCCGGATCAGGGCGCGGGCGGCATCGTGCTGCTTCAGATAGACCGCGACGTGCAGCGGCGTGCGACGACGCGCGTCGAGCGCTTCCTTGTTTTCGGCAGCTGCGATGCGCGCTTCGATATCGGCGACGTCGCCACGGGCGGCGGCGGCATGCAGGCCGCCATAGGCGCGCAGTTCGGCCTCGGTCGGGGCGATCTGCGCCGACGCGGGCAGGACGCCCAGGAGCGCGACCAGAAGGGCAGCGAGGAAATGCATCAAGAAGCTCCGGCCACTGGCCATCAGAAAACATAGCAGCGGTGGCGCCGCACACAAATCGGGTTTGCTGTCGGGTATCGCGATATGCCCTTTGGGCTACCGCGAACTTCGACCTCCATCGAACCCGAAAAGCGGTGCGCCAAAAATCTAATTTCTTGAGCGGTTTCAATCTGATTTGGGTCGTCCAGTTTTCCCGGCAAAAATAATTCGCTTCCCCCTCGCCCCAAATCAGTGGCTATTTCCGCGCGTCCCGGCTTGACAAGAGGGGCGTATCGCGATCGTCACGAACGCGAGGCGGGATGCGGTGGACGCGGCAGCGTCGGCGCGGAAGTTTGGATGCAGGGCGAGGCAACTCGTGAGCATTTCACATCGCGCAAGACGTACGGCGCTGAAGCGTACGGCAAAACCGTGTGGTTCTGGCACCCGTGGCTGGTGTCAAGCTGCCGGTGGCGCATTCGATCCAACCGGATCGGTTGAGCCATCGAGCCGGCAGCGATGGAGGCAAGAGGAATTCGTCTCCAGGGAGAGCACGGCATAAGCCGTCAAACCATTGCGCAGGGAATGCCGGCGTGTTCCGACTGTACCTGTATGCTCGTGTGCGCATCTCACTACATCATGCACACGGGACCGCGGGTGCAGCGTGCACCCGGCATTCCCTGCACCCTCTGATTTCGAGGGTGGACACCGGCAAGCCTCGGACGCCATGCGCCGCGGGAACGCAGACCTGTGTTGGGCTTAGGTAAGGGAATCGGCGGTTGACTCGGGAACCGCCAGCAATCAGAAAAAGCCCTGAAAAATGAATGGCAAAGATAAATGGTCGGAGTGGCAGGATTCGAACCTGCGACCCCTGCGTCCCGAACCAGGTTATCACGCCGCATCGCGCTGAAAAGTCTAGAGTTTTAGCTTCGTTTGACGACGATTATTTCCGTTCGTTCGCACCGTAGCTGGGGTTTTTCCGGGGTTGGCTTCCACGACGAATGCTAGCTCCCCGGAACGGCTGACGATCAAGACCGCAAAGCGACAGGAAGTGCTGCAGACTGTCTGCGCAGTCGCTTTTGGGTGGGAAGCGGACATAAGGCACTTCATTGATTTACGGACCGTTGACGACAGGCCACCTGCAGACCTCAGGCCTCGGCCATTTTCGCCAGCACGCGCTCGATCAGCTTGGGATCGCGATAGACGCTGCGTGGCTTTAAGAGATGCTGGACCTCGATGGTCAGGCGGTGCACGGCCGGGTCCTCGGCGGCGAGCCGGGTCAGGGCGATACCGAATTTGAGCGTGGCGGCAAAATCCGCCGGGCGCTGCCCGCGCGTGTCGGGAAAGACGAAGTCGAGCATGGCGACTGACCATGGCGTCTCAAGTAAGGCCTGCACCTCGGCAAAAAAGCGCGGCGCCAGCTCAGCAATTGGATCGCCCTCTTGCCCGGGTCGATCAAGCAGCCGCTTGAGCAGGCAGGCCTCCAGCGCGGCCACGCTCATACCTTGGCCGTAGACCGGATTGAAGCGGCAGATGGCATCGCCAATGGGAAGCAGGCAGCGGGGAAAGCCGTCGAGCCGCTCGAAGTGGCGTCGCACGCTCTCCGGAAAGCCGTAGCGCGCGACCCCGTCGAGCGGCTTGGCGCGGCAGATCGCGTCGTAGATCGTCGGCGTGCGCAGCGAGCGGGCGAACGCCAAAAATCCCTCAGCATCGCCCGGCAAAGCGTCACCGCGTCGGGCCAGGGTCAGCATCCAGCGATCGCCCTCTAGCGGCAACATGAGGCCACCTCGGCTGTCCCGCGGCGCGTCGCCGAAGGTCATGACGCCTTTCCAGTCACGCGCAGCGCCATCTGAGACGGCGAAGATGGAAGTGGCATAGGACAGATCGATGCCAATGGTGGTCTCCTCGGGCGGAGGGCACCCGATCGACCGCAGCAGTGAAAGCGTAGGGGCACCGCGTCCGGAGGCATCGACGACGAGGTCGGCCGCCATCGTCTCGCTGGTGCCGTCCTCATCCGCAGAGCGCACGCCGGTGACCATCGCCCCATCGGGCGATGCCAACACTTCCATGACCCGGCAGCGCTGTCGCAGCGTGATATTGGCTTGGCCCTCGACCCGCCGTCGCAGCGCGCGCTCGATCGCTGGCCGTGACGCCGCGTAACCGGACCAGCCGAGGTCGCGTTGCGGGAAAGGATCGTAACCCGGGCGTTCTACGCGAACATCGAGGCCCGCCCTGAGCGGGACGGCTCCGGAGCGCGCCAGATCCTGCTCGAACCCGGGGAACAGTTCGCTCAGCGCACGCTGACCACTGAGCAGCAGTCCATGGACGTGCCGCGCCTGCGGTGTGCCGGCTCTGTGGGTGGGCTGCGCGGGAAGGCTGTCGCGCTCGAGAACAACGACGTGCTCGAAACGGTGGGCGAGGACGCTGGCGGCGGTCAGCCCGGCTATTCCGGCGCCGATCACGAGCGCTTGGCTGCCGATCAGAGTTGACACCATCGCCACCTCCTGAGCTTCGTGCTCCGCACCGTGGAGCATGGCAGTTTTCACCGGGCGCCAACCGCAATCAAAGCGATGAGCATGTGGCCGCCACGCAGGCGATACCCTCACCTCGCCGATCAGTTGGTCTCAAGTAAGATAATCCGACCGACCCCAGCGGAGTGTGAGCCGGTTAACAACTTCGCTGCCTTAACTGCGGTCAGCCATGATCATATTATTGCAAGTCATGGAGACAGTGCCGCTCGTGGTCCAAATGGGCATCGCCCGTTTGCCGAATGTCCGCTTGCGCCACAAGCGGCCGCTCGCAACTTCGAAGGGGTACCGCGCCAGAAATGGCGCTGCGCATTGCGGCGACTTTTTCGAGATGCTGCCTGAAACTAAGTTGATCCGGCCGTACTGACCTCACGCTTGCAATCTGGGCTGAGTCATTATCGTGCGGGTATCAATTCCTGGATTATTGTACCCCACGCAAGCGTCAACGCGCCGCTGTCGCGCGCGAAATCGGACAAAAATCAAAGGTTGAAGCACAAAATCGTGAGTGGCGGAGAGAGTGTCAGTCAATCCCCGTTGAAAGATAAGGCATTTTCGACCTTTCTAGACCAGAACCCACCGTTTGAGCTACAGCCGAAAATGGCTTTCGTCTCCGACAAACGGCCCGTTCCGCCAGCGGCCCGTCATCGACCGATAACGCTATAACCCCCACTATTTCGAAGGCCCTATTTTCCTATCAGAGGGCAGCCAAACTCGGGACATTGCGTCCTGGTAGTCCGCCAAATGTCGCCGATTGTGCGCGCCCCATCGCCGACAAGAATTGTCCCCGTGTAGGTTCAAATCCGGGGGCGTAAACATCGATACCGACATTCTCTTCAGGTTGCGATTTGGCTTCGCCGGGCTGGCGGCGGGCTATTGGAAGCCCTGCTTTATGGGCAGCCACAGCCAAAGTGTTCGAATTCTCCAGCGCTAACTGAAAGAAGTCGCTTAGCAGCGGCAGTAGGCTTTATGGCTACCGCCAGAGTAGCTGGTCGACGCATTGTCGGTCGCCACTGCCGGCGACATCGTCGGTTTACAATACAAGGTCGGCAATTGCGGCGCGGCCTAGGAACGCCCCACGGATGACGAAAAGCGATTACTGGCGCTGATGCGAATCGATGCCGAGTTTTGGTGCCGAGCGAAGTACGAACATCATGAGGAAATCATGTCAGATGACAGCACCAACTGCTCGGGATGCAATTAGTGATGAGGCCTTCCGCCCGACATGCGTCTTCGGGGATGCGCATTTGCCCGTGAAGAGCGGGCAACATGTTCGCTACTGCGTCGGGTGTGGGCAGACGCAGCTGCGCTCTTCGATGCGGTGTTCATCTGCATCGACTGCGTGAAGCAAGGTCGTCGACTTCCAGAGAACGGTCGGGTGCCCCGAACGAAAAATCAATTCTTCCGGGGTCCCTGGCAGGCGACCTTCGCCAGCGCATCGATCGGCAATTCGCTGCTCCGAGGTCCCCGCGGGCAGGATTCAGCCAACCGTCAGAATAGCGCCCCCCTATACCGATTGCCACCGCACAGGGCAGGTATTCCAGTGCCGGATCTTTCAAAACGTATGGTGTCCCGCCCTTGGTATCGCGATTCCGCACCCTGGGGACGTGCTTTCGCGGTCTTTCTTGTGTAATCTCTTTCTGTAGTTGTGGAGCCAACTTAGATGGGCGACGCACGGATCTCGATGACCGCGGTGCCACAAATTGCGGATTGGCTCAAGAAACTCGGCATGTCCGAGTACGCGCAGAGGTTCGCCGAGAACGACATTGATATGGCCGTTCTCCCCGACTTGACCGACCAACATCTCAAGGACCTTGGCGTTTCGCTCGGCCACCGGTTGAAAATGCTGCATGCGATCCACGATCTCAGCAACGTCTCGGCTACCGTAACGGCACCTTCTGCACTCGTGGATATCGAGCCAGCTCGGCGAGACGACGCCGAGCGTCGCCAACTGACGGTGATGTTCACCGACCTCGTTGGCTCGACCGCGCTCTCGACAACGCTCGACCCAGAGGATCTGCGTTCGGTAATCGGCGCGTATCATAAGTGCGTCGCGGAGACGGTCTCCCGGTTCGACGGCTTCGTGGCCAGGTACATGGGCGATGGGGTGCTCATCTATTTCGGCTATCCCCACGCCCATGAGGATGATGCCGAGCGTGCCGTCCGGGCGGGACTGGCGATCATCGAGGCGATCGGCAAGCTGGGTATCCAGGAGCCGCTCCCGGCGCGTATCGGCGTCGCGACGGGCTTGGTCGTGGTTGGCGATCTCGTTGGTGCCGGCGAGGCCAAGGAACGCGGGGTGGTGGGCGAGACTCCGAACCTGGCGGCTCGTCTGCAGGGGATCGCTGAGCCGAACACGGTTGTCATCGCCGAAGGCACTCGAAGGCTCCTCGGCAACCTCTTCGAGCTACAAGACCTCCGGCCGAAGAACCTCAAGGGCATCGCCGCGCCAACGCGGGCCTGGGTGGCGTTGCGGGCGAGTTCCGTGGCGAGCCGCTTCGAGGCGCTACACGCAACTGGCCTAACTGCCCTCGTCGGGCGGGAGGAAGAACTCGATTTGCTCCTACGGCGTTGGGCCAGGGCGAAGAAAGGTGAAGGCCAGGTGGTCCTGATCGCCGGTGAGGCTGGGATCGGCAAGTCGCGGCTCACGGCCGCGCTTCTGGAACGCCTCGCCGGAGAGCCGCATACGCGTTTGCGCTATTTCTGCTCGCCGCAGCGCACCGACAGCGCGCTATATCCGGTCATCGGGCAGATGGAACGTGCCGCCAGGCTGGCGCACGACGATACACTGCAAGCGAGGCTCGACAAGCTTGATACCCTGCTCGCGCAGACCTCGACCTCGATCGGGGACGCCTCGCTCTTTGCCAAGATGCTGTCGCTTCCGAATGATGGACGCTATCCCGCCCTCGAATTGACCCCGCAGCAGCACAGGCGGAGAACATTCGAAGCGCTCATCTCACAATTAGAAGCGCTTACACGGCAAAGCCCAGTCTTGATGATTGTTGAGGATGCGCATTGGACCGATCCTACGAGCCTCGAAGTCTTCGACCGGAACGTGGCCAAGTTTCAGACCCTTCGCGCGCTAATGATTGTGACATTCCGCCCGGAATTCGATCCGCCCTGGATCGGGCAGCCGCACGTGACCGCCATGACGATCAATCGGCTGACGGAACGCCAAGTCGACGCCATGATCGACGGCGTAGTCGGCAACAAGCTGCTGCCAGCGGGCATCAGGCAGGACATCGTCGAACGTACGGATGGCATCCCCCTGTTCGTGGAGGAGATGACGAAGGCAGTGCTGGAGGCGGAGGGCCAGGGCGCGGTCGAACGCACGATTGCCGTCGTTACGTCCCCGGCCTTGGCAGTCCCCGCAAGTTTGCACGCCCCATTGATGGCGCGGCTCGACCGGCTCGGCCCCGCCAAAGAAGTGGCACAGATTGGCGCGACGATCGGCCGGAAGTTTTCGCATGCTCTCCTGGCGGCAGTGGTGCGCATGCCAGAGGCGGAACTGGGATCAGCGTTAGACCGTCTCATACAGACTGGTTTGCTTTTCAGGTTGGGCTTGCCGCCGAATGCGACTTACCTATTCAAGCATGCCTTGGTGCGGGACGCGTCCTATGGCACGTTGCTGCGCGAGCCCCGCCGCGCGCTTCATGCACGCATTGCCGAAGCAATTGAAAGCCAATTCGCCGAGACAGCCGAGAGCCAGCCCGAGTTGCTGGCACATCACTGCACTGAGGCCGGGCTGATCGAGAAGGCGGCGGCCTTATGGGGCAAGGCGGGGCAGCGGTCGCTAGCGCGTTCAGCGCTAGTAGAGGCGACGGTTCAGCTAACCCGCGCTCTTTCACAGATTGCGACGCTGCCGGGCACACCAGCGCTGCGTGGCGACCAGATTAAACTGGAGGTCGCGCTTGTGAATGCTTTGATGCACACCAAGGGCCACGCGGCCCCTGAGACTATCGCATCTCTCGATCGAGCCCGCGCCTTCATCGAGCAAGCGGAGTCACTCGGAGAG
>Ga0207675_100006007_pt1 | contig 11556 bp, 10 predicted proteins | sample KBSSwiS42_FD_184305 | JGI IMG/M metagenome (GOLD analysis project Ga0207675, IMG submission 184305) | Switchgrass rhizosphere microbial communities from Kellogg Biological Station, Michigan, USA - KBS Switchgrass S4-2 (SPAdes) (version 2) | ecosystem: Host-associated > Plants > Roots >...
CGGACGGGCGCGAAGCCCGCGGACGGCGTAGCGCACATCGGCCGCGAACGTCTCCAACCAGGAGATCCCGTGCATGTCCCGCGTGTCGTCCTTGATGCGTTCCACGCCGCCGAACGCGAGTTGTGCCTGGCGCAACGCGTCGGCTGGTGAGAGACCCGTCGCCTCGAGCTTCCGCGCCTCGCGGTCGATGTGGAACTCGAGCTCCTCGCGGAGCTCGCGCTCGACGACGCTCCGGCGGAACAGGGCGCGGAGCCGGTAGCGAACGTCGCTGAGCGCGTCGCTCAGGCGATGCCGCAGCTGACCTGGCATGAGTGGCGTCTCCGATGTGGCGTCTCAGCCCATGTCGAGGACGAGCCCCACGGCGGTCGTGAGTGTCCGCCAGGCGTCGGCCTCGATCCGCAGCTGGCTTCGTCCGCTGCTCGTGAGCTCGTAGTACTTCGCGCGCCTGTTGTTGTCGGACGCGCCCCAGTGGGCCGTGATCCACCCTCGGCGTTCGAGCCGGTGCAGTGCCGGGTACAGGGAGCCCTGGGGGATCTGCAGCGTCGCCCGGGAGACGTCGCGGATGCGCTCCGAGATCGCCCACCCGTGCATGGGTCCGAGCGAGATGGCTTTGAGGATCAGCAGGTCCAGCGTGCCCTGGGGGAGATCCAGCTTTTCGTCGGGCAAGTCCTTCCCCTGTGGCTTCTACAAGAGAATGCGTGCGGTCCTGTAGAAGCGCAAGGGAGAATCAAATCAGCACCCACGCCCAGCTCCCAGCCTGTCGTTGTAAGCCCCGGTAAGCGCCTACCCCGCCAGCGATAAGCAGGAGGTAAGAGCGCACTCACAGTTTCCCCCCACGTCGCCGGCGCGTGGTCGGCGGAACGCTCAATTCGGAGGAACTCGTGCTGGCGACTGCGACTCGCGACGACGTGTACCAGAATTACCCGTCCACGGCTCCCACCCGTTACGAAACGCTCTCGGCCGCCCAGTCACTCGCCTCCCTCGAACGCACCCTCCACACCCTTCTCTCTCCCTTCGACTACCCCACCGCCGGCGCCTGGCTGGATGCCGCGCTCACGGCCATGAACGAGACCGTCGGCTCCGAACTCCGGATGCCGAAGGTAGCCGCCGACGAAACCGCATGGGACGCCATTGAGCGCGCCATCGACGCGTATGCGACGACAGTGCGCAGCTCTGGCGACCCCTCGAGCCCGAACTACTTCCAGAAGGCCGCGATGATCCGCGTCCTCGTGCCGCCCTTCAAGGCCGGCGTCGCGGAATGGCGCCGCCTCGCCTCCCGGCGTGCCGAGCTGACGGCACTGCTCGACGCGATCCCGGAAGCGATGCTGATGTTCGACGCCGAGGGTGGGCTCGTTCACGCCAACCCGCGCGCGTCGGAGCTGTTCGGAATGCCCGGCTCGACCGGCGCTGGCGCGCAGGTTCGCACCGAAGCCCAGCGGATGGCGTGGACGCTTGCTGCCTCGGCCCAGCGCGCCGCCGCGAACGCCGCGAGCGTGCAGACGAACCGCGAAGTCCGTGCGGACGGTCGCGTCTATCGCCTCCGCGGAACGCTCGCGACGGGCTGGTCGCCGGCTGGCCAGCCGGGCGTCCTGGTGACCGCGGCGTACGAGCTCGTGAATCCGCTGACCGACATCGAGCTGCGCAGCCGCTACGGCCTGAGCGCGCGCGAGATTGAGGTCGCGCGCCTGGTCGCCGCGGGACTGTCCAATCAGGAAGTCGCCGAGCGACTGGGCGTCAGCTACTTCACCGCCCGCAACCACGTCGAGCGCCTGCTGTCGAAGCTCGGCGTCGGGAACCGCTCGCGCGTCGGCGCGGTCCTGCGGAACGAAGCGGCGGCGTGAGAAAGGCTATCAGCTATCAGCGCTGATAGCCGATAGTCGATAGCTGCCGGCCTATCCCCTCATTTCGTCGTACAGCTCCTTCGTATCGTCCTCCGGCTCCGCTTCGAGCTCCTTCCGCAGCCGATCCGCGAAGCGCTGATACAGGCGCATCGCCTGCGAGCGATCGCCGACCCGCGCGTAACAGCGCATGAGTGCGCGCGTCGCGTCCTCGTTCAGGTCATCGCGCGCGATCACGCGCCGATAACAGTCGGCAGCCTTCTGCAGCCGGTCCTCCGAGAGATGGAGGTCGCCGAGCTCCATCAGCGCGTCGACGAACAGACGCTGGAATCGGTCGCGATGCTCGAGGTGCCAGTCGCCCGCGGGCTCGCCGTCCAGAAAGTCACCGCGGAACCGCGCCACCGACCGTTCCAGGGCCGACGCCGCACCATCCTCCCGTCGCTTCAACGCACGCCGAGCGGCCACGACCTCACGCTCGAACTCCACCACGTCGAACTCTGCGATCACATCGGGGTCGACGCGATAGCGCTCGTTCGTGAGCGTGATCCAGTCGGGGTTCCGCAATGCCTTCCGAAGACGGTGCAGCGTGACATGGAAGCTGTTGCGCAGCTGTGCCGCCGAGGCCTCCGGCCAGAACGCGAGCCCGGCCTGTTCCTTCGTCCGACCTTCCGGATGCATGAGGAGATAGACGAGCAGCTCGCGCGGCCGCGCCGAGCCCCAGACGGTCGTGTCGATCGCTTCGCTGCCCACGAAGACCTGCAGCGGACCCAGGGCCAGCACGCGGAGCGTGTCGCTCGCGACGGGCGGCGCCGGCGGCGTCACCGACGCATCGCCGAGCACCGGCACCTGGTACTCGGCCGTGTGCTGCCCACCGGCTTCTGCCGCGATCTGCGAGACTTCCTCCATGGACATCCGGCGCCCTTCGTCGTACATGCGGTCGAAGTAGCCGCCCAGCTGCTCGTGGGCGAGCGCCGTCAGTCGCTCGCGCTCATCGCGGTCCGAGGCCGGCAACGCGATGGCGATCCGCTCTCGCAGCGCGTCCACGGCGCCCATGAGCTTGACGCCGTCGGCGTACCGCTGGCGCGCCATCGCCAGGCCGGCGAGGCCCTCGAGGTCCAGCGCGAGCCCCCAGCCGTCGCCGATCTCCAGATGCGTGCGCAGACCATCGCTCAGACGGGCATACGCCTCGTCGTACTCGCCGAGCTTGCAGAGCACCTTGCCGAGCATTGCGCACGAGTGCGCGAACGACGTCCGGTGCCTGATCTTCCTGCCGAAGCGAACCCCGTCCTCGAACATCTCGCGGGCGAGCTGCAGCTCGCCGCGGACGATGGCCGCCCATCCGCGCCAAAAGCGAACGAACGAGTGGAGGACGGAGAGCGGCAGCGGCTTCGCAATCTCGAACGACTCATCGAGCAGCTCTCCGGCGAGCACCACGTCGCCGAGCATGATGTAGCTGGCCCCGAGCTTCGAGAGCACGAAGGCGATGGACGTGGCGTCGCCGTGCGCGCGGAACAGCGTGAGACTCGCATCGAACGACGCGCGTGAATCCTCGTAATCGCCCTGCGCCAGGGCGCTGAGGCCGTCGGCCGCGAGGGCTCGAGCGCGCAGCAACGGGTCGGCGTCCGGCGCGCTCGCGAGCGCTCGCGCAATCTGGTCGCGCGCCTTCGTGAACTGCCCGGAGCCGTACCAATACCCGGTGCCGTACCAGTACCAGAACAGCGCGTCGGCGAACCGCAACGCCTGCTCTGCGCGTGACGGATCACTCGCGGCCCAGGCGGACGCGTCGCGGAGATTGTCGTGCTCCACGGCAATGCGCGCGAGGAGTCCAGGCTCGTGCTCGCCGCCAATGAGCAGCGGCGCAAACCGCTCCGCGAACTCGAGATAATGCTGCGCGTGGCGTGCCTGGTAAGCCGCCAATCCGCCGTGCTCGTTCAGCCGCTCGAGGCCGTACTGCCGCACCGTCTCCAACAGGTGGTAGCGGGCGGCGGTCTCGCCGGCATTCATTACGAGGAGCGACTTGTCGACGAGTGCGGCGACGCCGTCGAGGATGTCTTCCGCCTCCAGTGGATCGCCGACGCACACCGCCTCGGCCGCCTCGAGGGAGAAGCTTCCAGCAAAAACGGCGAGGCGGCAGAGGAGCGACTGCTCTCGATGCTCGAGCAGCCCGTAGCTCCAGTCCATCGTGCCGCGGAGTGTTCGCTGTCGCGGTAGTGCCGTGCGACTGCCGCTAGTGAGCAGGCGAAATGCGTCGTTCAGCCGCGATGCGATCTGCTCGGGGGACAGCACGCGAACGCGTGCAGCGGCGAGCTCGAGGGCGAGCGGGATGCCGTCGAGTCGCCGGCAAATGTCGCGCACTGCGCCTGCGTTGCCATCCGTGAGCTCGAACGATGCGAGCGACGCCTGCGCGCGTTCGACAAAAAGCTGAACCGCCTCGGCGCTGCCGAGGGGTGGAACGAGCCACGCCGTCTCGCTGGGGATGCCGAGGGCCTCGCGGCTCGTCGCGAGGATGCTCAGTCCCGGGCAGCTCCGGAGGAGCTGTTCCGCGAGCTCCGCGGTCGCGTCGACCAGGTGCTCGCAGTTGTCGAGCACGAGAAGCATGGGCGAGTCGGCGATCGTGGTGACGAGCGCCTCGATCGGTCGGCCGCCGCGGTCCGGGATGTGGAGGGTGGTGGCGACTTCGCGGCCGATGATCGCTGGATCCGCGATGGGTGCGAGATCGACCCAGGCGATACGCGCGTACCTGCCTGCCTCGGATGCCGCGACCTCGCGTGCGAGTCTCGTTTTTCCGCTGCCGCCGGCGCCCGTCAGTGTGAGGAGACGGGTGCTACCGATAAGCCGTGCGAGCTCGGTGAGCTCATGGCCGCGACCGATGAACCTCGTCAGGTGGACGGGGAGGTCTGTCGCGGGGGTCTGGTTCGAGAGGGTCGAAGGCGACGGGGGCGCGGTCGTCGTCATTCAGGCGGGCGCGGCAAGAGAACGGAGGGATCCGGGCCGCAACATTAGATGCAGGACCGCCTGTCCTCAAGCGTTTCCCGTCATTCCGAGCCTCCGCCGCTAACGCGGCTCCGCTCGGAATGACTACGCGATGAAATCCTCGATCTGCCGCAGCTGGTCCGCCGCTGAGTCGCCCCGCTGCACGAAAAGCATTCGCTCCGACGACGCAGTGCGAACGGAATCGCCGGCGTCGCCCATCAGGATCAGCTTTCGGACGAGGAAATCGTCGGTGCTCGCGAGCTCGAGCGCCGCGGACGATGTCCCGTTGCCGGCGATCAGAACGACATCGGAGAGCCCCAGCCCTTCGATGAAGGCGCGAAGCCAGGCGGTGATGTCCACGTTCACAGGTGGAGGCTGTGGCACGACGATTCGGTGCCCGAGCTCCAGTCGTTCCACGAGCGGTCCCCAAACGGGATTGGCCTTGGCATCGGCGCCGACGAGGACCACCGACGGCCCGCTGCCGCGCCGGACATAGCGCGTAACGTGCTCGCCCACCCGCACTTCGGCGCAGGGGCCGGAGTGCCAGGTCGCGTTCGAGGTGCAGAGGGAAAGGAGGTCGCTCACGGGACGAAGAATGCGAGCGACCGCTTACTCGGTGCTTACCGGCGAGGTTACCGCGTGGGCGCGGCCGGCGGCCGGTTCGAGCTGGCCACCTCGCGGAAGAGCTTCCACCCGCCCGCTGTCTTGCGGAACAGAACGAGATACGTGTCGTTCATCGTCTCCGCGGTTGCTGCGCCTGTCGGCTTGTACGTCAGCGTACTGGTGCCGAACTCGTACGCCCAGTCAGGGCTGAGCACGCGAACCTCGATCGGCGTGATGTCGATGGTAGCGCCCGGAGGGAAGGGCAGCTTCGAGGACGCGAACATGGCGTCCCATTTGGGCCCGCCCGGTGGCACCATCACGGCTCCTTCGGCAAGTGAAGTGGCCATCTTGTCGAAATTGCCTGAAGCGACGGCCTGCTCGTAATCGGACCGCAGGCTATCGATCGCGGCTCTCACCGCTGCCGTGTCCAGGGCGGCAGGCTGCTCGGATTGCGGCGGAGGGGCAGGTCGATCGTTAGGCTGGCACGCGGCGACGCTCGCCGCGGCGACAGCAAGGCCTGTGGCGATGAAGCGGCGTGCTAACGCCATCTGGACCAAAGGTATGCCGGGCATTGTGTCTTCTCGCGGAGAATGCATGCTCGCCCCAACATGCATCCCGTCGACAGGCGCAACTAGAGGAACACACGATGCCGTCATCGGCTCGCATCCCGGCAATCCCCCGCGGTAAGATTGAGCCTCCCTCAGCCCGCCGATCATGCGTCGCATCGCTTTCGTCTCGTTCGTTCTGCTCGCGCTCCCGCTCGCGCTTCCTGCCCAGTCCGCTTCCGGTCGACGCGGCGTCACGGCGGAGGACTACTTCGGCTTCACGTTCGCGGCCGACCCACGGATCTCGCCCGACGGCAGCCAGGTCGTGTACGTGTCCTCTCGCATCGACCGCGCGCGCAATCGCCGCGTCCCGTCCTTCTGGATCGTGCCAGCGGACGGCAGCACCGCGCCGCGACAACTGGTAGACGAGTCGTGGTCGCCGGGTGCGCCGAGGTGGTCGCCCGACAGCAAGTCGATCGCGTTCACGTCCGGACGCGTGATGACCGACAGCACAGGCACGACCGGGACGCAGCAACCCGCACCCGGTCGTGCGCAGATCTGGACCGTCGCGGTGACGGGCGGTGCACCGCGCCGTGTGTCGAATGTGCCGAACGGGGTCTCGGCGTGCGTGTGGTCGCCTAACGGGACGCAGTTCGTGTGTCTCTCGCGGACCGGTCCGAGCGACACGCTGAACACAGGCCCCGAGCGCAGCGACGTCCGTCACTACACGAGCATCACCTACAAGTTCAACGACACCGGCTGGCACGACGACAAGCGGTCGCACCTCTGGGTCATCGACGCCACGTCGGGCGCCGCGCGTCAGATCACGAGCGGGGACGCGTGGAACGACACGGACCCACAGTGGTCGCCGGACGGTTCGCGCATCGCGTTCGTATCGAATCGCACGGGCAAGGAGTTCGACGAAGGGCGCAACAGCGACATCTGGACCGTCCCGGTCGGTGGCGGGAGCCTCACCAAGATCTCGACGAGTCCCGATCGGGACGCGTCCCCCGTGTGGTCACCTGACGGCAAGACGATCGCGTTCGTCAGCGCCGAGGATGAGGACGGCCCACAGCAGCTCTACATTACGGAGAGCGCCGGTGGCGGCACCCCGCGGCTCGTCGCGAAATCGCTCGATCTCATTCCCGGCAACCTGCAGTGGGCGGAGAACGGCAAGGCGCTGTTCTTCGACACCGGCGTGAAGGGCGAGCTGCACGTGTTTCGCGTGGACGTCCCGACCGGCGCCGTTAGGCAGGTCACGACGGGTCCGCGCGGCGTGCGGGCGTCGAGCATCAGCCCGGCGTCGGGTCGGATGGCATATCTCGCGAACGACTTCCAGCACCTCGACGACGTGTACTCGGCGTCGATCGATGGGAAGAGCGAGAAGAAGCTCACCGACGTGAACGCGGCGCTCTGGAAGACGCTGAACCTCGCCAGCGTGGAGCGCATGACCTTCAAGGGCGCCGAGGGCTGGGAAGTCGACGGCTTCTTCGTGAAGCCGTTAGGCTGGATCGCCGGCACGAAGTATCCGATGATCCTCAGCATTCATGGCGGCCCGGCGGGGCAGTACGGCGTGGACTGGTTCCACGAGTTCCAGGTGTACGCGGCCAAGGGGTACGCGGTGTTCTTCACCAACCCGCGCGGCTCGACGGGCTACGGTCGCAAGTTCCAGCGCGGCATCGAGCTGCAGTGGGGTGGAAACGACTACATCGACGTCATGAACGGGGTCCGCGCGGCGATCGCCGCGAACCCGTGGGTGGACACGACGCGGCTCGGCGTCACGGGCGGGAGCTACGGCGGCTACATGACGAACTGGATCGTCGGGCACACGAACCTGTTCAAGGCCGCGGTGACCCTCCGCTCGATCTCGAACTTCATCTCGGACGACGGCACGCGCGATGGCGCGTACGGGCACAAGGGCGACTTTGGTGGCGACATCTTCGAGAAGCACGATCTGTACTGGGAGCGCTCGCCGCTCAAGTACGTGCAGAACGTGACGACGCCCATTCTCGTGCTCCACTCGGACAACGATTACCGGGTGCCGATCGAGCAGGGGGAGCAGTGGTTCCGCGCGCTGAAGCACTTCGGGAAGACGGCGGAGATCGTGTTCTTCCCGCGGGAGAATCACAACCTCACGCGCACGGGCGAGCCTCGGCACATCGTCGAGAGCATGAACTGGCAGCTCTACTGGTTCGACCGGTACCTGAGCGGCAGTGCGTCGGCGGTGGCGCCGAATGGACGGCGTTAGGCGTACTTCGATCGCATCGACGGCATCAGCGAAAAAGGGGACGGCGATTTGACGGATTGTGCGGATTGGGGCGGATACGGCTCAGGGCCTGACGGGGAGGATTTGTGCCACAGGTCGTATCCGGCCCGATCCGCCTCATCCGCCAAATCGCCGTTCCCTTTGCGTTGATGCTAGCCCTCTACACCACAAGGCTGGACGACACCAGGAACATGTGTTGACGGCAGAGCGTACGCAGGTCGCGATCATCGGGGCCGGCCCCGCCGGCCTCACGCTCGCGCACGTCCTCCATGCCCACGGGATCGAGTCGGTCATCATCGAGCGTCGCGACCGTGCGTACGTCGAACGCCGACTGCGCGCCGGCGTGCTCGAGCAGGGAACCGTCGATCTGCTCCGGACCCTCGGTCTCGGCGCCCGCATGGACCGCGAAGGGCTCGTGCACCACGGCATCAATCTGCAGTTCGGCGGCGAGCGCCACCGCATCGCGCTGAGCGAGCTGACCGGTGGTCGCGTGATCACCATCTACGGCCAGCACGAGGTCGTGAAGGATCTGATCGCCGCACGCCTCGCGCACGGCGGGCAGATCGCGTTCGGTGCCGACGACGTGAGCCTTCACGACATCACGTCCGATCGTCCGCGCGTGCAATTCCGACACGACGGACGCCTGCGCGAGCTGCACTGCGATGTCATCGCCGGCTGCGATGGGTCGCACGGCGTGTCGCGTGATGCCATGCCGCCCGGCGAGCGCCAGATCTTCGAGCGCACGTACCCATTCAGCTGGCTCGGGATCCTCGCCGCCGTACCACCATCGCTCGGCGAGGTGATCTACGCGCACCACGAGCATGGCTTCGCGCTGCACAGCATGCGCGGGCCGCAGATCACCCGGCTCTACGTGCAGTGCTCGCCTGACGACACATTGGACAGCTGGCCCGACGAGCGCGTATGGTTGGAGCTCGAGGCGCGTCTGTCGACGACGGACGGCTGGACCGTCCAGCGAGGGCCGGTGCTCGAGAAGAGCATCACCACGCTGCGCAGCGTCGTCATGGAGCCCATGCAACACGGGCAGCTCTTTCTCGCGGGAGATGCAGCGCACGTGGTACCCCCTACCGGTGCGAAGGGGATGAACCTCGCGGTTGCCGACGCGCGCGTGCTCGGCGAAGCGCTCGCGTGCTGGTATCGCAGGGGTGATCGAAATGGACTCGACGATTACTCGGCAACGTGTCTGCGCCGGGTGTGGCGCGCCGAACACTTTTCATGGTGGATGACCTCGATGCTGCACCGATTCCCCGGACACGACGCGTTTCAGGAGCGGCTTCAGCTTTCGCAGTTGCGCTACGTATGTCGCTCGACGGCAGCCGCGACGAGCCTGGCCGAGAACTACGTGGGACTCGAGCATGTCTGACGAAGACACCCCGCGTGACGCCTCCGCGCGCTTCGACGCGGGCATGCGCGTCCGTCGCGCCGTACTCGGCGACGAGCACGTCGATCGCGCGCTGTCGCTCCAGACCGAGCTCGATGCGCCCTTCCAGCAATTCATCACGGAGACCGCGTGGGGCGCAGTGTGGGCGCGCCCCGATCTGGACCGTCGCACGCGCAGTCTGATCACGATCGCCATCCTCGCCGCGCTCGGGCGTCGCGAAGAACTGGCGGTGCACCTTCGCGCGACGCGCAACACCGGCGTGTCGCCGGACGAGCTTCGCGAGGCGCTGTTGCACGTCGCCGTCTATGCCGGCGTGCCGGCGGCGAACACTGCGATGGCGCTCGCGAAGGACGTGCTCGCGCCCGGGGCCGACGCGAAGGAGAGCACAGGAGACGCCGGCCGGTGATCACGACGATCGGTGAGATCGTGCGCGGCGACGCGAGCGTGTTTCCGCCGTATCTGTATGACGCGTATCGATCGACGATTCGCCGCGCGCCGCGGCAGCCGCTCGTCGAGGTGCCGCTCACGTTGTCGGAGATGACGGGGCCGTGGCGCCCGTCCGAGCGCGTCACACCCGAAGATGCCGATCTCACGCGAAACGCCGGGACGGGCGGCGAGGCGATCGGCCAGCGCATCATCGTGACCGGGCACGTGACGGACGAAGGTGGCGCGCCATTGCCGAACATGCTGATCGAGATCTGGCAGGCGAACGCCGCGGGCCGGTACGTACACAAGGCGGATCAGTGGCCCGGCCCGCTCGACCCGAACTTCCTTGGCATCGGCCGCTGCCTCACGAACGCCGCCGGCGAGTATCGGTTCCTGACGGTGAGGCCTGGCGCGTATCCGTGGCGCAACGAGCCTAACGCGTGGCGTCCCGCGCACATCCATATCTCGCTCCTTGGCAACAGCTGGAAGGATCGTCTCGTCACGCAGATGTACTTCCCTGACGACCCGCTGCTGGGACGCGACGCGATCTTCAATGCCGTACCCGAATCGTCACGGCGCCGCCTCATCGCGAGCTACGACCACGACGTCACGCAGGCGGAATGGGCGCTCGGTTGGCGATGGGACATCGTCGTGGGCGGCGCGGCGGCCACGACGTTCGAGAGCGGACCGTGAGCCCCGCGCACGTCACGCGCGCGCTGACGCCGTCGCAGACCGTGGGGCCGTTTTTCCACGACTGCCTGCTCCGGGCCGATGCGACGTGTGACACGCTTGCGGGTGACGACGCGAGCGGTCAGCGGATCCACGTGCACGGCCGCGTGCTCGACGGCGATGGGATGCCGGTACCAGACGCCGTGCTCGAGCTATGGCAGGCGGACGACCACGGCGTCTACCATCACCCTGCCGATCCGCGATGGACACGGCCCACGAGTTTCTCCGGGTTCGGACGCGTCGGTACGGATGAAGACGGGCGCTTCGCCTTCACGTCCGTACTTCCCGGACGAGTGCCCGGGCCCGGCGATGAGCTCCAGGCGCCACACATCTCGATCGCGGTCTTCGCTCGCGGGCTCCTCAACCATCTCTTCACGCGCATGTATTTCCCCGACGAGCCGAGCAACGACACCGACCGAACGATGCTAAGCGTGCCGGCACATCGACGGCCAACGCTGATTGCTCGCGCGACGTCGCCGGTCGATGGCAGCGTCGGCGCGCGGATGTTCCAGTTCGACATCGTGCTCCAGGGCAGCGACGAGACCGTCTTCTTCGCGATCGCCTGACGATGACACATTCGCACGACGCGATGGAGCGCGTGGACCTGATCTTCTCGACTCGCACCCACCTCGAGCAGATCCTGCGATTCGAGGCGGCGCTCGCGCGAGCCGAGGCGCGCGCCAGCCTCGTGCCCGCTGCCGCGGCCGCCGAGATCGAGGCTGCATGCCGACTGGAGCCCATCGACGTCGATGCGATTCAGCGTGACGCCGTCCACGC
>Ga0207675_100006011_pt1 | contig 11553 bp, 12 predicted proteins | sample KBSSwiS42_FD_184305 | JGI IMG/M metagenome (GOLD analysis project Ga0207675, IMG submission 184305) | Switchgrass rhizosphere microbial communities from Kellogg Biological Station, Michigan, USA - KBS Switchgrass S4-2 (SPAdes) (version 2) | ecosystem: Host-associated > Plants > Roots >...
GTCGGCTGCGGCTCGGCGACGATCGGCATCTTCGCGCCGCAGTGGTTCGGCCAGGCCGACGAGGTGGTGGTGGTCGACGACCACATCACCGGCGTGCTCTCCGAGCACCAGGCCGGCAAGTTCCTCGACATGGCGCCGAGCGGCATCCGGCTCCGCGGCCGCAAGTCGACGCCCGGCCGCTACTTCCAGGTCGCCAGCCCGGGTTCGGGCTGGGGCGGCACCGACATCACCGATCCGCTCTCGATCGTCGAGGGCTGGGATGCGAAGCACGGCGCCCGGCCCGGCCTGCGCATGCTGATGGTCTCGACCACCGGCGAAGACGCCGCCTGGTTCGTGCTCGACGAGCAGCTCGTGCCGCGGCCGGCCGAGATGCCGCCGGAGGTGCAGCGCGTGGTCGAGCGGATCGGCGAGAACTGCGAGCCGTCGCTCTGCTCGGTGCTCTACGTCGCCGGCGCCGGCGGCAGCCTGCGCGCCGGCGTCACCGACAACCCGGTGCGACTCACCCGCTCGATCAAGAGCCTGCTGGTCAATGTCACCTGCGGTGGCGCGCCGGTCTACGTCTGGCCGGGCGGCGGCATCACGGTGATGGTCGACGTGGCGAAGATGCCGGCGGCGAGCTTCGGCTCGGTGCCGACGCCGGCGATCGTCTCGCCGATCGAGTTCACGATGCGCCTCGACGACTACCGCGCCCTCGGCGGCCACATGGGCCGGGTGCAGCGGCTCGAACAGGTGCTCGCCTCGGGCGCGTGGCGCGCCGTCGAAGGCGCGGCCGGCAACCCCTGGCCGCTCGACCGACTGCGCGGAGGCGAGCGGTGAGCGGCGCCGTCCGGGCGCAGCTCGGCGACGGCCGCTGGCATTTCCAGCACGGGCCGATCGACTGCATCGTCTTCGCCGAAGGCGAGAGCGGCGCGGCGGCCGAGTGCATCGATCGCGCCTGGCTGCGCTTTCGCGGCGTGCTCGAGGAGCTGGTCGCCGAGCTGCCGCTGCTGCGCCTCGACCTGGCCTCGCCGGCGGGCGCGGCGGCCGCACCCGCAGGCCCGGTGGCGCGACGCATGGTCGCCGCCTGCCGGGCGCACGCCGCCGGCGGTCGTTTCATCACGGCGATGGCGGCGGTGGCCGGCAGCGTCGCCGAGGAGCTGATCGGCGCTTTCGCCGAGCCGCGGATTCGCCGTGCCTATGTCAACAACGGCGGCGACATCGCCCTCCATCTCGCGCCGGGCGCGTCGTTCGAGGTCGGCCTCTTCACCGACCCGGCGCATGGCCTCGCCGGGCTGCCGCTCGACGGCCGCTTCGCGATCGATGCGTCGTCGCCGGTGCGCGGCATCGCCACCTCGGGCTGGCGCGGCCGCAGCTTCTCGCTCGGCATCGCCGACGCGGTGACGGTGCTGGCGACGAGCGCATCGCGGGCCGATGCCGCCGCCACCGTCGTCGCCAATGCCGTCGACGTCGACGATCCGCGCATCGTCCGCCGCCCCGCCAACGCGGTGCGCGACGACAGCGATCTCGGCGCGCGCCTCGTCACCTGCGCCGTGCCGCCGCTGACAGGTGCGCTGGTGGCGCAGGCGCTCGCCCACGGCCGCCGCGCCGCGGCGGACGAGATCGCTGCCAGCCGCATCGTCGCCGCCCTGCTGTGCCTGCAGGGCCGGGCCGAGGCCTGCGGCGCGAACGCTCTTCCACAGGAGGCTCTTCCATGAACGATCTCTTCTCCCTCGCCGGTCGCACCGCCCTCATCACCGGCGGCTCGCGCGGCATCGGCCGCATGATCGCCACCGGCTTCCTGGCGCAGGGCGCGAGGGTCTACATCTCGTCGCGCAAGGCCGAGGCCTGCGAGGCGACCGCCGCCGAGCTCGCCGCCGCCGGGCCGTGCTTCGCCCTGCCGGCGGACGTCTCGACGATGGCCGGCGTCGAGGCCCTGGCCGCCGCCTTCGCCGCCCGCGAGGACAAGCTCGACATCCTGGTCAACAACGCCGGCGCGGCCTGGGGCGAGACCTTCGACACGTTCCCGGAAAAGGGCTGGGACAAGGTCGTCGACCTGAACCTCAAGACCCCGTTCTTCCTGACCCAGGCGCTGATCCGGTCGCTGCGCGCCGCGGCCAGCGCCGAGCGCCCGGCCAAGGTGATCAACGTCGCCTCGATCGACGGCATCTCGGTCAATCCGCTCGAGACCTATTCGTATGCCGCGAGCAAGGCCGGGCTGATCCAGCTCACCCGGCGCATGGCGCTGCGCCTGGCGCCGGAGCAGATCGTCGTCAGCGGGATCGCGCCGGGCGCGTTCGCCTCCGAGATGAACCGGGCGGCGCGCGACCACGGCGACGAGATCGCGCAGCGGATTCCGTCGCAGCGGATCGGCCGCGACGAGGACATGGCGGGCGCCGCGATCTACCTGGCTTCGCGGGCCGGCGACTACGTCGTCGGCACGACCCTCGTCGTCGATGGCGGGGTGACGCTCGCGCGCTAGCCTCGCTTGTCCGCATGCGGACATTCCATTGATCTTTGTCCGCAGGCGGACTACGATCGGGCCATGCCCGACGCGCCCTCCGCCTTCTCCGCATGACCGCCCTGCGCAAGCCGGCGCAAGCCGGCGTCGACACGAGCACGGCGCAGGTGGCGGCTGCAGGCCTGCGCACCTTCTTTCGCCTGGCCGAGGCCTGGCAGCTCGGCATCGCCGAGCAGACCACGCTGCTCGGCGTTGCCCGCACCACGCTCTACCAGTGGAAGCAGGGCAAGGTCGGGCCGCTCGACCGGCACCAGCTGGAGCGGCTGTCGCACCTGTTCGGCATCTACTCGGCGCTGCACATCCTCTTCCCGGTCGCCGCCCGCGCCGACGAATGGATCAGAAAGCCCAACAGCGCGCCCCTCTTCGCCGGCAAGTCCGCGCTCGACCGGATGCTGGGCGGGCAGATCGCCGATCTCTTCGTCGTCCGTCAGTACCTCGATGCGCAACGCGGCGGCAAGGCCTAGGGCCCGTTGACGACCCACAGGCCCCGGGATGGCGATCGATCCGAAGAGCGTGCCGCGGGCGCGCGTGTCCTGGCGTCCGTCGTACCGGCTGATCCCGTCGCGCTTTCCGACCGTCGGCCTGTACGACGCGATCGCCGATGCCGCCGATCTCGACGCGGTGTTCGCGATCGAGGCGCTCGCCAACCCCCGGCTTCGCGACGAGGTCGGCGAGCTGCAGCTGGTGCCGCCCGAGGAGCGGGTGAGCGGTCCCGGGGCGACGCCGGTGATGGCGGCATTCACCCATCTCAATCCCGAAGGCTCGCGCTTTTCCGACGGCAGCTACGGCGTCTACTACGCCGCGCACTCGCTCGCGACCGCGGTGGCCGAGGTGAGCCACCATCGCACGATCTTCCTGCGCCGCACCGACGAGCCGGCGCTCGATCTCGACATGCGCCTGATCACCGCCAACGTCGAGGCGGAGCTGCACGACCTGCGCACGCCCGCCGACGCGCAGCCGGCGGAGCGGCCGTACGCCTCGGTGCTCGACCCGGAGGACTACGGCCCGTCGCAGCGCCTCGGCATCGCCTTGCGTCGCCAGGGCAGCTGGGGCATCAGCTATCCGAGCGTGCGCGACGCCGATGGCGAGTGCGTGGCGATCTTCCGACCGAAGGCGCTGCGTCATGCCAAGTCGGCCCTGCACATCGCCCTGCACTGGGACGGCGAGCGGATCACGCACTGGTTCGAGAAGCGCGCGCCGCATCCACTGACGCCATGAATCGGGATGTCGCGCCGCCCGGGGGAGGGCGACGCGATTGCTTACAAATGCGCCAACTCCTTGCAACAGTGCCCGTTCCCGGCGACTACCCTCGCAGCGCTTCTCCATGCCGGGAGAAATTCGTCAACAGATGACGAATCGCTCACGTAGAAACGGCCGCAAACGGCCGATCCTTCCTGGCATGGCCCATGCGTCTTCTCAGGGCTCGATTTCCCGTTCCCAGCGCCCTGTTCCCGGAAAGCCGTTCCTTGCTGCACATGCTCCTGGTCTTCGGACACCTGCTCGCGGCTTCGATGGCGCTCGGCGCGATCGTCGCAACCGACCTGCGGCTGCTTTCGAAGCTCTCCCAGGACAAGGTCCGGATCGCCCCGCCGAACCCGTTCGTCGCCCGCATCGTCATGCTGGCCCTGCTGCTGCTCTACGCCACCGGCGGCGCCATCGTCGTGCAGGGGCTGGCCGACCGCCCCGATTACCTCGACAACCCGAAGCTGCAGGCCAAGATCGGCCTGGTGATCGTGCTGACGCTGAACGCCTTCGTCCTCCACTACGTGACCTTCCCGCGCCTGGCGCGCGGCCGTCGCGTGCCGCGCTGGACCGTGATCGACTGGATCGTCGTCGCCGTGCCGGTCGCGACCTCGAACTTCCTCTGGATGTTCACTGCCTTCCTCGGCATCGCCCGGGCGTGGAACTACACCACGCCGATGCGCGACATCCTCGAGATCGCCGCGGCGCTCTTCCTCGTCGTCCAGTTCGGCGTGTTCACGATCCTCGCCATGGCCGGCCGCAGCGTCCGGCCCGACCACCGCGGCTGGGCCGACCGGCTCGCGCGTTCGCTCGCCGCCGTCGGCAGCCTCGGCCGCGCCGAGTTCGTCGACACCGCGAGATCGTCATCCCGGCACCGCCGGGGCCGGGAAGAGGCCGCCAATGCCTCGCGCCCCGGCGCGGCCTTGCTGCCGCCGGCGACCGAGCCTGTCCTGGAATCGACGCGGCCGGCGCTTCGCCTCGTCGGCAGCCGGCGCCGGCGCTCGGCGCGCTAGCCTCTGTCCGGGCTCGCGGCGCGCCGCGGCCCGCCGACCATCGTCTCGAACAGGTGACCGATCACCGCCTGCGGCTCGGCGGTCCGGCCGGTGTGCACCGGCGAGGTCTGGATGACGGCGCTGCGCGGCGCCACCAGCCAGTGAAAGCGCTCGCGGGCCGATAGCCTGGCCAGCGAGCCGGCGCCGGCGCTGCCGGCGCAGACGGCATCGATCGCCCCGAGGGCGGCGCGGATCGCATCGATGTCGGCGCCGGGATCGAGCGCCAGGACGCGCTCGGGGTCGAGCTCGATCCGCGCCTCGAGCGAGTCGGCGGCGTCGCAGGAGACGATCACGCCGACGTTGACGAACTCGCCGCGCTCGACGCGCGGCACCACCCGGACGACGGCGTAGTCATAGGTGTGCATCGTGGGCACGGACGGCCTCCGAGACGAATGCGCGCGGCGCGGCGAGGCGGCGCAGGAAGTGATCGAGATAGGCGGCGCGGGCGCCATCCGCCGCGCCGCCGGCCGTGCCCTCGCCCGCGAGCCAGCCGTCCGGCACGAGGTCGACGATGCCTTGCAGCACCGGCCGCGTCAGCCGTGCCGCCAGCGTCGCGTCGACTTCGGCGATGCGGCTCGCCCGGGGCAGCAGCACATGGTCGCGGATGAGCGGAAACGGGTTCAGCGCCGCCGCCGGATCGTCGAGCCCCGCATGGTGGAAATAGAGCGCCGCGCCATGGTCGATGAGCCAGAGCTTGCGGTGCCAGACCAGCATGTTGGTGTTGCGCGCCGTCCGATCGAGGTTGGTCACGAAGGCGTCGAGCCAGACGATGCGCGAGGCGAGATCGGCATCGGTCGGGTCGGCGAGCGGGTCGAAGGCGAGGGCGCCGGAGAGGTAGTCGAGGCCGAGGTTGAGGCCGCCGCTGGCGCGGATCAGGTCCTGGATCTCGGGGTCGGGCTCGGTGCGTGCCAGGTCGATGTCGAGCTCGATGAAGACCAGCTCGGGAATCGGCAGGTCGAGGGCCCGCGCGATCTCGCCGGCGAGCAGCTCGGCGATCAGCGCTTTCGTGCCCTGGCCGGCGCCGCGGAACTTGAGGACGTACAGGCCGTCGTCGTCGGCCTCGACCACGGCCGGAAGCGACCCGCCCTCGCGCAGCGGCGTGACGTAGCGGGTGGCGGTGACGGTTCGCACTCTGCGAGGATTCTAGGAGCGGGCCGCTTGAAAATGGCCGCCGCGCCACCATCTCTCGCCGCGGCCGCGCCGCGCGGGCCACCTTTAGCCACACACGAACCGAACAAGACGCCGATGGACAAGCAAACCCTATCTTTCCAGGCCGAGGTCAAGCAGATCCTGCACCTCGTCACCCATTCGCTGTACTCGAACAAGGAGATCTTTCTCCGCGAGATGATCTCGAACGCATCGGACGCCTGCGACAAGCTGCGCTTCGAAGCGCTCGACAAGCCCGAGCTCTACGAGAGCCAGACGGCGCTCGAGGTCCGGGTGGCGTTCGACAAGGACGCGAAGACGATCACCATCACCGACAACGGCATTGGTCTCTCGGCCGAGGAGGCGGTCGCCAACCTCGGCACCATCGCCAAGAGCGGCACCCGCGAATTCATGACGGCGCTCCAGGGCGACCAGAAGAAGGATGCGCAGCTGATCGGCCAGTTCGGCGTCGGCTTCTACTCCGGGTTCATCGTCGCCGACCGGATCACGGTCGAGTCGCGCCGCGCCGGCCTGCCCGCCGAGCAGGGCGTGCGTTGGAGCTCCGAAGGCGCCGGCGACTTCGAGGTCGAGACGGCTACCCGCCCTGAGCGCGGCACCGCCGTGATCCTGCACCTGCGCGAAGGCGAGGAAGAGTTCCTCTCGGGCTGGAAGCTGAAGTCGATCGTCTCCAAGTATTCCGACCACATCTCGCTGCCGATCCTGATGCAGAAGGAGGAGTGGGACGCCGAGGCCAGCAAGCAGGTGACCCAGGACGAGTGGGCGCCGGTCAACAAGGCGGCGGCGCTGTGGACCCGGCCGAAGAGCGAGATCACCCAGGAGCAGTACGAGGAGTTCTACAAGCACATCAGCTACGACAGCGAGGCGCCGCTCGCCTACACCCACAACCGGGTCGAGGGCCGGAGCGAATACACCCAGCTGCTCTTCATCCCGGCGAAGGCGCCGTTCGACCTGTGGAACCGCGACAAGCGCGGCGGCGTCAAGCTCTACGTGAAGCGCGTCTTCATCATGGACGACGCCGAGGCGCTGATGCCGGTGTACCTGCGCTTCGTCAAGGGCGTGATCGATTCCAGCGATCTGCCGCTCAACGTCAGCCGTGAGCTGCTCCAGGAAAGCCGCGACGTCAAGGCGATCCGCGAGGGCTCGACCAAGCGGGTGCTGTCGATGCTCGAGTCGCTCGCCGACAGCGAGGACGCAGCGGAGAAGGACAAGTACGCGGCGTTCTGGAAGGACTTCGGCGTGGTGCTGAAGGAAGGCATCGGCGAGGACTTCGCCAATCGCGAGCGCCTCACCAAGCTCTATCGCTTCTCCTCGACGCACGACGACAGTGGCGTGCAGAGCGTGTCGCTGCCCGAGTACGTGAAGCGCATGAAGGAGGGCCAGGACGCGATCTACTACGTCACCGCCGATACCCTCGCCACCGCGAAGCACAGCCCGCAGCTCGAGATCTTCAAGAAGAAGGGCATCGAGGTGCTGCTGCTCTCCGACCGGGTCGACGAGTGGCTGCTCTCGCATCTGTACGAGTTCGACGGCCATGCGCTGCAAAGCGTCGCCAAGGGCTCGGTCGACCTCGGCAAGCTCGAGGACGAGGCCGAGAAGAAGCAGGCCGAGGAAGTCGCGACGGCGTTCCAGCCGACGCTCGACCGGTTGAAGCTGGCCCTGAAGGGCCGGGCCAAGGATGTGCGCGTCACCACCCGCCTGGTCGACTCGCCGGCCTGCCTCGTGGCCGAGGAGGGCGACATGAGCGGCCACCTCGCCCGACTGCTGAAGCAGGCGGGGCAGGGGGCGCCCAAGGCCGAGCCGATCCTCGAGGTCAATGCCGAGCACGCGCTGGTGAAGCGGCTCGAAGCGAGCGAGCACTTCGACGACCTGGCGAACATCCTGTTCGACCAGGCCCTGCTCGCCGAGGGCGGCCAGCTCGAGGATCCCGCGTCCTACGTGAGGCGGGTCAACTCGCTGCTGATGGCCTAGCGGCTCCGGTCGCGGTTCAGGCCGGGCTGCCGAGCGGCGGCTCGGCCATCGCCACCAGCTGCTCGCGCAGGCGCACGCACTGGTCGGCCCAGTACGACGGGCTGGCGAACCAGGGGAAGGCGATCGGGAACGCCGGGTCCTGCCAGCGGCGCGCGATCCAGGCGCTGTGATGAATCATGCGCAGGGTGCGCAGCGGCTCGATCAGGCGGACCTCGCGCCAGTCGAAGTCCATGAACGACTCGTAGCCCTCGAGCACGTCGAGGAGCTGCCCCGACATCGCCGCCCGGTCACCCGAGAGCAGCATCCACAGGTCCTGGATCGCCGGGCCGTTGACCGCGTCGTCGAGGTCGACGAAGTGCGGTCCGCGCTCGGTCCAGAGCACGTTGCCGAGATGGCAATCGCCGTGCAAGCGGAGGCTGCGCAGCGGCGCCGCATCGAAGGCGGCGCGGCAGGCCGCGAGCGCCGCATCGACCAGCCCGAGCCAGATGTCGGCGCTGTCCGGCGGCAGGATGTCGAGGCCCAGGAGGAAGTCGCGGCTGGCGGTGCCATAGCTGTCGACGTCGAGCGTGATCCGGTGGCTGAAGGCGGTCTTGGCGCCCACGGCGTGGAGTCGGCCGATGAAGCGACCCAGCCAGCGCCGCACCTCGGGATCGTCGAGCTCGGGCGCGCGCCCGGCCCGGCGCTCGCAGACGCCGAAGCGATAGGCATGGCTGCCGATCGCGGCGATGCCGAGCGTCGCGCCGGCGAAGCTGATCGCGGCGGCGTGCGGCGAGTCGGGATCGCGCGTCAGCTCGAGCGATGCGGCCACCGGGATCTCGGCGCCGGCCAGCTCGGCGGCGAAGCCGTGCTCCTCGAGGATCTGCGCGTCGCTCCAGCGATCCGGGCGATAGAACTTGGCGACGACGACCCGGCCGTCCTCGAGAAAGGCCTGGAAGACGCGGTTCTCGTAGGAGTTGAGCTGCAGCATCCGGCCGTCGCCGCGCAGGCCGACGCCGTCGAGCGCATCGAGCACCGAGGTCGGCGTGAGGTCGGCGTAGGGCGCGGTCGGCAGCGCGTCGTCGGAGGTCTCGTCGTTCATGACCGATCGCGCCCTGCGGCGCGGCGATTCAGTGCTGCGATCGCGAGAACGACGCTGGCGGCAACGGATCGATGACCACGGCACCGCCGTCCTCGTCATCGTCGTTGCGGGTGGGGCGATCGAGTCCGTTCAGCGCGCCCGGCTGGCTGTGCGTTCCGGTGCGGGCCGCGACCGCGGCCGCGAGCGCGGGCGGGGGCTGGAGCGGGTATTCGCTGCTGCTGAAGCCGTCTTGCCGGCTGTCGGGAGCGAAGAAGGAATCCTGGAAACGGGACGAGTCCTGCCAGAGGGCGGTGCGCTGAGCCCGCCGCGAGGCCACGGTGCTGGCGAGCGAATCGCGCGCCTCGTTGAGGTTGGTCGGCGGCGGGGAAGGGGTGCGGGTGCCGGCCGTCGCGCTCGGCACCAGCAGCTGCAACTCACCGGCCGAGGGCAGATTGTCGACCGGGCAGCGCAGGTAGCGAACCCGGCAAGCGCCGAGCACGGACTGCTTGATCTGCAAGGTGCGGCGCGAATTGTTGCGGTCGGTGTCGAGGTCGATCGCCGCGAGCACCCGGCCATTGGCGCTGCAGATCGCGAAGGTGACGTTGATCGAGCCGAGCAGCTCGTACCAGTAGCGCACTTCGCCCGGATCGTTCGGCTGGCAGAAGCGCACCAGTGGCAGCTTCGACAGGACGACGTGATGGGGCAGCGCCTCGCGGATCAGCTTGTAGACGCGGCGCTCATCGGTGGAGAACACCGGTCGCGCGGAAAGGGCCCATTCGGTGGGCAGGGGTTTGACCCGTGCCGAGCGGCGCGACAGCAGGTACCAGGAAAGCAGGACGATGCCGAGCAGCGAAATCGCCACCACCGCGGTATTCCACGGAAGGGTTCCCATGACCGGCTGTCCACTCCTCAAATTCCGCGACGCCAGCAAACGACGCGGCGAGCGAGCGCTGGATGTTAGCGGTGCAGGGAACGCTCAGCCACCCCCTGATCAGGCCTTCTCCGACCGTTTGAACAAGTTCTCCACGTGATGCGCGTGGTGCTTGAGCCGATAGTCGAGCTCGGCCGCGCGCTCGCCCAGGAATTCGTCCAGATGCGAAGCGATGGAATCCGGCGGCAGCGCCAGCCAGGCTTCGGACTCGGAACCGTCGCGGTGAACCGTGGCGCCGGCATCGCGGGCGATCTTGAGCATCGCCGTGTTCTCGCTCAAGGCGTGGATGAAGATCGACACGACGCCGCGGTTGCGTGCATGCAGCATGGCGTGCTCGAACAGGCGGCGGCCGAATCCGCGGCGACGCGTCTGCGGCACGACCGAGACGCCGAACTCGGCGCTGGCGCTGCGGCCTCGGGTGGCGTCGGCCTGGCGGTAGGCCAGATGTGCCATCGCGATCAGCTCGAGGCGGCGGTTGAAGATGCCGAATACCTCGTCGTGCTCGAAATCGAGGGTGTCGACATAGCGGGCGATCTGGGCGTCGCTCGCCTGGTGGCCGAACCGGAGGTAGCGCGAACGCTCGTCCAGCGCCACCAGATGGGCGACGATGCGCTCACGGTGGCGCGGTCCGAGCGAGCGGATCGGTACCCAGGAGCGAGTGGGACGCGCCTCTCCCGCTGTCGCGATGGGAGTCGGCGTCCCGCCGGTTGCGGGCGTGGGAGCCCTCGTCCCGTCGGTTGAGGACGAAAGAGTTGCCGTCCCGTCGGTCGAGGGAGGGGTTGTCCCGTCGGTCGCTGGCGGGGGGATGGTTTCTGCGGGCCGGCGTTCCACCGGGAACCCGCCTTCTATAAGGTTCATGGTCATACTTAAGGGTTAACCCGAGTGTATGGACTTTGTCTAGAGGCCGCGAACCAGTGCCCGAGAAGCCGCCCGCTCGATTCGCCCTCTCTCTGATACACTCATGGGCTTTTCGCATTTCGCCTCGGCGGAAAGGGTGCTTTCGGGCATCGAAGGGACGAATCGAGCGCGAGTGAGCGTCCGCCTGTAGAAGCGGATCCGATCGTCGAAGCGCCGTCCCGAGGCAATCTCAACTTCAAATCTTCCATGAAAACCTTCAGCGCCAAACCCGCCGAAGTGACGCATGAGTGGTTCGTGATCGACGCGACCGACAAGGTCTTGGGCAGGGTGGCCAGTGAAGTCGCCCTCCGCCTGCGCGGCAAGCACAAAGCCATCTACACGCCTCACGTCGACACGGGTGACTTCATCGTCATTGTCAACGCCGACAAGATCCGCGTCACGGGCAACAAGGCCCAGGACAAGATCTACTACCGGCACTCGGGCTATCCCGGCGGCATCCGCGGCATGAACTTCAAGGACATGCAGGCCCGCCATCCGGGCCGCGCCCTGGAGAAGGCCGTCAAGGGCATGCTGCCCAAGGGCCCGCTCGGCTACGCGATGATCAAGAAGCTGAAGGTCTACGCGGGCGACAGCCATCCGCACACCGCTCAGCAACCCAAGAAACTCGACATTCTTCAGGACGCTGCGCAATGATCGGAAACTGGAACTACGGCACCGGCCGGCGCAAGTCGTCGGTCGCGCGCGTCTTCATGAAGAAGGGCACCGGCCAGATCCTGGTGAA
>Ga0207675_100006012_pt1 | contig 11550 bp, 10 predicted proteins | sample KBSSwiS42_FD_184305 | JGI IMG/M metagenome (GOLD analysis project Ga0207675, IMG submission 184305) | Switchgrass rhizosphere microbial communities from Kellogg Biological Station, Michigan, USA - KBS Switchgrass S4-2 (SPAdes) (version 2) | ecosystem: Host-associated > Plants > Roots >...
GCCGCTTGTATCGCAGGCGTTGGGGTTGCCTTGCTGGGAACCGACGGTGAACCAGTGCTGCCGCTGGCTCGACGCGCCGTGTGTCCAGCTCTCGGGGTCGATGCGACCCTGCGTCTGCTGCTGGATACGGTCGTCACCGACGGCCGCCGCCGCGTTGAGGCCGTCGGCGATGTCGTCCTGGGTGATGTCCGTCAGGTAGCCGGTCTGCGCGGCGTGATTCGCCCACACGCCGGCCAGGCAGTCCGCCTGGAGCTCTGTGCGGACCGAGCGGCTCTGCGCACCGGTGCCGTCGGAGCCGCCGCCGAGGAGCCCGAGCTGGTCCTGGACGTGATGGCCGTACTCGTGCGCGAGCACGTACGCCTGGGCGAAGGGCCCGCCCGTCGCGCCGAACCGCGAGCGGAGCGCGTCGAAGAAGTCGAGGTCGATGTACACGTGCTTGTCGGCGGGGCAGTAGAACGGGCCGACGTCGGAGGTCGCGGTGCCGCAGCCGGTGCTCGTCTGGCCGGTGAAGAAGACGGTCTTCGAGATCGCGTAGGTTCGGCCGGCGCGCTGGAACTCGTTCGTCCAGTAGTCCTGGATGCTGTTCACGTAGCCGACGATGCGGCAGTCCTCGCGCTGGTTGGCGGTGGCGCCGCTCGTGCAGTCCTCCGGCGCGACGCTCGTCGGCGGCTGCGTCCCGATCGAGCGGTCGTCGAGGTTCGACAGCGGGCCCGACAGCCCACCGCCGTTGTTCAGCAGCGTGATCAGCAGGAAGATGACGAGGCCGGCGACGCCGAGCCCGCCGCCGCCGACGGCGATCCCGCCTCCGGGAAGCGACATCCCACCGGCGCCGCGGCGGTCTTCGACCTGCGACGGGTCGAGCCTGGCTCCTTTGCGAAAGCGCACCGGCCGGATTCTCCCGCACCGGTGCGGTGTCCTAAACGTGGAGAGTGGAGCCGACGGGGCTCGAACCCGTGACCTTTTGGCTGCCAGCCAAACGCTCTCCCAGCTGAGCTACGGCCCCAAGCTACGATCGAAGTCTAGCGTCCAGTCCGCAAAGGGACTGTCCCCGAGGGACTGTCCCGGTAGCCGCACCGGAGCGCAACCCGTTTCAGGGACAGTCCCCGTTCGGGGACAGTCCCTTGACTACGCCGTAGCGGACGCGGCCTCGACGGACACCGAGGGCACGTCCCCCCACAGATCCTCGAGCCGGTAGTAATCCCGCGCCTCCGGTGTGAAGACGTGGAGCACTGTGTCGAGGTAGTCGCCGATGATCCAGCTGCCCTCGCTCGCGCCTTCGACGCGTCGAGGGAGGATGCGACCCTCGTGCTTCAGCCGCTCGTGTACCTCGTCCCAGATCGCCTTCGTTTGACGCGCGTTGCGGCCCGTGCAGATGACGAAGAAATCCGTGTAACTGCACGCGGGCCGCATGTCGAGAATCACGACGTCCTCCGCCAGCTTCTCCTGGGCGAGAGCGGCGATGCGGCGGGCTTGTTCGATAGGCGTCAGGGTTAGATCGGATCCGTTGTTCGGCGTTCTCAGTCTAGCCAGGGTTTCGGTAGAGGCCACGTTCCTCGATTAGAAGGGCCACACCGGACGGCACGAGGTCGTCGACCGGCTTCCCTTCGCGGATTCGCGCACGAACGGCGTTCGACGAGATCGGCGGCGAGGCGAGCTCGAAGGAGATCACCCGGTCGCCGAAGCGCTCGAGATCGGGCGGCGGGTAGCCAGACCGAGTCCCGACCGCGAGCCTGACCCAGCGCAGGATCTCGTCCGGTTCCTTCCAGAGAGGAAAGGCCGCCCCCTCGTCCGCGCCGACGACGAAGACCGCGTCGCCGAAGCGCCCTCCTCTCACCGCGTCGACCGTGTACGGGTTCTCGTCGCGCTCGACGCGAGCGCGAGGCACAGGGGCGAACGCGGCCTCGGCAAGCGCCAGCCGTGTCTCGGCATCCTCGACGCACGGACGGTGTCCGGGATTGGCAACGAGCAGGACGACGAGCTCGTCAAGGTCCAGCTCCACAATCGCCGCCTCCGCGAGCGCGATATGGCCGTTGTGCGGCGGGTCGAACGTGCCGCCGAGGATGCCCTTCACCGAAACTCCAGCACGTCTTCTCCGACCTGAACCTCGTCGCCGGTTTTCGCGCCGGCGGCTCGAAGCGCTTCCTCCAGCTCCTCACCCTCCGGAACGCGGCCGGTGACGCGGAAGCCACGGTCGGTGCGGAGGATCTTGAAGGGACGCCCGCGCGGTACCGGCCGGTAGACGAGGAAATCGGCGAGCCCGTCGGCCTCGCTGGGAAGCTCCTCCGGCTCCGGAACGAGCTCGAACAGCGCGCGCCTGAACTCCTCGATCCCGGCGCCCGTCGCACAGGAGACCAGGAAGACGCGCTGGATCCGCTCGTCCTCGACCTCGAAAGGCGATGGCTCGGGCAACAGGTCGATCTTGTTGAGGACGACGACCTGCGACCGCGTCTCGAGGCCGGCGCCGTACTCTGCGAGCTCGCGGTCGATCGTCCGGAACTGCTCCGCTGGATCGCCTGCCGCGGCGTCGATCACGTGCACCAGCAGCCGGGCTCGCTCCAGGTGCGCGAGGAACTCGTGGCCGAGCCCGACGCCCTCGCTGGCGCCCTCGATCAACCCCGGGACGTCCGCGACGGTGAGCTGCCGCCCGTCCGGAGCGTCCACCGTGCCGAGCACCGGCTCGAGCGTCGTGAAGGGGTAATCGGCGACCTTCGGCTTCGCGTTCGAGATTCGGGTCAGCAGCGACGACTTGCCCGCGTTCGGCAACCCGACGAGCGCCGCGTCGGCAAGCAGCTTCAGCCGCAGGTCAAAGTCGGCCTCCTCGCCCGGTGTGCCGATCTCCGCGAAGCGCGGCGTCTGGCGCGTGGGGGTCGCGAACTGGCGATTGCCGCGGCCGCCAGAGCCGCCGCGGCCCAGCACGGCCTGAGCGCCGGCGTGCGCAAGATCGACGACGAGGTTTCCGTCGGCGTCGAAGACCTGCGTGCCGACCGGGACCGGGAGCTCGACGCGCTCGCCGTCGGCACCGTGCTTGCCGGAGCCGCCGCCATGGCCGCCGCGGCCGCCCTTGAACGAGCGCTCGCGGCGAAAGCGCGAGAGGTCGCGCAGATCCGGGTCGACAACGAGCACGACGTCGCCGCCGCGGCCGCCGTCACCGCCGTCCGGGCCGCCTTTCGGGACGTACTTCTCACGCCGGAAGCTCAGCGCGCCGTCGCCGCCGCGCCCCGCCTGCACGTGAATGCGGGCGCGGTCGCTGAACATTCGCCTTACTCGGTTACTGAGACGGTCCGGCGTTCCCCGCTCTTGCGGAAAGCGAGCTTGCCGTCCCGCTTGGCGAAGATCGTGTCGTCCTTGCCGATTCCGGTGCCGGGGCCCGGACGGAAGCGCGTGCCACGCTGGCGGACGATGATCATTCCTGCCTTCACGACCTGGCCGTCGAACAGCTTGACGCCGAGGCGCTGCGCGTTCGAGTCGCGGCCGTTCCGGGAGGAGCCAAGACCTTTCTTGTGAGCCATTACTTCTTCTCCGTCGGCTTCGTTCTGGTGGCGGGTTTCCGGGCGGGAGCCTTGCGAGTAGCGGGTTTCTTCGCCGCGGCAGCTCTGGGCTTCGCCGCTGCCCTCGGCTTTGCGGCCGGCTTCGGCTTCGCCTCGGCCTTGGGCTCCTCCTTCTTTGCCGCACTCGAGCGAGTGGCGCCGATCGACTGGATCTCGATCTCCGAGAGCTTGGCGCGGAAGCCCGTGTGGCGGCGATAGCCCTTCTTGGCCTTGTACTTGCCGATCCGAATCTTCGGTCCGAGCGGCGAGCCCACGACCTTCGCCGTCACCTGGATGCGTGGCGAGAGGTTCGGCTTCCCGTTTCCGCCGGTGAACAGGACGTCCGGATGAAACGTCTTGCCCTCGTCGGTCGGCAGCCGGTTGACGAGCAGCCGGTCCCCTTCGCGGACGCGGTACTGCTTGCCGCCCAGTGAGATGATCGCGTAGTCAGCCATAGAAACGCGGGCCTTTCGCCCGCGAGCAGCGCAGTTTAGCTAGCGACCGTCGACCTCGTCGATCCATTCCGACATCGGCACGTACTCGTCTGACGCGGGCGCAGGCGAAGGCTCAGGCTCGTCGGCGTGGGTGCCTCTCTCTTCGCCACCGTTCGCGCCGGCGGCGACGGGCTTCTTGCGCCGGTTGCGGCCGCCTCGGCTGCCGCGCCTGGTCTTCTTGCGTGGCTTCGGCGCTTCGCCGTCTTCGGCTTGCGCATCGCCGTTCACCGAGACCGGCTCGGTCTCGACCGGCTCTGCGGTTTCTTCGCCGAGGCGCGGCTCGGGGACGTGGATCTTCGGGACGGGTACGACGCCGTCGTCCTCCGGCGCAGCAGCGGCCTCGGTCGCCGGCTTCTTCTTGCGGCCGCGACCACCGCGTGACCCGCGTCTCGTCTTCTTCTTCGGCTTGGGCTCCTCCTCAGCGGCGTCGGGCGTTCCCGTGACTTCCTCTTCGGCGACCGGCTCCTCGGCGGGGGCTTCAATAGCCTCGGCCTCGGGCTTCTCGTCGGCCTGGGCCGGTTCAGTCGTCCGTTTGGCAGGCGGCTTCCGTGTCGGTTTTTCCGCCTGGCCCTCGGCCGTGATCGGCTCGGCCTCGGGCTTTGCCTTCGAGACGAGCGTCGCGTAGGCGGTGCCGTCGACGAACCGCTCGATCCGGACCCGCACGGTCTTGCCGATCATTCCCGCCGCGTCGCCGACGCTGACGGTGTAGCCGTCGCGCGATCCGACCCCGGCGCGAAGATCGTGTTTGCCGACTTCGACGAGCTTGACCTGCACCTCGGACCCTTCGGCGACCGGGGTTTCGCCCTGGAGCTTCTCAAGAGTGCCCTGGTCGAGAACTTCGAAAAAGTCGTGCGGAACGCCTTCCCGCGGCTCGAGGACGAAGCGGCGCTTCGCGTGCGCCTCGATCTCGGTCAGACGGGTCGCACCCGAGCCGATCAGCAGGTCGGCGACGTGGTCGTTGACCGCGACCTTGAACGCCTTGTGGCGCGAGGCCGAGGCCAGCGCGCGCAGCTTCCGCTCGATGTCGATCGCCATCGACGCGTCCGAAACGACGATCCCGTCGCCCTCGCAGACCGGGCACTTCCGGGTCAGAATCTCGCGCGGGCCGTCCGTGACGTTCTGCCGCGTCATCTCGACGAGACCGAGCGGTGAGATCTCGACGACGTAGGTCTTCGTCCGGTCGCGCTCGAGCTCGTTCTTCAGCGCCTCCTCGACGGTGGCGCGGTTCTTTGGGTTGGCCATGTCGATGAAGTCGATGACGATGATTCCGCCGATGTCGCGAAGCCGGAGCTGGCGGACGACCTCCTTGACGGCCTCGAGGTTGTTCTTCGTGATCGTGTCCTCCAGCCGGGCGCCGGAGCCCTTGCCACGCGAGCCGACGAAACGGCCCGTGTTGACGTCGATGACCGTGAAGGCCTCGGCGTAGTCGAAGACGAGGTAGCCACCCGAGGGCAGATCGACCCGGCGGGAGAGCGTCGAGCGGATCTCCGCGTCGACGCCGTAGGCGTCCATCAGCGGCGTCTTCTCGCGGTGGCGGAAGACGCGCTCGGCCATATGCGGCGAGGTCTTCTTCAGGTAGCCGACGATCCGCTTCTGGGTGCGCTCGTCGTCGACGACCAGCTTCTCGAAGTCGCCGGTGAACAGATCGCGGACGACGCGGAGCGGCAGCTCGGCCTCCTGGTAGAGGAGCGCCGGCGCCTTCGCGCCCTTCGCCCGGGTCTCGATTTCCTTCCAGAGCCGCTGCAGGAAGACGAGGTCGCGCTCGATGTCCTCGGCGGACGCGCCCTCGGCGGCCGTACGGACGATGACGCCGCCCTTCTTGACGTCGAGCGCCTTGACGATGTCGCGGAGCCGAATCCGCTCGTCGTCGTCGAGCCGGCGTGACACGCCCAGGCCCTCGCCGCTGGGGACGTAGACGACGAAGCGGCCGGGGAGCGAGATCTCCGTTGTCAGGCGCGCCCCCTTCGACTTCATCGGGTCCTTGACCGCCTGGACCAGGACGTCCTGGCCGCGGCTGATCAGATCCTGGATCTTCTTGCCGTGCCGCCGGCCCTCGAGCTCGGGGACGACGATCTCGTCGACGTAGAGGAAGCCGTTCTTCTCGAGCCCGATCTCGACGAACGCGGCCTCCATGCCCGGGAGGACGTTGTCGACGACGCCCTTGTAGATGTTGCCCGCGATCGAGCGGCGCTCTGGCCGCTCGAGGTAGACCTCGGCGACCTTGTCGTCCTCGAGCACGGCGACCCGCTGCTCGCCGACGTCGACGGAGACGAGGAGCTCGCGCTTCGCGGCCGGCAGCGGCGCCCGGCGCGGCGGGGTTCGCCGCCGCTGGGTGCTGCTGCGGCTGGAGCGCTGGGCAGGCTTGCGCTCGGGACGGCTCTGTTGCTTCTTGGCCGGGTCGGCCTTGGTCTCGGCCGTCGCAGCCGGTTCGGTCTTCTTCTTGCGGCCGCGGCCGCCGCGGTTACCGCGTCGGCGCTTCGGCTTGATTTGTTCGCCCGCCGCTGGCGGATCGGGCGTTGGTGTGGTTACTGGTTCAGGCTGGGGAGCGCCCTGTGCGGGCGCATCTTTCTGGCGCTTCTTGCGCCGGAAGAACTGCAGCAAAAGAAATCTCCTTCTCGTGCGCGCGCGCTGGCGTCACTCGGGATCGAGCGGAGCGCGCGCTGCGGATGTGTGTGAAAAAGCCGTGCCATAGGCGTAACTGCAGGGTAGCAGCGGTATCCGATGCTGCAGTCCCGCGCGCCTACGCTGCGGCCGCGGGCCGCAAACGTGCCATTCGCGCCCTGACGGCGCGCAGCCGCTGCGACAAGCGGGCCCACGCCCAGGGCTCGACTTCCTGGTAGCGCACCTCCGATTGCGAGCGGGTGGCTTCCAGGTACTCGAACCAGGCGTCCGCCTCCTCGATCAGCAGCAGTTCTTCGGCTTCGTTCGTGGCGGCCATTCGTCCACCTCCGGGTCGATTTCGCAAGCGTAGGACCCCGGCCGGACGGAGGCGCGCGCTCAATCAGCCTTTGCCCTGCAACTCGCGGTGCCGGCGACCCGAACCGGATTTGACCGGCGCGCCGGCGAAGCCGCCCCGGCCTCCAGGCGGGCGTCGCAAGCGACGCCCTCAGACGCGCCTGCGATGGGCGTTCCCACGAACGTAGATCGCTTCGAGAACGCCGATCGCAAGCAGGTTCGCGATCATCGCCGAGCCGCCGACACTGACGAATGGAAGGGGGATGCCGGTGATCGGCGCGATCCCGATCGTCATGCCGACGTTGATGAAAACCTGGAACAGCAGGGCGACCACGATTACTCCCGCCGCGATCGCGAAAAAGGCGTCGCGAGCGCCGGCCATCACTTTCAAACCGCGCCAGATCACGAGCAGGTAGAGCAGCAGCAGTACGGAGACCCCGACGAAGCCGCGCTGCTCGGCGACCGAGGCGAACACGAAGTCGGTTGCGTGCTCGGGCAGGAAGTTGAGGTTCGTCTGCGTCGCACCCTTGACGCCCCGGCCGGTGACACCGCCCGCGCCGACCGAGTTGATCGACTGGGTGACGTTGTAGGTAGCGCCGCGCGGATCGTCGTTGCGGTGCATGAAGCCGACGATGCGCTGCTGCTGGTAGTTCTTCAGCACGGGGTGACCGGCCGCCGGCAGGATCCAGAGCACGAGCAGGGCCCCTACGAGCGTCGCGCCGCCGAGGATGGCCAGATGCGTCCACCGCGTCCCTGCAAGGAAGAGCACGCCGGCGAGGGCGGCCGCATAGACCATGGCGGTTCCCAGGTCGGGCTGGATGAAGACCAGAAAGATCGGACCGGCGGCAAAGCCGATCGCCGAGAGCACGGTCTTGCTGTCGCCGATCCGCTTCGCCCGGTCGGCGAGCAAGCCGGCGAGGAAGAGGACGAGCAACAACTTTCCGAACTCCGAGGGCTGGAACTTGAAGAAGCCGAGGTCGAGCCAGCGCTTCGAGCCGCGCGTGACCGCGCCGGCGAGGAGAACGACCACCATCAGCCCGAGCGTTGCGACGTAGATCTGCTTGCGGTACCGCCGGTAGTACTCGGGATCGACGAAGACGGCCGCGAGGAGGGCCAACAGCCCGAGAGACGCGTAGACGCCCTGACGGACGACGTAGTAGTTCGCGTTGCCGCTGACGTCGTGGCGGGTGATGCCCGCGATCGCCCACAGCCCGTATGCCACGAGCGCGCCCGTGGCGGCGAGCAGGATCCAGTCGAGGCGCCGGACGACCGACGCGGCTGCGATTGCCTCTTCGCGCCGGCTTCGGAGGCCGCGCGCCCTGGTGTCGACGGCCTCAATCACTCTTCGTCGGCACCCCGACCTGGGTTGGATGCATCTTGAAGTACGCCTCGAAGACCTTGAGTGCTGCAGGTGCCGCGGCCGTGCCGCCGTGACCGCCGTTCTCGATCAGGGCGCAGATGGTGATCGTCGGCGCGTCTGCCGGCGCATACCCGCACCACCACGACTGATCGAGCTTCCCGGTGAAGCCGGGGATGCTTGCGCTCTTCTCGGCCGTCCCGGTCTTGCCGGCGATCGGAACCGGGAAGGTACCGAAGACGGCCGTCGAGGTCCCGCTGGGGCCGTGCGTCGCTTGCAGCAGGCCCTGGCGGACGACGTCGAGGTAGAGCGGGTCAAGCTTGACGATCGGTGCCGGCGGCGGGGCGAAGCTGTGCAGGACGCGGCCCGGCGCCTGCCTGTTGCTGACCTCCTCGACATCGGCTGCGATGTGCGGCTCCACCAACCGGCCGCCGTTTGCGATCAGCGCATAGAAGCGCGCCATCTGCAGGGGCGTCACCAGCAGGTCCTTCTGACCGATCGCAAGCTGGATCGAATCTCCAGGCTTCCAGAGGCGGTCGACCTGCCATTGCTTCGGGTCGGTCTTGGGCGTGTACGTCGCTCTGCGCCACTCCGGCGTCGGCAGCAGCCCGGGTAGCTCGCCCGGAAGGTCGACTCCCGTCGCGCGACCGAAGCCGAAGCGCGCGGCCCACTCCTGGAACGGATGCCGGCGCGCGGCCGGCAGCCTGTAGAAGCGGTTGCCGAGCTCGTAGAAGTACGTGTCGCAGGACGCTTCGAGCGCGGTCGACATCGTCATCTGCTGGTTCACGAACGGGTCCCAGTTCTTGAAGGTGCCGCCCGGGATCACGTTGCCCTGCTTGTCGTAGACGTGGTAGACGCCGGTGCACGGGAGCGGCTCCGTCGGCGTCACGAGCCGCTCCTCGAGCGCCGCGAGGGCGGTCACGGGCTTGAACGTCGAGCCGGCCGGATAGAGGCCGGCGGTCGCACGATCGACGCCTGGATAGTTGTCGTTGCGGGCGACGGTGGGGTTCAGCAGCGGCGCCAGCTTCTTCGGGTTGTGCGAGGTGAAGATGCTCGGCTGGAACGTCGGGTTCGAGGCCATCGCGAGGATCGAGCCGTTGCGAGGATCGAGCGCGACGATCGCGCCTCCGTCGGCAGCCCAACAGCCGACGCAGTTCGAGGCGTGCGCCGCCGCGATCCCGGCGCGGATCCCCTGCTCGGCCGCCCGCTGGAGGTTCATGTCGAGGGTCAGGCGAACCGCCTCACCCGGCTGCGCGCTCTGCTCCGTGATCAGCCCGCTTCGAGGGCGCCCGAGGGCGTCGACACGCAGCTGGGCGAGCCCGTCCTTGCCGCGGAGGTAGGCGTCGTAGCGCGCCTCGATGCCACCCTGGCCGACCTTGTCGCTCAGCAGGTAGCCCTTGCCGCGCAGATGCGAATACTGCGACGGCGAGATCAGGCCGACAGTGCCGAGCGCCTGTGCGGCGAGCGACTGATACGGATAGTTGCGCAGGTAGGTGGGCGCGAGATCGACGCCGGGGAAGCGGACGGCGCGCTCCCGCAGGTAGTCGGCCTGCTCTCGGTGTATGGACTCTTGGACGATTACCGGCGTCGCCGGATCGCCCCCCCGCTTCTTGAGCTCCGCGACCATCTCCCTGACGGGCACGTTGATGATCTTCGAGAGGCGCCGCAACTCGTTCAGCCGCGCGGACCATTTCTGCGGAAGATCGGCCGTCCAGAGCTGGACGGCCGTGGCCGCGCGATTGTCCACGATCGTCCGGCCCTCCCGGTCGAGCACCGGCCCTCGCGGAGCCTCGAGCGGAATCGAGCGGAGCTGATTGTTGACGGCCGCGTGCAGGTACTGCGGCCCGGAGAGAACCTCCAGCGCCCAGAGCCTGAAGAAGAGCACGCCGAAGACAGCGACCGTGATGCCGCCCAGAACCGCGATTCGCAGCGCGATCTGAGGTGTCAGCCGGAACGGCTCGGCGACACCTGGCGTCGGCGTCATGAACGTTCGCGGACCCGAGCCGTTCGTGGGAGGTCGCCGTCTCCGCCTAGGCCGGACCTCGGTACTAGCCAAGCAGCTGCACCTCCTCGAGGCCGGTCGGCGGCGGTCGGAAGAGCCGGCGGCAGAGCGCGTAGACCGGCACCGTCAGGATCAAGTTGAAGATCAGCTCGAAGGGGAGCGCGTCCAGCAGCACCCTCGACGCAGAGGCCGGGTCCCCCAGCATGTAGTGGAGGATGAGCGCGCCGATCGAGTAGAGCAGCGTCACGACCGCAACGGAGACGAACGGAGCATGCGTGCGGTCGCGGCCGGTCGTCTCGCCGTAGCGCCCGATCCAGTAGCCGGCGATCGTCAGCAGGAGCGAGGTGACGCCGAGCGTCTGCAGCGTCGCCGTGTCGACGACCAGGCCGGCGCCGAAGCCGGCCGCCGCGCCGTAGATCGTTCCCCGAAGCAGCGCGACACAGACGAGGGTCACGAGCACGAGGTCGGGCGCACCGTGGAAGACGTCGATCTGCGACAGCAACGTCACCTGGAGAATCGCGGCCACGAAGAGAACCGCGGCGCCTTTCGCGATGTCGGCGATCATCGGTTCTTCGGAATCAACACGACCAGCGAGCTCAGCGTCTTGAAATTGACGAACGGCTGCAGCTGGACGTGCTTGTAGAGATCCACCTCGTTCTGGCCGACGGATGTGACGGTACCGATCGGAATTCCGGGTGGGTAGATCGACGTGAGGCTCCCTGCCTTCCAGCCCGCGGTGACGAGCTCGTCGCCCCCGGCAACCTGCTGATCCTTGCCGACGTGGTCGAAGCTGGCTCCGCCTTTGACGACTCCCTGAGCACGGGTCTTCACATCGATCGCGGAAACCGAGGTCGTGTCGTCGGTCAGGAGGGCGACCAGCGACACGTTGCGGGCGACGCGCACGACCGTGCCGACGAGCCCCTCACCGGTGACGACCGGATCGAACTGTCGGATGCCCTTGGAGGAGCCGGCGTTGATCGTCACTTGCTGCTCGAAGGCCGCCGGCGGCTGCGCGATGATCGGCGCGGTGACATAGCCGTAGCCGCGCGGGTAGCTGGGACTGTTGACGAAGTTCAGCTTCTTTCGCAGGTCGGCGTTCTCGCTGGCGGCCGCCTGGTTCAGCGTCTCCTTCTGCCGCAGCTGCTCGACGGTTTGGCGAAGACTGTTGTTCTCCGACTTCGCATGGATCAGCCCCGCGAAGTACCCGTACGCGTC
>Ga0207675_100006013_pt1 | contig 11549 bp, 9 predicted proteins | sample KBSSwiS42_FD_184305 | JGI IMG/M metagenome (GOLD analysis project Ga0207675, IMG submission 184305) | Switchgrass rhizosphere microbial communities from Kellogg Biological Station, Michigan, USA - KBS Switchgrass S4-2 (SPAdes) (version 2) | ecosystem: Host-associated > Plants > Roots >...
GGATCCACTCTTGTCGACGCCGAGCACACCGATGTGACCGATGTGATGCTGGCCGCATGCGTTCATGCAGCCGGACATGTTGAGATCGATTTCGCCGATGTCGTGCAGATAGTCGAGATCGTCGAATCGGCGCGTGATCGCTTCGGCGATGGGGATCGACTTCGCGTTCGCAAGCGAGCAGAAGTCGCCGCCCGGACAGCACACGATGTCGGTCAGGAGGCCGATGTTCGGCGTTGCGAGGCCGAGCGGCTTCAACTGCGTCCACACGTCGAACAGATCCGCCTGGCGCACGTCGCGCAGGATCAGGTTCTGCTCGTGCGACGCCGACACCTCACCGAACGAATACCGGTCGGCGAGATCGGCGATCGCATCCATCTGGTCCGACGTCACGTCACCGGGCGGCACCCCCGGGCGTTTCAGCGACAGCGTGACGATCGCGTATCCGGGCACCTTGTGCGCATGCACGTTGCGCTTGACCCAGTTGCCGAATGCGCGGTTGTCGGCAACGGCCGCCTTGTGGCCGGAGTCGTCGCCGGCAAACGCCTGATACGGCGGCACGGTGAAATACGTGTCGAGCCTTGCGAACTCCGCATCGGGCACGGTCGCGACGCCGCCTTGCAGATGCGACCATTCATCGTCGACGTCGCGCGCGAACTGCTGCGGCGTGCGCTCCTTGACGAGAATCTTGATCCGGGCCTTCCACTTGTTGTCGCGACGGCCGAACCGGTTGTACGTGCGCAGGATCGCGTCGAGATAGTTGAGGATCTCGGCGCGCGGCAGGAATTCGCGGATCACATGACCTATGATCGGCGTGCGGCCCATGCCCCCACCGGCGAGCACGCGGAATCCGATCTCGCCGGCGTCATTCCTGACGAGCACGAGCCCGACGTCGTGCAGCCATACGGCGGTGCGGTCGTTGGTTGCCCCCGTGATCGCGATCTTGAACTTGCGCGGCAGGTACGAAAACTCCGGGTGCAGCGCCGCCCATTGACGAATCAGCTCGCAATAGGGCCGCGGATCGACGATCTCATCCTGCGCGACACCGGCGAAGTGGTCGCTCGTGATGTTGCGCACGTCGTTGCCGGACGTCTGGATCGCGTGCATCTCGACCGACGCCAGATCGGCGAGCATGTCGGGCACGTCTTCGAGGCGCGGCCAGTTGAGTTGCAGGTTCTGCCGCGTGCTGAAATGCCCGTAACCTCGATCGTAGACGCGCGCGATTCGTGCGAGCATCCGCAATTGCTTCGACGACAGCATTCCGTACGGGATCGAGATCCGGAACATCGGCGCGTGCCGCTGGATATAGAGGCCGTTTTGCAGGCGCAGCGGGCGAAACTCGTCCTCGGAGAGTTCACCGATCAGGAAGCGGCGCGTCTGGTCGCGAAACTGCGCGACGCGTTCGTCGACGAGGCGCTGGTCGAAAGGGTCGTAGCGATACATGGCGATTCCGCAGAGGGACATCGGCAAGGTAACGTGCCGGCCTAATAAACAGAAGGAATTGCGGGCTATGTTTTTAGCGCTATTTCATATAACCCGCCGCGGACTTACGCCACACCTAGCCACACCTATAATGGGCCGATGACCGCGTTGATCCTGTTCGTCCACGGTGCGCGCGACCCCCGCTGGGCCGTGCCGTTCGAGCGCCTGCGTGACCTGATCACCGCCCGTTCACCCGATATCCCGGTCAGGATCGCGTTCCTCGAGCACGGCACACCCGATCTGTCCCAGGCGGCGATCGACGTCGCGGCCGCCGGCGTGCGCAGGATCAAGGTCGTTCCGCTCTTCTTTGGGCGCGGCGGGCATCTGCGCGAGGACTTTCCGCGCCACCTCGCGGCGGCCAAGGCACGGGTTCCCGAAGTGGAGTTCGCCGTGACGGACGCGGCCGGCGAGGACGACGGCGTGCTCGACGCACTGGCGACGTTCGCGCTAGAGGCGCGGGCGACGAATCTTTAGTTCAACCAAATACTAAATAGTAACGACTAAATAAATGAATAATAATGTTAAAGCAACGCTGATGGTCATGGCGACCGCTATCGCAACCGGCGCGCTGGCGCAGCAGCCTGCCGTCAAGATCGGCGTCATCGCGGAATTCTCCGGGCCGTTTGCCGACTACGGCACCCAGATCGTCAACGGGATGAAGACGTACCTCAAGCTTCATGGCGACACGTTCGGCGGGCGGAAGGTCGAGTTCATTCAGCGGGACACGACTGGTGCCGCACCCGACATCGCCAAGCGCCTCGCACAGGAGCTCATCACGCGGGACAACGTGGACATCCTGGCCGGCTTCGGATTGACGCCCAACGCGCTTGCGGTGGCGCCGATCGACGCGGAAGCGAAAAAGCCGATGGTGATCATGAACGCGGCGACGTCGGTCATCACGACGCGCTCGCCATACATCGTTCGCGTCTCGCACACACTGCCGCAGGATACGCAGCCGATCGCACAGTGGGCGGCGAAAAACGGCATCAAGCGGGCCTATACGCTGATATCCGACTACGGGCCGGGAATCGACGCAGAGGGCGCGTTCGTCAAGGCCTTCAAGGCGGCCGGCGGAGAGATCATAGACAGCGTGAGAACTCCTCTGCAAAATCCTGATTTTGCGCCATATTTACAGCGAATCAAGGACTCGAAGCCCGACGCGGTATTCGTGTTCCTGCCGCCAGGCAGCCAGACGATCGCGTTCATCAAGGGCTACGAGGAACGAGGCCTCAAACAGGCGGGCGTGAAGCTGATCGGCACCGGGGACTTGACCGACGATGGCGTGCTGCAGGCGATGGGCGAGCCCACGCTCGGCCTCATCACCAGCTTCCACTACTCGGCGTCGCACGATTCGCCGGAGAACAAGGCGTTCGTCAAGGCGTACGCGGAAGTCAACGGCACCAAATACCGGCCGAATTTCATGGCATGCGCCGGCTACGACGGCATGGCGGCGATCGCCGAAGCCCTGAAGAAGACCGGCGGCTCCGTCGATCCCGACAAGTTCATGACAGCGCTGAAAGGCATGAAGTTGATGAGCCCGCGCGGGCCGATCATGATCGATCCGGAGACGCGCGACATCGTACAGACCGTCTACATCCGCAAGGTGGAAAGAGTGAACGGCGAGCTCTACAACATGGAGTTCGACAAGTTTCCCGACGTCAAGGACCCGGGGAAATGAGCTCGCGAACGGGAACCGCGTTGGTGGCGTAGGGGATCTTCAGCATCGCCTCGAACAACCGCGGGTCGTGCCACGGCGCGTCCGAGGGCAGCGTGGCGAGCCACGCACTTTCCGGATCGCGGTACCACTCCTGAGGAAATAACGCGATTCGCCGGCCGGTACCGCCGGGAAGATCGGTCGGGCCGGTCCACGGCACTCCGTCGACGCACGCGCGCAGCGCCGCCGCGAGATCGACACCGACCAGTCCGCCCGCGTGCGTCGCGGGCAGCATGCGACGGTGTATCTCGATCAGCAACGCCGCGCCGCGGTCGGGCTCGATCATGTATTGCGCGCCCGCGAGGCCGTGCAAGTCGAGTGCTGCAAACAGCCGCAGGTTGGCGTCGCGCACCGCGGGCAGGCCGACGAACTCGACGACCGACGCGGGACCGAGCGGTCCGGGGTGCGTCTCCAGTCGTCCGCGCGTGAAGCCGGCGACCTCGACACCGTTCCACGCGAGCGCCGCGCGGTTGACGACGCGTCCGTCGATGAAACGCTGGATGACAAAGCGTTGCGGTTCGCCGGTGTCGAGGCCATCGGGTGATGGCGCAAGGCGGATCGCCGACCGCAGCTCGGCCTCCGAGTCGCAGCGCGCCGATCCCTTGCCGCCGGAACCGTGCGAAGGTCGCACGATGACCGGATAGCCGAGGTGCGCCGCGATGGCTGCTGCGTCGTGCTCACGCTCGGCGACGTCGCCGTCGGCAATGGGCACGCCCGCGCGCCTCGCGACGTCGAAGAGTCGCGATTTGTCGATCGAATCGGTCCAGCTCGACGGTGGCCCGAGCGAACGGCGGACCACGTCGGCGAGCTCGTCGCGTACGTCGGAGCGCCGCCTTCCGGCGGCCGCAGCGCGAGTTGCATCAGCGTGCGCACCGCGACATCGTCACCCGGCAGGATCAACGCGGGCCGCACGGCGCGCACGGCACCGGCAACCGCTTGCACCCATTGATAGAGCGTCACGTCCGGCGGGAAGTAGCCGATCTTGTCGACGAACGCCGTGTGCGTCGCCAGTGCATCACGCGGCGCGAGCAGCGTTACGTTGAAGCCGGCGCTCGATAGCTCGTACGGCATACGCGCCGGCGCGACAGCGTCGGTCCCCATCGTGACGATGAGGAGCGACGGGGTCATTGAGGTGGCAGGCGCATGCGGCGGATCACCTCCCCCCAGCGGGCGTGGTCATCCGCAACCGTGGCGGTAAACGACGCAGGGGAACCGGTCGCGATCTCGAGGCCGTTGCGCCGCGCCCACGCGATCGTATCCGCGCTGCGCAACACGGCGTCGACCTCCGCGTTGATCCGGTTCACGACGTCGCCCGGCGTGCCGGCCGGCGCCATCAGTCCGATCCACGCGGTGAGGTCGAGATCCTTTAGGCCTGCCTCGCCGGCGGTGGGAACGCCGGGTAAGAGCGGCGAGCGATCGGCGCTGAAGACGACCAGCGGACGCACGCGTCCCGCCTGCGCCAGCGGTAGGCCGGTCGTGATCGAGACGATCATCATCTGCACGTCGCCGCTCGCCACGGCAGCGATGGCGGCGCTCGGACCGTTATAAGGGACGTGCGCGAGGTCGATTCGGGCCGCAGACTTGAAGAGCTCGGCATCGACGTGATTCGACGAGCCGACGCCGCCGCTGCCGAAGTTGAGCTGACCCGGCCGCGCGGCGGCGTAGGTGACGAATTCGGGAAGGGTCTGCGCCGGGAGCGCCGCGCTGATCCAGACCGCCTTGATCGAGCGAAACAGGTTCGACACCGGCACGAAATCGCGGAGCGGGTCGTACGGAACGCTCGCTGCAACGTGCGGTACGAGCGCGTGCGTGCTGAGCGTCGCGATGACGAGCGTGTGTCCGTCGGGCGTCGCGTGTGCCGCCTGGTCGATGCCGATGATGCCGCTGGCGCCCGGGCGGTTGTCGACGATCACCGGTGCACCGAGATTGCGGCTCAGCTTCTCGGCGACGTAGCGGCCGATCAGGTCCGGCGGTCCGCCGGGTGCCTGCGCGACGATGATGCGCACCGGGCGCGACGGCCACGGCGCGTCGGCGGTCGCCGCGAACAGCGAGCCGGCAAATGCCGCGGCGCCAATGCACGCCGCAAGGCCGAGCTTTGAGAGGGACGTCATGCGATAGGCCGGGCAGGGCGCGAAACGAATCGCGCGACTGTACACGCGGTGGCGGATCTGTTCCTCGAAGGGTGCGTCACCAACCCGTGAAGCGCGGCCAGTTCCGGCTTGCATCCGCGCCGCGCAATACGTGGTAGCTGCCATGCTGCGCCCCGGTCGCGCAGGCATGGTTGGGCAGGATGCGCAGGCGCGTGCCGATCGGAAACACCTTCTCGATGTCGTCCTGCGCGCCCGCCCGCGTGCACGCCACCATCCCGTGCTCCTGGTTGGCGCCGCTGACCGTCCAGCCGTCGAGCACCGTGCCGGCCGCGTCGCACACCATTCCGTAGCCACGGTCGACCGCCTGCTCCTGCGTTCCGCGGTCGCGGCTCAACGCCATCCAGCCCGCGTCTATCATGATCCAGCCGCGCTCGGGCTGGTGTCCAATCACCGTCGTAAGCACCGACAGCGCGATCTCGTCGAGACCGCACACGGTGGTGCCCGCCATGACGAGGTCGAAGAACACGTAGACGCCGGCACGCACCTCGGTCACGCCGTCCAATTGCTGCGCGGACAGTGCCGTCGGTGTGGACCCAACACTCACCACCTCGCAACGTAGGCCCGCGGCGCGCAGGCGCTCTGCCGCAAGCACGCTGCGCGCTCGTTCCTGCTCGGCGATGCGCACCAGGGCCGCCGACGTCGAGCAGGCGTACGAGCTGCCCGCGTGGCTCATCACGCCGAGCACGTCGGCACCGCCCGATTGCAGGCGCGTGCCGATCTCGACGAGCAAAGGTGACTCGACGTGCACGCCCGCGCGGTGCCCGTCAACATCCACTTCGATCAGCACTCGAGGCCGAATCCCCGCCTGCGCCCCCGCGGCAAGCACGGCCTCGGCGCCCGCGAGCGAATCGACCACGAGGCGCAGCTTGCAACCGCGTGCTTGGAGGGCCAGCGCGCGCTGTACCTTGTTCGGCGCCATGGCCACGGCGTAGAAGATGTCGTCGAAGCCGCCATCGAAGAATTCTTCCGCTTCCTTTAACGTCGACACGGTGATGCCGCGTGCGCCGGCATCGCGCTGCTGGCGCACGACGTCGAGGCACTTGGAGGTCTTCACGTGCGGACGGAATGACACGCCCAGCGCATCCATGTGGCGCTGCATGCGTGCGATGTTGTGCTGCATGCGCGCTTCGTCGATCACTAGGCAGGGCGTGTCCAGTTCATCCAGTTGCATCTGCTTTTCCTCTTCGCAAACGAACCCAGCTCGGCTTCGATAAGCAGAAGTCGGTTGTACTTTGCCACGATCACGACGAGCCTGCCTTTGGGGCAGGGGGCCGGGGGGCACATGGCGGGGACGCACAACGCGGGCTGCGCGGCCGGCACGGCTCTCGTCGAACATTGCGCGCAGCACCTGGCGTGGATCGAGTGAGCTCACGACGGCTCACGCGCCATCAGGCCGCGGCGCGGGCAGACGCGATCGGCGTGACGTTGTCTTCGTCGGCCGGAACTTCGTACAGCGCGTGAAGATCCTCCGGATCCGTCTTGCCGTCCAGAACTTGCGCCAGGCGTACCCGGTCGACCGATCCGACCCAGCGTGCGATCGCCACGGTGCCGACGGCATTGCCGATGGTGTTGGTGATGGCGCGTGCCTCCGACATGAAGCGGTCCACGCCAAGCAGCAGGACCATGCCCGCGACCGGAATATTGCCCATCGAAGCCAGCGTCGCGGCGAGCGTGATGAAGCCGGAACCGGTGACGCCCGCAGAACCCTTGGAGGTGATCGTCAGCACGCCGAGCACCACGAGTTGGTCGGTGAAGGTCAGCGGCGTGTTCGTGGCCTGGGCAATGAAGATCGCCGCCATGGTGTAGTAGATGCATTGGCCGTCGGGATTGAACGTGACGCCCGACGGCACCACCAGGCCGACGACTGGCTTGGAGACGCCCGCAAATTCGAGTTTCTTCATCAGCTGCGGCACGACCGACTCCGACGAGCTGGTGCCGAGGACCGTGAAGATTTCATCCTTGATGTACTTCAGGAACTTCCACAAGCTGAAGCCCGACAGCCACGAGATGAAGCCCAGCACCACGACGACGAAAAGCGCGCAGGTGATGTACATCGTGCCCATCAGCTTGCCCAGCGAAACGATCGAGGCCAGGCCGTATTTGCCGACGGTGAACGACATCGCGCCGAACGCTGCGATCGGCGCAAGACGCATGATCATGCCGACGACGGCAAAGATGCCGTCGATGAAGGAATCGAGCACGGCGATCACGGGCTTGGCACGCGGCCCGATGTGCGACAGCGCAACGCCGAACAGGATCGCGAACACCAGAATCTGCAGGATGTCGTTCTTCGCCAGCGCATCCACGATGCTTGTCGGCACCATGTTGAGCAGGAAGTCGACGAAACCTGCGGGCTTGGCGGAGGTGGCCGTGTAGCTCGCGATGGCCTTGGTGTCGAGTGCGGCGGGGTCGACATTCATGCCCACGCCCGGCCCGACGAGGTTCACCGCCAGCAGGCCCAGACCCAGCGCAAAGGTCGAAAGCACCTCGAAATAGATCAGCGCCCGGGCGCCAACGCGGCCGAGCTCTTTCATGTTCTCCATGCGGGCGATGCCCAGCACGACCATCGCGAAGATGATCGGTGCGAACACCATCTTGATGAGCTTGATGAACACGTCCCCGAGCGGCTTCACGTCCACGCCGAGGCCGGGATTGAAGAAACCCAGTGCGACGCCGGCGAAGACGCCGATGAGGACCTGGACGTAGAGCTTGCCGAAGAAGCGTCGCATGATTTATCTCCTATGACTTTGTGTAGGCATGAGTTGAGCCCGCAACGCTTGTCGGTTGCTTGGGGCAGGGCGACGAGCACGCCGCCCCGCTGAAGTTCGAGAGGCCGGGCCTCAGTCGAGGTCCCGGCTGATAGATCAGGCGGCCTTGCGCTCCGCGCTGGCGCGCAAGAGGTCGCACACGGCCTGCGTCACCTGTGCCGTGGTTGCCGTGCCGCCGAGGTCGCGCGTGTGCAGCGCGGCGTTCGCGGTGACTTGCTCGATGGCGCTCATGACGCGCTTGGCGGCGTCCAGTTCACCGAGGTGCTCGAGCAGCATGACGACCGACCAGAACGTGCCGACCGGATTGGCCAGGCCCTTGCCCATGATGTCGAACGCCGAGCCGTGGATCGGCTCGAACATCGAGGGATAGCGGTGCTCCGGATCGATGTTGCCCGTGGGCGCAATGCCGAGGCTGCCGGCGAGGGCTGCGGCCAGGTCGCTGAGGATGTCGGCGTGCAGGTTGGTCGCGACGATGGTGTCGAGCGAAGCCGGACGGTTGATCATGCGTGCCGTCGAGGCATCGACCAGTTCCTTGTCCCACGTGACGTCCGGAAACTCCTTGGCGATCTGCGCGGCGATCTCGTCCCACATCACCATCGCGTGACGCTGCGCGTTGCTCTTGGTGATGACGGTCAGCAGCTTGCGCGGACGCGACTGCGCGAGCTTGAACGCGAAACGCATGATGCGTTCGACCCCCGCGCGGGTCATCATCGACACGTCGGTGGCGGCCTCGAGCGGATGGCCCTGGTGCACACGACCGCCGACACCCGAGTATTCGCCTTCGGAGTTCTCGCGGACGATGACCCAGTTCAAGTCATCCGGGCCGCAGCGCTTCAGCGGGCCGTCGATGCCGGGAAGGATGCGCGTGGGGCGGACGTTGGCGTACTGGTCGAAGCCCTGGCAGATCTTCAGGCGCAGACCCCACAGCGTGACGTGGTCGGGGATGTGCGGGTCGCCCGCGGAACCGAAGAGGATCGCGTCCTTGTCGCTGATTGCGCTCAGTCCGTCGTCCGGCATCATCACGCCATGCTCGCGGAAGTAGTCGCCGCCCCAGTCGAAGTTCTGGAACTCGAATTTGAAGTTGCTGCTCGCGGTTGCGAGCGCTTCCAGCACTTTCTGGCCGGCGGGCACGACTTCCTTGCCGATGCCGTCGCCAGGAATCGTTGCGATGCGATAGGTCTTCATGGATGTCTCCAACAGTGGGTGGGCGTGACCAGACTGTAGTGGCTGGACAGTGCGTCGGCTCGCGGCTAAAGTGAATCCATCGTTAACCTGAGTTCAACAATCGGCGACGCATGTCGAATGGCGTCCAACCGGCCGACCTCGGCTTCTTCTCTGCACTTGCCGGTGCCGGCAGCCTGAGTGCTGCGGCCCGCGAGCTGGGGATCACGACGCCGGCCGTGAGCAAGCATCTGGCGCTGATGGAAGCGCGACTCGGCGTGTCCTTGGTCAACCGGACCACGCGGCGCATGAGCCTCACGCCCGAGGGCGAGACGTACCTGGAGAGCGCGCGGCGCATCCTGGCCGAAATCGACGGCATGGAGGAGCAGCTCGGCGTGGCCAAGGCAACGCCGAAGGGGCTGCTCCGGGTGAATGCGACGCTGGGTTTCGGGCGCAGCCACGTGGCGCCGCTGATCTCGCGCTTCGCGCGCAAGCACCCGCAGGTCAACGTTCAATTGCATTGTTCGGTCAACCCGCCACCGTTGACGGACGACTCGTTCGATGTCTGCATCCGGTTCGGCGCGCCGCCGGACGCGCGGATCATCGCGCGCTTCATTGCGTCGAACCGCAGGCTGCTGTGCGCATCGCCCGCGTATCTGGCGAAGCACGGAATGCCGAAGGTGCCCAACGACCTCACCAAGCACAACTGCATCGGCATCCGGCAGGGCGAGGAGGCCTACGGGACGTGGCGCCTGGCCAGCGGCCGCGGCAAGAGCGTTGCATCCGAGACGGTGAAGATCCGCGGCAACCTGACCACCAATGACGGCGAGATCGCGGTGAACTGGGCGCTCGACGGGCACGGCGTCCTGATGCGCGCCGAGTGGGACATCGATCGATTCCTGCGCAACGGACGCCTGGTCCACGTGCTGCCGCAGTACCACACGCCCGACGCCGACATCTACGCGGTTTATCCGCAACGCCATCAGCTTGCGGCTCGAGTGCGCGCCTTCGTCGATTTCATGGCGCTGTCGTTCTCGCAGCAGGCGGCCGCAAGCAAGGCTTAGTCGAGGCGCCGGCTTCAGCTGATGTGCGATCCCGTCGATCGGGGCGCGCCGAGATCACGGTGGCTAGTCGTGTCGAGCGGCGAAGGGTCAGTCGATGACGGGCAAGAGCCCTGGAAACCCTTCTGAAGTCGTTGTTGTTCTATTTGACATAATAACAATTATACGCAGTACGTGGAACGGAGATTCTTGATCGAGGTGATGGCCGGGCTATGTGTTGTGGCACGTAATCTGACCCCTTTCGACGAGTCAGTAGCCTCCGCGATCGTCGGCCTTGCGTCGTTGTCTACCCCCTATTAGCCCCGGTAGGCCGACCAGATGAGGCTGCTCGAAACGGTGCTGTTGCTCGCGAATGGGCTGACGTTCTTCGGGTTGGCGATCCGACGCGTTCGCGCATCTCGCGTACTGCGCTTCGTCGCGCCGATCGCGGTCCTGGTCGCAGGTGCACAGATTCTGATCGAAGGGCCGCGCTGGCAGATGATGCCGGCTTACGCACTGACCGGATTGCTCTTCGTGGCCTGGCTGCTGCAGGAGCATCCGCGCGGCGCGCACGCTCGTACGCGAGGTCATGCGGAACGCGTCGCTGGCCGCGTGGCTACCGCCGTTGGCTTGATCGGACTTGCCGCATCGACGGCACTGCCGATGCTCATTCCGATATTCCGCTTTCCGACTCCAACCGGTCCGTACGCCATTGGCACGCTGACGTACCACTGGATCGATGCCGGGCGTCCGGAGGTGTTCACCGCCGATCCCGATGATCGCCGCGAACTGATGGTGCAAGTCTGGTACCCGGCCGTCGCCGAGCCGACACCGCTTCCGGATTCGATCGGCTCCGACGGATTCGGCGCCGAGACGCTCCCTTCGGGTCAGGCGACACCGACCGAGCCGGCGTCCGAGCCAGCCAACTAGGCCTCCACGGCCTCCCGGCCACTCGCAAACTGCAGCTCGAACAGCCGTCGATAGATCCCCTTGTGCGCCAGCAGCTGCTGGTGCGTGCCCTGCTCCCGCAGCTCGCCCCTGTGCAGCACCAGGATCGCGTCCATATCCTGGATGGTCGACAGGCGGTGCGCGATGGCGAGCGTGGTGCGGCCGGCCATCACCACCCGCAGGGCGTCGCGAATCAGGATTTCGGTCTCGGTGTCGACGCTCGACGTCGCCTCGTCGAGGATGAGCACCGGCGGATCGGCCGCCAGGGCACGCGCAAACGACAGCAGCT
>Ga0207675_100006015_pt1 | contig 11548 bp, 8 predicted proteins | sample KBSSwiS42_FD_184305 | JGI IMG/M metagenome (GOLD analysis project Ga0207675, IMG submission 184305) | Switchgrass rhizosphere microbial communities from Kellogg Biological Station, Michigan, USA - KBS Switchgrass S4-2 (SPAdes) (version 2) | ecosystem: Host-associated > Plants > Roots >...
GCCGCGCCATGACCTTGGCGCGGATGGCAGTGGTGCCGGGAGGCAGGCGGGTCAGCGCCTCGCGCAGCACCGCCACCAGCGCCGCGTCGCCGAAACCCGCGAACAAGCGCGAGCCGAAGACCAGCGCGGCCTCCGCGAACAGATCGCTCGCGCCGATCTGGCGCGCCAGGCTCGAGACCTGCGCGCAGACTTTCTTGCCCTGAGCCTCGTCGCCGATGCGCATCGAGGCCCGCGCCAGCGCCAGGCGCAGCTCGCACTCGAGGCGCGCGTGCTGCGCACGCAGCCCGTGCAGGTTCAGGGCGCGCTTGCACAGCTGCGCCGCCTCCTCGAAGGCAAAGCGCCCGAGCGCTCGCTTGGCGGCGACCAGGGTCGTCTCGGCGGCATGCGCTGCATTGCCCGCCGCGCAGCCCTCCAGCAGGTGATGCGCGGCCGTCTCCGGGTCGTCTCCGCGCGCCAGGCGCGCCGAGCCCAGAGCCCAGTGCAGCGCGGCCTTTCTCGAGGGCGGCAGCTCCGCGTAGATGCGGTCGCGCAAGAGCACGTGCGAGAAGCTCAGGCGCCCCGTCGCGACACCGGAGACGGACACCACCCGCGCGTCGCGAGCCTGGCGTAGCCAGCGATCCACGTCGTCGATCGCGAGCCCGCCCGCCGCCGCCACGTCCGCGAGCGAGAACTCTCGCCCGAGCACCGACGCCACTTCGAGCACCGAGCGCGTGCCCTCGGGCAAGCGCGCGAGCCGCTCGTCGAGCACCGAGCGCAGCCCATCGAGCAGATCCGTGCGCGTCACGCGCGGAAAGCCCGCACGCAGCACCTCCGCCACGAACAGCGGGTGCCCTTCCGTCAGCGTGTACACGGCAGCGGACTGCTCGGCTGAAGCGGAGGGCAGTGCCTCGCGCAGCCAGGCCGCGACGTGCTCGGGGCTGAGCCGTGCGAGCGGCAAGAGCTCGGCCTCGCGCGCGATCTTCTCCAGCACGCTGGCCACGTCCGGTGCGAGGTCGGCGCGACGATCGCGATAGCCGCCCACGACCAGGATCCGCGAGCGACGCAGCTGCCGCGCCAGCATCAAGAGCAGCAGCAGCGACGGCACGTCGGCTGCGTGCAGATCGTCGAGCACGACCGCGAGCGGGTTCTTCCGGGCGCGCTCCTCGAGACCGGTCACGGCGCGATCGAAGGCGCGAAAGCGTACCTGCTCGGCGTCGCCGCCGAGGTCCTTGCCGGACTCCGCGAAGGGATCCTGCTCCATGCGCAAGTCGCGAAACACCTGGATCCACGGCCAGTACGCCGGAGCCCCTCCCACCTCCCAGCAGCGGCCCCAGACCACGCTGCAGCCGGAGTGCGCGGCCAGCTCTGCCACGTGCTCCGCCAGCCGCGACTTGCCGATGCCGGGCTCGCCCGTGAGCAGCAGCATTCCCCCTTCCCCGCCGCAGGCGCGCTCGACCCGGATCCGCGCCCGGTCGATGGCCTCCAGACGACCGTGCAGGCGCTCCACCGATCCAGCTTACCTCCGCCGGCCCGGCGCCAGGAAGCGAGATGTTCCGTGCCAGCGAACGGGTGTTCCGCGCCAGCGAACGGATCTGGAGTGGAACGGAGATCCGCTGTCATGAACCAACCCATCACCCTGGCCACGGACACCTGTCCGGCAGCCACTTCAGTCCTGCAGCCCTTTTCCTCTGCGCAGCCCTTTTGGCCCGGTCTCGCGCTGCGCTGGCTCGACGAGCTCTCGCGCTCGCACGCCGCGCTGCGCGGTCTACGGACCGCCGTCCTGCGCGACTTGCTGCTTCCGGAGCGAACCCCCGCTCCCGGACAGAACCCGGAGTCGGCGCCGCCCGACGGGCGCCGAGAGACCGGCTGCGTCTCTCGCGAGCGCCTGGCCCGAGCGGTGGAAGGCAAGCTGGTACTGATCACCGGCGGCTCCTCGGGCATCGGCCTTGCGACGGCGCGCCGGGTCGCTGCCGCGGGGGCCAGGACCCTGATCTGCGGCCGCGACCTGCACAAGCTCAGCGACGCCGAGCGGCAGATCGCCGGCGAGGGTGGCCAGATCAGCGCCGACGCCGTCGATCTGGCCGACCCCCGCGACTGCGACGAGCTCGTGCAGCGGGTGCTCGAGCGGCACGGCGGCGTGGACGTGCTGGTCAACAACGCCGGTCGGTCCATCCGCCGCAGTGTCCAGCACTCGCTCGAGCGCTTTCACGACTTCCAGCGCACCATGCAGCTGAACTACTTCGGCGCGCTCCGACTCACGCTCGGGCTCTTGCCGGCCATGGCGCAAAGGCGCTGCGGCCACGTGATCAACATCTCGTCGATGGGCGTGCTCATGGGCTCGCCGCGCTTTGCTGCCTACGCGGCCTCCAAGGCCGCGCTGGACGCCTGGACGCGCTGCGCCGCGAGCGAGTACGCGGACCTGGGCATCGCCTTCACCACCATCCACATGCCGCTGGCGCGCACGCCCATGATCGCACCCACCCAGAGCTATGATCGGGTGCCGGCGCTCAGCGCAGAGCAGGCCGCGGAGCTCGTCATCCAGGCCATCGTCGAGCGGCCCCTGCGCATCACCCCGCCGCTCGGCACGCTGGCGGACGTCAGCCACGCTCTCGCACCCGACTGGCTGCGCAGCATCGGCAACCAGCTGTTCCGGAGCGTGCCATGAGCCTGCCCGCCGTCGTTTATCCGGAGCGCCGTCAGCGCCGCGGGCTGGGCCTGCTCGGCCAAGGGCGCAGCAGGCGCGAGCCCACCGTGCTCGAGATCGCCGACCTGACGCTGGAGTTTGCCGGCATCCGCGCGCTCGCCGGCGTGAGCTTCGAGGTGCAGGCCGGCAGCATCCACGCCATCATCGGCCCGAACGGCGCGGGCAAGTCGAGCCTGCTCAACTGCATCTCGGGCTTGTACCGGCCGCAGCGCGGGCAGATCGCGCTGCGCCGTGCCGGGGACCGCATCTCGCTCGGGGAGCTCGCGCCGCCGGAGATCGCGCGCCTGGGCGTGGCGCGCTCCTTCCAGAACCTGGAGCTGTTTCGACAGCTGAGCGTGCTCGACAACCTGCTGCTCGGTCGCCACATCCACATGAACCTCGCCATCCTGCCCTCGCTGCTCTGGTCGGGGCGCGCGCGCCGTCAGGAGCTCGCTCAGCGACCGCTGGTCGAAGAGGTGATCGAGCTGCTCGGGCTGCAAGCGGTCCGGCACCAGCCGGTGTCGGCGCTCTCGTACGGGCACGCCAAGCGCGTCGAGCTGGGGCGCGCGCTGTGCCTGGAGCCGAGCGTGCTGCTGCTCGACGAGCCGATGGCGGGCATGAACGGCGAGGAGAAGCAAGACATGGCCCGCTGCATCCTGGACATCAACGAGCTGCTCGGCGTGACGCTGGTCCTGATCGAACACGACATGCAGGTGGTGATGGATCTGTGCCAGCGGGTCAGTGTGCTCGACTTCGGCCACCTGATCGCCGATGGCACGGCGGCGGAGGTGGCGCGCGACCCGCGCGTGATCGAAGCGTACCTGGGAAGAGCGGCGTCATGAACGGCGCAGACGAGCTGCCCGCCACGCTGGAGCCAGAGAGCATGACCTTGCCGCGCCTGCTGCACGCGCACGCCGCGCAGCGCCCCGACGCGGTCGCGCTGCAGGAAAAACGCCACGGCATCTGGCAAGGGCTGAGCTGGGCCGCGTACCTGGCACGGGTCCGCGATTTTGCGAGTGGCCTGGCAGGGCTGGGCATCGAGCGCGGAGACGTGGTCGGCGTGCTCGGGGACAACCGCCCCGAATGGCTGATCGCCGAGCTCGGCGCGCAGTGCTTGGGGGCGCTGGTCGTGGGCATCTACCCCAGCAGCATCGGTGAAGAGATCGTCCATGTCCTGTCGCTCGCACGCGTTCGCGTCGTGGTGGCCGAGGACCAGGAGCAGGTGGACAAGCTGCTCGGTATTGCCGCGCGGCTGCCGCAGCTCCGCCACGTCATCTACTACGACCCGCGCGGCCTCGAGCACTACGGCGAGACTTGCCTGCTGCGCTTCGAAGACGTCGAACATGCCGGCCGAGCGCAGGCAGCGGCGCGCCCGGGCTGGCTCGACCGGCACATCGCCCAGGCCAGCCCGAGCGATCCGGCGCTCGTGTGCACGACCTCCGGCACCACGGCTCGCCCGAAGCTGGCCGTGCTCTCGCACGCGAATCTGCTGCACATGGCCCGGCGCCTGCAGCAGATCGATCCGCTCGACAGCGGCAGCCGCTACGTTTCCTTCCTGCCGCTCGCCTGGATTGGCGAGCAGATGCTCGCCATCGCCTGCGGCCTGCTGCAAGGCTTCACCCTGTCCTTCCCCGAAGCCGCCGCCACCCAGCGCAGCGATCTGCGCGAGATCGGCCCCGAGGTGCTGTTCAGTCCACCGCGCATCTGGGAAAGCCTGCTCTCGGACGTCCAGGTGCGCCTCGACCACGCCGGTTGGCTGAAGCGGGCGCTGTTCGGCTGGGCCTACCGCATCGGAGAGCAGCGAGCTCTGCTCGAGCTGCGCGGAGCCCCCGCGGGCCTCGCTCTACGCATCGCGCACTCGCTCGCCGACGCCATCGGGCTCCGGCCGCTGCGCGACCAGCTGGGCCTGGTGCGACTGCGGCGTTGCTACACGGGCGGCGCGCCCCTGTCCCCGGAGGTGTTTCGCTTCTTCCGCTCCATCGGCGTCAACCTCAAGCAGATCTACGGGCAGTCGGAGATCGTCGGGATCGCCGTGTGCCACCGCGACGGCGACGTGCGCTTTCACAGCGCCGGCACGCCCCTGCCCGGCACGGAGCTCGCCATCGCCCCCGACGGGGAAATCTTGCTGCGCTCACCCAGCGTGTTCTGCGGTTACCTGCACCATCCGCTGGCCAGCGAGCTGGCGGTGGACAGCGAGGGCTGGCTGCACACTGGCGACGCCGGTTACCTCGACGGCGAGCACCTGGTCGTCATCGACCGTCGCGCCGAGGTGCTGGAGCAAGCGGATGGCAGCCAGCTCTCGCGTGCGCTGGTCGAGAACAAGCTCAAGTTTTCGCCCTATGTCGAGGAGGCGGTCGCCTTCGCGAGCAGAGGCGGGATGACGGCGCTCGTGTGCGTGGATCCGGCCACCGCTGGGGCCTGGGCCGAGCAGGCGCAGCTCGCCTACACGACCTATGCCGATCTCGTCACCAAGCCCGAGCTGGGCGAGTTGCTCGCCGGGGAGCTGGCGCGCAGCAACGCTCAGCTGCCCGAGGCGCTGCGCGTCGGCCGCTTCGTGCTGCTGCACAAGCAGCTCGATCCGGACGACGACGAGCTGACGCGCACGCGCAAGCTGCGCCGCGCCGTGATCGCCGAGCGCTACGCCGCCATCATCGCTGCGCTGGAGGCCGGCGACGAACGCGTGGAGGTGAGCGTGCGCGTCAGCTACCAGGACGGTTCCGAGGCCGTGCGTACGCTCGCGCTGCCCATCCGCAGCCCGCTCGAGCAAAGCGCGCTGTCAGTGCGTCGCCAGCGCCCCGCCTGGAGCACGCGAGCATGAGCCAGCTCCTCTTGCTCAGCGTGTACGGCCTCGCCAACGGCGCCATCCTGGCGCTGGCGGCCCTCGGCTTCGTGCTCATCTACAAGGCGAGCGGCGTCGTCAACTTCGCGCAGGGCGAATTGCTGCTGATCGGAGCGTACGCGTTCTACGGCGCGCGCTGCCTGTTGCACTTGCCGCTGGCGCTGGCGGCGCTGCTCAGTGTGCTCGTGGCCGCCGCCCTGGGCGCGCTGATCGAACGGCTGGTGCTGCGGCGCCTCGTGGGCGAGGCGCCCATCGTTCTGGTGATGGTGACCATCGGGCTGTCGGCGCTGTTTCGGGCGCTGGTGCAGCTCGGCTTCGGCACCGCGCCGCGGGAGATGCCCAAGCTCCTGCCCGCGGGCAGCGTCGAGCTCGCCGGCGCCGCGCTGCCGGTCGATCGCTTGCTCGCAATCCTGGCGTCGGCGCTGGTGCTCGGCGCCTTCGGCGCGCTGTTTCGCTGGTCCCGACACGGCGTGGCGATGCGCGCCATGGCCGACGATCAACGCGCGGCGCTCGCGCAGGGCATCTCCGTCTCGCGAGTGTTTGCCCTGGCCTGGGGGCTCGCCGCCGTGAGCGCGCTGATCGGCGGCGTGCTGCTCGCCGACATCACCGAGGTCAGCCAGAACCTGGCGGGCTTCGGTGTGCTGGTGTTCCCGGTCGTGATCCTGGGTGGCCTCGACTCCGTGCCGGGCACGATCCTCGGCGGCGCCATCATTGGACTCGCCAGTCAGTACGCCGAGGGTCTCTGCCCCGGCGCTTCGTCCATTGCCTCTCACCTGTTGCTGGTCGCCTTGCTCGTGCTGCGCCCGCACGGGCTGCTGGGCGAGCCGCGCATCGAAAGGGTCTGAACATGTCTGCCACGGCTACCGGCATCTTTCACGACAGCTACGCGAGCGAGCTCCGGCTCTGCCATACGCGCGCGGAAAAGCGCCGCCTGGTGCTGACGCTCGCGCTGCTCTCAGCCTTGCCCTGGGCGCTCGACGGCTACTGGCTGGGCGTCGTCAACGGCATCGGCATCGCGGCCATCGGCGCCGTGGGGCTGAACCTCCTGTGCGGCTTCAGCGGGCAGATCTCGCTCGGCCACGCCGGCTTCATGGCGGTCGGCGCCTTCACGTCGGCGCTGCTGAGCACGCGCCTCGGCCTGCCCGCGCCGCTGGGCATCGGCGCCGCGGTGCTGCTCAGCGCGGCTCTCGGCGCCCTGGTCGGCCTGCCCGCGTTGCGGGTCGAGGGCGTGTACCTCGCGATCGCCACGCTCGCCAGCCAGCAGATCATCGAGTTCATCGTGTGTCGCTGGAGCTGGTTGACCCAAGGTCGAGGCTTTCTGGATGTGCCACGGCTGGGTTTCCTCGGCGACCACGTCTCGCGGCTGACGTTCGAACGCAGCTGGTACTGGCTGATCCTGGGCGTGGCCACGCTGGCGCTGCTCGGCGCGCGCAATCTGCTGCGCAGTGCGCTCGGCCGCTCGCTCATGGCCGTCCGCGATCACGACGTGGCGGCCGCGACCATCGGCATCGACGTGGCGCGCGCCAAGCTGACGGCCTTCGCGCTCTCCAGCGGCTACGCCGGCTTGGCCGGCGCGCTCTGCGCGCAGTACAGCGAAATCGTCAGCTGGGAGCGCTTCACGCTCGACGTCTCGGTGCAGTACCTGGGCATGATCATCGTTGGCGGGCTGGGCAGCCTGGCGGGCTCGGTCTACGGAGCGGTGTTCATCGGCTTGCTGCCGCCGCTGCTGTCGGAGCTCGCCACGCTCGCGAGCAGCGGCGGCTCCAGCTGGACGGCGCAGCTGCCCGCGCTGCAACTCGGGGCGTTCGGCGCCGCCATCGTGCTGTTCCTGCTGTTCGAGCCGCGCGGGCTCGCTCGGCTCTGGCAGCGCGCCCTCGACTACTTCGGCTCTTGGCCCTTTCGCTACTGAAGGAAAACACCATGACACACCATCGAACGCTCCATCTTCCGATCGCCCTCAGCGCTCTGGCGGCCCTATTGTGCGCTTGCACCCCGCAACGCAACGAGCACGACATCGTGATCGGCGTGCTCGCCGATCTCACCGGTCCTACCGCAGACGTGGGCCGGCCCTACCACGAGGGCATGCTGGCGGCCATCGACGACCTCAACGCGCATGGCGGCATCCGGCGCCGGCACATCCAGGCGCTCAGCGAGGACTACGGCTACAAGGTCCCGACCGCAGAGGAGAAGTACAAGAAGTACGTGCAGGCCTCCGTCGTGGCCGTTCAAGGCTGGGGCACGGGGGACTCCGAGGCGCTGCGACGCAAGGTCGCGGGCGACGAGCTGCCCTTCATGTCGGCCTCCTATGCCGAGGTGCTCACCGACCCAGAGCAGTCGCCCTACAACTTCGTGGTCGCCGCCACCTACTCTGACCAGATGCGGATCGCGCTCGACCAGATCGCCGCTGCGGATCCCCAGGCCCAGGTCGCGGTCTTCCACCACGACTCGCCCTTCGGCAACGCCCCGATCGCCGACGGCAAGCAGTGGATCGCGAGCCGTGGCTATCAGCTCGGCTACCAAGAGTACGCGATGAAGGCCGGCGCCACCGACTACGTCGCCTCGCTGCAGCGCGCCCAGCAGCAAGGTGCCAGGTACCTGATCGTCCAGAACGTCGCGAGCCCAGCGGCCACGCTGGCGCGCGACATCGCCGCACAAAAGCTGGGCATGAAGATCGTGTGCCTGAACTGGTGCTCCGATGAGCTGTTCGTGCAGCTCGCGGGGCCCGCTGCCGAGGGCACGTGGATGGTGCAGCCGTTCGCACCGCCCAGCGTGCCCCAGCCCGGTCACGAGCCGCTGAAGCAGTACTGCGCCGCCAAGGGCATCGACTTCGAGAGCGCCGGCGTGCACTTCGTCCAGGGCTGGTACACGCTGCAGGTGATGGCCGGCGGCCTGGCGAAGCTGCTGGCAGACGGCCGCGAGCTCAGCGGCAAGAACCTGCGCGGCGCGCTCGAGACGATGGGCCCCGTGGACACCGGCGGAGTGATCGGTCCGATTCGTTTCTCTGCTGCCAGCCACCGCGGGGCGACGGCAGCGGGCGTGTACGTGGTCGAGCACGGCAAGCTGGTCGAGCGAGCGCGCGCGCTGACCCCACGCTCATGAAACCCGTGCGCGCCACGCCGCTGCTCGAGCTCGAGACCATCGAGGCGATCTACGACCGCGTCTCGCTGGTCCTCCGAGGCCTGTCCTTGTCCGTTCAGCAAGGCGAGATCGTCGCGCTGCTCGGAGCCAACGGCGCCGGCAAGTCGACCACGCTGCGCGCCATCTCGGGCCTGCTCGCGACCGAACGCGGCGAGCTCTCGCGCGGCTCGATCCGGCTGGGCGGAGTCGATCTGGCCGAGAGGGACGCCGCGGCGCGCGTGCGGCTCGGCGTCTCGCTGGTGATGGAGGGGCGGCACGTCTTCGAGCACCTCACGGTGCACGAGAACCTGGTCGCCGGCGGCTACTCGCGCTCGCTCGCCGCCGGCGACTTCGACCGCGTGTACGCCTTCCTGCCCCGCCTGGGCGCGCTGCGCGGGCGCACGGCGGGCTATCTGTCCGGTGGCGAGCAGCAGATGCTCGCCATCGGCCGCGCGCTGATGGCCCAGCCGAGGCTGCTGTTGCTCGATGAACCATCGCTCGGGCTCGCCCCGCGCCTGGTGGAGGAGGTGTTCGGCAGCGTCGCCCGGCTCAACGCCGAGCTCGGCCTGAGCGTGCTCCTGGTCGAGCAAAACGTGCAGCGAGCGCTCGCGCTGGCGCACCGGGGCTACGTGCTCGAGGCGGGTCGCATCGTGCTGGAGGGCGCTGCCGCCGAGCTCGGCGACAACCCCGACGTCAAGGAATTCTATCTGGGTCTGAGCGAGGCGGGCCGGCGCCGAAGCTACCGAGATACCAAGCACTACCAGCGTCGCAAGCGCTGGCTATGAAAAAGGAGATCGACGTGCAACTCGAAGCCATGAGCAGCTATCTCGAACGCTGCGACCGTGCGGTCGCCGACACGGTGCGCGCTGCCGCAGCGCGCATCCCGGTGTTTCACGCGCGCCTGATCGCCGCCGGCATCGACGCAGCGGCCGTACGCCGCAGCGCCGACCTGGATCGGCTCCCGATCCTGACCAAGGACCAGCTGCTCGAGGCGCAGCGAGCGGCGCCGCCGTTCGGAGGCCTGCTGGCGTCAGACGCCGAACCGGCGCGTCTATTCTGCTCGCCGGGCCCGCTCTACGAGCCCCAACCTCCGGGCCAGGATCCCTGGCGCTGGCAGGCAGCGCTGCGCGCGCTCGGCGTTCGACGCGGCACACGCCTGCTGAATTGCTTCAGCTACCACCTCTCGCCCGCCGGTGCGATGCTCGACGAAGCCTGCCTGGCACTCGGTGCAACGGTGGTGCCGGCGGGCGTCGGCAACCTCGATCTCAGCGCGCAAGTGGCAGCCGATCTGGGCGTGGACGCCTACGTCGGACTGCCCTCCTACCTGAAGGCACTGGTCGACAAGGCGCGCGAGCGCGGGTTCGCCTGGCCCATCCGGCGCGCGCTGGTCACGGGCGAGCCGCTGCCACCCTCGCTACGCGCCTGGCTCGAGCCCCACGTGCCGCTCGTGCTCCAGTCGTACGGCAGCGCGGAGGCGGGGCTGCTCGGATACGAGACCGCCCCCAACTCCGGGCTCGAGATCCCCGAGGGCGTGCTGGTACAAGTGTGCGATCTCGAAACCGGCGCCACCCGCTCGGACGACGCGCTCGGTCAGGTCGTGGTCACCCTGCTGCGCTCCGACTTCGCGCTGATCCGCTTTGGCACCGGCGACCTGTCCGCCTGGCGGCAGGGCCCGAGCGGCCAACCGCGCCTCGCCGGCATCCTCGGCAGAGTCGGTGAAGCGATCAAGGTACGCGGCTTGTTCCTGCATCCGCGCCAGGCCGGCGCCGCGCTCGCCGGGCTGCCCCAGATCCTGGCGCACCGCTTCGTGGTACGCCGCGCCGAGCATCAGGACCAGCTGTCCTGCGAGCTGCTGGCGGCGCCCGAGTGCAGCGACAGCGAGGCGCTCTGCGCCGCGGTTCGCGAGCGGCTCCGCTCCTGGCTGCGGCTGTCGGCAGAGGTCGTCTGCGTACCGGAGCTCGCCGCGGGCCCGAGCATCGTCGATGAGCGGGAGTGGCGCTGAGGATGAGGCGCCTCGGGGGCGTCAGGTACTCGACTACTTGGACACGACGAACTTGCTGATCGACAAGCGGCCTGATTTGGGGTCCTGCGGGGCAAAGGCGACACCCTTCACATCGCTCATCACTGAGCAAGCAAGGCGAGTTCGACGGCGAGATGGCAGCGGGCGAGGCACGCTTGGCCGAGGGAGACCTACGGGCGCCGGCGCGTCACTTCGGACGGGCCCACAGCCGGGTTGCCAGCACGCGCGGGCACACCACGTCGCGGCACACGCGGGGCTGCTTCGCGTCGCCTTGCGGCGGCGCGATCTACTTGGAGCACTCGGGCAACTGGCGCTGCTCGTCGTTGCCGCAATACTCACGATGACCGGCGTCGACACCGCGGGCGCCGGCCAGCGGAGCTGCAAGGCACCGTGACGGGGCCGCAACTCCGTGACCGCGTCGGCGCACCGCGTCCGCGTGCCTGAGCCCGGCGTTGCTCCGTCGTCGATTCCGCGACGTCCGGCGTTTCAGTTGTCACACGGCGAAAGCGAGGGCGTGCGTTGCGAACGCGTACGTGTAGCGCCCGCCACAAGGCGACCCGCACCGCCGTGTTCTCGGGCGCCGTCACTTGTCGATCCTGCGTGACGTTCTCTCTCTCGTCTTCGGCTGCTACAGCGTCATCCGTTGGCGCGCTGAGCGCTGCCAAGTTCGTGGCCGCTCGCCCCTTGCTGGGTCAAGCCGGGCCGATGTGGAGCTCGAGCAAAGGCGTGGGGCCGGCACGGCGGGCTTCCTGGTGAGAGGGTGCCGAGCACACCAATCGCGCGCGAGAAGTCGGGGGCGCTCTGCGCTGGCTTTGCTCGACACGCGAGTGTAGCTGGGAGCACGAGCGTCGAGTTTCGAACGCTCGCGAGCTGCGGCCATGCTCACATCAAACTGCCGTAAAAATGGCTC
>Ga0207675_100006019_pt1 | contig 11546 bp, 11 predicted proteins | sample KBSSwiS42_FD_184305 | JGI IMG/M metagenome (GOLD analysis project Ga0207675, IMG submission 184305) | Switchgrass rhizosphere microbial communities from Kellogg Biological Station, Michigan, USA - KBS Switchgrass S4-2 (SPAdes) (version 2) | ecosystem: Host-associated > Plants > Roots >...
CGGCCTGCCCTGGCCACCGCCGCCGGTGCGTACCCACCCAGCCAGATCGGGACCGGGTGGGCGGGCGTCGGGGTGACCCGCACGTCGTACAGGCCCAGCTCGGGCGCGCAGAACGGCCGTCCTGTCCACGCCGTGCGCAGCGCCCCGACCAGCGCCTCCAGCCGGCCACCGCGGCGCGCCGGGTCGACGCCGAAGGCCCGGTACTCGTGCTCGGCGTAGCCGAGGCCCAGCCCGAGCACCAGCCGTCCGCCGCTGAGCCGTTCGACCACCGCGGCGTCCTCGGCCAGCCGCAGCGGGTGGTGCAGCGGCGCCAGCACAAGCCCGGTGCCCAGCGCGATCCGCGCGGTGACCGGCGCGAGCGCGGCCAGCAAGGTCAGCGGTGCGGGCAGGTAGCCGTCGGGCAGGCCGTGGTGCTCGGTCACCCAGAACGAGTCGAACCCGGCCTCCTCGGCGGCCACCGCCAGCGGCACCGCGTCGCGGTAGTCGGTGTCTTGGCCGGTCCAGAGCCCGACCCCGATCCGCAGGCTCACCGCTCGCCCCCGCCACGCCGAGCGCCCACTAGCCGAAGACCACCGGGTAGGAGGCGAAGTGGTCGCGCGCGGAGTGCGGGTCGCGCTGCGGCGCGGCGTCCCGGTCGGGGCGTGCACCCGCCGTCAGCAGGGCCTCGAGCATCAGGGTGACGGTGCCCAGCACCTGCTCGTGCGCCTGGTCAGGCGTCGGGTCATCGGGTGCGGGCACCCCGCCCGCCAACTCGGTGCCGATGCAGGCGTGCATCCCGCCACCGAACGCGTGACCCCAGCGCGGCACCTCGGCGGGCACCTCGCGCAGTGGGTCGTAGACGTCGGGGTGGTCGAACACCTGTGGATCGCGGTTCGCGGCGGCCAGGTCGAGCACGACGAACGCGCCGTCCGGGATCTCGACGCCGCCGCGCAGTCTGATGGGGGCCAGAGCCCGGCGCTGGGCGACCGGGCTCGCCGGGTGCAGCCGCAGCGTCTCGTACACGCAGCGCTGCAGCACGCCGGGCTCCCGGCGGGCCTTCTCGGCGGCTCGTGGGTCCCGGCGCGTCCAAGCGAAGAAGTCGTCGGCGGCGTGGGTGAACGCGTCGGCGGTGGAGTGCGACCCGGCCTGCAGGTAGAAGGCGCACTCGCGGCGCAGGACGTCGCGGTCGATGCCCAGCTCGTCCCAGTTGCGCAGCAGCGCCGTGAGCACGTCGCGGGGCAGGTCGTCCTCGGTGATCTCCCCGGCGTCCAGCTGTTCCAGCAACCTCCGACGCCGCTCGATCGAGGGTTGCAGGAACAGCGCGTCGAACGCCTCGAGGGCGGCCTGCACCTCGGCGCGCACCTCGTCCGGGTCGCGGGTGGAGTGCACCAGCGTGGCGCCTTCGGAGAACTTCTTCGCGAACCGGTAGAGCGCGTCGGTTTCCGCGACGCTGCCGGTGGGCTGGTCCAGCCCGGCCACCATCGCGGTCAGGTTCATGATCGTCCGGTAGCCCAGCTCGACGAGGTCGGCCCGGCCCGCCGCGGCGAACGGGGCCAGCGTGTCACGCACGACGTCGCGCAGGAACGCCTTCTCCCAATACCGGAACGTCCCCCGGCGGAACAGCCGGTTCTCCACCCGCCGCCTACGCCGATGATCGGCGCCGTGGAGCACCAGCAGGCTGTCGGCCATCACCACCCCGCCCGCGTCGTAGAGCGCCTGCTCCAGGTCGTGTTGGCGGAAGGCCTCGCGCACGTCCGCGTAGCCGTCGAGGGTGATCGTCTGCATCGGCGTTCCCCTGTCGGCGGCGGCGTGATCGACCTGACGACGCTAGCAACCGACATGAGGGCCGTCCAGGCTTCGGGGGAGCGTCGTTAGGGTCTTGACGCCGCTTCGGCGTCGCGGCAGTGTCGAGGACCACACCCGGCGAAGATTGAGGAGCTCCCATGTCCGTCGGAGTGCTGTTCACCCAGGGTCTGGTCACCGGCGATCCGCACGCGGTACTCGGGGAGATCCTGGAGCAGGCCGAGGCCGCCGACCGGCTCGGCTTCTCGCACGCGCTCACCACCGAGCACAAGTACTCCGACGAGTACTTCGGCTCGCCGCTGCACCTGTCGTTCGCGATCGCGGCGCGCACCAGCCGCGTGCGGGTGGGCACCGCGATCGCCATCGCCCCGCTGTACAACCCGGTCGAGCTGGCCCAGGACGCGGCGATGCTCGACCAGCTGTCCGGCGGCCGGGCCTGGCTCGGCCTCGGCGTCGGGTACATGCCCGTCGACTACGCCACCGTCGGGGTGCCCTGGCACGACCGGGCCCGGCGTTTCGACGAGACCGTCCGGATCGTCCGCCAGGCGCACACGAACGACCGGTTCTCCTTCGCAGGCGAGATCTACTCCTTCGACGACGTCTCGGTGATCCCACGCCCGGCGCAGGCCGGTGGCGTGCCGCTGCACCTGGCCGCGTGGACGCCGGGCGGGCTGCGCCGGGCCGGTCGGCTCGGCGACGGCTGGATCACCAACGCGCTCATGAGCCTGGACACGATGACCGCGATGGCCGCGGACTACCGGGCCGCGGCCGAGGCGGCCGGGCGCACCCCCCACATCACCTCGATCCGGTTCTGCTGGCCGTACCGGTCGCGCGAGGCGGCGCTTTCGAAGTTCGGCGACACCGCGCTGGCCATGGCCCGCACGCTGTTCGACTACGGCGCGATCACCGACCTGCCCGGCGTGACGTCGTCGGCGGAGATCACGCTCGACGAGTTCGTGCGCGACCGGTTCGTCTTCGGCACCCCCGAGGAGTGCGTGGAGACCATCGGGCGGTTCCGCGACCAGGCGGGCGTCGACGACTTCCTGACGATCTTCCGGTACCCGACGGGGCCCGACCACGCCGCGGTGCTGGAGGCGATGGAGCTGTTCGGGACCGAGGTGCTGCCGAACCTCGCCGCGGCCACGGTCCCCGCGTGAGGGTCGGCGTCGTCGGCGCCTCCTACGCGTCGGGCACCCACCTGCCGGTCTACGCCGAGTTGGCGGCGGCAGGCGTGATCGAGCTGGTCGCCGTGGCGACCGCGCACCGGGAAACCGCGGACGCGGTGGCGGCGAAGTTCGACGTGCCGCACGCGCACGTCGGGTTCGAGGCGCTGTGCGCCGACCCGGACGTCGACCTGGTCGACATCGCGACCCGCCCGTCCCGGCACCGGGCGATGGCCGAGGCCGCGTTCGCGGCGGGCAAGGACGTGTTGTGCGAAGCGCCGCTGGCGTCGACCCTGGACGACGGGCTCGCCATGGCGGCGGCCGCGGCAGGCGGGCTCGCGGTCGTGGACATGCAGTCGCGGTTCCGGCCGGGCCTCGCCGAGCTGCGCAGGCTGGTGTCGGACGGCTACGTCGGGCGCGTGGACAACGTGGTGGCGCATGCGCTCTACCCGACGTTCACGCAACCGGCCGCGGTCGCGGGATCGGGCTGGTGCGCCGACGCGGCGAACGGTGCCAGCTCGTTGCGGGTGCACGGCCTGCACACCGTCGACGTGCTGCGCTGGACGTTCGGTGAGCTCACCGACGTGCGCGGCGCCATCGCCACCCGCGAGCCGACCTGGCCGGGCCCGAACGGGCCGCTGCAGGCGTCCAGTGCGGACAGCTCGGCGTTCACCGCGCGGACGGAGGGAGGGGCCCTCGTGTCCGTGCACACCTCGTGGGTGGCCCGGTTCGGCGCAGGCTGGCGGCTCGCGGTGCACGGCTCGGAGGGCGCGCTGCTCGCCGAGGCGGGCGGGCACACCGGGCACTTCCCGGTGCGGCTGCGCGGGGCGCGCGTCGGCGACGACGGGCTGCGCGAGCTGGTGCCCGCGGCCGGGACCGCCACCGAGCCGTTCGCCGCGCTCATCCGGGCGCTCGCGGCCGACGACCGCACCGACCTGCCTACGTTCGACGACGGTGTCGCGGCGCTGCGCGTCGCCGACGCCGTGGAGGGGGCACCATGACCGTCACCGACGAGACGATCGTGCTCAGGACGTTCGCCGATGCCAAGGACGCCTACCGGGCCAAGGACCTGCGCCAGTCGCTCTACGACGAGGGCGAGGTCGTGATGGACGGCGTGCTGGTCAACCTGCACGGCGACGAGCACCGCAACCGGCGCCGGGTGGAGAACCGGATGTTCCGGCGCGACGTGTTCGACCAGTACGAGCGCGAGCTGTTCCCCGCGGTCACCGAGCGCACGGTGGCCCCGCACCTGGCCGCGGGCAAGGTCGACCTCGTCCACCTGGGCCACGAGCTGATGCTGAACCTGGCCGCGCTCACCGCGGGCATCGACCGGCCGAAGGGCACCGTCGAGGAGACGGCCCGGCTCGGTGAGTACAACGCGAAGTTCATCCAGGGCGCCACCCTGGCGCACTCCACCGGCGACAAGGACGCCCAGCGCGTCGCGATCGCGCGGGCGCTGGAGGACTGGGACGCCGAGTTCCTGGCGCCGTCGGTCGAGCGCAGGCGGGAGCTGCTCGACCGGGAGGCCGCGGGCGAGGACGTCGAGGTCCCCCGCGACGTCCTCGCCACCCTGCTCCGCCACCACGACGAGCTGGACCTCGACGACGGCGTTGTCCGCCGCGAGGTGGCGTTCTTCCTCCTCGCGGGCGCGCACACCAGCGCGACCGCGTTCGTCCGCGCGATCGACCACATCCTGGGCTGGTTGGAGCGCCATCCCGAGGACGCGGCCGCCGTCCGCGAGGACGCGCTGTTCATGCAGCGCTGCGTGCACGAGACCGTCCGGCTCAACCCGTCCAGCCCGACCGGCCGCCGTCGCGCGCTGGCGCCGGTGACACTGCGGTCGGGCGTGCACATCCCGCAGGGCGCCACCGTCGTCATCGACCTGCAGGTGCTCAACCGCGACCCGGAGCTGTTCGGGCCCGACGCCGCCGAGTTCAACCCGAACCGCACACCGCCGCCCGGGGTGGCGCCGTTCGGGCTGAGCTTCGGCGCGGGGATGCACGTGTGCATCGGCCAGGACCTCGCCGCAGGCGTGGTCGCCCGGCCGGGCACCGACCCGGACACCCACCTTTACGGGCTGGTCACCGGGGCGGTGCAACACATGTTCGGGGTGGGAGTGCGGCGCGACCCGGACGACCCGCCGCAGCGCGACGCCGCCACCGCGCGGCCCTACTGGGGCACCTACCCGGTGCTGCTGGGGGAGTGAGCATGGCCTACCGGATCAGCGTCGACCACGAGGCGTGCATGAGCTCGGGCAAGTGCGTCGCCGACGCGCCCGAGCTGTTCCGGTTCGACGAGGACGAGATCGCCGAGCCGGTGCCGGGCGCGCCCGCCCCGTCCGACGACCGGATCGTCGACCTGGCCCGCAACTGCCCGTCGGGAGCCCTGGTGGTGACCGACGCGGAGAGCGGCGACGAGGTCGACGTCGGCTGACGGGTCCGGTCAGATCCGCAGCAGTCGCTCCGCGTTGGCGGTGAGGGTGTCGACGAGCGGGCCGGGCCCGTGGTCGCCCCCGGAGTCCCAGCCCGCGAAGTTGGTGCCGTAGACCAGCCGGTCCGGGCCCGCGTGGTCGACCAACAGCTGCAGGGACTGCTCGTCGTGCACGTGGGTGTCGAACCAGATCCGCCGGTAGTAGTGCTCGAAGCCGTTGTCCCGCAGCGCCTTGCTCGCCCACGAGCGCTTGGCCACCGCGCGGGCGAACCGGCCGGAGAGGAACGCCGCGGTACCGCCGCCGTGCGAGACGCAGACGTCCAGGCCGGGGTGGCGTTCCAGGACGCCGCCGAACACCAGCGCGGCGACGGCGAGAGTCTCGTCGTAGGCGAAGCCGAGCAGCATGTCCAGGTCGAACCGGCGCAGCCGGGGGTCGTCCGCGGGGCCGCTCGCGCCCAGCGGGGTCGGGTGGACGAACAGGGGGACGTCCAGGTCGACGAGTGCCTCGTACAGCGGGTCGAGCGCCGGGTCGTCGAGGGTGCGCCCGGCCGGGTCGGTGTCGGTGTAGACCCCCACCATGCCCAGGTCGCGGGCGGCGCGGCGGGCTTCGGCGATGGCGGCGGTGACGTCCTGCACCGGGAGCTGGGCGGTGGCCAGCAGCCTGCCCGGGTGCTTGCCCGCCAGCTCGGCCAGGGCGTCGTTGTGCGCCCGGGCGAAGGCGACGGAGTCGTCGGCGGGCAGCGCGTTGAAGTAGGTGATCGGGTTGGGGGAGAGGACCTGCAGGTCGATGCCCGCCGCGTCCATCGCCGCCAGCCGGACGTCGACGTCCATGAACGGGCTGCCCGCGTACTTCACGCCGTGCAGGTAGTAGTCGCCGACCCGGTAGAACGGCGTGCCGTCGGGGGATGCGCCCAGCTCCGGTCCGGCCGCCCCGGCCGCGCCCTCGGTGAGGGCGAGCACGGCGTGCGCGTGCACGTCGATCACGCGCGTGCCTCGTTCAGACACGGGACATGCGCTCCAGCTGCTCCTCGGTGAAGGCGAGGGACCGCGTCAGCGGGCACGCGGCGAGGAAGCGGACCTGGTCGGACGTGCGCGGCCGGTGCTCGGGGATGGGGGTGGTCAGGTCGATCCGGTTGCCCGCCTTGATGACCTCGACGATGCGCGTCTTGTCCTGCAGGACCTTGACGTCGGCGAGCGGATCGCCGTCGATCACCAGGACGTCGGCGATGCGGCCGCGCTCGAGGGTGCCGAGGTCGTCCTCCATGCGCATGGCGAAAGCGCCGTTGCGGGTGGCCGCGACGATGGCCTGCATCGGCGACATGTCCATGTAGTCGACGAACATCTCCAGCTCGCGGGCGTGCCACTCGCCGACCGGGGTGACCGCGAAGCCGGTCTCCGAGCCGGTGAGGAACCGCACCCCGGCGGCGTGCGCCTTGGTGAGCTGCTTGGCGGTCACCTCGATCTCGGCGCGGAAGACGTCGAGCAGTTCGGGGGCGGTGCCGACCTTCTCGCCGTAGTCGGCCAGGTTGCCCAGCAGCGTGAACGTCGGGCACATCGCGGAGCCCGCCGCCATGACCGCCTCGATCGCCTCGTCGTCGAGGTAGGAGGCGTGGTAGATCAGGTCGACCCCGGCCCGAGCCGCGTCGCGGGTGGACTCGGAGTTGCGGCAGTGCGCGACGACCTTGGTGTTCAGCTCGTGCGCGGTGTCGCAGACGGTGCGCAGCTCGTCGAGGTTCCAGACCTTGACCTCGGGGCCCTTCATGGACGGGATCAGGCCGGTCACCATGATCTTGATCCAGTCCACGCCGTACTTGATCTGCCTGCGGATCTCGTTGACCATCACGTCCCGCCCGGTGACGACCGTGGCGTAGCCGGTGCGACCCTCGTCGGCGATCATGCGGCCCGCGGTGCCCCCGAGCATCGTCATCAGCGCCTGGCCGCCCGCCCGCATGCGCGGGCCCTCGACGATCCCGGCCTCGATCGCGTCGCGCAGCTCGCAGCCGATGTTCCACAGGCAGTCGGCGTCGAGCACGCTGGTCACGCCCGCGCGCAGCACCTTGCGGGCGTTGTAGGCCGACAGCATCGAGCTGTAGGCCTCGGTGCGGTGGTTGAACAGCTCGTCGTTGCCGGTCGGCTCGCCGAACGTCAGGTGGGTGTGCGCGTCGATCAGCCCCGGCATCACCGTCTTGCCGGTGGCGTCGATGCGCTCGTCCACACCGGCTGCCGTGGCGTCGTCGACGGCCTGCCGGCCCAGCGCGGCGATGCGGCCTTCGCGGACCAGCACCGCTTCTCCCGACCGGGCGGGCGCGCCGGTCCCGTCGATCACCGTGCCGCCGCTGATCAGGATGCTGCCGCTCACGGCGCGCCCCCTCGAACCTCGTCGTCCGCCGTCAGTCACCTGACGACTAACGGCCCTCCAAGCAGTCTCGCACACGGAATGAGCCCAGGGGAGGGTCGTGGAATCTTCGGCCAGAACGCAGTAGCGTCGTTAATCGGCCAACGCCGCACCACCGTCGGAGGGTTGATGCTACGAACAGTCGCGGTCGTCCCGTGCGTGGAGGTCGGCTGATGGACCTGGGCATCGCGGGACGCAAGGCCGCGGTGGCCGCCGCGACCGCGGGGCTCGGTCGAGCGGTCGCGGCTGCGCTCGTCGCGGAGGGCGTGGAGGTCACGATCTGCGGCTCCGACGCAGGCCGGGCGGAGGCCGCGGCGGCGGAGCTCGGTGTCGGGTGGACGACCGCCGACCTCACCGATCCCGCGGCGGCGGGCCGCTTCGTCGAAGCGGCCACGGCGCAGATGGGTGGGCTCGACATCCTCGTCGTCAACGGCCCCGGGCCTGCTGCAGGCACCATCTCCGAGCTTGCGCCCGACTCCTACCAGGCGGCCCTCGACCGCAGCCTGCTCGCGCCGGTGCGGATGTGTCTCGCCGCTGTTCCGGGGATGCGGGCGCGTGGTTGGGGCCGGATCGTCGCGATCACCTCGCTGGGTGTGCGACAGCCCTACCCGACGCTCGCGCTGTCCAACACCGCCCGCAGCGGCGCCACCGGATTCCTCAAGACGCTCGCGCGCGAGGTCGCCGCCGACGGGGTGACCGTCAACTCCGTGCAGCCCGGCCTCCACGCCACGGCCCGGGTGACCAGCGTGTACGGCGACCACCCGCCGGTCGAGACCATTCCGGCGGGTCGGCTGGGCGCGCCCGAGGATCTCGGGGCGGTGGTCGCGTTCCTCTGCTCGGCGCAGGCCGGCTACCTCACCGGGGTGGCCCTCCCGGTCGACGGCGGGGCTTACCAGGCGCTGCTGTGATCGTGTCCTGTCCGAATGCGACCATGTGACGCCAGACCGGCTGGCGCGGAGGGCGGGGAACGATGTCGCAGCAGAGCGTGATCGAGGAGCTGCAACACCTCGGCATGTCCGGCTACGAGGCGAAGGCGTACGTCGCGCTCGTCGCCGCAGGCACTCCGCTGAACGGCTACGAGGTGGCCAAGCATTCCGGCGTGCCCCGCAGCACCGTCTACGAGACCCTGGGCAAGCTCGTCGGGCGCGGCGCGGCGTACGAGGTGCGGGCGGGCGAGGCGAGCGTCGGCTACATCTCGCTGCCGCCCAACGCGTTGCTCGACCGGATGCGTCGCGAGTTCGACCGCTCGATCGACACGCTGCGCTCTGCGTTGCCCGAGGTCGCGTCCCCACCGCAGGTCCGCCTGGTGCACAGCCTCTCGGACCGGGCATCGCTGTTGGCCAGAGCGGAGGACGTGGTCGCGGCGGCGCGCAACGACCTGTTCCTCTCCGGGTGGCCGCAGGAGATAGCGCCACTCAAACCACTGGTGCGCAGGGCCGCCGACGAGGGCGTCGACGTCTCGGTGGTCTCCTTCGGCGAAGACCCCGAGCCCGTCGGCAACACCGTCGCGCACCAGTTCTCCAAGCCCGAGGTCGTGCTGGAGAACCTCGGCTGCAGGCTCCTGGTGGTCTCCGCGGACCGGGAGCAGGCCGTGATCGGCGGTGTCGTCAACGGGGACGCCTGGGGGGTGTTCACCGACGACCCGGCCGTCGTGCTGGTGGCCGTCGAGTACGTGCGCCACGACATCGCGATGCACCTCATCGCCGAGAAGTTCGACCTCGAGGACTTCGAGCAGTTCTGGACGTCCGACCCGGCTCTGCGCAGGCTGCGCGCCGACCACGGGGCGCCTGCGGCGTTGCTGCGCCGCAGCGCAGGCAGCGCGCAGAGCAGCTCTTCGCCACGTCGCTCGCGGCGCCGCTCATCGACCTGAGCGGGGCGCTCAGGCGTTCGTCACGCCGAGCGAAAGGCCGCCGTCGATGGTCAGCACCGCTCCCGTGGCCCATTCGGCGCGGGCGAGGTACTCGACAGCCTCCGCCACCTCATCGGGCGTTCCGCTGCGGCCGAGCGCGTGCGCCGCGCCGAGGCCGCGCATCCGCTCGGCGGCCTCGACGTCGTCGAAGAGGCCCGCTCGTTGGTTGATCTCGGTGAGGACGCCGCCCGGTCGGACGCAGCCCACCCGCACGCCTTGCGGCCCCAACTCGGCGGCGAGCACACCCGTCAGCGTCTCCAGCGCACCCTTGGTCGCGGCGTAGGGCGACGCGCCGGGGAACGCGCGTTGGGTGTGCACCGAGCCGAAGAACACCACCGCGCCGTGGCGTTCCCGCAGGTGGGGCAGCGCCAGGCCGGTGAGCAGCATCGGCGCGATCGTGTTCGACGTGAACACCTCGACGAGGTGCTCCTCGTCGAGTTCCTCGAGTGCGCCGCGGTACATGTTGGCGGCCCCGTGCACCAGCAGTTCGAGCCCGTCGCCGTGCTCGACGGCGGCGTCGAGCATCCGCTGCCGGTCCCGCGCGTCGGTGACGTCGCCCGCCACGGCGAGCACCGCCGGTCCGGCCGCGTCGGCGACCGCCCGAACGCGGTCGGGCCGCCGCCCGGACACCGTCACGCGCGCACCGGCGGCCGCCAGCCGGGCGACGACCGCGGCGCCGATACCCGACCCGCCGCCCGTGACCAGCGCTGACATGCCCTCGACCGACCGCGTCACGCGCTCTCCTCGACTTCTGCTCCCGACGCCCACCGGATCGCCCTGCGCACGATCTCGCGATGCTCGGGAACGGCGTAGGACGCGGCGTGGTGACCGAGAGCGTCGTACACCACCCGGCCGTTCCCGTGTACGCGCGCCCAGAGCAGCGGCAGGCCGTCGGCCACCAGGAGCGGGGTGGGGGGATCGGACCCGTGGTCGAGGTCGCTGTACCGCTCGTCGACGATGGTGAAGTCGGCCAGGCCCGCGACCAGCGGATGCCCCGGCGCAGCCACCTCCACCGCCAGCTCGCCGAGCGGTGGGTGCGAGGAGCGACCCCACCGCCAAGCACCGCCGAGCATGGCCGTCCACTCGGGCCAGTCGTCGAAGCAGATGATCGCGGTGTGCATCGCCAGCACTCCGCCGCCGCCCCGCAGGTGCTCGGCCAGCGCGGCGCGGGCGTCGGCGGCGGGGCTGACGCCGTCCTCGTCGGCGCGCACCCGGTACCGCTCCGGTGTGCCGGGGGCGCGCATCGTCCACCGCAGGGCGTTCACCACCAGCAGCGACGCTCCGGGGAGTGCGCGCAGGCCGTCGTCCACGTCCTCGTGGAGCTCCGCGACCAGTCCCTGTTCGTGCAGCAGGGTGGACAGGCAGCCGGTGGTGGCGGGGAAGTCGTGCGTCGGCCCTCCGGTGAGGACGACGGCGCGGGCGAACGCCATGAGCGAGTCCTCCCTCGGCGGTGCCGACCTCTGCGACCCGACGTTAGGAATCTAACGCCGCTCTCTGGTCAGAGCAAGCGAGGCCAAGTAGCGTCGTTGTCGGACAACGTCGAGGGGGCTGCCGTGACGCAGTGGGCCGTGGTCACCGGGGCGGGCAACGGGCTCGGGGCCGTGATCGCCCGCCAGGCCGTCAAGGCGGGCTATCGCCTCGCCGCCTGGGACATCGACGAGCAGAGCCTGGCCTCGTCGGCTACCGAGTTCGGTGACGAGTGCCTGCGCGCGGTCGTCGACGTGAGCGACGAGGCCATGGTGGAGGCGGCGGTAGCGGCGCTGCCCGAGCCGCCCGCGCTCCTGGTCAACAACGCGGGCGTCGTGCGGTTCGGCCCGCTGCTGTCGCTGTCGGCGCAGGACTGGCGGCGCGCGGTCGACGTCAACCT
>Ga0207675_100006020_pt1 | contig 11542 bp, 9 predicted proteins | sample KBSSwiS42_FD_184305 | JGI IMG/M metagenome (GOLD analysis project Ga0207675, IMG submission 184305) | Switchgrass rhizosphere microbial communities from Kellogg Biological Station, Michigan, USA - KBS Switchgrass S4-2 (SPAdes) (version 2) | ecosystem: Host-associated > Plants > Roots >...
GCCGCCCTCGCCTCGCTGATCAACGAGCACGGCGTTCAGCTGAAGCAGTTCCCCCGCGACGTGCTGGTCGCCTTCGGCATCGCCTCCGGCGAAGTGCTGCAGGAACTGCTGGAGCGCGGCGACGAGATCACGCGCCAGATCGCATCGTCCTATCTGCGATTCCGCCAGGACACGATGCGGTATACGCGAATAGCGGAGACCGCGTTTACAACCGCTCGTTCCTATAAGTTCGACTTCCCCAAAGGGTGATAGTGCCGCGCCCGTTCAACCTGAACGGATGTTAACAAGCGCGCTGTTGACAGCCTTGGAACGGCTGGGGAGACTGCAACGTCAGCGCAACAAACGCTCACCAGGCAGTCCCTGGCCTGATCGACAGAGCGAGACCCGGAAACTTACGCGTGACTTGGAGGTTATCGTGAAATTAGCACGTTTCGGCGTGGTCGCCTTCGTATCGGCCCTGCTGTTGGCCGGCTGCGGCGATGAGAAGAAAGAGGAACAAGCAGCAGCGCCCGCCCAGGAACAGCCGGCTCAACCGGCGACACAAGAGCAGACGGCTTCGACCGAACAGCCGGCAGCCGCACCTGCCGCTGAGGCCGGATCCGGCGGCGAACTCAACGTCTATAACTGGTCGGACTATATCGGCGAGACCACGGTCGACGATTTCCAGAAGGCAACCGGTATCACCCTCCGCTACGACGTCTATGATTCGAACGAGACGCTCGAAGCCAAGCTGATGGCCGGCAACACCGGCTACGACATCGTGGTGCCGACCGGCTCGTTCCTCGGCCGCCAGATCCAGGCTGGCATCTATCAGAAAATCGACAAGTCGAAGCTCAAGAACTACGGCAATCTCGATCCGCAGATCCTGCAGGCTCTGGCCACATTCGATCCCGGCAACGAGTATGCAGTGCCCTATTTCTGGGGCACGGTCGGCATCGGCATCAACGTCGACAAGGTGAAGGAGCGTCTCGGCGACAACGCGCCGGTGGACAGCCTCGACCTGTTGTTCAAGCCGGAATACGCCGACAAGCTGAAGGATTGCGGCATCTCGATGCTCGATGCTCCGTCGGACATGTTCCAGACGGCGCTCAAGTATCTTGGCAAGGATCCGCACTCCAAGTCGGAAGAGGACTATGCCGCGGTGGAGCAGTTGTTCGCAGGCATCCGGCAGGACGTGAAGTACTTCCACTCCTCGCAATACATCAACGATCTGGCGAATGGCGAACTGTGCGCGGTCATCGGCTGGTCGGGCGATGTGTTCATCGCGGCCGCCCGGGCGGATGAGGCCAAGAACAATGTGCACCTCGACTATCGCATCCCGAAGGAAGGCAGCCTGCTGTGGGTCGACTCGCTGGCAATCCCGAAAGATGCCAAGAACGTCGACAATGCGCTGAAGTTCATCGACTACCTGAACGATCCGCAGGTCGCTGCCAATGGCGTCAACTATGTGAGCTACGCCAGCCCGAACACGGCGGCCCTTCCCATGATCAACGATGACATCAAGGGCAATCCGTCGATCTATCCGACGGATGACGTTAAGAAGAACCTGTTCTCCGACATGCAGGCCGATCCGGACCTGGAGCGGCTGCGCACCCGCACCTGGACCAAGATCAAGACCGGCCAGTAGATCCGCGGGTCGGCGCGAAACTTCGACGGGCTCCGCCGCAAGGCGGGGCCCGTTCTGCATGGCCGCGCCGCCATCAAATATTGAATGAACGTTCAAAATTTGACGCTTGCACGCCGTCCGGCGGTTGACAGGCCGGACGGCCCACCGCCATAGTTATAAAAATACAAGAGTGTGGCACGGTGCGAGGCGGCATACCGCCCAGCGCGCCGGCGGAAGATGGGAAGGGTTTGCATGTCTGGATCGACACGTTCGGCCAAGCCGGCGCTGATGGCGCTCGCGGCCGTCTCGCTGGCGGCAATTTCAGCAACCTGGCTGCCGCCGGACGCCCACGCCGAGGGCGAGCTCAACATCTACAACTGGTCGGACTATATCGGCGAAAACACCGTCGCCAATTTCGAGAAAGAGTACAACGTCAAGGTTCGCTACGACACCTATGACGGCAACGAAACCCTGGAAGCCAAGCTTGTCGTCGGCGCCACGGGCTACGACATCGTCTTCCCCTCCTCCTCGTTCTTCGCCCGCCAGATCAAGAGCGGGCTCTATCTGAAGCTCGACCGGTCGAAGCTCTCCAACTGGAGCAATCTCGACCAATGGGTCCTGAAGAACCAGGCCGCGTACGATCCCGGCAACGTGTACGCCGTGCCCTATATGTGGGGTACCAACGGCTTCACCTACAACGTCGACATGATCAAGGAGCGCATGCCGGATGCGCCGGTCGACAGCCTGCGCATGATGTTCGATCCGGATGTGCTCTCGAAGTTCCAGGATTGCGGCGTGAGTTGGCTCGACTCTCCGGAAGACGTATTCCCGCTGGCGCTCGCCTACATGGGCAAGGACCCGCTGTCGCAGAATCCGGACGATATCGTCGCGGCGACGGAAATGCTGATGAAGGCGCGCCCGTTCATCCGGCTGTTCGATTCACAGCAATATCTGAACTCGCTGCCGAACAAGGACGTCTGCATGGCGATGACCTGGTCGGGCGACTACTCGGTCGCGGCTGCGCGCGCCGAAGAGGCAGGAGTCGAGATCAATCTTTCCTATACCGTCCCGAAAGAAGGCAGCAATCTGTGGTTCGACGCGATGTTGATCCCGAAAGATGCACCTCATCCCGACAACGCGCTTTTGTTCCTCAATTACATGATGCGACCGGATGTGATCGCTGCGTGCACCGACTACATCGGCTATGCCAACGGCAACGAAGCGTCCAAGAAGCTCATCTCGCCCGACATTCTGGGTGATCAGGCGATCTATCCAAACGAGGAGACGCAGAAGCGCATGTTCCAGAGCGTCGTGCGCGATGAAGCGGTGCAGCGCGTGATCACGCGGGAATGGACCCGGTTGAAGACGGGGCAGTGATGGAGGCAGCCGCCTAGTCGGCGCCTTCCGGGGGAAATGAGCAGCTAGGGGATATCATGGCCGCAGTCGAAAAGACGACGAAGCAACCTCAGCACAAGCACGCTGGTGCAGCCTGGACCGATCCAAAGGCCGAACCCTATATCCGGGTCGAGAACGTCACCAAGAAATTCGGCGAGTTCGTCGCCGTCAACAATGTCTCCCTCAATATCTATCGCGGCGAGCTGTTCTCGCTGCTCGGCGGGTCGGGTTGCGGCAAGACCACGCTGCTGCGCATGCTGGCCGGTTTCGAGAATCCGACCAGCGGCAAGATCTATATCGACGGCGTCGACATGGCCGGCATCCCGCCCTACGACCGTCCGACCAACATGATGTTCCAGTCCTATGCCCTGTTCCCGCACATGACGGTGGAGCAGAACGTCTCGTTCGGCCTGAAGCAGGACAAGTATCCGGAATCGGAGATCAAGCAGCGCGTCTCCCAGATGCTGGACATGGTGCAGTTGACGCCCTTCGCCAAGCGCAAGCCGCATCAATTGTCCGGCGGTCAGCGCCAGCGCGTCGCCCTCGCCCGGTCGCTGGTCAAGCAGCCGAAGCTGCTGCTGCTGGACGAGCCGCTCGGCGCGCTCGACAAGAAGCTGCGCGAGGCGACGCAGTTCGAGCTGATGAACATCCAGGATCGCCTCGGCATCACCTTCATCGTGGTGACGCACGACCAGGAAGAGGCGATGACCCTTTCGACCCGCATCGGCGTCATGAATGCCGGCCAGATCGTGCAGATCGGCACGCCGCAGGAGATCTATGAGTATCCGCAGAACAAGATGATCGCGGACTTCATCGGCTCGGTGAACCTGTTCGAGGGCCATATCGTCGAGGACGAGCCGGACCACGTGCTGATCCGGTCCGACGAGGCCGGCGGCGACATCTATATCGATCACGGCATTTCCAGCGCACCAGGCGCCAAGGTCTGGGTCGCGGTCCGGCCGGAGAAGATCCACCTCACCAGGCAGAATCTGAATGAGGCCCACAACTGCGTGAAAGGCGTCATCAAGGGCATCGCCTACATGGGCAACCTCTCGATCTATCTGGTGCAGCTCGACAGCGGCAAGCAGATCAAGGTAACGATGCAGAACCAGGTGCGCGCCGCCGAGGCGACGATCGACTGGGACGACCGCGTCTCCGTCACCTGGCACGCCAACAGCCCCGTCGCGTTGTTGAGCTGAGGCCTCACATGGCCTCCTCCGATATCGCCACCCGTGCAAGTCGACTGCCGGCTTCCGGTTGGCTCGAAACCCTGCTGGTGAGCCTCGGCATACGCGGCCGCACGCTCGTCATCGCCATCCCGTTCCTCTGGCTGCTGCTGTTCTTCTTCGTGCCGTTCCTGATCGTGCTGTGGGTCAGCACGTCGTTCGTCGTGATCGCTCAGCCGCCCTATACGCATATCCAGGACGGCACCTTCACGCTCAATCTCGGCGAGAGCTTCGGGCGGCTGTTCCACGATTCGCTCTATTACAAGGCTTACCTGAATTCGCTGGTGGTCGCTCTGGTCTCCACCATCGTCTGCCTCGTCATCGGCTATCCGATGGCCTATGGCATGGCGCGCTGCAGCCATTCCACGCGCAACATTCTGCTGATGCTGATCATCCTGCCGTTCTGGACCTCGTTCCTGATCCGGGTCTATGCCTGGATCGGCCTGTTGAAGAACAACGGCCTGATCAACGAATTCCTGATCTGGCTGAATGTGATCGATACTCCGATCAACATGATGAACACGAATTTCGCGGTCTATGTCGGCATCGTCTATTCCTATCTGCCGTTCATGATCCTGCCGCTCTACGCCAACCTGGAGAAGATGGACATCTCGCTCCTGGAGGCGGCGACCGATCTCGGCTGCAAGCCGATCAAGGCCTTCTTCCTGATCACCGTGCCGCTGAGCTTCCCCGGCATCGTCGCCGGCAGCATGCTGGTCTTCATCCCGGCGGTCGGCGAATACGTCATTCCCGAACTGCTCGGCGGGCCGTCGAGCCTGATGATCGGCCGTGTCCTGGTGAATGAATTCTTCAGCAACCGCGACTGGCCGACGGCCTCCGCGGTCGCCGTCGCCATCCTGCTGGCCCTCGTGGTGCCGCTGATGATCTATCAGAAATACCAGGACAAGGAGCTGGAGAAGGAATCATGAACCGCCTCTCCTGGGTCGTCATCGTCTGGATGATCGCTGTCTTCGCCTTCCTTTACGCGCCCATCGTTTCGGTGGTGGTCTATTCCTTCAACGATTCGAAACTGGTCACGGTGTGGGGCGGGTTCACGCTCGATCGTTGGTACATCGCGCTGTGGAACGACCGCCAGATCATCGACGCGGCCAAGCTGTCCCTGCTGATCGCGGCGATCAGCTCGACCCTGGCGACCATCTTGGGAATCATCGCCGGCTATGTTCTGGTGCGCTTCCCCAAGTTCCTGGGCCGCACCGCCTTCTCCGGCATGGTCAATGCGCCGCTGGTCATGCCCGAGGTCATCACCGGACTTTCCATGCTGCTGCTGTTCATCATGCTGCAGCCCGTCATCGGCGGCCGAGGGCTCATGACCGTCGTCATCGCCCACGTCACATTCACCTTATCCTACATCGCGGTGGTGATGCGCTCCCGCTTCCTGACCCTGGATTTGTCGCTGGAGGAAGCGGCCCAGGATCTGGGCGCCAAGCCGCTGAAGGTGTTCTTTGTCATCACCCTGCCGATCGTGCTGCCGGCCATTGTTTCGGGCTGGCTGCTGGGCTTCACCATTTCTCTGGACGATCTGGTGATCACTGCCTTCACCAATGGTCCCGGCACCACGACGCTGCCGCAGGTGGTGTTCTCCAAGGTCCGCCTGGGCCTCGATCCGAAGATCAACGCCCTGGCCACCATCATCATCGGGATCGTTTCGATTGGCGTGGTCTTTGCGATCATTCACATGCGCAGCGCCGAAAGGCGGCGGCAGATGGACGAACAGATGGCGATCCGCGCGATTGCGGCACAGACCTGAACGCTTCTAGACTGCGGCGATGAGCAGCAACACACAAAAGCGGCAGGTCACGGTCGCCGCCACCCAGATGGCGTGCGACTGGGACATCGAGGCCAACATCGCCCGCGCCGAGCGTCTGGCGCGCAAGGCGGCCGAGCAGGGCGCGCAGGTCATCCTGCTGCAGGAACTGTTCGAGACGCCGTATTTCTGCATCGAGCAGGATTCCAAGCATTTCGCCCTGGCGACCCGCGCCGAGGACAACCGCGCCATCCGCCACTTCCGCCCCATCGCCAAGGAGCTGGGCGCCGTCATTCCCATCAGCTTCTTCGAGCGCGCCAACCACGCCTTCTACAACACCACCGCGATCATCGATGCCGACGGCGAGGTGATGGGCGTCTATCGCAAGAGCCATATTCCCAATGGTCCCGGCTACCAGGAGAAGCAGTATTTCAATCCCGGCGACACCGGCTTCAAGGTGTGGTCGACGCGCCACGGCCGGATCGGGCTCGGCATCTGCTGGGACCAGTGGTTCCCGGAGACCGCGCGCTCGATGGCGGTGATGGGCGCCGAGATCCTGCTGTTCCCCACCGCGATCGGCACCGAGCCGCCGCCCTCCCCGCCGCACAATTCGCGCGAGCACTGGCAGCGCACGCAGCAGGGCCACGCCGCCGCCAACGTGATGCCGCTGGTCGCCTCCAACCGCATCGGCATCGAGCGCTCGACGCAGGATCCGCAAGGCAACTGGCTGCGCTTCTACGGCTCCTCCTTCATCGCCGATCATCTCGGCGCCAAGGTCGCCGAGGCGCCGGAGGACCAGGAGGCAGTGGTGACCGCGACCTTCGACCTCGCCGAGATCCGTGCCTATCGCGAGAACTGGGGCATCTATCGCGACCGCCGGCCGGACCTCTACCAGCCGGTCCTCACTCTGGACGGCACGCAGCGCTGAGCGCCCCATGCAACTGCCGCCTACCCTGCGCGCGGCGATCGACCGGGAGCTGGACGGCATCCCGCTCGCCGACCTCGCCCGCGCCTCCGAGACGTTGTCGCAGCGCTATCGCGCCGAAGTGCAGGACGGCCGGCTGCACCTCGCCGACGATGCTGCGGCCCGCGCCTATCTTGCGACACGCCTGCCGGCAACCTTCGCCGCGATCTCGGCGGCCTTGGCGGCCGTTGCCGAGGCAAGGCCCGATCTTGCGCCACGGAGCGTACTCGATGCCGGCGCCGGGCCCGGCACGGCGACCTGGGCCGCCGCCCAGCAGTGGGACAGTCTCGAGGACGCGACACTGGTGGAAGCGAGCCCCGCCATCCGCACGGTTGGCGAGCGCCTAGGCCCGCCGCTTCCGCACGTCAGTTGGCTTGCCGGCAGGCTGGATGCCGACCTCGCCGCGCTCTCGCCCAGCGATCTGGTCCTGCTTGCCTACGTCCTGGATGAACTGCCTGCGGCCGCGCGCGATCCGTTGATCAGGCAGCTCTGGAGCCGGACCGGCGACACGCTACTGATCGTGGAGCCCGGCACGCCCGCCGGCTGGAAACGCATCCTCCACGCGCGCGATATCTTGACCCAAGCCGGCGCGTACATCCTGGCGCCCTGCCCGCATGCCGGGCCCTGCCCGCTCGCCGGGCCCGATTGGTGCCACTTCTCCGCCCGCGTCGCCCGCTCACGCCTGCACCGCGAGGCCAAGGGCGGAACAGTGCCGTGGGAGGATGAGAAGTTCATCTATGTTGCAGCGTCGCGACAGCCGGGACTTCAGCCCGAGGCGCGCGTCATTGCGCCGCCGCGCGCAAGCAAGGCCGCCGTGACGTTGAAATTGTGCCAGGAAGACGGATACGCTGCCGGCCACGTCTTCGCGAAGCGCGCCGGCGATTCATTCAAGGCCGCGCGTCGATTGGATTGGGGCGACATAGTCCGAAAGTGATGAAAGGGTGACGTTGCAATGGCCGACGATACTCAACCGGCTGCCCTGGCCGATGGTTGGACGGTCGCTTCGCCCGAGAGCGTGGGCCTGGATGGCGACCTGATCCGCGGTATCGGCCCGCTCTTCGAATCCTGGACCGACACGAATGCTCACGCCATCCTGATCGCCCGGCACGGCAAGCTGGTCTACGAGCGCTACTTCACCGGCGAGGACTGGTCCTGGGGCAAAGCCCTTGGCCGCGTCACCTACGACGCTACCAAGCGCCACGATCTGCGGTCCATTAGCAAGAGCATCACGTCGCTGCTGTTCGGCATCGCGGTCGATCGCAGCTGGATCGCCGATCTCGACGCACCGGTCTTCACGTTCTTCCCGGAGTATGCCGACCTGCGAACGGCAGAGAAGGACGCGATCACGCTGCGGCACCTGCTGACCATGTCGGCGGGTTTTGCCTGGAACGAGGATTTGCCGTACGCCAATCCGCAGAACAGCGAGCGCCTGATGACCGACGCGCCGGACCGGTGCCGCTATGTGCTGGAACAGCCGATCGTCCGGCCGCCGGGACGCGCCTACATCTACAATGGCGGCACCACCACGCTGCTCGCCACGATCCTCGATAAGACCTCGGGCCAGCCGATCGACGTGCTGGCACAACGGGAGCTGTTCGATCCGCTGGGCATCGGCGACGTGGAATGGATTCGCTACATCGATGGCACGCCGGTCGCAGCCTCCGGCCTCCGCATGCGGCCGCGCGACCTGCTGAAGATCGGGCAGACCGTGCTCGACGGGGGACGCTGGCTGAACAAGCAGGTCGTATCCCGCGCCTGGATCGAGGAGTCGACGGCGCCCCACATCAACGGCGAGAGCCTGTTCTTCTACGGCTATCAATGGTGGCTGGGCCGCTCGCTCACCAACCGCGAGGAGATCCAGTGGATCTCCGGCGTCGGCTATGGCGGCCAGCGGCTTTACGTTGTCCCGAGCAAAGGACTGGTCGTGGTCACCATGGCCGGGCTCTACAACAGCACGATGTTCCACGGCATCGTCGGCGAGGTCGTTCTGCGGCGCTACGCGTTGCAGTCTGCGGCCACGCTCTAGCCGCGATGTCGCACTCGCAATGCGAGAACGACACGTTGAATAACACGGCCCGATGCAGTATGATCGCGGTCTACCAAGCAAAAATTCCACCGTGTTTGAGGCTGGTCCGCGGATTCTGAACGCAGGACCGCCTTTGTTCGGCCGTGTTGTGCGTGACGGCCAACCATCGCGATCGCGATCAATTCCGTTCGAAAGAGAAGGTGGCCCATGGCTGTCTTTCATCCCCACGTCGTTGAATGCGCCTGCGGAAACGCCATCACGGTCCATCTGGCGGACACCATCAATGTCCGCCGCTCGCCCGAGATGCGCGCGCGCATCCTGAACGGCGAGCTGCATCGGGCCGCCTGTCCGAAGTGCGGCGAGCAATTCACCGTGGAGAAGCCGTTCTACTACACCGACTTCGATCGGAACCTTGTCCTCAAGGTCCTTCCGAGAGGGGAGCGCCACACCTGGAAGGAGGCGTCCGCGGAAGTGGAGCGCGCATCCGCCCTGATCCCGGACCAGCCCTCCGAGACCTACAAGCAGCGCTCGCTGCGGGTGGTGTTCGGGCTGGACGAGCTGCGCGAGAAACTGGTTGCCCAGGATGCCGGCGTCGATGATCGCATTCTTGAGCTGCTGAAGGTGCTGGTCGTCCACGAGCACCCGATTCTGCTCAAGTGGGCAAGACTGCGCCTCACGCTCACCCAAGCGACCGAGAAGGCTCTGCAGTTCAACGCCTGCTACGAGCACAGCCAGCGGCACTTCCAGGTCGAGCTGCCCCGGCAGGTCGCGGAGAACTATGGCGCGCGGGAAGAAGAGCTGCAGCAATGGACCAAGAAGGCCCACAAACAAAGCATCTTCGAGCAGTCGGACCATTGGGTGAACATCTGGCGATGGTCGCCGCAACCGTCGGCGCTGGATCAGCTCAAGACCTACGCCGCGCAGGCCAAGGCCGGCCGCACCATCGATACCGACGCAACGGCGTTCAAGACCATGCTGCGCGACCTGCCACGGGGAAATCATCTGCCGGGCTGGGCGAAGGAGGATCTGCAGACGCTCTTCAAGTATGCGAAGAGCAAGCGGCTCGAGGCCTTGGAGGATCAGCTGTTCGAGATCCGGTTCAACATCACCCTGGAGGACGACTGGTCCAAGAACGAGGACCCCAACGACATCGACACCCTTTGGCAGCTGTTGCGCGATCTGCCTGACAGCAATGTCGAGGGCAACACCAAGATCCGGGAGATTCTGCTCGATGTCGGAAAAGGCGGCGGTCTCTACTTTCCGACCACACATGACATTGCGATCGGCTCGCGCGAGCTCTCGACGCGGGAACGGTTCGAAGATGTCGTCCGCCATGAAGTCGGGCACGCGGTGCATGAAAAGAGTGCGCAGCTGGTGAATGGATGGCTGCAGGAGCAGTTCGGCTGGCGCGTATTGGGCACCGGCGATGGCGACATCGATCAGTGGGTCCAGCTGATGGGCGGATGGGGCGACCTGACCGCCACGCAGCGCACCGACGTGCGCAACGCGCTGCGCACCGCCCTCGGGGCTGGCAGCAGCTGGTCGCCGGGACCGACGCCCGCGCTTCCGCCCGGTCACCCCTGGTACAAGGCGGACTTCGGCCCGCGCCTGGCGTTCGAGAAGACCGGCGCCAGCTGGTTCCGCAACTTCCGGACCTGGCACCGCGCGAACGGCAAGGCGTTCTTCCTGAACTACTGGTACCGCGCGCTGTATGCGGTGGATATCGCCGCCCTGGATCTGGTCGCGCAGATGCCCGACGCCTACGCATCGATGTCGCAGTACGAGTTCTTTGCCGAGCTCTACGCGCTCTATTTCGACCTCGACGATCCCAAGCGCTCGGTCATTCCTGCCAACGTGGCAAGCTGGCTGACGACCAACATCGGCGCTCCGGAGACGGCAGCGCCCATGGCGATGGCGATGGCGCCTGAGGCGAAGAAGGAATGGGAGACCATCACCCGGCCGGCATAGATCTGACCAGGACACTGCGCACACAAAGGGCACCCCACGGGGTGCCCTTTTCCCATCCGGGCACCAAGAAATCGACTGGGTGCATTCATCGTGCGTTCATGAGAGAGTCCCTTTTCTGGAGCAATGCTGGCACGCTGACCGAGGGGAATGGGGGATGGATAACGCCACACTGATCCGGGACCTTGCGCGCGCGCAGTTCGACGGCGCGCTGATCATCGACACGCATGCCCAGTATGACCGCTTGCGCCGGGTCAACAACGGGTTGATCGACCGGCGGCCGGCGGCCATTGTGCGCGCGACGAGCAAGCGCGATGTCCAGACTGTCGTTCGCATCGCCGCCGAGCGGAATGCCTTGTTGGCCGTCCGCTGCGGCGGACACAGTTTTCCAGGCCTTTCGACCTGCGACGGGGGTGTCGTGCTTGACCTGTCACTGATGCGGGAGGTGTTCGTCGACCCCGATGCGCGGACGGCCGAGGTGGCCGGCGGCGCCCTTCTGGGCGACGTGGACGCGGCCACTTTGGCCTACGGGCTGGTAACTCCGGCGGGCGTGGTGTCGCATACCGGCGTCGGCGGACTCACCCTCGGCGGCGGC
>Ga0207675_100006021_pt1 | contig 11542 bp, 9 predicted proteins | sample KBSSwiS42_FD_184305 | JGI IMG/M metagenome (GOLD analysis project Ga0207675, IMG submission 184305) | Switchgrass rhizosphere microbial communities from Kellogg Biological Station, Michigan, USA - KBS Switchgrass S4-2 (SPAdes) (version 2) | ecosystem: Host-associated > Plants > Roots >...
TCGGCCTGCTCGCGCTCGCGGTCTCGTTCCTGCTCATCTGCCTGCACGCCCAGCGCGCGGGCCTGCTGGGCCGGTTCATGGGCGTCGTCGGCATGTTCGCGGGCGCGACGATCATCATCCGGCAGTTCGACCCGCCGGGGGTCGTGCGCTCGTTCTGGCTGATCGCGCTGGGGCTCCTGATCCTCGACCGGCTCCCGCGCACGATCGCGCCGCGCGGCCGGCCGCCGGCGTGGGCGGTCGCCGAGGCGGTGCCGTGGCCCTCGCAACAGCAGCTCCGCGAGGAGCGCGAGGCGGCGCGCCGCAAGGCGGCGGGCGAGCCCGACCCCGAGCCCGCGCGCGAGCGCCCCGCGCGCCGCCGCGGCCGCGACGCGGCCGGCAACGACGGCGACGTCGCGCACGCGCAGGAGCCTCGCGCCGACAAGGTCCCCGCGCCCCGCGCGCCGCAGCCGCGCCGCGAGGACGCGGCCGCGCCCGGGGGGTCGCCGCACCCCTCCTCCAAGAAGCGCAAGCGCAAGCGCCGCTCGTAGGCCTGGGGTCCCGACCCGAGTGTCACGCCGCTGACACCGGGGTAGTCGGCTCGTGACAGTCCACACCATCGAGTGGAGGGGAATCCATGGACGTCACGACCGGGCGCTCGGTCGACTGGGAGCGCATCGAGCGGCTGCCCGAGTTCCGCGAGCTCGTCGCCCGCCGGCGGCGGTTCGTCGTGCCGGCGACCGCGTTCTTCCTGATCTGGTACTTCGGGTTCATCGTCCTCGCCGGCTACGCCGAGGACTTCATGGGCACCTCGATCTACGAGGGCTTCACCGTGGGCTACGCGCTCGCGCTGACGCAGTTCGTGATGGTCGGCAGCCTCGGCCTCTGGTACCTGAAGTACTCCGCGCGCCACCTCGACCCGCTGCGCGTGCGGATCGCCGAGGAGGCGGATGCCGCGACGGCCGCCGGCGAGACCGCGACCGCCCCCGACGCGCACGGCGTTCATGAAGGGCGCTTCGACCGGCCGCCACCCGGAGCCGTCGAGGCCCCGCCGGCGCCGGCGCGCGAGACGGAGGCGAACCGATGATCCCGCTCGCCGCCGACCTCAACGAGCTCGCGCTCGGCATCTTCGCGCTCATCGTCGCGATCACGCTCGGCATCACGTACTGGGCGTCGAAGCGCACCCGCTCGGCCACCGAGTTCTGGGCCGCCGGGCGCGGCATCACCGGCGTCCAGAACGGGTTCGCGATCGCGGGCGACTACATGTCGGCCGCGTCGTTCCTCGGCATCGCCGGCCTGATCTTCCTGTTCGGCTTCGACGGCGTGCTGTACGCCGTCGGCTTCCTCGTCGCGTTCCTGACCGTGCTGTTCCTGCTCGCCGAGCGCATGCGCAACGCGGGCCGCTACACGATCGCCGACGTCCTGTCGTTCCGGCTCAACCAGCGCCCGGCGCGGGCCGCCGCGGCGCTCGGGACGCTCGCTGTCGCCGCCTTCTACCTGATCGCGCAGATGGTCGGCGCGGGCGTGCTCATCCAGGCGCTCGTCGGGATCGAGTTCTGGCTCGCGGTCGTCGTGACCGGCGTGTTCATGCTCTGCTACGTCGTCTTCGGCGGCATGATCGCCACGACCTGGGTGCAGATCATCAAGGCGGGCCTGCTGCTCGTCGGGACGGCCCTGCTGACGATCCTCGTGCTCAACCGCGTCGGCTGGAACCCGCTCGACCTGTTCTCCAAGGCCGAGGCGAGGTCCGAGGACGGCGAGGCCTTCCTCAAGCCGGGGCTGTTCCTGCCCAAGCCGATCGACACGATCTCGCTCGGCCTCGCCCTGGTGCTCGGGACCGCGGGCCTGCCGCACATCCTCATGCGCTTCTTCACGGTGCCCGACGCGAAGGCCGCGCGCTCGAGCGTCGTGTGGGCGATCTTCCTGATCGGCGCCTTCTACCTCATGGTCACGGCGCTCGGCCTCGGCGCGCGCATCGTGCTCGGCTCGGCGGGCGAGGAGGCCGCCGGCAAGGGCGGCAACCTCGCGGCGCCCCTGCTCGCCGAGGCGCTCGGCGGCGGCGCGGGCACCGTCGGCGGCGACGTGCTGCTCGCGTTCATCGCCGCCGTCGCGTTCGCGACGATCCTCGCGGTCGTCGCGGGTCTCGTCATCTCGGCGTCGGGCGCGGTGGCCCACGACGTCTGGTCGAACGTCGTGCGCCACGGCCGCGACTCCGAGCACGAGGAGATCCTCGTCGCCCGGATCGCGGCACTCGGCGTCGGCGCCGTCGCGATCGCGATCGCGATCATCGGCGGGTCGGGCCTGAACGTGTCGTTCATGGTCGGCCTCGCGTTCGCCGTCGCGGCGAGCGCGAACTTCCCGGCGCTCCTGCTCGCGCTCACGTGGCGGCGGTTCAACACGACCGGAGCCGTGGCGGGTGTGCTCGTCGGCGTCGTGTCGTCGATCGCGCTCGTGATCATGAGCCCGGGCGTCTGGCCCGGTCCGGACTCCGAGGGCTCGCCGTTCCCGCTCGCCAACCCGGGGATCGTCTCCATTCCGCTCGGGTTCTTCGCCTGCTGGCTCGGAACGGTGCTCAGCCGCGAGCACCGCGCGCACCGGACGTTCCAGGAGCTCTACGTGCGCTCGGAGACGGGCATCGGCGCCGAGCGCGCCGCGACGCACTGAGCTACGCCGCCGGCGGCCGCGCCGCGCCGCATGTGCGCGGCGCGGCCGTCCGCGGTCGCCGTGTTCGCCTGCGAACGCCGCTCGTCCGCATCCGGACCGCGACGGGATCGGAATCGGCTCGTGGCAGGAAACACGAGTTCGGCCCACCGGTTTGGGCCGGCTCACCCGTGCCCATCTTTTTCCAGGAGGACTTCGAGATGGAAGCCGCATCCGTATCCGACCGTCGCACCGTCCGCGACGAGCGTCGGCGCACCGACCCCGCCAGCGACGGACAGACGGTGTCGTTCGTCCCCACCTCGATCGCCGACCCCGGCCCGCTCGGCCTGGCGGCGTTCGCCACCACCACGTTCGTGCTGAGCTTCTTCAACGCGGGCCTGGTCTCCGAGAAGGCCGAGCCGGTCGTGTTCGGCCTCGCGTTCGCCTATGGCGGTCTCGCGCAGTTGCTCGCCGGGATGTGGGAGTTCCGCACCGGCAACACGTTCGGCGCCGTGGCGTTCAGCTCGTTCGGCGCGTTCTGGCTGTCGTTCTGGGTCTACGTCCAGTTCTACGCCGACAAGATCCCTGCGGCTGACGCCGGTCACGCCGTCGGGCTGTACCTGATCACATGGGGCATCTTCACGACCTACATGTTCGTCGCATCGCTCCGGACGACCGCGGCGGTGGCGACCGTCTTCTTCCTCTTGGCCATCACGTTCTTCCTGCTCGGCATCGGCGACGCCGGCGCGCACACGGGCATCACGAAGCTGGGTGGCTGGGTCGGGCTGGCGACGGCGCTCGTCGCGTGGTATGCGTCCTTTGCCGGAGTGACGAACGCGACGTTCCGCCGGACCGTGCTTCCGGTACGCCCGTTGCAGTAGCTCCGCCCCCGAACAGAGGAGAGAACCACAGATGGCGACCGAAGAAGGCACGCTCGAACGACAGCTCGAGGACCTCCTCGAGCAGGAACGGTTCGAGCCGCCCGAGGACTTCGTCAAGGACGCCCTCGTCACCGACCTGTCGATGCACGAGGAGGCGGCCAAGGATCCCGCGGCCTGGTGGCTGAAGCAGACGACGGAGCTCCTCGACTGGTTCGAGGAGCCGACGGAGGCGCTCGACGACTCCGACCCGCCGTTCTTCAAGTGGTTCTCCGACGGCAAGCTCAACGTCTCCCATAACTGCCTGGATCGCCACGTGGAGGCCGGCAACGGCGACCGCGTGGCGTTCCACTGGCGGGGCGAGGAGGGCGAGGAGGAGGACGTCACCTACGCGGACCTCCTGCGCGACGTCAAGAAGTTCGCCAACGCCCTCAAGGACAACGGCATCGAGAAGGGCGACATCGTCGGGATCTTCCTGCCGATGATCCCCGAGGTCGTGGTCGCGATGCTCGCGTGCGCGCGGATCGGCGCGCCGCACAACGTCGTCTTCGGCGGCTTCAGCGTCGAGTCCGTCAAGGAGCGCATGGAGGTCTCCGAGGCCAAGGCGCTCGTGACCGTCGACGGCGCGCGCCGCAAGGGCAAGACCGCGCCGGTCAAGCAGCAGGTCGACGAGACGCTCGGCGACCTCGAGTCCCTCGAGCGCATCTTCGTCGTGCAGCGGACGAAGGCCGACTGCGAGATGAAGGACGGCCGCGACGTCTGGTACCACGAGGCGCTCGAGGCCGCGGACGACGAGTGCGAGGCCGAGCCGCTGGACGCCGAGCACCCGCTGTACATCCTCTACTCGTCGGGCTCGACGGCGAAGCCCAAGGGCATCCAGCACACAACCGGCGGCTACCTCACCGGCGTGACGTGGACGCACCGCTACGTCTTCGACCTGAAGCCCGAGGACGACGTCTACTGGTGCTCGGCCGACGTCGGGTGGGTCACCGGGCACAGCTACATCGTCTACGGACCGCTGTCCAACGGCGCGACGTCGGTGATGTACGAGGGCGCCCCGGACTACCCCGGCAAGGACATCTGGTGGGAGCTCTGCGAGCGCTACAAGGTGTCGATCTTCTACACGGCGCCGACGGCGATCCGCGCCTGCATGAAGTGGGGCGTCGAGCACCCCGAGAAGCACGATCTGTCGAGCATCCGCCTGCTCGGGACGGTCGGCGAGCCGATCAACCCGAAGGCCTGGCTCTGGTACTGGAAGGTCATCGGCGGCGGCAACTGCCCGGTCGTCGACACCTGGTGGCAGACCGAGACCGGCCAGATCATGATCACGACGCTCCCGGGCGCCCAGGACATGAAGCCGGGCTCGGCCGGCACGCCGTTGCCGGGGATCCAGGCGCGGGTCCTCGACGAGTCGAGCGGTGAGGAGTCCGAGCGCGACAAGCAGGGCCTGCTCGTCCTCGAGCAGCCGTGGCCCGGCATGCTGCGCACGCTGTTCGGCGACGACGACCGCTACGTCGAGACGTACTTCGAGAAGTTCGGCAAGGAGACCTACCTCGTCGGCGACGCCGCGCGCGAGGACTCCGACGACTACTTCTGGATCATCGGGCGCATCGACGACGTGATCAACGTCTCCGGGCACCGCATGTCGACGGCCGAGATCGAGGGCGCGATCGTCTCGCACCCGCTCGTGGCCGAGGCGGCGTGCATCGGCCAGAGCGACGAGGACTCGGGGCAGGCGGTCGCGGCGTTCGTGACGCTCGAGGGCGACCGCGAGGGCGACGACGACCTCGTCGCCGACATCCGCGAGCACGTCGCCAAGCGGATCGGCAAGCTCGCGCGGCCCAAGCGCATCATCTGGGCCGACGACCTGCCGAAGACCCGCTCGGGCAAGATCATGCGCCGCCTGCTGCGCGACATCGCCGAGGGCAAGGAGCTCGGCGACGTCACGACGCTCCGCGACCCGGACGTCATGAAGCAGCTCGAGGGCAAGGTCCAGGAGCGCCAGAAGGAGGACTAGGAGTTGGATCGGGCGCTGCCGCGACGCCGCGCGCGTCGCGGTGGCGCGATGATCCGCGTCCATGACGACCTCCCTCGTCCGCGACGTCATCCTCCGTGACGGCAGCGCGCTGCGGCTGCGGTCGCCCGAGCCGGCGGACGAGGCGGCGATCAAGGCGTTCTTCGACGCCCTGCGGCCCGAGAGCCGATACATGCGCTTCCACGGCGCGGGCCGGACCGACGTCGTCTCGCACGACTACGCCCACGCCGACGGCGACTTCCGCGTCGCGCTCGTCGCACGGCTCGGCGAGCGCGTCGTCGCGGTCGCGGGCTACGACCGTCTGAACGAGCCCGGCGTCGCGGAGGTCGCCTTCGCCGTCGCCGACGACATGCAGGGCCGCGGGCTCGCGACGCGCCTGCTCGAGCAGCTCGCCGAGGTGGGCGCCGAGCGGGGCATGCGCCGTTTCGACGCCGAGGTCATGGCCGACAACCGCGCGATGCTGCACGTGTTCTCGAGCGCGGGGTTCGACCTCCGCCGCTCGACCGCGTGGGGCGAGGCCCACCTCGAGCTCGACATCCGCCCGAGCGAGCGGCTCGAGGAGCGCATCGCCGAGCGCTACCACGCGGCCGCCGTCGCGTCGCTGCGCCCGCTGCTCGCGCCCTCGTCCGTCGCCGTCGTCGGCGCCTCGGCACGCGATGGCAGCGTCGGCGGCGAGCTGCTTCGGACGATCATCGCGGGCGGGTTCTCCGGCGTCGCGGCGGCGGTGAGCCGCGGCGGCGGGGTCGTGTCGTCGATCCGCGCGGTGCCGTCGATCGCCGAGCTCTCCGATCCCCCGGAGCTCGTCATCGTCTCGGTCCCGGCGGCCGAGGCGCTCGACGCGGTCGTCGAGGCGGCCGACGCGGGCGCGCGCGGCGTGCTCGTCGTGGCGACCGGCTTCTCGGACACCGACGAGCCCGAGGGCCGCGAGCGCGAGGAGGCGCTGCTCGCTGCGGCACGCGCCCGCGGCCTGCGCCTCGTCGGGCCGAACAGCATCGGCCTCGTCAACACCGACCCGGCGGTCGACCTGCACGCGCTGCTCGGCGAGGTCGACACGCGGCGGGGCGGTCTCGCGCTGTCGTCGCAGTCCGGTGCGCTCGGCCTCGCGCTGCTCGGCCACGCTGCCGCCCGGCGCCTCGGGGTGGCCGGCTTCGTCTCGCTCGGCAACCGCGCGGACGTCTCGACGAACGACCTCCTCGAGTACTGGGCCGACGACCCGCGCTGCACGGTGATCGCGCTGTACGTCGAGTCCTTCGGCAACCCGCGGCGCTTCTCGCAGGTCTCGCGGCGGGTCTCCCGCCTGAAGCCGATCCTTGCGGTCAAGGGCAACCGCGGCCGCCTGCCCGGCGAGGCGCTGTCGCACACTGCGGGCGCGCTCGGCGACGAGGCCGCGGTCGACGCCCTCCTGCGCCAGGCGGGCGTGCTGCGGGTCGAGAGCACCGAGGCGCTGTTCGACGCGGCGGAGCTGCTCGAGCGCCAGCCGCTCCCGCGCGGCCGGCATGTCGGCATCGTGACGAACTCGGGCGGGCTGGGGCGGATCGCGAGCGACGCGTGCACCAGCCGGCGACTCGTACTCGCCCAGCCGACCACCGCGACGGTCGCGGCGCTGGCCGAGCGCCTCCCGCGCGCCGACCGCATCAAGAACCCCGTCGACCTCGGCGTCCGTGCGCCGCTCGAGGACTACCTCGCCGCGGTCGGCACCCTCCTCGAGGACGACGGCGTCGACGCCGTCATCGTCGTCCACGCCGGGCGCTCGGGCCTCGAGCAGGCGGACGGGCTCGCGGCGCTCGAGGCGGCGGTCGCCGGCGCCGGGAAGCCGGTCGTCGCGTGCGCGGTCGGGCCCGACGGGCGGCTCGCCGAGCGCGAGCAGTGGACCGTCCCGAACCACCGCTTCCCCGAGGCCGCCGTGCGCGCGCTCGCGCTCGCGGCCGAGCGCCGCGACTGGCTGTCGCGCCCGCTCGGCCAGCGGCCGCGGTTCGACGACGTCGAGGCCGAGGGCGCCCAGGCGATCGCCGCCGCCGCGCTCGAAGACCTCGGCCCGGCTTGGCTGGACCACGAGCGCACCGCGGCGCTGCTGGCCACGCACGGGCTGCCGGTGCTGGCAGCGGAGCGCTGCGCAACGGCGGACGCGGCGGTCGCGGCGGCGGCGCGGCTCGGCGGCCCGGTCGCGCTGAAGGCGGACGCCCCGCCCCCGGCGCGGGCGGGCGACATCGACGCGGTCCTCCTGGGCCTCGAGGGCGACGCGGCCGTGCGCGCCGGGTGGGACGAGCTCGCCCGGCGGGTGGCTGCGGCCGGGCGGGAGTGGGCGGGCGTCGTCGTCCAGCCGCTCGTCGGCGCGGGCGCGGACGTCCTCGTCGGCGCGGTGGCCGACCCGGACCTCGGGCCGGTCGTCGGCGTCGGGATGGGCGGCCGCCAGGCCGGCCTCGCAGGCGACGTCGCGTTCGCGCTCGTGCCGCTCACGGACGTCGAGGTCGACGACGTGCTCGGCGCGTCGCCCGGCGTGCGGGCCTGGCTCGACGGCACGCGCGGCGCGGCCCCGCTCGATCGCCCGGCGCTGCGGGACATGGTGCTGCGCTTCTCGCGCCTGCTCGAGAACGTCCCCGAGGTCGCCGAGGCGGACCTCAACGCCGTCCGCGTGACGCCGAGCGGCGTCCACGTGCTCGACGCGCGCGTCCGCATCGCGCCGCGGCCGGAGCCGCGGCGCGCGAAGACGTGGTGAGACCGCGGCCCAACCCGCCCGGCCCCGGCGGCGCGACTACATGTCCATGCCGCCGTTGACGGCGATGACCTGCCCGTTGATGTAGCCCGACTCGTCGCCGGCCAGGAAGTAGGCGGCGCGGGCGACCTCGTCAGGGCGGCCGAGGCGGCGGAGTGGCACCTGGGCGCGGATGCCGTCGAGGACCTTCTCCGGCACCGTCGACAGCATGTCGGTCTCGATGAAGCCCGGCGCGATCGCGTTCACCGTGATCGCGACGTCGTTGTCCTCGAGCTTGTCGGCCTTGTTGAGGGCGAACGCGGCCTCCTTCGCAAAGGTCATCGTCAGGCCGAACAGGCCGGACTTCGACGCGGCGTAGTTGCTCTGGCCGATGTTGCCGGTCTGGCCGATGATCGACGAGATGTTGATGATGCGGCCCGTCCCGCGCTCGACCATGTGCTCGAGCGCCGCCTTCGACAGGAAGAAGGCGCCGGACAGGTTCACGTCGAGGACCTTCTGCCAGTCCTCGTCGCTCATCTTGAAGACCGTCTTGTCGCTCGTGATTCCGGCGTTGTTGACGAGGATGTCGAGCCGCCCGTGGCGGTCGAGCACCTCCTTGATGGTGCGCCGGCAGTCGTCCGGCACGCCGATGTTGCCCTGGTGCGTCGAGGTCTCGACGTTCGCCTCGCTGAGATCGGTCGTGAGCCGCTCGGCGGCCTCGGCGTCGCGGCTGTAGCCCGCGGCGATGTTCGCGCCCTGTGCGGCGAGCGCGCGGCAGATCGCGGCGCCGATGCCGCGCGTGCCGCCGGTGACGAGCGCGGTCCGGCCCGCGAGCTTGTCGCCGACCCGTGTGACCTTGGGGCTCTCCTGGGTGGTTGCCATGCTCTCTCTTCCCTTCCTCTCTCTACTCCCTAGCGGTCCGAGCGCTCGCCGAGCCATTCGGCGAGGTCGGGCCAGATCTCCTTGCGCGCCCGCGACCCGGCCATCAGGCCGATGTGCCCGCCCGGCCGGTCGAAGTGGGTGACGTCCTCGCTGCCGACCATGTCGAGCAGCGGGAGCGTGCCCTGACGCGGCGCGATGTGGTCCGCGCCGGCGGTGACGACCAGGACGTTCTGGTCGACGTTGCCGAGGTCCACCCGCTTGCCGCGGATGCGCATCCGGTCGCGGACGAGGCGGTTCTCCTTGTACATGAACGTGATCCACTCCCGGTACGCCTGGCCGGGGAACGGCGGGTTGTCGGCCACCCACTTGGCCATCGCCTGGTAGGCGTCGGGCTTGAAGTCGCCCTCGCCCTCGTAGATCTGCTGCCACAGGCGCCGGTACGTCGTCCAGTAGTTCGTCACCGGCTTCATCAGCTTGTTCGCCCAGTCGATCTGGCGACCCGGGACGGACCCGTAGACGTCGGCGACGTGGTCGACGTCGAACGAGTCGCGGGCGGTCCAGTTGAAGTACAGCGACCCGCTCGTGTCCACCGGCGTCGTGAGCAGGAGCAGGTTGCGTACCGGCGTGTCGGGGTCGAGCCCGCAGTGCATGAGCGAGAGCGTCCCGCCGATGCACCAGCCGAGCACGCTGACCTCGTCCTGGCCGCTCGCCCGCAGCGTCTCGCGGATCCCCGACGGGATCTCGTCGCACACGAAGAAGTCGAGCCCCTGGTCGGAGTCGCTCTCGCCCGGTACCCCCCAGTCGAGGAGGAAGACGTCGTAGCCCTCCTCGAGGAGGAACTCGACGAACGAGTTGCCGCGCCGCAGGTCGAAGATGTCGGGGCGGTTGATGAGCGCGAACACGAGCAGGACCGGGACCGGGTACTGGCGATTCGTGCTGCGGTAGCGCCAGAGCGTCGTGTTGCGATGCGTCCAGACGGCTTCCCGGGGGGTCGTTCCGATCTCCGCGTCGGGCACCGTGAGGAGCGTGTTGGCGAACTCGAGCGCGGCGATCGGCGTACGGGCGAGGCGCTCGAAGGGGGTCATGACGACGAGGAGCGTCGGGTGGTGCGCCGGCGGGTCGTGCCGCCGCTGCCACTTCGGCTGCTGCCGCTGCCGCTGCCGCTCGCTCGCCGGCTGGTCGTCCCGTTCGAGGACGCGTCGGCGTCCAGCTCGTCGCGGAGGCGCTCGACCTCCTGCAGCACCTGCTCGAGCTTGTCCTCGGTGCGGCCGAGGGCGCGGGTGAGGCGGTTGATGTCCTGGCGGCTGGCGACGCGCAGGTTGCGCAGCACGAGGTCCATCGCCTCGTTGCCGATGCGCGTCACGGCGACCGCGTTCTCGGTCACCATCGCCAGGAGCTCGCCGAAGCTGTCGCGGGCGACGATTCGCTCGGTCGCCTTGGCGACGCGGCTCTCGGCCTCCTCGTAGAGGCGCCGGACCTCCTGCTCTGGGGTCGGCGCCGGCACGGTCTCGGTGTTGGGTTTGTCGGCCATCGTTGTCACAGCCTATGCCCGGGCGGCCATTACCATGAACGTCGCATGGCGGACGGTGAACGAGAAGAGCGCCTGGGCGAGATCATCCGTCGGCAGCGCGAGCTCAGTGCGCTGTCGATGCGCCAATTTGCGGACCTCGTCGGCATTTCGAACCCATACCTGTCGCAGATCGAGCGCGGCCTCCGCGATCCCTCGGAGAAGGTGCTCGAGGGGATCGCCAAGTCGCTGCAGATCTCCGTCGACACGTTGCGCGAGCAGGCGGGCATGTCCGTCGCCGCCGACGAGGAGACGCCGGCCGTCGTCGATGCGATCCGCGAGGACCCGCACCTGACCGGCCGCCAGCGCCAGGCGATGCTCGAGATCTACGCGGCGTTCACGGCGTCGTCGACGGGGCGCGGGGCGCGGCCGCGGCGGTCGTCGGGTTCGTCCGGGTCATCCGGCTAGGGCGCCAGGCGCGGGGCTACGGCGCCGGGATCGCCCGCGCCGGCTCCGTCGCTGCGCGCCCCTGGCGGCGGGCGCGCGCCGGATCGACCGGCTCCAGCGAGCGCTCGAGCGCCGCGGCCATCACGAGCGGCCAGTGCTCGCGCAGCGCCTCGTTGCCCATGAACAGGCCGAGGTGGCCGCCGGTCGTCGTCCGGGCGAGCATGTCCGCGGGCGGCGTCGACACGTGGTCGGCGAGCGCGAACACCTGCGCCGGCGGCGTGATGTGGTCGGTCGCGCCGGCCAGCATGTTGATCGGACAGGAGATCGCGTCGAGGCGGACAGGCGCCCCGTCGACAGTCAGGGTCCCGCCGACGAGCTCGTTCTTGACGAAGAGGTGCTCGACGAGCCAGAGGTAGAACGGGCCCGCGACGTCCTGCGTGTGCTTGTACCAGTCCTCGAAGGCCCGGTAGCGGTCGACGTGGTGC
>Ga0207675_100006023_pt1 | contig 11541 bp, 10 predicted proteins | sample KBSSwiS42_FD_184305 | JGI IMG/M metagenome (GOLD analysis project Ga0207675, IMG submission 184305) | Switchgrass rhizosphere microbial communities from Kellogg Biological Station, Michigan, USA - KBS Switchgrass S4-2 (SPAdes) (version 2) | ecosystem: Host-associated > Plants > Roots >...
CTTGGTAAACAGATTCCAGGTCAACCGGCTTCACTTATCGCCTTACTAAAATGGTAAAAGAAGAGTCGAGATTTCGAGAAGATAGTTCCGCAAAGTCAAAGGGGAGCATGTGGTCAACCACCATGAATCTACCCGTGGCCGAGCTTCGTACCATGATCAATTCACTCTCTCTCGAATCTTCACCTTACATGGCGCTTCTTTCTTGTGTCTATGATAAATGCTCGGTATGCTTCACTACATTCCTGCACTCTTTAGGTTCTTCTTTCTCTATTTGAGAAGAATAAACGAAAGAGAAAGGCAGCACATGAATCTGACTAGTATTGGTACTGAAGAAAACACATATATAGTGTAGAGTAAAAACTCATATATAATATATTGGATTTCTTGCTGATCAAGAATTTGATTTCTTCCTGATCAAGAGGTGCCGCCGCCCCACACACCTCCTCACTTTTTCCGCCCCTTGAACCAGATGAACTGTTACCTTTTACGCAAATTAGCTTTTGTAGAGAACTTTCCTCTCAAAGAGAGAGAAGAAGTCCCCCAAAAAGGAAGAAGCGAATCCCCCAGGATCAGGGGATTCTCCAGGGACAATGGAAGTGAGGTCACCCCCCGAATCATCATCTCCCGAATCATCATCCTCTCTTTTTCTGGATCCCTTCTCTTCTAGGCAAGGATCCTTTCTCCTCAGGGTTTTCCTATGGAAAGAAAAGAATCTTAGACGGCTTTCATTAGATTATGCTTCCTTGCCCGTGTGGAACATGTGTGAGCATTCTATTTTTCCAACAAGTGATCCGACTGGAAGAAGTGTTATATGAGGACTTCGAGATCAAATAGAGAATCTGTCTCTCCATTCCTCGTGAGCCACTTATTTCTCCGAAATCTGAGATCAGAGTGATTTTCCTCTTTTTTCCTAAATAGTCGACGGTCTTACACCATTGGGATACTCCAGATAAACTGGAGTACATATATGAGAGACCGGTGCTAAAACCTTTTCTCGAGATATCTTCCAAATTCTTAGGGTCCTTGCTCTGGATCTTGTTCCCCCGGTGCGAAAGCAGTTGGTTCCGTAGTTTGAGAATTCTGCTAATTCCAAGTATTCCATTATTATTATTAAAAAATAGAATATAAAAAGTAAAGAGGATAAGGCATAGCCAGAAGAATTGAGAGAAATAAGTCAATTTATCAAGTTGAGGCATTTCGATTTGGATTTGGATTTAAAATAAAACCCTCAAGACAGAAAAAGACTCCGAACCGTACTTTTGCTATCTTACGTCCCTCTATACAAAAAGGCCTGTTTTTCCCTAGGAGAACAAAACTAAGAGCGAAGGCTTTGACAAGTAAAGGCTCGGGAGCTAACAAAAACCAAGGCACTGTGCACTAAAAAGACTATTCGACGTTTGAGCTTCCTGGTTTCATACTTGCACTTAGCAAAAACGATCCAAATTGCCCTCGGTAATGCATCGAGGAACTGAACCCACATACTTACATTATGCTTAGGCTATAAGAAATATCATAAAAGTCGTTACTATTAGAACCTCTAATAGAGAGATCCAAAAGGATGTGGTCTAACGCGAGAATCTTCTCGTGAAGAGAATCTTGTTTAAACACACAATTCTCTAGTAATTCTTCCAAATTGAGTCCTCCAGGCAATTGGTTATTTTATTACCTGGAGTAGCCCTCCAAAGGGCTTCCAGCACGTATTTAGTCTCTAGTTTGAGCCTTTCAAATTCCAATTCATGGAATTGGTTTTCCACAGTACGAAAGCAAAAAACTTGTCCCGCTTTATAAGCGGCAAAAATGGCAACCGAAACAATGATTCCGGCGCCTACATAGGAAAGGAATTGGTTATCCATAAATGAAGAAAGATTTATTTTTCAGCTCTGCTCCCGTGCCAGAGTGCCGGAGACTGAGATAGGGGTTGTCCTTGGTTTTTCCAAGGAAACGATATCTTTAGTAGCGAATGAGCGGTAGACTGAACACCCCGGCACATCTTCAATAGCTGATGAAATAGCTGATGACTCGGATATAGCTTCTTTCTTTTGATACGATTTTCTTAACTCATTATGATAGTTCGAGTCAAGCGTATTCGTTCGAGGAAAGCTACTCGCTCTAGGAATGCTACTGTTCTGTTCTCGAGTCAGGAATGCGATCCATGCGGAAATGGTGGACAGAAGTCTTTGTCATAGGAGTTGCGAAGCTGTGGGATAAATCTCTTGTCTGTCTATTTCTATTGTTGGTAGGGAAGCCGTGCATTGAGTGAAGTGGATGCATGAGTGCTTATAGAACGTAGGAAAGCCCGCATCTGCTCACGCCGTACCGCCCCGTTGAGTTCGGGCCTTCAGAGGTTCCGTTCAAGACGAAGGCATCAGCCAGATCGCCTAACCGTTGCGATAACCAAACCAGTGAACCGTTGCGGTCAGGGCGCTCATCCAAATAGCGAAAGAGCGGGTAGGGGGAAACCTAGCCAATGGAATCTGGTACGCCCGAAGCACGAAACTAGATAGGTAGCCCGGACTAGGACTAGAAAAGTATCGTATTTCCCTACTCCGAAGAGAACTAAACTAGCTGTATGGGTTCGTTAGTAGAAAGAGGCGGCCCCATCCCCATTTAAAGAAAGGATGGATGAATTAAAGAAGAGGACGAGCAGCTACTATTTTAGTATCCCTTGTTTCCATTGTGTATTTGAAATTCTTCTATGAAAAAACAGCCTATTGATCTTCCGTCGCTCGCTATGGATGGTTGCCAAAAGGCGCCGCTTTTCTTCAATGAGTCACTGACTTGACTGGTTTTGACGTACGTAATACTGAACCTTACAATCGGCACCTACTGAATTGCAACAGAGGATTCGTTCTCTACTAAGTGCCGGACTAAGAGCTCTTATTCTGCAGCCTTTAATAATGGAATTGCTCCTTCTATGCCTCCTCAAAAGGCTTACCGGATACTTTGCTTCACCTCGAGGCAACGCCTAAACCAGATGCGGGAACCGAAGCAGAACTTGCCATAGTACTAGCTTCTCTATCTGTTGCAATCCTTACCTTCCTCGAGAAAAGAGACTTGTTTGACCTGCCGGCATCAAAGCAAATGGACTTGAAATACGCCGAGCGAGATCTTGGGCTTTGGATAAGAACTGGACTGGCTTTGCCCAATGAAATCCTATCCTACTTGCACTTAAATAGAACGGCACTCTTTCCCTATCCTTGACTTGACTGGGTTCTAACGTTTGCTGGATTTGAGCTTGGGCATAAGGGTTTGGCTAATGGTATCACAGAGCTACTACTTGAATCCGACATACATCTATTTCATTCTACGAAATATGTGGTTCGAATCAATAGAAGAGAATCCATACCATACCATATCTGGACGGAAAGATCAATCAAGTCAAGCCATGCGGGTGTGAAACCTGTCTATAGAGTAGTGGTGCGGCTGAAACCCCCAGCACCCTTACCCTTCTGTAGGATTCCATTGAGCTTGCTTTCCCCACTAGATCCGTCTACTATACGGCATGCAGATACAGGAACTGGATACGCAAATCCCGCTGGCACTGGCACCCTTTGCGGCGGCCCTTCTTTGACCTTCTTGCTCTGCCTGCTTTGAATTACATCTTGCTTGGACATTTGAAGTAAATTCGGAATGTCAATGGTCTGAAAGAGTGTTATTGTACCTACTAAAGAAATGAAAGGCCGATTACTTCTCCAGATACCAGATTCCATGTATAGCATTTCCCAGCTCCGCCGAAGAAGAATTCTAATATATAGAGTGCGGAGATAGCTTGCGAATCTCTTCTTTTAGTTGATAGAGTGAGGTCCACATATGGTGCATTTGACTCCCGTGCATGCTATGGCACGTGTTCATGATCCATCTTAGCCTTTTGGATTCCCCTATTGACTCACTAGCAGATGTGTGTTTCTATTAAGAAATAGTTCCTGGACTTCCCAGGCACTTTGCACTTACTTCGACTTCGATCTGCCCCTGGGTCTCGCCCACTTCCTTCCTCAAGGCGTATCAATAGTAGACCTAGCTCGTAGTCACTTGCATGCTTTTGACTTCTTTCTCTTCTCTGTGTGATATCGCTATTTGATTTTCTCCATCTGCAGAAAGATGATACGTGACTTCCATTGTCTGGCTTTGATTGTGTCTGCATCTGTATTCGCTGATTCTTTAATATTGTAATCAGTTCAGTGTCAGTTTACCAGAGCTTCTGCTTCCCCCTGCGGCTTGAGCATAAGATTCGCCTTTATTATTTCGGCTTTGGCTGCCTTCATCCCCCTTTATTATTGGTGCTATTGCTACTTGCCCAAGGAACTATAAGAACCAGTATTGTTGTCTTCGTATTTGATTGTGTGTTTGCTTGTTTTCATATCATGTTATTTTTGCTTTTCATTTCGTAACACATTCTCTCTATCTATTCTGGGATGAGCCATGATTCCACTACAACCATCAGACATTCATGCTCCCATCCCTCTATCATTCGAATCACGGATTCCGTGTTCAGCAATTCCATCTGTCTTACCTGCCTTCAAGGGAAGATCCATATTTCCAGAAGAAAGAACTCCTTAAGCGAGCCCGAGCAGCGTTTCCAGACCTTCTCTGAAATCCTTCCTTACTATCGATCCATCACGAGAAGAAAGAAATGGAGATATCCAGACTCCGGTATCTGTTGTTTCATTCCCATCCATTGATGATTCTATTTCTTGTGGTTTCCTGGATCGATCCATCCCTCGAGATAGCCATGGATTCCCTTTTCTGGATCTCCATATCAGGGGCAGGGGTCTCAGATTTCGAATATTCCCTCCCGGCACCATTCCTCTTTCTTGGCTATCAGGTTTCCTATGTCTACCGCTCTCAGGCTAAGGGCTCACTTTCTGTGTGAAAAGAAGATGGGTGTTCCCCGCCAATCTCTACTATGAGTGATCTTCTAAGGCAAGGCGGCAGGCTTTTTTCGTATAGATGCTTTCCTCGCCAGCTTCTTTGGTTTGTGAGTGACTCGTATCTGGTTGACAGCTTTCGAAGTTGAAGAAGAGTGCCAGTCTGCTCAGGGTCAGGGGTGCGTGCTCGTCTACTGATCTTGTGTTGGTTGATCGGTTTGCTGGTAGACTAGCTTCTTTTTATTGTATTGGATGGAAACTAGCTAGTATAAATTTCTCAATGGAAAGGATTCTTCTCGTGATGTGTGTGTCTTTACCGTCGATTGCACCTACCCTTAGAAGCGAATTAGGATTTCCCCGGGATAAGTGACATGATCGAACCTTACGGATCTAAAGCTGTCAACTTACCAAGCTCAAAACCTGCTAACCTATGAACCAGGAATGCTTACTTGAAACTCGCCCTTAAAGAAAAGGAATCAAATACAAGGTACCCTTTCCCTTTGCCATTGCCCGCGTCCCTACCCAAACTAATAACTGGAATGAAACCATACCCATACCCTTAAAGATCAGGAAACAACCAGAAGATAAGGAAACTACCAGGAAAGCTTGCTTCCTACTTACCAAGGTTACTTGGAGCAGCGAATATTGATTAGCAGAACTACCACGAAACCGGAAGGGAAGAACCAAGCAAAGATGTCAAGATCTGGTTAATCACTGGCATTTCCCTGGATAAAAGGATGGTAAGAATGAAAGGTAAGATAGAATGATAAAGGTAAGATCCAAGGTAAGAACCAGTAAAACTAGACTCACACATCTCGATAACCCTGAGCCTGAGCATGACCCTTTCCCTTAACAATTCCAAGAAAGAGATCCGGAACCCTTCCCTTAAAGATCAGGTATGAACCAGCAAAGCTAACAACCTGGAATGGTAATCTTCAGTATACTATTCTAACACATATAGAGAACCAGCTAAGAACACAAGGGAAGATAAGGTATGAACCAAGGTTATATGCACTGACTAAACTCTCCCTTAAACATGGGCTTTTGCTGGTCCAATCTAGAACTGGTTAATCACTGGTTCTATTATCACACAATCGGATAGCAGGAATGGTACTTGCAATAAAAAGACTTGTCTTTCGTAAAGCTTACAACTTACCAGCGTTACTAATCTAGATCTTGAGAAATACTACCTCTACCACTAAAGCAAAGAACAATTACTAGTACCAAGGCAAGAGATCCACCCACACAAGAAACTTGCCCTTAAAGAGAAACCTATGAACCCAGGTATGAACCTGGTTAGTAGAAGGAAGCGAGCTCCTATTTAGGAATGCCCTTGTAGAAGGAAGTATGACTATCTCTATTTCTCAATAGCTAGCATCTCTTCCCTTGTTGGCTTGAGGTAAAGCTTGAGGTATATACAATACTATATCCTCTATCTAAGAATATGAATAATAAGAGAAGCTATGATTCTGTCTGTATACTAGACGAACACCCCAGCCTCTTTTTGATCCTGGAGCGGAGGAGAGTCTACTTCAATGGAGGTCCTCCCCATTAAATTATCTTGCCCGCCTCCTCCTGATTGAGGGGAATCTGCCTCGACAGGAGGGGAATCGGGGTCCGGAGTATCGGGAACGGCTTTCGCGCTAGTTGCTCAATCCGTTGCTTGTTTGGAGAGAGTACCATTATGGTGTAATGTAGAGTGTGTAAGCAATCATAGGCGACTCTCGAGAGAGCTGTCTGCTTCACACGGCCATGCTCCATTGCTTACTCCTAGAGCGGTATCTTTTTCAAAAGAACTAAACTGCTGAATTCCATCATCTCAATGCAATTGCTAGTTTTATCCCTCGTAGAATTCCCGTACCCCAGACTTAGGCTAAAAGAGAAGTAGATGAACAACAGAACTGAACCCATAAAGAATAGAACCAACCTAAGATAGAAAGAAATCCAATCAAAACAAGCCTGTATGAAACATGAATCACTAAACTAGACGAACACTCAAAGAGATCAAGCTGCCCTAAAGCTAACAACCCTTACCATTACCTGGCAAGATATCAATATTTCCAATCAAGCAAGGAACCTGCTCCATCCAATATCCTTTCTGGAACAGAGACAGAGACACCCAAAAAAGCTAGGAGCCCACTATGCTATGCTTAGACCTGGCCTGGAGACATCACAAACCTCGTCAGAAACCGGCGCACCTATGACACGAATCTCCCTATGAACCAATGGTTGTCTTTCCTAAAGCTTACTACTTACCCGGGAAGGTATACGCGCACAAAGAAAGGGAACTACCTCCAATCCGTTAAACTTACTAGGATGAATGTGCCGGTCAAGTATACGATGCGCCTAAAGGAAACAACCATTCCAGCTTAGAACTGACCTGTAGGGAAGTGTACCATCATCCTGTTTCTAAGGTAGAAGTAGTGCCAGGCTTGTCAATATGTCTAGAGTAGCACACAAGAAGAGAATCCCAGAGTAGAGGTTGGAATAGAGATTCGCAGACAGGAATGAATGCGGAGACCATGTAGAGTATCTGGAATCCTTGTAGGAAAGTCAAGCCCCGGTCTGTAATGATAGACAGGAAAGTCAAAGAAATGAATGTGATAGGGATAGGCCAGTAGAAAGAATCCGCTGTTTCTTAAATCATTTGATTCTGAATTTAAACAGATCTGGGCTCTCACTTAAAAAGTGCGTATAGTTTCGAAGGTTATAGCTTTTTCCTCACCCGGACCGGAGATGCTTATTTCTGCCTTCGGTAGAATAGAAGAGAATAACCGAGCGGAAGTTCTTGCAATAAATGTACAGCTTCCTTGGTTTCGAACCACTTTCCACTTTATGATTTAGAAGAAATCACCTTTCCTGGGCTGGGCTCCTTATCATTATTTATCCCCGTGAAATGCACTTTCAATACGATGATCCGCCAAGCATTTCTTGGAATCGGTATTGGAGAAGCATTGCTAGCATTCCATGGTATAGGTTGATAGGTTTCTATCATTATGGGCAGGTGAACTCTCTAATTCCTCAAAGAAATAACATCCCCTGCTCCCCTCTTTCAGGTTTCCGCATTCTGGTAAGGGTCTGTTCGATTTCGAAGAAGTGAAGGACAGTGGAATTGGCTTTAGGGGGCGGGTTCGGTGGTTTTTCTATGGCTCGACAAGTATCACTAGATCCTCCAGAGAATCTTTTACCTTTTTATAGGGGGAATGGATTCTTGTTACGGTGCGCGATCCGACGAATTGACCATAGTTAGCAATGTCAAAGCTAAGAAAGAGGGATATCCGGTTGAAAACAGCACAATTCTTTATTAGATCGAGAAAGAGGGTGGTAGTATTTCCCCTAAGTTAGGGTTTGGGTTTTTCCGCCCATAACCATTCGCATCACTTCCGCTACCTTCGTCTTCTACAAAGCATAGAGATGAAAAATGCCTGTTCCCTATCCGCCAAGCCGAGGCTATCATATAAAGTGGTAAAGAATCATCCACTACTGGGTACCTGGCAACTAAAGCACTTGGATAAGCCTTCGAAACATAGTTTATATACAACTTAAAGAGCATAAAGGTTCCATTAGCGCCACAGGCTCTCATTACAGCAACCAACTAACCGAACTGAATCTGTTACTAACCGAATTGTCAGAAAAATTCGCATGATGATAGAAAAGAAGCGGGCTCTCGTCCAGATGGGACTCCGATTCACCAATTTCATAAATAGTCTAGAGTTGCACAACCCAAAGCAGTTTCATTCTAAGAAGAGGTTTTACCGGGGCCAGAGTCAGACGGTCGACTTCCTTAAGAAACAAGAATTCGTGTTTCAGATAGAAATTCAGAAATAAAGTAAGCGCAAGTGTGCAAGCAATCAAGTAATGCGCCGTGGTTTGGACGAGCCAGAGAGGTTTGTCGGTTGAGGAGAGGTAAATGGAAATGGCATCAACTCTTTATTGGTACATTAAGAAATAGATACTAAAGATAGAGAAGAGGAGCTTTCAACTCTCTATGGCACTAAGAAGTTAGGATGCGCGTTAGCGCAACGGCTTTCGCGCTAGAAACTAATCAAAGGCATTCCCGACTCGGAACTGATAAAGCTCGTCAGCTCCAAAATACACAGCTTCTCATCGGCAGATAGAGTCAAAGGTCTGCCCTCTTGGTGGTTGATTTCCTGTTATTTAGTTTCCTGCTTCCTGTGTTGAAGTCAAAGAAAATCAAGTAATTCAGATTGATTCGTTTAAGCCAAGGGCTCTCCTCGAAGATGTGCTCGCGGGCGAAGGGCCGGTGTAAAGTGGACCTGATCCATATTATACGCCTTGACCTCCGCAGAAGAATATGCGCACACTCCACTCGATCAATCAAAAGGGCGGACCGGTTCTTTGAGCAGAACCAAGACTTGTTCTTAAGTAGTGCCGTCGACCAGGGACCTTTCTCATTCCGTCGTATTCCGTTTTCCTGCTTGAAGGTGAGTGCACCAGAGGGAGCCTATGAGGTGGGGTGTCTTTCACTAGAGTTTTTTGCAGTTCGTTCAGCGGTGAGGATGTTCAGCTCCAGAGAATAAGGGTAAGTTCCATCCCATCTAGGATAATCGAATCAAAGATCGGATAAGCGGATTTCATATCTGCCGGTATATAGATTTCGTAGTTTTAGGAGTAGGAGGCAACTTTAATAAAGAATAGGGGAATTCCATTCTTTTTTGAAGATCATTTACTGTGCCTTTTGTCTATATAACAGGCCCTATTTCTTGGTTAGTAAAGTAGCGGGACCAGACAGAACAGGACGGAATAGATGTTATAGAGCGGCTCACTACGACCAACTTCCTCTTTTCGAACAAGACTAGGGATGAATCTTTGGAGAAAAAAAGCCATGCTCGTACCAACCTTTAGAGGGAATCCCCTTGAATTTATAGAAGGAAAGCACGAAAGTTTCTAATAACTGAAAACATGCTCTTCCAAACCGGGATCGGATCTCCTCATATCCGCAGGAACGGGTCGAGAATCAGTGAATAGGTATGCTGGGAAGCTGATAAGAGTATTTCTTCCGTGGTTTCCGCTTTATGCTTTGAGAAAAGGTGTATCAAAAGTGCAAAACTGAGGCAGCCCAGAAGGGAAGTCATGGTAGCGTCTAGTGGTGCAGGATAGTTCAAAGAACGGATCGTCCCATTTGAATTTCGCCCGCATCACGATTTGTTTTGTCTAGTCCACCAGAAGTTGAGGGGCGGGGAGAAACACCTGCCCAGGTAGAAGACAGTTCACTGAGATAAAACTCTATGAAGGAAAATCCGCCCTCGGAGCACTCCAAAGCAAACTACAAATGAATTATTAGTAAATCATGACACTATTATATAAATTTCCATACTTCGAAGATATCAAAGCATTAATTATCGCAATGCGTGATGCTCATCTTTCAACCGAACATGGCGTGAAGGGGAGATGCGTTATACATGGCACGCACGTGTATAAACCGAGAAGGGGCTGCTACCCGATGAGTGCTCAAATTGACCTACACTGTGCCGGCTTTATGGACCTCTTGCATCAGGGTGTCTACCCTAGAATTGATGGGAATACCAAGTTCAACCTCGTATATACTTTCCTAGAAGATGGTCGGGGACCAAACCCATGCGCAACACTTGGCGATGCAATTAGATTGACTTATGAGGATGGACGGCACTTATCAAAGGAGATCGTCTACAGAGAAATTCACAACGTTGTGAGTGAGTATGCCGAAAAGTACTCAGAATCAGAAATTGTAGCTGTAGGCGTTAAAGCGTATTGTTTTAAGCTCAAAGATATGAAAAAGATTCGACTTCCATCCATAGAAGAAGCCAATAATTTACTTATAGAGCTAGCCCACATGTTGGACCAAGTCAATGATATCAAGCCAAAGAGCAAGTGGGACATAAAAGAACAAAAAATAGAACGAACGAAGCTTGAGAATATGTGCATGGGCCTGTGCCCATAAGGGTATCGACATTTCCTTGCTGGGTTTTTCGCTTCTAAAGTGAATCGAAGATCAGGAGCAGTCAGTACAGAGGAGAGGGGTAGCTCCATCCTTTTGGCTCGGAATAGGCATGGGTAAGTATCCCTAGGTTTAGGCATATTATCGACGAATCCAAATTGTGAGGGACTTCTTTCGCACCTAAAATATCTATTATATAGAGAAGTAAATGCACAGCTATTGCTTATTCGAACTACAAAACAGTTCCTTCCCCGGCCTGGAGTTGATAGGGTATGCCTTGAAGTGATCTCTAAACTCTGTGTCTAGATTTTCTGGGTGAAGAAAAGGTGTTACTCGACTCCATGCTCGAGAGAATTCCTTGGATCTCTCTTTCACATCTCGAAATCTATGAGAAAGCTCACCTGAGCAGCACCCAAAACTATTTGTTGCCAGTTGTGGCAATGGATCATTCGAAGAATGGCAGTGCACCGAATAGAGTGTTAAGCAGGGTAAAACCAAGTGCTTTCCTTGGCTCGAAATGACCGTTTCAGCTTTAAGCAAAAACTAGCATCATTTATGGGATTTTACTTGTGAAAAGAGGTTCATAGCGTCGAAAACGCGGTCTCTGGTTTGTGTTTTTTTCAAGCTGGGTACAGTACAACCTTTCCTCGAAAGGAGTTGCTAACAACTTTCATCTTATAGCTACAAAACCTACTCCTGCATTCCTCAATAGCCTCAAAGCGCTGAAAAAGCTAAGCT
>Ga0207675_100006025_pt1 | contig 11534 bp, 10 predicted proteins | sample KBSSwiS42_FD_184305 | JGI IMG/M metagenome (GOLD analysis project Ga0207675, IMG submission 184305) | Switchgrass rhizosphere microbial communities from Kellogg Biological Station, Michigan, USA - KBS Switchgrass S4-2 (SPAdes) (version 2) | ecosystem: Host-associated > Plants > Roots >...
GACTTCCATGACTTTCTCTCTCTCTTTCTCGTTGGCGTCTCTCACCAACAAGAGTCATGATAGTCCCTTCCAACACCGAACGCAATATGTTTCGTGTTACAGTGTTGTTACAGTAATACGTCATGATGAATAGGGTAGCGAGAGCATAGGTGTTGTGCAAGCCTATGCTCTCGCAAAGCATAGGCCCGCCCCGAGCCTAGGCTTACATCGCACCTTGGTAGTTGCCCTCGCAAATATAAAGCACCCCTTACAAGTTGTGTGAACCCCCCCTACCATCCGGTGTTAAGCACCCCTAACACGAGTTGATCCCCCTTATGCGATGAAAGGAATCTTGATTTCTTTAGCGTCTGCCCTGAATTTTTGCCAAAGCCATTTGAGCAATGGATTCCTTTCTTCCCGGAAATTTTCCGATTTGACAAATGAGCACACACCCTGTACCCTGAACACATATGGACCTGCCTTCCCGTAGAATGTTGCAGGAAAGCCAAGCATTCTTGGATTCGATCAAGAAGTTCAACGAACCCAAAGCGGAACCAGAAACAGTTGAACCGCCCTCTACAGAGATAGAGGAAGTAGTTCTCCCCCCTGTAGGTTATAAAAACGGTCCGAAAGTAAGATTCTGGCCATCTCTTCAAGCAGACTTCAATCATGAGCTAGTCACGTTCATTGAAGTCTTTTTCAACAAATACAACACGCTTCCCAATAAAGCTGACTTCGAGCGGCAATTCTCTTACAAAGCTGACCTCCTACCAAAGACGCAGGAAGCTTGGGAGAACCTCCTTCTAGACCTGCAAGAACCTCTCATCAATCGTGGTGTGCGTCCATACGAAACTCCGCCACAGTATCTAGAGGCTAACTTCGTTCTAGCTGTGAACTTGATCGTCAACGTGTATGACAAGCGTACGATCCCTGCAAAGCTTAAAGATGCAAACTTGTCAAGTAAGCAGTGGACTTCCTTCCTGAGAGATGAAGCACACTACGCTTACTACAAGGAACAGCTAGACAAAATCTTCGACAATGACTTGCAGAATGACGCCAAGCTGGCTCTTCACAAGTTAGTTCAAGCCGGCGATTTGCAAGCCATTAAGCACTACCATGAACTACAGAACATCTACCGGCCGCAGCAGGATAACCAGAAGGTAGTTCTTGACACCCTCCGTGTTATCATGGATATCTTGTCTTTGCACGTGACTCCAGATGTCTTAGGACGGGTAGCTGCTGAGCTAAGGAAGGCAAATGTCATTGAAGCCAAAGCCTCCTGAAGAACCGTTCAGAAAGATTTGGACCGCAGACAAGATCAAATACTGGGGAGATATCCTTGGACCTCTGATCTACGAAGTCCAAGATGTTAGACAAGTTCCAGATGTGGATGCGTTTGACGTGATCTTCAAGGACCGAGCTACTATTCGTGTGAGCGGACAACAACTTGCAGCCGCAGAAAAGAGATGGCAGAATGTTAATTCCTAGAAGTGAATGGACCTCGATTGTACCACGGCCTTCAACGGCTGGAGAGAATACAATCGGGCTGACCTACTTCAAGTTCAAGCCGGAAGTGGAGTTCTTAACGCCTCAGAAGCCGCTGCTCTATGCGTACAGGAATCCGCACAAAGAACTGGAAATGATCCTGAAAGAGAACACCCACCAGACTGGCATCTCTGACGTGGATTACAACTACGCCATTGCAAGTAACATGGCTGGTATCTTTGTGTGCCGTGGCAAGCTAACTAAGTGTTCTCACACTGACAAGCTCAAAGTTCTCATGCTTCAAGGTACCACCGAGAAGCCGACGGACGTTCTCAAAAAGAACAAGCGAGACTTCCTAGAGGCGTGGAACAACGGGATGGAAGGTAACCCACTCGTTACAACGCCGCTTAGGCCGGGGATGAACAACGTTCACGTCTTTGGGCTAATCGAGTGGCTTTCAGAGCGCAGGTACTATTTCACACGGAATGACGGAGTTTACGGCCCTATGCTCCAGCGGGCAGTCTGTGAGTTCCAAGATGACAACAACCAAGAGATCAACGGTCTGTGGGATGAAAAGCTGATCCATTTCGTGGACTATGAAGGTGCGGAATTCATTCCCCTTCCTGTCTCGGATAAGCCCCCTGTAGGTGCTACCATCGACTCGATGATGGGTGTTGATGCCTAAGACTGACGAACCGTTTACCTTCGACCAAGTTGCCTTGCTAGCTGAGGAACTGTTACGAAGGGCTTCAATTTCTCCTGGGTTAAATGCCTACAAACCGCATCCATCCCAGGAGAAGTTTCATAGGTCTACAGCCAAAGAGAAGCTGTACATCGGAGGCAACAGGTCTGGAAAGACTGTAGCCACTGTGACAGAAGCCGTACAATGGCTGACGGGAGAACACAAATTCCGGACTGACATTCCTCCGCCACCGATTCGAGGTCGTGGTGTTGCAGTTGACATTGAGGATGGAATTAAGAAGATCATCCTCCCCGAGCTTGCAAAGTGGATGCCACAGTCGTACTTGTTGGATGGCTCCTGGGAGAAGAGTTACGACAAGCAAAGCCGTACGCTCACTCTCAACAACGGTTCGTTCATTGAGCTTATGTCTTATGAACAAGATGTGGAGAAGTTTGCCGGAACGAGCAGACACTTCACATTCTTTGATGAGGAACCGCCGGAAGATATCTACAATGAATGCCTGATGCGGCTGGTTGACACTGACGGATCGCACTGGATTTCAATGACTCCACTCATTGAAATGACATGGATTAAGGACAGAATCTATGATCCCTGGGCTGGGGGCGACACCAGTATCTATGTTCTCGAAGTCAACACCGAAGAGAATCCCCATATCTCAATTGAATCGCTTAACAGAATTACTAGGGGTTTGTCCTCCGAAGAGCGTGAAGCCAGGACAAAAGGAACATTCATTACTCATACTGGTCTGGTGTACGCCGGGGCGTTTTCAGCTAGGGATTATCTCGAAGGAGGCAATGTCCTTGACGACATTCTGAACCACAAGTTCAGAGAGTACACAGAACATTGGGGCCACTTCGCCTGCATGGATCACGGTTATGCCAATCCATGTGTCTTTCTATTCTGTTGCTTTGATGGAGACGGCAACATTATAGCGTACGACGAGATTTATGAGACAAGAAAGATCGTCAAAGAGATGTCCCAACTGTATAGACAGCGAGTTGAAACGCTCGGTGTCAGACCTATATACTGTGTCGGTGACCCATCCATCAGGAACACTAGTCCTATCACTAGAACCTCGATACAGACTGAATACATGGAACACGGAGTTCCAATCAGCCTCGGACACAATGACATTCGTGCCGGTATTACCCGTGTGCAAAACCGCTTCCAGAAAAAGCGGCTTTTCATCACCCGCCGATGTGAGCAGACTCTCAAAGAGATTGGATCTTATCGTTGGGACCGATTCGCTTCTTCCAAGATAGAAGCAAGACGGAACAAGAAAGAGACACCACTCAAACGGAACGATCACTGCATGGACGCTCTACGCTATGGCGTTATGAGTCGACCGGCATATGAAGAAGAACAAGAGGTACCTGTAGGTAACATCCTAGGGGTCGCAACAGCAGGAGCATACGACATTGACTACGAACTCATGTTCAACAACAAAGAACGAGAAGAAATAGTATGGTAGATGTTCTAACCAGACCGAACTTCCCTCCGTACGTCTGCCTACTGTGCGGAGCCGGATCAGGTCGTAAGTGGTTTGCTGATCTAGGTCTGCCAATCGAGAACTACTTCAATCCTGTCAACAATGGCGCTTGTTACGTCTGTGATGAGTGCTGGGATGGCCTGTCCGTAACAATCGCCCAAAAGGTTCAAGTCCTAATGGTAGGAACAGAACCGTGGCAAGGAAGGGTGGAGCCAACATACGACGACACTACAGATATAGAGGAAACGAATGATCGACCCGGAATTCCTGATCCGAGCGCAACAGGAACTGATCCTGTCGATGCAGGCGACGATCAAGATGCAGACCGAAGTGATGATGAGCCTGAATCAGACGATAGTGATCCAGAATCCGAATCGGTTCGGGAGTTTCGAGGATTCTTCGGAGGAAACCCAGGAGGAAATCCCTAGTCTGTTTGACCCAGTATTATTCCCAGACGACGACGATGAGGAGACAGAATAATGTCCGACCAACCCAAAGAGCACAAGGCTGAAAAGGCCCCCGATCCACTTCCGCCGACCATCAATGGTGCGGAAGATGCCGTTCAGGCGTATCTCCGGGAAGAGATTGACGAAGATGAGCTTCGCCAATACGCTGCCAAGTACAGCGTGGTTCCTGGTGAGCTAGTTCCGAACTTCAACCCGAAGTTTCGGCCCGACGCTGCATTCAAGCGCAAGATTCCCAATGACCTGCTCTACGCAGTAGGTACAGAAGAGAATCCCTTGAAGGATCAGAAGCCCGATACTCTGGAGAATCGTCTCGCAGCCGTAGACGAGAAGCAGAAGGAGCGGGAAGAAGCTACGAAGGAAGATGAGAAGCGGAAGGCCAAGACTCCCGCAACTGATCCCAGCCACACTCTCCCGCCAAAGAGCACGGACAAGTAAATGATTGTTGTTGCAGGCTCTGCTGATGCACACCTGATTGAGAAATGGGATAGCAACTTAAAAGCCTGTCAACAACAACGTCTCACGTTCGAGAAGCAGTGGCACGAGAATATGTCGTTCTATTTCGGACGACAGTGGATTACAACCTCCAAGAGCCAAAACGGCGGCTTTTCAATGTCGGAGATGCCTCCGACTGATAGCTGGCGTGTTCGGCACACTGCTAACCGGATTCTCAGAATCATCCGTACGGAAGTGACAAAGCTCACAAAGGAAGAACCGCAGTTCTTTTGTGTGCCTGATTCGACGGAAGAGTCTGACCGCTTGGCAGCAATGGCAGGTGATTCCATCGCAGAATACTTGCTCAAAACGAAGCATTTTAACCGGAGACGGTTGGAGGCTACGTTTTGGGCATGTATCTGCGGAAGCGGATTCATCAAGAACTACTACGATCCCAACAAACTAGAACAAGACGGACAACCAGGAAAGATCGACTTTGAAGCGGTAACCACCTTTCATACCTTTGTACCAAACCTACAGTGTACAGAGATTGAAGATGAACCGTACATGATCCACGCTCGTACGCTGAACCCAGAAGATGTCTATACCACTTATGGAGTGGAACTTGAAGCAGGCACGGATTCCAGCTCGACCGTCATTGACAGCCGCTTTCTCTCGTCTATTGGAATTAAGCAGAGCAAGCAACAGGCTACAAAGCAGTGCTACGTCAAGGAAGTCTACGTCAAGCCGTGTAAAGATTTCCCGAACGGCTCAATGTTCGTCTACGGAGAGGGCAAAATCCTCTACGTATTCGAGGCTCCAGAAATCCCGGAGGGTTTACCTGGTGGAATGCCAGAGCAAATGGCCGGGGATATGGGAGCGGAAATGGGAGGCCCGCCCTCTATCGAAGGGATAATGGCCCAGCTACAAGGTAGCGGTCCACAAATGCCCCAGCGGCCCCCTGTAGGTTTTCCTGGTATGCCTCCAACTCAGGAACAACCTGTAGAAGATTCATCAGAAATCACGGCTCCAAAGTCTGATGAAGCAGGAATGAAGAGCTACAACCATGAGTTCCCGTATCGTCATGGTCATTTCCCATTCGTAAAGATCGACCACATCCCTACAGGGATGTTCTACGGTGAGTCCGTAATCAAGTCTCTGATCGGGCCACAGAAAGAGTACAATAAAACTCGCTCTATTATGTTGGAGAGCAGGAACCTAGCTGGGAAACCTCAGTGGTGGTACACTGCCGGTGCATTCGACACTCGTAAGTGGAATGCTAAGCCCGGTCTACTTCTGGCTGTGCAAATGGGGTTTGATCCCCCCAAGCCCCTAGAGCAGCCAGAACTATCTCCCAGCGTAAGTAATGACCTGGATATTGTCGTTAGAGATATGGATGACATTTCGTCTCAGTACGAAGTCTCTAAGGGAAGGACTCCCCCAGGTGTTGAAGCTGCTTCAGCTATTGCTTACCTCTCTGAAGAGAACGATACTATTCTGTATCACACCGTACAGTCCATAGAGAATGCTGTGCAAGAAACTGGCGTGCAGGTTCTTGCAAATGTGCATGACTATTGGCCTGAGGACAGAATCGTTCGTATGACTTCCAAGAACCAGGCAATGGAAGTTCGTGAATTCAAGTCAACTGATCTCAACCCGAGAATGGACTTCCGGGTTGAATCGGGTTCGATGGCTCCCAGGTCTGTAGCGGCAAAACAGGCATTCATCACTGAGTTGATGAAGATGGGAGCCATCGAACCCACAAAGGCTTTGCGTTACTTGCAAATGTCTGAGACAGACAAGATGTACGATGAGCTAATGCTAGATGCACGTCAAGCTCAACGTGAAAACGTCACAATGTCTCACGGCCAACCTCTATACAAACCGGACACAACTACACAACAGCAAATTGACCCGATGACTGGTATGCCTACTCCGTCGTACAAGCAAGACGTTATGCGTGATCCAATGACTGGAGAACCGCAGATTGATCCCCAGACCGGACAGCCGCAAACTTACAACGTCACTGTTAACCCGTACGATGCACATGAAACTCACGTTGAGGAACATGAGTCATACCAAAAGAGTCAAGAATACGAATTCCTCACGCCTGATATCCAGGCAATCATCCAGCAACACGTAGATGAACACAAGATGGAACTGCTGAAAGAGCGGAACGCAGCACAAGCTGACGATATTGCTAAGCAGGGAACGTCTGAGACACAAAGTCCCAGAACTGCACCTGAAGAAGCACCACCACCACCCGATCAAGGAAGTACAGAAAGTGGACCCAGCGGCAATTAGCTTCGGGGGTTCTGATAACGGAGACTCTTCCGATATCGAACCTAGCCAAGCTGAACCCCAAGAGGATCTATCCCTAGCATCACCATTCCTGGCCAAGATTCCTGCACAAGATCGTGAGGTTGTTGGCAGGTATGTTAAGGATTGGGATGCAGGAGTTACAAAGAAGTTTCAGGACTATTCTGGAAGGCTAAAGCCTTACGAGAACCTCGGAGTTCCCATCGAGGAACTTCAGAAGTATATCAACCTGGCCCGCAATTTCCAGGCTGATCCTGAAAATGTCTTCCGTATCATGTGGAACGGTCTACAGGAACAGTACGGTGATGGATTCGATCAAGAACTAGCTCGCATTCTGCAATTGGAGGCAGAGGAAATGTCAGATGACCAAGAGTTCTACGCAGGTGGAGACTACGAAGAACCAGACCCAAACGAAATCTTCCAGCAGAACGTTTCTCAGGAGCTAGAAGAGTTTCGTGAGTGGCGTCAGAACCTAGAAGCTCAGCAGCAATCTGCTGAGGAAAATGCACAACTTGACAACGTGCTTGACATGATGCATAATAGGTTCGGTGACTTCGATGACAACTGGGTTCTAGTCCGGCTAGCTGAGCACGGTAACGTGCAACAAGCAATGCAGGAGTGGAAGCAGATGTTAGGCAAATACAATCAGACTGGTGCACAAAGACAAGCCCCAAGAGTCTTGGGGGGTCAGGGTGGTGTACCAGTGGATCAGGTGAACGCCAAAAAACTGAGAGGGCAAGATCGGCGCAATGCCGTAATGGCAGCACTAGAAGGACTTGGAGAATAATGTCCGCAACCCTGGCCACAGTTTCCGCTATCCTCAAGGAAATCTATGAGGGTAACGTAAACGATCAGCTCCCAAGTGAGCGCCTTACCATGAAGCGCATTGAGCGTACCGCAGAAGGTACTGCAACAGATGCGGTTGGTGGTAAGTACGTCACTTTCCCCGTTCGTATCTCCCGTAACGCCGGTATCTCATACCGTGGTGAGAACGTTCAACTAGCTCCGGCTGGCCGTCAAGGTCTGAAGCCGGCGCAAGAAGGTCTGAAGTACGGATACGGTCGTGTTCGTCTTTCAGGTCCGCTCATTGCCTTGGCAGAATCCAATCGCCAATCATTCACGTCCGCAATGGACATGGAAATGGATGGCTTGAAGGACGACATTGCCAAGGATGAGAACCGGGTGGTTTACGGGCACATTGATGCCGCAGTTGCCTCCGGTATCAAGGCAAAGGTCGCCTCGCCTTCAACTGGTACCACAATCACGGTTGACTCAACTAACCATCTCGACGTTGGAATGGTTATCGACGTTTCAGCCGCTGGAACTCCGGTTTCAGGTGGTGGCGGAAAGGTCATCCAGGCAATCCTGACCTCAACTACTTTCACGGTTGATACCGCTGTTGCTGGCGCAGTTGCCGGTAACTATGTGTCCCGTGTTGGTGACTACGATCAGGAGCCGATGGGTCTTAACAAGATCATTGACGCAACTGGTACGGTTCACACTCTGGACCCGGCTACTACGTCAAAGTGGGCTTCCTACGAGGATTCCACCACGGCAACTCTCACTGAGTTGGCAATGATTAAGGCAATGGATGAAATCCGCCGTGCAGGTGGAAAGATTCCGTCCGCCATTTTCTGTTCGCTCGGTGTTCGCCGTTCGTACTGGAACATCCTCACTTCCCTCCGTCGGTACAACGAGCCAAAGACCTTTGATGGTGGTCTCACTGGTCTTTCGTTCATGTACGGTGAAAAGGATTTGCCTGTTGTGGCCGATCCTGATTGCCCGGACAAGAACATGTTCTTCATCACCGAATCTGAAATCAAGATTTGGCGTGACAAGGACTGGTACTGGGAAGATCGGGCCGGTTCTGTTCTTCAGTGGATCACGGACTACGATGCGTTCGAGGCCATGATGAAGCAGTATTGGCAGATCGGTACGCACCAGCGTAACGCTCACGGCAAGCTGACCAACATCACTGAAATCTAGTCCGCCGCTAGTTTCAGCAGACGGTATCGAACCCCTCTTACCTAGTCCGCAGGTAGGAGGGGTTTGTGCCGTTTCTTTAGGAAGTTGGTTCAATGCCCCCAGTTCCGAGTCTCGTTCAGGACACGGTTAGCTACGACTTCAGAAACCATTACGCAGATCAGAACCTAAAGCTGACTCTGCTCAATGGTTCGGTACTCGATATCTGGGGCACTGTTTTCGTAAACGGTAATCCTCTTGCTCTTATTGGCTCGCTTCCAATCGCCACACAGGCTGAGGCGGAAGCTGGAGTAGATAACAGCAAAGTAATGACTCCGCTTCGTGTGAAGCAGGCTGTCATTGTTCAAGCTCTTCCAGCAGTTACTGCCACAAGTCCTGGCGGAACTGCTACCTTCCTTCGTGCAGATGGTACTTGGGCTACTCCCCCAGGTGCTGGTGGAGTAGTTGACGGAGACAAAGGTGATATCATTGTCTCTGCCTCTGGTGCAACGTGGATGTTTGATCCCACGATTGTTACAGCGGCTGCAAAGACTCTATTAGACGACGTTTCTATCGCTGCAATGCGGAGCACGTTAGATGTTGCAGGTTATGCAGCATCCGGCTTTTCTACTACTGGCCCAGGTCAAGCTGATCGTTTCATCATTAGTGGCTCTTTAACCCCAGCAGCTAATAACCATGCCACATCAAAGTCATACGTAGACTCCCAATTAGCGACAGCGCTTGGATTATATCTGCCAACAGCTGGTGGAACTTTGACAGGTAGTCTAGTCCTACAGGCTCCTGCCCAGTTACAAGGTTCGGCCGATCTTGCGCTGACAACGGTTGGTCCTGGTAACTTGTTGAAGTTGATGACCAACGGCTCTACGAGAGTCTTTGTTGGTGACACTGCTATCTCCGTCACTAAGCCGTTCTACTTAGCTGCTGATCCCATTGATCCTACAGAAGCGGCTACGAAGCAGTACATTGATGCAGTAGTTGCTCTATTCACTTCAACAACGAAAGGTACAGTTCCTGCCTCTGGTGGGGGAACAACTAACTTTCTAAGAGCGGATGGTACTTGGGCAGTTCCATCTGGAAGTGGTGGTGGATCACTAACAGATGGTGATAAGACTGACATTACTGTGTCAGGGGCTGGCGCAATCTGGACTATCGACAACAGTGTTGTAACTAATGCCAAGATGGCTAATATGGTTGCCAGCACTATTAAGGGTCGTGGTGCAGGTTCTACTGGTGCTCCCCAGGATTTAACTCCTGCACAAGCCAGAACTATCCTTGCTTCTGATTCCGGTGGTGGGACAACTAATTTCTTTGCAGCTGATGGAACCTGGGCAACTCCAGCGGGAGGCGGAGCTGGTGTTACGGACGGTGACAAAGGTGATATTGTCGTTTCTGCTAGCGGTGCTACTTGGATGTTTGATAGTGGTGTGGTTACACCTGCTGCCAAAACTATTCTGGACGACACATCAATAGCAGCAATCAAGACCACTCTTGGTCTAGACCTAGTATCAAATACAGCTGATTCTTCAAAGCCAGTTTCAACTGCACAAGCTGCTGCGGATGCATTAAGAGTGCTTAAGTCCGGGGACACCATGACTGGTGACCTTATTGGTACTACTTTTGTTGCTGACGGTATTCAAGCTAAGTCCTACTTGCAGATGAAGGGCAATGGCAACATTATCTACTGGACGGATGCTGGTGGCGCAACCATCTACAGTACAATTCAGGGAACCTCACAGGGCTGGTTCTTCGATATTGGTAATAATGGTATTGATTTCCAATTTACCGATACTGGCATTATTTCTGGACTCACTGTCCAAGCTCCTACAGTTTTACTGACTGCTGCACCATCAGCCGCTAACCATGCAACTCGTAAGGATTACGTTGATAACCGTCGTTATCCGTCAGTCCGAACAGTTGCAACTACAACTTACACACTAGCTCAAACAGACGAACCGCAGTTGGTTCAATTCACAGCCGGTACAGCTGTGACTTTCACTATCCCAACTAACGCTACAGTAAACTGGCCTGTGGGTGCTACTGTTGACTTCTATCAGTCTGGTGCTGGTAAAGTTACTGTGGCCCCTGCTGGTGGGGTTACAATTCAAGGCACTCCCTCACTAGGACTACGAGCGCAATACTCTGCTGCCACCCTAGTTAAAGTTGCTACAGACACTTGGCTCCTAATGGGAGACTTGGGTTAATGCCGGTTACTGTTGGTATAGCAGCATCAGGTCATGGTCCCGATCCAGGTGTTCCAGGTACAATTCCCGACATAGAATGTTGGTACGATTTCTCAGATACAGCCAGCCTAACGCTAGTTTCCACAACCCACATTTCGGTAGCTCTTGATAAGTCTGGTAACGGATACCATGCAAGGATGGGTACGGATGCTAACCGTCCAATCCTGACAGCAGACCTCATCAAAGTAGGGAAGAACGCAGCAAACTTCCTGAACTGCTACATGAACATAGATACTGCGCCTGGTCCACTTGCTTCTACCAAGCCATTCAGTATCTTTGCAGCAGTGAAATTGACTGCCACGCTATCTTACCGAGATATCTTCGGAGGTAGCATTGGTGGGAACATCGTCTACCGGATGAACAATGCTCACAAGCATTCTCTAGTTAAGAACCAAGTCGTCGAAATCGGAGTAGGAACAACCGCACTGGCTACAGTC
>Ga0207675_100006026_pt1 | contig 11533 bp, 11 predicted proteins | sample KBSSwiS42_FD_184305 | JGI IMG/M metagenome (GOLD analysis project Ga0207675, IMG submission 184305) | Switchgrass rhizosphere microbial communities from Kellogg Biological Station, Michigan, USA - KBS Switchgrass S4-2 (SPAdes) (version 2) | ecosystem: Host-associated > Plants > Roots >...
GGGGCCGGGCTCAGCGGCAGGCCCCTGCGCGCCGACCGGTCCGGGCAGACCCTGGGGTCCCGGCGCACCCTGCGGTCCGGGAGGTCCGGCGGGGCCGGGCTCACCGGCAGGCCCCTGCGGCCCTGCCGGGCCCTGCGCGCCAAGGGCGCCCTGGGGTCCGCGGTCGCCCACTTCACCCTTGTCGCCCTGCTCGCCCTTCTCACCGCGCAGGCCCTGCGGGCCGTGCAGACCCTGCTCGCCGCGCTCGCCCTTCTCGCCGTTGGCGCCCTGCTCGCCGCGCAGGCCCTTTTCGCCCTGCTCGCCGCGCTCGCCCTTTTCGCCCTGCTCGCCGCGCAGGCCCTGCGGACCGTGCAGGCCCTGGTCGCCGCGCTCGCCCTTCGCGCCCAGCTCGCCCTTGTCGCCGCGCAGGCCCTTCGCGCCCTGCTCGCCGGGCAGACCCTGCTCGCCGCGCTCGCCCTTCGCGCCCTGCTCGCCGCGGGGAGCCTGCTCGGCACGCGAGCCGTTGCCGTTGTCGCCGTTGTCGTCGGTCCGAGTGGTGCCACTGCGGCGAGCGGTCGTGGACGGGGAGTTTGATCCCTGTGCCATGGTGCTCCTTCAGATTTGGTGCATGAATCAGCGGCGCACGGTAGCTTTACGCCGCTGATCGTCATTGAGTGCAGCTCTGAATACTGAATCGGCTGCATCACCGACGGTAACCGGCGGGCGGTCGGGCCGCTATTCATCGAGATCCTCGTCTCAGCCGGTTTAGCTTGCGCTTCAGCCCATCGACAGGGTGTGCCGCAGCGAGGTACGACCATTCGCCCACGCGCTCAGCAAATGGTCGCCGAACCGCTCCGCCAATAGCGTGCTGGCGCGGATGCCGAACACGACGTCCGACGCGAGCTCGGGCTCCTCGGCCAGCAGCGGCTGCACCACACCGCGGCGCATCAGCTGCTCGTGCACGGCGTCGGCCTCGACGTGCTCGGCGTAGAACGCCGACGCCGCAGCGGGGAAGCCCATCCGGTCCATGGCGCGGACGAGCCGGTCCGACCCCGGCGACGAGGTCAGCTCGACCGTGGCGAACTGCCCGACCAGAGCACCGCGCAACGCCCGGTGCAGCCCGCAGAGCGACATCAGGTTGACCTCAGCCAACGTCGACGCAGGTGCGGAATCGAGGTAGGCGCCGTAGCCGTCGTCCAGCCCCGTGCTCCGCAGCATCGCCGCGAACATCCGCGCGTGCACGCGCTCCGGATCGCCTGCGCCGTACTCGTCGTGCTCCACGGTGACCAGCGCCGCCTTGGCCGCCGCGGGCAACCGCGGGATCACCCAGGCCTGCGGATCCGCTTCCTTGAGGTGGTAGAGCGAGCGGTGGGCGAGGTACTCGCGCAGCTGCCACGGCTCGCCGGTGCGGAGCAGGTGGTACGACACACCGGTGCCGTCGGCTTCGGCGGGCTCGGTGAGCAGCCCGGCGATCTCCTGCTCGACGTCGTCGCCCGCGGGCACCTCCGCCCGCAACGCGGTGCGGAACTCTCGTTCGAGGGCCTGGCGCACGCGCAGCAGGTCCAGATCCCACTCCCGTTCCGCGTCGACGCCCGGGAAGCCCCGGTAGTGCAGCTCGTAGAGGCAGTAGAGGGTGAGCTGCTCGTCCTCGCCGTAGGGATCCCGTACCGGCGGCAGGTCCCGGGGAGGGCCCCCGTCGCGCAGAGCGGCCAGGACACAGGCCGACAGCGGACCGCGGGGCGCAGGCAGGGCGGAGACGGCGCGCTCCGCGAGCGCGGTCACTTCTCCGCCCCCGGTCGGCGACGGCGTTCCCGGTCGCGGTGGCTCGTGTCGCAGAACGGGAAGCGCCGGCTGCGACGGCAGGTGCACAGGGCGGTGACCGCGCGTTCCGATCGCACCGTGCTGCCGTCCGGCGTGACGATGTCGGCGGCGCCGTACACGAGCACCGGCCCCTCTCCGGTGATCTCGACGCGGCTCCGGGCCCTCATCGCCGCGCCCCGGCCACGACGACGATTTCCTCCGTGCGTTGCCCCGCCACGATCAGTCCGCGGCCTTCGAGCAGGGCGGCACGGGCACGCATGACCGGACCGAACGGTAGCTCGGCCCGCGCGATCACCCGTGCGTCGAGCCCGACCGCTTCCATCGCGGCGATGGTCGCCTGTTCGCCGCAGACCTCGGAGTGGACGATCAGCGCGGTGCCGTCGTCGGTGAGCACGTCGGGCAGCCCGGCGCAGAGCCGGTCGAGCAGCAACCGGCCGTCGTGGCCGCCGTCCCAGCACCGGGCCATGCGGTAGCGGGCCGGGTCCTGGGTGGCGGCGGGCACGTAGGGCGGGTTGGCGACGACCACGTCGAACCGCCGTCCGCGCACCGGCGCCAACAGATCCCCGCACCGGACGGTGACCGGCACGCGGTGCAGGCGGGAGTTGAGCCAGGTCGCGGCGGCGGAGCGGCGGGAGAGGTCGACGGCGGTGACAGAGGCCGCGCCCGCCCGTGCCGCGGCGATCGCGAGCGCGCCGGTGCCAGCGCCGACGTCGAGCACCTGGCGGCCGCGGACGCGGTCGCGCAGCACTTCGGTGAGCAGGGCGGTGTCGCTTTGCGCGCGGTACACGCCGGGAGGTCTGATCAGCAGCACGTCGAAGGGGGTCCCCACGCAGATCGGGATCAAACGGGCGCTTTGGTTGCCCTCAATGGGGTAAGCAGGGATATGCGGGTGGTAGCGGTGGACGCCGCGGACGCGTTCTGGGACGACGGCGCCGCGCTCCGGGCGTGCCTCGGTGAACCGGTGCCGCGCATCCCACCGGTGTTCGGCTACGACGAGCGCGGCTCCGAGCTGTTCGAGGCCATCACCGAGCTGCCCACCTACTACCTGACCCGCGTCGAGTGGGCGCTGCTGCGGGCCAACGCGGCCGAGATCGCCCACCGGCTCGCCGCCGACGAGATCGTCGAGCTCGGCAGCGGCAGCGCGAAGAAGACCCGCGAGCTGCTCGCCGCCTGCCAACGGCGACGGCCGACGACCTACCTCCCCGTGGACGTCAGCCGGGAGATGCTGGAGCACAGCGGGCGCACCCTGTGCGCCGCCGTGCCGGGGCTGTCGGTGGTCGGGCTGTGGGGCCGCTACGAGCAGGCGTTGGAGCGGTTGCGCAGCGAGCCCGGCGGCCGTCGGGTGGTGGTCTTCCTTGGCAGCAACATCGGCAACGCGACACCCGCGGAGCGCGCGGAGCTGCTGGCCGACATCGCCGCGACCCTCGCCCCGGGGGACGGTTTCCTGTTCTCCGTAGACCTGCTGAAGGCGGCCGAGGCCCTCGACACCGCCTACAACGACCCACCCGGGCACCGGGCCTTCGCCGACTTCCGGCTCAACCACCTCACCCACGTGAACCGCCGCTTCGGCGCGGATTTCGCGGTCGAGCAGTACCGGCCCCGCGCGCACTTCGTCGAGCGCACCGGGATGGTCGAGGGGCACCTCTACGCGCTCAGCGACCAGCGCGCGCGGCTGCCCCGCCTCGACCTGGAGATCACGGTCCCGCGGGGCGGATCGATCAACGTCGGGTTCTCGGCGAAGTTCGACGGCGACCGGCTCGACGGCGAGCTGGCCGGGCACGGGCTGACCGTCGAGCACCGATGGCTCGACCGCGAGTGGCAGTACGCCATCCTGCTCGCCCGCAGGCCGGGCTGAGCGGCGGCGGAGCAGGACGTACGGCCCGCTGGCCAGCACCACGATCAGCGCTGCGGCGGCGCTGTCGGTCATGGCCCGCGGGTTCCCCGCCGCTCGGGCGTCGTACACCTGCCCGTCCGCCGTCGGGGAACCCTGAGCCGGTCTCAGCCCGCCGGGGCGATGGTGGGCCATGTGGCCGGGGTGGCGGTGTCGAGGACGCACGGGAGCCGCCGACGGCCGCTCACGGTGACGGAGATCGCCGAGGCAGCGGCCTTGGGAGACCTGGCCGCGGCCATCTCCGTGCTCACGCGGCTGGTGCCTGCGGGCGGGGTCGGTGTCCTGCTGACGGCCTTCCCCCTCGCCGTCGTCGGTCACCGCCGTCGAGCGCGGGTCTGCGCGGTCGCGGTGCTGACCGCGGGCTGCGTCGCCTTCCTCGGCGGCGGGCTGAGACCTGCGGCCTCCGCCGTCGGCGCGGGCGTTCTCGGCTCGTTGGTCGGGATCGGTCTGCGCAGGGGCTGGTCCGTCGGCCGGACCGCGGGCGTCGGACTGGTGTGCCTCGGCGTGCCGTACGCCGTGCTGGCGGTGGGCCTGTTCTGGGTGCTGGCCGACGCCCGCGCGCTGGCGCTGGCCCAACTCGCCAACTCCTGGTCCGGGACCGAGCGGCTCGCCGCCGCCGCGGGCGTGCCCGGCCCCGCTCTCGACGTCGGACGCGACGTCGTCACGTTCGCCGTGACGCGGTGGTGGGTCCTGCTGCCCGCGGTGGTGGCCGTGGCGGTGCTCGTCGGGGTGGTCGGCGCGACCCTCGCCCTGCGCCCGCCGCTGCGCCGCATCGCGCCCCTGCTGCCGCGGACGACGGCCCGGGAGCTCGACGAGCCCAGCGGCCGTGGCGCGGCCGTCGCGCCCTTGCCCGTCCGGCTCGCCGGGGTCGGCGTCCGCTACGAGGGATCGGCGCGGGCGGCCCTCGCCGGGGTCGACCTGTCGCTGGAACGAGGGCGGTTCCTCGGTGTGAGCGGCCCGAACGGGGCCGGGAAGTCGACGCTCGGGCGGATCCTGGCCGGTCAGGCGCCGACCGAGGGCACCGTCCACCGGCCCGGGTCGGCGGGCCTCGGGGCACCCGGCGGCACGGGGGTGATCTTCCAGCGGCCGGAGAGCCAGGTCCTCGGCGTCCGCGTCGTCGACGATCTGCTGTGGGGGACGGACCCGGGGACCGACATCGACGTCGACGGGCTGCTCGCCCGGGTCGGACTCACCGGTTTCGCCGAGCGTGAGACGTCCACGCTGTCCGGCGGCGAGCTCCAGCGCCTCGCCGTCGCCGCCCTCATCGCCCGACGGCCCGCCGTGGTGATCAGCGACGAGAGCACCGCGATGCTCGATCCCCGCGGCCGGTCCGACGTCGTCGAACTCCTGCACGGCCTGGTGCGCGAGGACGGCGCCACCGTCGTGCACATCTCCCACCACCCGGACGAGCTGACCGCCACCGACACCCTGCACCTCGACGGCCACGAGCAGACCACGACCGCGGCGGCCGCGTGGCGGCCGATGGCGCGGGTGCGGGGAGCCCGCGTCGAGGTGCGGAACGCCCTGCTCGTCCACGACGCGGGAACGCCGTGGCAGCAGCCGGCCCTGAGCGGTGTCGACCTCGACATCCCGGCCGGGCACACGGTGCTGGTCAGAGGGCCCAACGGAGCGGGCAAGTCCACGTTGGCGTGGATGCTCGCCGGTCTGCTCGTGCCCACCAGGGGGAGCGTCACCCTCGACGGACGGCCGCTGCACAACGGGCGCGACGGCGCGCTGCTGGGCATCCAGCACCCCCGGCTCGCCCTGCTGCGGGCCACCGTCGGCGAGGACGTGCGCGATGCGGCGGGCGCCGACGCGGCGACCGCCGACGCCGCTCTCGCTGCCGTCGGCCTCGACCCGGAGCGGTTCGCCCACCGCGCGGTCCACGAACTCAGCGGCGGCGAACAACGCCGGGTCGTCCTCGCCGGGCTCCTCACGGCCCAGCCCCGCCTCCTCGTGCTCGACGAGCCGCTCGCCGGGCTCGACCGCGCGGGCCGCGACGCCGTGCGCAGCGCTCTGCACGCGTTGCGCCGCGCCGGGATCACCCTGGTGGTGGTCACCCACGACGCCGCCGCTCTGGACGACCTCGCCGACGCGACCTTGACCGTCGACGGGGGGAAGGTGGAAGGCCCGTACGCCCGAGCGGCTCCCGGCCCGGCGGCCCCCACGAGCGTGCCGCGGCGGCGGAACCGGGTCCGCACCGTCATGCGCACCCTGCCGGGGACCTCACCCGCCCACCGGCTCTGGGCGGGCACCAAGATCGGAATGCTGCTGGCCGTCGCGGTCGTCCCCGTCGTCGACCCCTCCTGGCCCGCGCTCAGCGGCTCCGCACTGGTACTGGCCGCGTGGGCCCGCGCAGGCCGGGTACCCCGAGGCGCCTGGCCGCGGCCGCCCGCCTGGCTGCTCGTCTGGGCCGGAGCGGGGATCGCACTGGCCGCGCTCGGCAACCAGGGCCCGCTGGTCCCGGTGCTGGGGTTCACCGTCAGCCTCGGCGGCCTCAACCAGGCGGCGCTGTTCTTCGGGATCGCCCTCGTGTCGCTGGTCGCCGCGACGATCCTGGTGTGGACCACGCCGGTCAGCGCCATCCCCCCGCTGCTGCGCAGGCTCACCGGGTGGGCCGCGGCGGTGCGGCTCCCGCTGGCGAACTGCTGCGCGGCGATCGCCCTCGGCCTGCGGATGGCGCCGATGCTGCTCGACGACAGCCGCACGATCCTGCACCTCGTCGGCCAGCGTCGCCGCAGCGGGCCGCGCCGCCACGAGTCCTGGCGGGAGCGGCTGCGCCGGTTCACCCGCGGGGCGTCCCTCGCCTGTGCGAACGCGGCCGGACGAGCCGCCGAGACCGCCGACGCCGTCGCCGCGCGGGGTGGGATCGGGTTCGTCGCCGGGCCCGACCGACGTCCCGGCCTGCCCGACGCGCTCACCGCGCTCGTGGTGGCGGCGGTCCTCACCGCCGGGACGTCGCTGTGAAGCTGAACCGGGCGCCGTCGCCCGTGTGCGGGTCGGCGGAGGGGGGTAGCCGATGGCATGACCGAGAACTACGACGGTGCTGCGCCGACCCGCGACCCCGACACCGTGGAGACCGACGCGCACGCCGAGAGCAGTGCCGAGGAGCTCGACGAAGACCGGCTGCGCCTCGACCCGCTCGAGGCCGGGATGGATCCGCCCGAACGGTGGAGCGGCGCCGACAAGTACGGGACGACCCCCTACGAACAGGCGCATCCCCGCGGCCTCACCGACCGGCTCGCGGAGGAGGAGCCGGACGTGACGGGCGGGGCCGCCGACCCGGCGGTCGACGCGGCGGCCGACGCGGGCATCGGCGGGGTAGACCCCGGCGGCGACCTGCGGTCCGAACAGTCGGACGAACTGGCCGACGAAGCCGACGACGATACCGCCGCGGCCGACCCCACCGCGGGCCCGGTCGCCGAGTTCGACCAGGTCGACGAGCAGCCGGGCGAGCGCCCGGCCACCGACGACGCCGGCATCGCCGCGGAAGAGCTGCGGGAGGCTCGCGACCGCGGCCAGCTGGCCGACGACGCCGGTGGCTCGTTGGCCGCCACCGCCCGCACGGCGGACGAGCCCGACTGAGCCGCACCGGCGCGGCCGCGCCGCCGTCGCCCTCGCCAGGCGTGGCCTGGGGTCTGCGCGATGAGGGTCAGCCGGACCCGATGGCGCCGCTGGACGTGACGGCCGGGAGGCGCAGCCGGTCGACGAGGAGGGTGAGCGCCTCGGTCACGGCGGCGGCGCAAACCTCGCCGGGGTCGCCGTCGATGTGCCGCCGCACCGGCTCGCTGCCGGCGTCGGAGCCGTCGACCACGGCGAGGAAGACCGTGCCCGGCTCCTGGTCGTCCTGCGGTGCGGGACCACCGGCGCCCGTCACGGCCACGCCCACGTCCGCGTCGAGCAGGTCGCGCACGCCGACGCCCATCGCGCGCGCCGCCTCGGCGCTCACCACCGGGCCCTCCACGACGTGCAGCACGGCGCGCTTGACCTCACTCGCGTAGGCGACCACGCCGCCGCGGAACCATTCCGACGCCGACTCCGCGGCGGCGAGCGCCGCGCAGATGCGCCCGCCGGTCAACGACTCGGCCACCGCGATCGTCCGGCCGGTCGAACGCGCCAGGCCCGCGACCTCGGCGGCGATCCGGTCTTCCTCGTTGTCGGTCACGCCGTTCGTCCTACCCGCGGGACGACCATCGCAATCCTGCGATCAGGAGGTGGGCGGTCCGTGGACGAGGTCGAGCGCCGCGGACGTGACGCGCCTGCGCAGCCCGCCGCCCCAGCCGTGCTCGCCCAGCGCGGCGCGCGCGGCCAGGAAACCGCAGACGCCGTGCACGCCGCCGCCGGGGTGGGCGGCCGCGCTGCCGAGGTAGAGGTTCTCGATCGGCGTCTCGGGCCTGCCCAGACCGGGCACCGGCCGGAACACCAGCTGTTGGAACAGCTGCGCCGTGCCCCCGTTGACGGCGCCGTGCACGAGGTTGGCGTCGGCGTCCTGCAGGTCACCCGGCCGTTGGACGACGCGGTGCAGGACGCGGTCGCGGAAGCCGGGGGCGTGCGCCTCGACCACGTCCTCGGTGCGTTCGGCGAGGACGTCGGCCGCGGCGTCGTCGTCGACACCGCGGGGGAGGTGGGTGTAGCTCCACGCCGCTTCCGTGCCCGCGGGGGAGCGGGTGGGGTCGGTGGTGGTCATCTGGCCGAACAGCTGGAACGGCGATTCGGGGAGGGTCCCGGTCTCGATGTCGGCCGACCACCGCACCAGGCCCGCGCTGTCGGCGCCGAGGTGCACGGTGCCCGCCTCGCTCAGGGCCTTCGCCCGCCACGGGATGGGCTCGGCGAGCGCCCAGTCGAGCTTGACCACCGGCGTGTCCCAGACGAAGTGCTCGAGGTCGGCGAGGATCCGGGCGGGCACCGCGTCGGCGGGCAGCAGCCGGGTGTAGAGGGCGGGGGCCGACACGTCCGCGATGACGGCCCGGCGGGCCCGGATCCGGTCCCCGCCCACCGTCTCGACCCCGAGGGCCCGCCCACCGCGGACGACGATGCCCGCGACGGGGGTAGTGGTGCGGATCGCCGCGCCCGCCGACTCCGCCCGTCGTGCCAGTGCCGCCGCCAGCTCCCCGGCGCCGCCGACGGGGGAGGGGAAGCCGTGGTGTTGGCCGAGCATGGCGAGCAGCCAGCCGAACGCGCCGCTCACCGGCGCCCCGGGTGGCGCGTCGGCGTGGGCGGTGTTGCCCGCCAGCAGGAGCCGGGCCGCCTCGCCGCCGAACAGCTCTTCGCCCATGCGGGTGGCGGGCAGCAGGGCGAACCGCAGCAGCCGCAGCGTCTCGGCCGCGCCGATGCGCCGCAGCAGCTGGGCCGGGCCGCGGACGGGTGGGAACGCGGTGAACAGCGTGCGCAGCAGCGGCTCCTCGATGTTCTGCCACCGGCGGCACAGGCGCAGCCACGCTTCGCCGTCGCCCGCGTGGTGGGCGTCGAGCCCGGCGGCGGTGCGCTCGGCGTCGCGGTAAAGGACCGCGGCGTCGTCGCCGTCCGGGCTCAGCGGGTGCGCGAGCACGGCGGGCGCGTGCGCCCAGCGCAGGCCGTGCTGCTCCAGCTCGAGCGACCGCAGTACCGGGGAGGCCGCGGCGAGCGGGTAGAACGCGCTGAACCGGTCGGACACGAACCCGGGGTGCACCTCGAACGAGCGGACCGCGCCGCCGATCTCGTCCTGGGCCTCGAGGACGCACACCTGCCAGCCCGCGTCGGCCAGGACAGCGGCGGCGACCAGCCCGTGGTGACCGCCGCCGATGACGACGGCGTCGACGTCCAACGTGGGCATGCTCAGCTCTTCCGGTTGCGGATGACGTCGTCGAGGCGGGCCAGCGCCTCCCGGTTGCGGGGGGCCAGCATCAGCGACTGCACCGCCCCGGGCAACAGCGTGGCGGGTCCCGAGGACGCGCTCTCGGTCATCCGCACGGTCGTACCGCCGGGCGCCGGGAGGAGCTCGAGCTCGATCCGGGCCGTACCGGTCGGCCACGCCCGCGCGTGCAGCACGAGCCTGCGGTCCGGATCCATCTCTACGACCTCCGTCGTGTCCTCGATGAGCAACGGCCAGAGCCCGACGCTGTGGTGCAGCTTGCTCCCGACCGCGGGGAACGCCGGGTCGACCGCCCGCATGTGCGCGGCGCCGACCACCCACAGCGGGTAGGTCCAGCCGTCGGCGAGGGTGGCGAAGACCTCCGCGGGCGGCGCGTCGACGAGCCGGGTGACCTCGGTCATGACGCGGCCCCCCGACGGAGCGCGCCCAGCCCGGCGACGGCGGAGACCGCGAGGAGGGCGAAGGCCGCCCGCCGCCTGCGCCGCTCCTTGCGGACGCCGCCGAACCCGCCCTCGACGCCGCCTGGCACCGGCGCGGGCTCGTGCAGCGCCCCGGAGGTCGGCGGGCCGTCGGCGGGGTGTCGCAGCGCGATGCTCATGTCGAGCGCCATCATCCGCGCGGCGGCCCGCGGCATGAAGTAGTGCTGCAGGGCGAACGCCCGGCCGATGACGCCGCCCGCGATCAGCTCGGGACGCGGCCTGCGGAGCATGGCGACCACCGCACGGGCGACCCGTTCCGGGGCGTAAACGGGAGGGGGCGGCTGCGGGCGGCGGCCCGTCCGGTTGGCGGCCGCGGCGTAGATCGGGGTGTCGATCGCGGCGGGCAGCACCGTGCCGACCGCGACCCCGCGCGCCCCGGCCAAACGCAGCTCCTCGCGCAGCGAGCCCCCGAGGCTGCGCACCGCCGACTTCGTCATCGCGTAGTGGCCCGCCAGCGGCGGGGCGACCACTCCCAGCAGCGACGACAGGTTGACCAGCACCCCGCTGCCCTGCTCGATCATGCGGGGCAACGCGGCCCGGGCGCCGTGCACCGTGCCCATCACGTTGACCCGCAGGATCCGTTCGATGTCGGAGAGCGGGACGTCGAGCAGCGCGCCGAACCCCGTCACCCCGGCCGAGTTGACCCAGCCGTCGATCCGCCCGAAGCGCTCGACCGCGCGCGCGGCAACGTCCTCCACGGCCGCGCTGTCGGTCACGTCGGCGGCCACCGCCAAGGCCGAGCCCGCGAACCCGGCCCGGCGGTCGCACTCGGCGGCGACGGCGTCGAGCTCGGCGGCGCGGCGCGCGACCAGCACGGTGTGGGCGCCCTGCTCGGCCAGCAGGAGCGCGGTGGCGCGGCCGATCCCGCTCGATGCCCCGGTCACCACGATGACGCCGCCCGCGATCTCCATGGCCCAGACTTACCCCGACCGGTGCGGACGAATCGCTCAGATGTATCCGGCCCGACGGGTTTGCGCAGAGCGTCGTTCAGGTACCACAAAGCATGTGCCGCAGGCACTGCCGTCCTCGACTGCTGCAACCGAACCTGTGGGAGAACACGATGTCATTGCTCAAATACGCGATCGCGGCCGCTATCGGCTACTACGCGGGCCAGCCCGGTGGTCGCCGTCAGATCCAACAGCTCGGGCAGAAGGCCACCGAGCTGGTCAAGAGCCCGAAGGCCGCCGAGCTCAAGGACCGCGGTCGCGAGCTCGTCGGGGAGCGCGCGTCGGCCGCTGTCGACAAGGTCCGCCGGAAGACCACGGACGACTCGACGTCGAGCGGCGCCACCACCACCACCACCACGGGTACGGCGACCGCGGGCTCCGCCTCGGTCACCACCCCCGTCACCACCCCGGCCACCACCCCCGTCACCGCCGCAGGCGGCGCCGACAACCGTGACGCGGGCGACATCCAGGCAGCCCAGACGGGAACCCTGCCGCCCGGGCCCGCGTCGCGCGCCTCTGGCGGGGTGTGACAGGCGGGTCCGTACCGGTCTGACCGCCGCCGGCC
>Ga0207675_100006028_pt1 | contig 11533 bp, 7 predicted proteins | sample KBSSwiS42_FD_184305 | JGI IMG/M metagenome (GOLD analysis project Ga0207675, IMG submission 184305) | Switchgrass rhizosphere microbial communities from Kellogg Biological Station, Michigan, USA - KBS Switchgrass S4-2 (SPAdes) (version 2) | ecosystem: Host-associated > Plants > Roots >...
CTCCGGGATGAGGTTGTTCACCGGGCAGCCCGAGGCCATGCCCGAGATCAGTTTGCCCGTGTGGCAGAACGGCACTCCGCAATCCATGCAGCGCGCGCCCTGCTGTCGCAGGCGCTTCTCGTCCATGTGGTGGTGGAACTCGTTCCAGTCGCGCACGCGCTCGGCCGGGGAACGATCCACCGGCAGCTCGCGCAGATATTCTATGAAACCTGTTGGCTTACCCATCTAACTATTCATCTTCTGTTAATTACCGCCGACGCGCGACAAGTCGCGCGCGTTTTCCTCGAACGCGGCCATGATGGCCTCGTCACCCGACAACCCCTGGTCGTGGGCGCGTCTGAGGCAGGCGAGCACGCGCTTGTAATCCTTCGGAATCACGCGCAGGAACTTCGGCAGCTTGGTCGGCCAGGCCGCGAGGATGTTCTCGGCGTGGCGACTGCCGGTTACCCTGGCGTGTTTCTCGATCAACGCGCGCAGTTCTTCGGCTTCCTTCGGGTCTTCGATGCGATCGACCTCGACCATCTGCATGTTGATCTTCGCCGCCGTTTCATTGTCTTCGTCGAGAAGGTAGGCAATGCCGCCTGACATGCCCGCCGCGAAGTTGCGGCCGGTGGGGCCGAGCACCACGACGCGTCCGCCCGTCATGTATTCGCAGCCATGGTCGCCCACGGCCTCGACCACGGTGTCCACGCCCGAGTTGCGCACCGCGAAGCGCTCGCCGGCCATGCCGCGCACGAACACCTCGCCCTTGGTGGCGCCGTACAGCGCGACGTTGCCGACGATCATGTTGTTCTCGGAGGCGAACGTCGCCTTCGGGCTCGGGAACACCGCGAGCTTGCCGCCCGACAGTCCCTTGCCGAAGTAGTCGTTGGCGTCGCCCTCGAGCGCGAAGCTCATGCCGTTCGGCATGAACGCGCCGAAGCTCTGGCCGGCCGAGCCCTTGAACTTGATCCGGATGGTGTCCTCGGGCAAACCCTTCGCGCCGTGCTTCTTCGTGACCTCGCTGCCGGTGATGGTGCCCACCACGCGGTTCACGTTGCGGATCTCGAGCTCGGCGTTGACCTTCTCGCCGCGCTCGATGGCCGGCTTGCAGAGGTTCAGCAGCGTGGTCACGTCCAGCGACTTGTCGAGGCCGTGATCCTGGTGAATCGTCTGGAAGCGGCCCACTTCGGGCCCCGCATCCGGCGCATACAGGATGTTGCTGAAGTCGAAGCCCTTCGCCTTCCAGTGATCGATGGCCGCCTTCGGCTCGAGCATGTCTACCCGGCCCACCATGTCTTCGAGCTTGCGGAAGCCGAGCTGCGCCATGATTTCGCGCAGGTGCTGGGCGACGAAGCGCATGAAGTTCACGGCGTGCTCGGGCTTGCCCTCGAACTTCGCGCGCAAGCGCGGATCCTGAGTCGCCACACCCGCGGGGCAGGTGTTGAGGTGGCACACGCGCATCATGATGCAGCCGATGGTGACCAGTGGCGCGGTGGCGAAGCCGAATTCCTCGGCGCCTAACAAGGCGGCGATGGCCACGTCACGGCCGGTCTTCAACTGCCCGTCCGTCTCGACGACGATTCTGGAGCGGAGATTGTTGATGACCAGTGTCTGGTGCGTTTCGGCGAGGCCCAGCTCCCAGGGCAGACCCGCGTGCGTGAGCGATGTCAGCGGCGATGCGCCGGTACCGCCGTCGTGGCCCGAGATGAGCACCACGTCTGCGTGCGCCTTGGCGACGCCGGCGGCGATCGTTCCGACGCCCACTTCCGCCACCAGCTTCACGCTGATGCGCGCCTCGCGGTTGGAGTTCTTGAGATCGTGGATGAGCTCCGCCAGGTCCTCGATCGAATAGATGTCATGGTGCGGCGGCGGGCTGATGAGTCCCACGCCGGCCGTCGTGTGGCGCGTCTTCGCGATCCACGGATACACCTTGGTGCCGGGCAGCTGTCCGCCCTCGCCGGGCTTGGCGCCCTGCGCCATCTTGATCTGCAGTTCCCTGGCGTTGACCAGGTAGTTGGATGTGACGCCGAAGCGGCCGCTCGCCACCTGCTTGATGGCCGAGTTCTTCGAATCGCCGTTCTCCATGGGGATGTAGCGATCCGGATCCTCGCCACCCTCGCCGGTGTTCGACTTGCCGCCGATGCGGTTCATGGCGATGGCCAGCGTCTCGTGTGCTTCCTTCGAGATCGACCCGTAGCTCATGGCGCCGGTCTTGAAGCGCCTCATGATGCTCTCGACGGATTCCACCTGGTCGATCGGGATGCTCTCGCCCTGCTTGAAGTCCAGCAGGCCGCGCAGGGTCGACAGGTTCTTGGCGCGATCGTCGATCAACTCGGCGTAGCTCTTGTAGGTTGCGTACGAGTTCGTGCGCACCGACTTCTGCAGACGGTGGATGCTCTCCGGGTTGAACAGGTGGAACTCGCCGTCGGCGCGCCACTGGTACTGGCCGCCCGAGGGCAGCTCGGTCTGCAGGGCGCGCTTGCGCTCGGCAAAGGCCGCCGTGTGGCGCATCAACACTTCGCGCGCGATCACGTCGACCCCCACGCCGCCGACGCGCGACGAGGTGCCGGTGAAATATTCGTCGATCACGTCCTGGCGCAGGCCCACGGCCTCGAACACCTGCGCGCCGTGATACGACTGCACGGCCGAGATGCCCATCTTCGACATGACCTTCACGACGCCCTTGACCGCGGCCTTCGCGAAATTCTTGCAGGCGAGCTTGTGCTCGACGCCCGGCAGCATCTCGTCGCGGATCATCCCGTCCAGCGTCTCGAACGCGAGGTACGGATTGACGACCGAGCAGCCGTAGCCGATCAGCAACGCGAAGTGATGCACCTCGCGCGCGTCGCCGGTCTCGAGCGCAATCGAGACCTTCATGCGCAGGCCCTGGCGGATCAGGTAGTGATGCAGGCCGGAGACGGCCAGCAATGAGGGAATCGGCGCGTATTCCCTGTTCACGCCACGGTCGGTGAGGATGAGAACGTTGACCTCGTCCTCGTCGATCAGCCGACGCGCCTCGGCGCGCAACTGCTCCAGCGCCTCGACCATGCCGTCCTCGCCCCGATCGGCGCGGAACAACATGCGCAACGTGCCCACCTTGAGACCGGCCATCGAGATGCGCCGCACCTTGGCGAATTCCTCGTTGGTGAGCACCGGACCCGGCAGCTCCAGGCGCCGGCAGTCGCTGGGCCGCGGATCGAGCAGGTTGCCCTCGGAGCCCAGCCACACGTCGGTCGAGGTGATGATCTCCTCGCGGATGCAGTCGATGGGCGGGTTCGTGACCTGCGCGAACAGCTGCTTGAAGTAGTCGTACAACATGCGCGACTTGGACGACAGCGCCGCGAGCGGCGTGTCGTTGCCCATGGAGCCCACGGCTTCGACGCCGTCGCGCGCCATCGGCGCCATCAGGATGCGCTGGTCTTCGAAGGTGTAGCCGAAGGCCACCTGGCGCTTGGCGAGCGCCACCGGTTCCGGCGCCGGCAGCTCGGGTGCCGCCGGCAGATCCTTGAGATACACCAGGTGCTGCTTGAGCCACTCGGCGTACGGACGTTCGTGGATGATCTGGTTCTTGATCTCCTCGTCCTCGACGATGCGGCCGAGCTCGGTGTCCACCAGGAACATGCGGCCCGGCTGCAGCCGGCCCTTGCGCACGATCTGCTCGGGCGGGAACTCGAGCACCCCGGCCTCGGAGGCCATCACGCAGATGTCGTCCCGGGTCACGTAGTAGCGCCCCGGGCGCAGCCCGTTGCGGTCGAGCACGGCGCCGATGCGCTTGCCGTCCGTGAAGGAGATGTCCGCGGGGCCGTCCCACGGCTCCATCAAACTACTGTGGTACTGGTAGAAGGCGCGGCGCGCCGGATCCATCGTGGCGTGCTTCGACCACGGCTCGGGGATCATCATCATCACCGCGTGCGGCATGGATCGGCCCGAAAGCACCATCAACTCCAGCACGTTGTCGAACATCGAGGAGTCCGAGCCGTTCGGATTGATGATCGGCGTGATCTTCCTGATGTCCTCGCCGAACACCGGCGACTGGAACAGCGCCTCGCGCGCGCGCATCCAGTTGATGTTGCCGCGAAGCGTGTTGATCTCGCCGTTGTGCGCGATGCAGCGGTATGGGTGCGCCCGATCCCAGCTCGGGAAGGTGTTGGTGCTGAAGCGCGAGTGCACCAGCGCGATGGCCGATTCCATCAACGGGTTCTGCAGGTCGAGGAAATACTGGTCGAGCTGCATCGTGGTGAGCATGCCCTTGTAGACCAGCGTCTTGTGCGACAGCGACACGATGTACCAGAACTCCGCGCCGCCGATGGTCGACACGCGGATCTCGTTGTAGGCGCGCTTGCGGATGACGTAGAGCTTGCGCTCGAATTCGTTCTCGTCGACGGTGTCCGGCCCGCGGCCGATGAACACCTGGCGCACGAACGGCTCCGAGGCCTTGGCCGTCTCGCCCAGCATGGTGTTGTTGGTCGGCACGGTGCGTGCGCCGAGATAGACCTGTCCTTCGGCCTGCACCACGCGGGCGAAGACTTCTTCGATCTTGCGGCGCTGCGTCGCATTGCGCGGCATGAAGATGTTGCCGGCGGCATACATGCCGGGCTCCGGCAGATTGATGCGCGCGTCTTTCTTCGCGACCTTCTTGAGGAAGGCGTGCGGCAACTGGATGAGGATGCCGGCGCCGTCGCCGGTGTTGACCTCGCTGCCGCATGCACCGCGGTGATCGAGGTTCTTGAGGATCTGGATGCCTTGTTTGACGACGGAGTTCGACTTCTTGCCCTTGATGTTCACGACGAAGCCGACGCCACAGGCGTCATGCTCGAACTGAGGGTCATAGAGGCCCTGCTTTGGCGGCGGGCCTAGTCGAATCGCGGTCATTTTCGAATCCTCCAGACACAAACGCGCGGGGCGCACTCTCCCCACGCTATGGGCTCGCGCCCATAACTTTCCCGTTTTCAATTGGTTACATCTGGAGGCGCGGCCCGCGAAGGCGCGCTAAGCAGTCAGATATATATGGAGTCCGATCATACAGACCGACGCCCGTCGGTCAATCATTGCGTGAGACGGATTTGCCGCATTTGCAGCCAACCGTGGCCGAAGACCGCGGCGAGCACGATCGCCACACCCAGGAAGAACAGCCCATCGAGGTCGCGCGCTTCGCCGAGGAAGGTGACAGCAATGGCGATCGAATACACCGGCTCGAGGTTCACGGCCAGCTGAGTGGTGAAGGCCGACAGATGCCGCAGCGCCGCCAGCGCCAGCGCAAACGGAATCAGCGTGCACAGGATGGCCAGCACCAGCAGCAATGCCCCATCCCGGACATCCGGCAGGACAAACGCCCGGCCAGCCGGGCTCGCGAAAGGCGCGATCACGGCCAGAAGCAGGAATCCCGCACCAAGCTCGAGCCAGGTCACGGCGGCCGCATCGTGCTGGCCCAGGTAACGCTTGTTGAGCACGTTGAACACCGACGCCAGCGCCGCCGACGCCACGCCCACCCAGAAGCCCAGGTGCATGCCCTGCGGGATGCCGCCGACCACCAGCGCGACCCCGGGAATCACCAGCACGCCGAGCAGAAGATTATGTCGTTCGAAGCGCGAGCCGGTGAGCCAGGGCTCGATGAGCGCCGAGACCACCGGCGCCAGCGCCATGGTGGTCGCCGCCACCGAGGCGTTGGCCAGCTTCACCGAGCCGTAGAACGCCAGCCAGTGCAGCGCCACCAGCGCGCCGATGCCGGCGTAGATCCAGATGAGCCGGGCGGGGATTACCCGGAGCGCGCGCCACACGCGCGGGAAGAGCATCAGTGCCAGGGTCACTAACAACATGCGCCACCACACCAGCGCGAACGTGGGCAGCGAGATCAGCTTGCCGAGGATGGCGGTGAAGCCCCACAGGACCACGCAGATGTGTATCTGGATGAGCGCACGCCGGTGGGGATTCATTGTCCGATTCTAGATAGACGGAGAGCGAGTGGCGAAGTAACGTCTGCCCATGTTCCGGTTTCGTTTGACCTGTGTGTTCGCGATCTCGTTGGCGACTGCGGCCAGTGGAGCCGAACCCGTCGTCAGCGGATTTCAATCCTACGAGGCGCCGACTTATACCCTGATCACGAAGGACGAATCCGCCGCACGACACTTTCCGTCGGAGATCGCCCGGATCGACTCGCTGCTCGGCACCTTGCTCAAGCCGGAAACCCGCAGGAACGGCGCGAAAACCTATGTGCTCCTCGTACCGGGTGGTCTTTACACGCGTTACCTGCAACCTCCGAACGAGTTCGCCGGAGATTTCGCCGCGGGACGTTTTGCCAATTTCCTGATGCTGGAGAACAACCGGGCCTGGCCGGACATGAAGGCGAGGATCTATCACGAATACACGCACTGGTTCCTGCACACGCAGTTTCCGGGCATTCACCCTTTCTGGTTCGACGAAGGCCTGGCGGTGCTGGTCGGGAACACCGAATTCCGCTCCACCAAGGCCAAGGTCGGAATTGCTCCCCCGGAGTCGGGTTACTGGATGCCATTCGAGCAGTTGCTGCGCATCGACAAAGCGTCACCCGAATACACGCTTTTCACCACGCTCCGGGTGCAGAACGAATCATGGGCGATGGTTCACCGCGGACTTATCGCCGAACCCGAATTCGGAAAACACATGCTCGCCTATCTCAAGGCGATCGACGATCTCAGGACAATCGACGAGGCTGTGCCCGCGAGTTTCGGCATGAGCATCGAACAGCTCGACCGCAGCATGATGGGCTACAGGTGGAGTGATGCCACCCTCTCCATCGTCACTCCGAACATCCTGCCGACGTCGCCCGTCGACCAGCAGCCCGGGAACACGATGAGTGAACTCGAGATGCTCGAATTGCTCGCCGCGGCGATGATGACGTCCGGGTTCAACTCGCAGAGGCTGCACGAGCTGGTCGACGCGGCGAATCGGCTCGCGCCCGGCTCACCGACCGCCGACGTGCTGCGTCTGCGGCTTGCGGTGCGTGACCGCGACGATGCGGCACTCGAACGACTTCTCCAGGAGATCGAACCCCGCGTCACCGCGCCGGCAGTGGCGCGCGGATTGGGTCTCGCCTTGTTCGAACGCCTGCGCGCAGACGAAGCAGTCAATTCGCTGCCGCCCGCGACGCGCGAAAGATTCCAGTTGCGTGCCTTCGAACTGCTGCGCGCGTCGGCCGGCAGACAAGCCGATGACATCGAAGCGGTGTGGGCCTATGCCATGCTCGCGGCGAGTCTGAGGCGCGACCTCAACTCATCGCTGGACGCCTTGTTCAAGGTTCAGCGACAGCTGCCTGGAAATGCCGACCTGGCCATGGCGGCCGCGCGTCTTCACGAAGCGCGAGGCGAAACCCAGGACATGATCCGGGCACTCGGTGAAACATTTCGCTCCTCGAGCAAGGCTGATCAGCGAGCCTGGGCGAAGACTCGGCTGGCAGCCCTGCACGCCATTGCCGGTCAGTAGGGATACACCTGCGACCTGCCGAGCTTCGGATCGAGCGAGTCGTATTTCACCGCGTGCAATTCCGCATCCCAGCCGAAGGGCGTGCGCGTCAGCGGATCCTCGAGCGACGCCTTGCGCACTTCCTCGGGCATGTTTTCGATGCCGACCCCACGACCGCGCAGCTGCGCGGTGAGCAGCGCGGCGCAGCGCATGGCCTCCGCGCTCCCCGCGCGGTAGGCATAACTGGTGACGTCCGGAATCTGCTCCGAGGGCGGAAATCGCTTCTTGATGGCGGCACTCGCCCCGGCGTACTGGTCGACGGGCACCTTGAACGCCTTGGCCGTGGCGAGATACACCTCGGCGATGCGATTGATCTCGCGCTGTGCGGGGCGCACCTGCCTGCTGATGCCCGTCATCCAGCGACGCACCGTGGCCTCCGGGCCGACCATGACCTCGCCATCTTCGTCGTACACCGTCCCGTCGTCCGCGGTGTATTGCAGGCGAATCTCGCGTTGCATGAATTCGAGCTCGCCGGCCAGCGTGCGAAGCATCGACAACTCTTCGATCGTGAACGGCTGCGTCCAGGAAGGCGGAATCGCCGCGGCACTCTTCTCGGCGGACAGGCGGCGCAACACCAGGTTGCCGAAGAAAAAGTGCTGCCGCACGGCCGCGAGCGCGATCATCTTGGTGATCAGGATGTCGGAGTCGCGGAACACGAGTCGCCAGAACCTGAGGTCCGACTCCAGAGCCTCCCGCACCTCGTCCACCTTGCCGGCGTCCGCCAGCGTGCGCAGCCGCAGGAATTCGAGTCGCTGTCCGTCGAGCATGTCGGCGTAGGGTGGCAGCGGGCTGGAAGCCGTGTACGTGAGGGTTTCGTACCAGCCCAGGTGGGAACGCAGCGCGTGATAACGCTCGAGCCTAACCTCGTCCCACACATTGGACTGTTCCGGGCTGCCGGCATTGAATTTATCGACACATTCCTGCCACTGCGCGTCGGTGCACAGCTTTACCAGCTGCCGGAACGCGGGTGTGCGACGACTTGTCACGTCCCCACGGTGCGCAAGCGGGTCTTTCGAGGTGTCGCCCGGATCCTGCTCCTGGCGACGCAGCCAGGCCACGCGTTCAGCCGCAACGCGCGACGCGTCGGAATCGAGGTCGGCTTGGAAGCCCCACACGTACAGGTAGGCATTGTCGGCATCGCGCACGGCCGGACGTTCCGTGACCACGCGACCGAGCTCCGCCGCGGCGGCGGAGGGCGTGTTCCAGCGCCACACCTGGATCAGCGCGACGGTCACCGAGCCGGTGGCGACCACCAGCACGCCGATGCCCAGGAACTTTCCGACTTGCATGCCGGCGAGCCTACACAAATAGACGGGGTGCGCGAGCCCGCGTAACGTCGGCCGCATGCGGATCCGCGGCATCGCGACAGTGTTCGGCGTACTGGGCCTGTGCTTGCTCGACCAGGCATCGGCCGCGTCGCCCGCACCATTGCTCGGCAAGTACGTGCGCTACGACGCCGGCGAATACGTGATCGTGAGTTCACGCGGCGAGCCGCAGGCGCGTCGCATCGTCGAAGACCTGGCCAAGTTCCGCGCCACGCTGGAACACATGCTGAACAAGCGCGCGACGCGCAACACCGCGACCACCACCATTGTCGTGAACAGCACCGCGGACTGGGACCGCTGGTTCCGGCCGCTGGAAGGCGTCACGGGTTATTTCCGGCCGGGCAGCTTCTCGAACTACATGGCCCTGAATGGCGACACCTCCGTCGACGAGACGCTGCAGGTGGTGTTCCACGAGTTCACGCACTACTTCCTGGCGACGCGCTTCGCCGGCGAATACCCGCCGTGGTTCAACGAAGGCCTGGCGGAACTCATGGCCTACGCGCGTTTCGACAAGGGTGTGGCCTTGCTGGGCAATCCGGCAGGGCGGCTCAACGACCTGCGCAAAGGCGAGTGGATACCGTTCGAGCGCCTGATTCGCGTCGATCACGACTCGCCCGAGTACCAGACGCATCGGCTGTTGCCGTCGTTTTATGCGCAGGCCTGGCTCACGGTGCACTACGGCATGGTCGAGGACGCCGAGTTCCGCGGCCAGATGCTGCAGTACCTCGCGGACCTGAACACGCTGATGCCGCAAGAAGAAGCCGCGCGCAAGGCATTCGGGGATCTCGCGGCGGTGGACCGCAAGCTGCGTGAGTACGCCAAGTCCGCGCGCATGAACCGCGGCGCCATCACCATCGGCGAGATCGCGCCGGTCAACGTACCCAGGGGACAGCCGCTCAGCGACGTCGACGCCATGGCCACGGTCGCCGACCTGCTGCTCGACTCGGACGCGCCCCGCGACCGAGTCATGCCGCTGATCCAGGAACTGGACCGCAGCGACAGCAGCAAGGCACGACCCGCGATTCTCCAGGCGCGCCTCGCGCAACGGGGCCGCGACAACAATGCATTCGATAGCGCCGTCGCACAGGCGGAGGCATCACTCGGCCAGGGCGAATGGCTGCAACGGCGCGAGCTCGGATACCTGTTGCTGACCAACGGCCTGGTCGCCGGACAGATGGGCTCCAACCGCGGCGACGCCGCGATCGCCAATGACGTCAGCCGCGCCAAGAAACTGTTCGCCGACGCCGTCGCCTACAACAAGGAGGACGTGCAGTCGTTGTGGGGCTACGGGGCGGCGGCGGTGTTTCTCGGCAAGGATCTCGATCAGGCCGAGGCGTCGCTGCTGGCCGCGTACGAACGCGCGCCGACGAACGCCGACATCGCCGTGTCGCTGGCCAATCTCAAGGGCCGGCAGCACGACCCGGACGGGATGATTCCCTATCTCGAGGATGCGGCGCGCTTTGCCAATGATCTGCAGGTGCGGCGTTGGGCCACGGAGACGCTGATCGAGACGGAGAAATTCATCGCGGAGCGCGACGAAGACAAGAAGAAGTGAGCCGTGCCGAGGACTACTTTTTCTTGCCGAGCAGCTGGTCGAGCACGGCCGCGCCGTCGCGATCCTTCGAGCCGGTGATCCCGGCGCGGGTCGCCGCCTCGCCCTGGCGTTTGCCGCTGCCGCGCTGGTTGTAGGGATCGAATCCGCCACCGGTATCGCGGCCGGATTTTTCGAGGCTCAGCGCCGGCTTCGAGAGGGTGGTGTCTGCGATCTTGAGATCGCCGACCTCGAGTTTCTTCAAGGCGTGGGTGGCGCTCAGCGTGGCGAACTCGCCGGTGGCCACGGCCCAGTCCCACACCGCCATGCCGCGTTCGTCATGGCGCACCCGGCCCGCCGGGCGATCGGTGCTCGGCATTTCCATGTCTCGCGGGTTCTTGCTGGCGGCGAGCTTCTCGGCTTCCCGCTTTTCGATTTCCGCGCGGCGCAGCTTCATCGACTTGAGCCGCATCGTCGTGCTCTCGATGCTGAAGCCGCCCGAATCCGAGGGCGGCGGTGCGCCGTCGGAACGACCGCTTTTACCTACAGGCGGTTTTCGATGGTCGGGCATTGCTGTATGACCTTAAGGATTCCTGCACTCTCCTAGACCTTTGTCGGCACGGTTAGATTCAGATTAAACAGCAAACCGTGATCCCGTTCACGGATCGTCGGCGTCCCGCGACCTTCGGTAAATACGTGTTCGGCGCAGGACGGGCGGATCAGGGTGGTGTCAGCCGGTCGGCGCGGATCACGCGCCAGCCATCGTCCTTGCGGCGGAATTCCACCTTGAAGGTCGCGTGGTCCGGGTCGTTGAGGTCGACGTTGGTCACGGTGACTTCCGCGTGCGCGACGCCTTCGGCCGGGAACTCGAGTGCCTCGACGCTCACCATCAGCTGGATCTTCGGGTGCGCGAGGAAGTAGCCGCGCAGGAAGTTTTTCAGCTGATCTTTGTCAAAACCGTTGGCGTCTTCGTAGTCGTCGGCGATGAACTCGAGCACGTCGCTGGCGTCGCGTTTCTCCGCGGCGTTTTCCATGTTCACGACGAGCTCGCGCACCTTCTGTTCGTCGCTCGAGCGCGCGCCGCACGCGGCGAGAAAACAAATCGCGATGAGAGATGTCGCAAATTTCATGGCGGGTCCTATTGCAGTCGAGGTCATCAAGCCCTATTGTTCGCGCGCGTTGCGGGGTTGGGAACCGG
>Ga0207675_100006029_pt1 | contig 11530 bp, 8 predicted proteins | sample KBSSwiS42_FD_184305 | JGI IMG/M metagenome (GOLD analysis project Ga0207675, IMG submission 184305) | Switchgrass rhizosphere microbial communities from Kellogg Biological Station, Michigan, USA - KBS Switchgrass S4-2 (SPAdes) (version 2) | ecosystem: Host-associated > Plants > Roots >...
CGTCACGACGGCGACCACGTCCACGTAAGAACCGGGCATAACGAAGCCCGAAATACCAACGACGTCATCAACCTTGACGGTCACCGCGCGATAGCCCTCTGGAATCACGGCAGGCAGGCCGCCTCCGGTTCCGGCAGGCGCGAGTTTCATGCTCGTGATCGTTTCGCGCACACCGATGGCTTGGATCGCCACGCGGCCAACCACCTGGTCAACTTTCCGAAAGACCCCATCGGGTAGTGAGCCGTTCGGAATCGGCGCCAACGCGAGTTGATCGGCGGTGATCTTTGCGCCCAGAGGAATCTCCTGTTTCGCAACGACGACATTGTTGATGTCTTTCGTGAACGCTTCGACCCGAGACAGGTAACGAGTGACCGCGAGAACGCCGAGCAGTCCGCAAATTACCGCGCCCGCAAGAGCGACGATGAACCGTTTGTTTCGCATAACATTTCTCCGTTCTTTAAATCAGCCAAAGACCGAACGCCGTCAGGCGTGAAACACAAACACTGAGACAATTCCGCCTAAGCAGATCGGAATCGCGTAAGGCAGTGTGTTGCTGCCGTCCGCTGTTACTTCAAGGCGCGGCACCGTTTGGCCCGGCAGCAGGCCATAAAAGAACTGGGCAACACCCATCAATGTGCGGCCGACGCGACGGGCATAGATCATCTTGCCAAGCGCGAGCAGACCGCCCATCAGAGCGACCACCATCAACGTTTGCAGCACACTGGAGATGCCGACGATTGAGCCGACCGCCGCAAACAACTTGACGTCGCCAGCTCCCATGGTCCCAACGAGGTGCAGCATGAACATCACTACAAACGCCACCACCATTCCCTCCACGCTTGACCCCAGACCGTGCCAACCGCGAAAAACCAAATTGAGCGAAATGCCCGCCATGAGCGTCGCGAATACAAGCTTGTTAGGGATCCTGCGGTATCTCACGTCCTGATAAATAATGGCTACTGCCAACGGTATGAATAGCAATGCGATGATGACCTTAGGGTTAGTGATCATTTGCTGTTCTCAGGGAAACTTAGGCGTCAACAACGAATCGGAATCGCCTGGCGAACGGTGGGACTGGTTCTCTAGCCACAACGCCTAGCGCAAACAAAATGGATCATGGCGAGCTTTAGACTCGCCATGAATCCGTCGACATTGCTCGACTAGCTGGTTGTGGACGAGGCGTTAAGCCGTGTCGAAAGGGTCGTGCCCCAGCCGCTGGCGTAAACCAACACGGCAACGGCCGCGATAAGACCGGCAATCACCGCATATTCCAGCGTTTCCATACCGGACTCATCCTTTAGGAAGTTCTTGATCATTTTCATCTCTGTTTTCTCCTTGTTTCGGTTTTAGTTTCGCACCCGATGGAAAGCTGGATCGGGGCGGTGCAAATTCCGGAAGTGAAGGCGTCATCCCAGGAATCCTGAGTGAACGCTTCCTGCCGATCACGGCAACATTTCCGGTCTGCAACCAGTTGGCAATAAACGTGCCGACACGCTGGTCCATTTTTGTCATGTGCCGCAAGCACCGTGCACGCTGGCGTCAAACCAAACGTGATAAAGCGGTTAACCTCGATCAATTGATGGAAGTCGCACTGGAAATATCACAGAGGTATGTCGTGTGAAGGAAGGTACAGCTGCTCGCCAGCGAGCAGTTGTGGCAAACGGAAGATGATAGTAGATGTCCCAAGGCCTTCTTTCGAAAAGGGCAGACGGCCAGCTTTGAGAATTTATTTGTTCAAGACGCTGGAAGGATTCGCTAGAATCGCGCACTTGATAACCGCTGCATCTACCGCTAGGTCCTGGGTGAGGAAAACAAACCTAAGCAGGCGCACCTCACCCAACGCTTCCCTCCCGTTGGAGAGGACGAACGCAAACACATGAGTCAACGATCCCAAGTCAGCCAGTACAAGCTATTAGCGTTAGCGTCGGTCGCTATGGTTCTGCTCTCGATGATTCCTCAGATTCATCTTTGGATTGTGCGCGGCCGCGAGTGGAATGGTGCATACGTTCAGATTCAAGGTGACGAACCGCTCTATGTCGCCTACATCAACTCTCTTCTCCACGGACGAACACGTAAGAATGATCCTTACGGCGCGATAGATGAAAACCCGCAAGCGCCGCTGCCGGAATCAACCTTCTCGATCCAGTTGATTCCTCCGTACGTCATCACATTTTTCGCGCGTATGTTTGGCGCGTCCGCATCGACCGCGATGATCGCCCTGCTTGGCTTCGGGGCGCTGTTCGCGAGCATCGCAGTGTACTGGCTGCTTCGTGCGGTGACTGACAATCGGGGGCTGGCTGCCGCCGGAACTTTGTTCGTTTTGTGCCTCGGCGGTATGGCAGGAGGTCACGCGCTACTGGGGCTACTGCTGGTGACGAAAGACTTGTCAATGCCAAGCTTGCCCTTTCTCAGGCGCTATCAGCCGGCGGCTTCTTTTCCGTTGTTGATTTTATTCGTTGGCCTGATTTGGCAGGCGCTTACGATTCGGTCCGGACGCCGAGCCATATTCGCCGCGATCTCGGCGGGCGTCACATTCGGCCTTCTGATCTTCTCCTATCTTTATTTGTGGACCGCGGCGGCTGCCTGGCTCGCCTGCATCAGCGCTCTCTGGTTCTTATTTCGCCGGCGCGACAAGTGGCAGTTGTTCCGCACGCTCGGAATTGTTGGAGCGATCGGCGCCGTTGCTGCTCTGCCGTATGGCTATCTCGTTTCGCACCGGCCAGCAACGCTCGACGAGCAGCAGACGCTTCTGCTTACTCATCGTCCCGACTTGTTCCGCGTGCCTGAACTTCTGGGAGTGCTGATTCTAATCTGGCTCGTGTCAGCGGTGCTCCGGCGCAGAGTTGAACTTCACGATAAGCGCGCGAATCTCGCTGCGTCTCTCGCCTTGCTACCGCTCGTCGTCTTCAATCAGCAGATCCTGACTGGCCGAGCAATGCAGCCATATCACTACGCGGCTTTCGTCGTGAATTACACAGTGCTGATTGGACTCCTGATAACGGCGAACCTTTGGTGGAAAAACATTTCGACACGCGCACTGGTTTGGCTCGCGGCGCTCGCTTTTGTTTGGGGATTCGTGGAGGTGGGACTGCCAGCCCGTTACACAACGGTGCCGGCCGCGGTTGCCAGTGATCAGATTGTGCCGGTGCTGCGCAGACTTGATGCCCTATCAAACCAGGACGGCACGTTGGCGGACTTAAAAACGAAAGGCAGAGCGTCAACGATTGTGTTTTCGCCCGAGCTAAATGTGTCGGTCTTGCTGCCTGCGTGGACCTCACAGCCGACGCTGCTCGATATCGGCGGTTTGGATTTTGGCAGTTTAATGCGCGACGTTCGGAAGGAATACTTTTACATGCACCTTTACTATGCGAATGCTGATATGGATGCACTGCGGCAGGCTTTGCATGGAAATCCCGCCGATCCGGCGATGAACTATTATGCGCGCGCTGTCTTGTTCGGGCACGAACGAATCGTCCCGGCACTTGCCGGCGACTTCAAGCCAATTCAGGAAGATGAAATCGAGCGCGAAGTGCGCCTTTATCAGAATTACGCAGACAACTTCTCGCGTGAACAGGCGCTAAAGCGGCCGCTAAGCTACGTAATCATCCCAGCTGACAAATCATTCGTCTTTGCGAATATCGATCGATGGTATGAGCGCGATAGTGGAGAACGTTTGGGGAACTATGTCCTGTATCGCGTCAAGCTGAAGAACTAACGACGCGGCGGGAATCTGAGAGCGAAAGAGCGAACTGTCTTTTCTGAACCTATTTCTTGCCTTTACGAATAAAGATCCACGCGATAACCAGAACCAGGATTACGACGACAGCACCAATTAACAAGGGGTTATTCATTGGGGGTCTCCTAGAAGGGATTGGTCGAACGATGGCTTATATAACGCAGCCATCCGGAATGCAATAAGTTTTTCTTGGGCACGGCTGCCGTAACTCCAGGGCAATGTGTCCTGACTCACAATTCTGGCTACGGCTCACGCTAGTGCGTCTCGCGTCCTCGATTAATCTATTTGTTATGTCTTAGTCACCGACAGGGGCTGTCATCTTCCCGCCGCCCGCGGCTTGGGCAGCCGGCACACCCGCCATCGCATTCGGTTTGCGATTCGATAGCAGTTGCATCCCGTCTTGCTCTTCATCCTGAAGGAAGCGGACAGCCATGACTCCGTATTGCTTAAGCCGGCGATATAGTTTGCTACGATCGATTCCGAGCGCCGCCGCCGCGCGCACCTGGTTTCCACCAAATTGCTCGAGCACACTCAGGATGTAGCGGCGTTCGATTTCGGCCAGCGAAACTTTGCCACTCCGATAGACGTCCAGCACTTCAGCAAAATCGTCCTGCCCAATTTGAGTGCACGGTTTGCCGATTTCGATTGGAAGATCGTCGATGCCGAGTTGTTCGTCCTGGCCAATAACAAGCGCATACTCGACAGCGTTCTCGAGTTCGCGAACGTTGCCGGGCCACGGATACCTCTTAAGTGCATCCATCGCCTTCGGTGTAAACTTGCGGACTGGCTTTTCTTCACGTTCAGCATGACGCTCGAGAAAATGTGCGATCAACAACTCAACATCACCTTCACGCTTGCACAACTCCGGCAGGTGCAAAGGAAGAACGCGTAGACGGTAATAAAGATCGGCCCGAAAGGTGCCGGCCGCAAGAGCTTTGGCCAGATCAGAGTTCGAAGCTGAAATCACGCGGACATCTATCGCTATTCTGACGCGGCCACCAACGCGTCGCACACTTCTTTCCTGCAGGACACGCAATAGCTTTGCCTGGGCCGACAGGCTCAGAGCATCGATTTCATCGAGCAGAAGTGTGCCACCCGAAGCGATTTCAAACAGACCGGGCCGACGTTCTTCGGCGCCTGTGAAACTGCCGCGCTCGTGTCCAAACAGTTCCGCTTCGACCAGCGTTTCGGGAAGCGTTGAGCAGTTCACTCCGACAAACTGACCGGTCCTGCCGCTTTTTTCGTGAATCGCCCGGGCGACGAGTTCTTTTCCAGTACCGGTGGCACCCGTGATTAGTACTGAATTATCGTTGCGCGCAATGCGCTCAATCACGGAGCCGAGATGCTTCATGGCGTCTGATTCGCCAATCAGGATCGTTGGCCGCGAAGTGTTCGGCTGTAGCTCTCTTCCAGGGCGTCGATTAATACGACGATTAGAATCAACGTGTTCTGCTGACCAGGGCTGCGACTGCTGCAGTTGCGAGGCTGGGGGCATTGTCGACGATTCTCCTTTCTAACTGGATACCATTAATAACACCTCAAATTTTAGGATTCTGGCTGAAGACTGAAAATTGCGGCCGGTAGTGCAAACGACCTCGAGGGGGCGATTGGCCTGGGTTCAGGGCGAATATCGTTCCGCTCCGGCGACTCATCTATGAAAAATCACGCTTTATGAGAAATCACCGACCTAAATCTGATTTTGCTAGGGTCAGCACAAGCGTTTGCGTGCAGACACGCGTGGGTCAAAACACTATCTAAAACCATTCGACCCTATCCAAAAAGATAGACGCCGTTCCCTAGGGGCAATTCGCAGTCGTCTTGCGACGGACAATGAATCAACCAACACGCGAGCGCGCTCGCGTTTCTAAAATGCAGACAAATTTGCGGCGCCACGGTCGCGTGGGTTACGCGGCGCTCTGAGACTGCCTCAAATTCAGGGGTGGGTGAGTTGCTTCAGGAAAACCGAAAGGAAAGCGAACTCGTTAGACTGACCTCTTCCTTGTAGAGACTTCAGAAACCCTTGACTGACGAGTAGTCAAATGTTCTACCTTGTCAAAAATGCGTGCGCAGACTATAGGCCTGGAGTCTAATCCCGTCAATAGAAAAGTGTGAAGGTTGTGAATTCGCCCTACCAGCTGCGCAAGCGCAGTGGTTGCCTAAACTAGACTTAGAAGTTGAAGGCGAATCAGCTCGAATTTAGGCTTGTTTCACCCATCGCCAGACTTCCGGGATGCTGGCCTTCTTGCCGTACATCAACATCCCGACGCGATAGACCCGTGCGGTTAACCACACAAGTCCAACGACCGTGGCAAAACCAATCGCGAGTGACAAAAAAATCTGCCATGCCGGAGGTGTCTCAGTTGTGATTCGCACCATCATTGTAATCGGTGCAAGAAATGGAAACATCGAGGCCCAAAACGCAAGTGGAGAATTCGGACTCCGAATGATCGGAAACAGAAAATAAAATCCTGCAACCAGCATCAGCACGATTGGCATTGCCAATTGCCCACCCTCCTGCGTCGTCGTCACCATTGATCCGATCAGCGCATAGATCGTCGCGTAGATGAAATAGCCCATCAGAAAAAACAGAAGGAAGTAAACAACAATCAGCGGCGACACATGAGGCAAATTCACGGGCACGCCCTGGGCTGCGGCCATGCCGACGCCGAACGCGGCGAAGAGCAGAAACGCCAATCCCCAGATGGTGAGCTGCGTCAATGCGACCATTGAAACTCCAATGAGTTTCCCCATCATCAGTGGAAACGACCGCATCGAGGAGAAAAGAACTTCCGCGATTCTGGTCTCCTTCTCCTCCAGCACCGCAGCCAGAACCATTTGGCCGTACAGCATGACGCTAACGTAAATCAGCACGCCGAAGGAAAGAACAAACATGAGACCGGTGCCCGAGACTCTTTCTTCACCGCGCGAGCTGATTTTTGTACTGGCGAGAGATACTCGACGGCCCGCTTCCCGCAGGACTTGCTGATCGATCTTGTTTTCGGCCAACCGTTCCTCGCGTACGGCGCGTGTCAAGCGATCAGCTACCGCCCCGCGTGTGAAGATATCGCCGGTATTGCGTCCAAAAAACTCCGCCTTTCCGTCGCTGAGGATGTCGGCAGGGATCACGACGTAGCCATCGAGTTCGTTTCGACGCACCCGTTCGTTCAACTCGCGCTTAAGTTCCTCCAGCGGGCGGCCGCTGGACGGCACCAATTCCACTTCAAAATGTGTTCTGCCGAATGAAGGTTTCCGCTGCATCTGCTCCTGCTGATTGGGATCGGCCCGTTCACCATCGAGTTCATCATCTTCGTCCTCATCGACGGTTTGCAGGAGCGCTTCACGAAAGCGATCGTAAACCTTTCCGCTCTGATCAATGACGGCCAATCGGGTTGGGCCCCCGATATTCATCCTTGCAATGTAGAGAGGCACGATCCCAAACAGAGCAAACATCAGTGGCCCAACGAGCGTCGTGACAACGAAAAATTTCGTACGTACACGCTGAAGGTACTCGCGCTTAATGACGGCAAAGAACTTCTTCATGACGCTTCCCGGACCTTCTCAATGAAAATATCGTGCAGACTTGGTTCAGCGAGCTCGAATTTGTTTACCACGGCACCAGCTTCGACCAACCGCTTCAGTAGAATTTGCGCATCGACACCGGGCGCCAAGAGCACTTCGGTGTCATCGCCATTTTGACGGACGTTCACCACCAGCGACTTGTCATGCAGCAAGCCGTCCCCGCCGGCAATTTGCAGCGCGACCGCATTGCGCGAAAAGCTGCGGCGGATTTCGCGCAAACGGCCATCAAGAACCTTCTTCGCATGATTGATCATGCAGACGTCGTCGCAAAGTTTTTCGGCGATTTCCATCTGATGCGTGGAAAGAATTATCGTCTTTCCCTCTCGCTTGTTCTCGAGAATCGTTTCCTTCATCAATTCGACATTTACGGGATCGAGCCCCGAAAACGGCTCGTCCAGTATCAACAAATCAGGATTGTGAATGACCGCGGTGATGAACTGAACTTTCTGTTGCATACCTTTCGAAAGGTCTTTCGTCCGCTTGGTTTTCCAATCGCTCAGTTCCATTTTGTTCAGCCAGCGATTGATCCGTTCGTCGGCTTCTTTGCCGCTCACGTCCTTCAGTTCCGCAAAGAATTTTAGTTGTTCACCCACTTTCATCTTGCGATAAAGCCCACGTTCTTCCGGCAGATAGCCGATGCGATCCTGCAAACGCGTTTCCATCGCTTGCCCGAACAACTCGATGCGGCCCGAATCCGGAACCGTGATGTTCACGATCATACGAATCGTCGTCGTCTTGCCGGCGCCATTTGGTCCAATTAATCCAAATACGCGGCCAGGTCGCACTTGCAGACTGAGATCGTCGACGGCGGTGAAGTCGCCGTATCGCTTTGTGACGTGGTCGAGAACAAGAGTGGGTTTGGTTTCGTCCGTCATCCGGGAGTACGTCTCGATTCAGTGTTCGATACGAAACGAAGAATAAGTTCCTGAGGGATCGAGGTTCAACTCTTCAACATGATCGACTCGTCCGAATCGCGGACCGGTCGCCAGGTCATGCTTGAATGCTTCAACTTGCGTCGGCGCCCCTTCCGCCAGCGCTTCAACGCGGCCGTCCGGAAGATTTTTGACGTAGCCAACAACTTGATGCCGCGCCGCAGCCCGCTGCGCAAAGAAACGATAGCCAACGCCCTGCACATCGCCGCTGATAAGAAAGCGACGCGCGACACGGTGCGAATGAGAGGAGAAATCTAGCGGCATTTAAAAATTCGCCCCATGTTGCCACGCGTGAGTTCGAATGTGCCGATTTCTGTTTTTGAGTTCACGAGCGTCACCGTGAGTTTCATTTTCTTGCCGTCGGTCCAACCGGCGTATTTTGCCGGTTCACCGGCGGGCCCGTTGTCATCGATGCGAGCGGGACCGCCACGTTCGACATTGTGCGTACCCCGCAGCTCGAATCGGCCGCGACTGTCGATTTTCAAGGGACCGCTGATCGACCCGTTTGCACAGTCGTATTCGATGCGGGCGGAGCCATTCGTAATTGTCATCTGGATGTGCTGCCCGCCCCAATTTCCATTCGCAATCGTGCGCGACTTTTTGGCCTGCACCATGCCGACAAAGCCGAGACCGACGAACGCGCTTACAATCAACAGCATCGTTTTCCTTCGCATCTTACTTCACTCCCAAAAAAGTATTACCGCAAAAACGGGAGAGATAGTCTACCTATCGCTGGTGGTTCAGTTTGAGGTGGCACGCGCATCTTGCGCGTGATTTCACGGGCGGGACGCCCGTGCCACTTTTCAATAATGAACTAGTAGCTGGTTATCAGATTCCGACTTGTCGCGCAAAGTGGCCTATTTCAACTCCACGATCGAAATGCCCCCAGCAGGAATCTGCAGATGCACAGTTGCTCCATCAGAAACAGCAAGCTTCGAATCTGTAAGCCAGTCCGTTGCCGCAGAAATCTTTTGATTTCGCAAACGGATTGTTACATCGCTCACGGCAGAGCGATCGACCTGCGCCATTCCCTGTTGGGGTTTGAAGACGCCGTTGTCATTGAAGATTGTCACCACCCAACCGTTTGAATTTCGATTAATCAGATATTCCACATCGCCCGTTAATTCGACGGGCGTTGCGTCGCTCGCGAGATGCGCGAGCACATGTGCGACGAACGGCGGCATGCGTTCATCTTCGCCGAGCAGATCGCGAACCGCCACGAGAATCAATTTACCGCGACCAATCTTGTTGACCGTCACCAGCGGCTCGGGTTCATCCGAGGTTGTGACCATCAGCGGCTGTGCCGCGGTTAGATTGACGCGGTCGAAGCGAAAGACGCCGCCGTGAAGGTCCGTTGCGGGTTCGCCTGGGAGTAAGCATCGCGCGTTATCCGCTTCGGCAGTTTCACCCTTGAAGCTGACGCCGAGCAACGACATCGGTAGCCCTTTCGCCTGCGCGGCGTTAAGCACTACCACTCCGCCGCTGCGGACGTAGTCCTCGAGCTTCTTTATCCATACCGGCGACCAATTGATTTCGCCGCCGGCGACAACGGCGCGATACGAATCTATCGCGTCTTTTTTCGAGTCATCTGCGACCATCACGTCAAAAATGTTTCCGAACACTCCCGGTACGAATGACTGTCGCTCACCGCCGGCGGGATCGCCTTCGCGCACGAGTCCCGGGTAATACGCAGTCCCGAACAACTGCCGCAACGCGCGGTCGCTGTGTCCGATTGGTGAAGCGCCGAACGCCCACTGCGGATAATCAGTCATGTCCCACCCATGTGCCGGGTCAAGCAGAAATGCAATCGGCGTGTAAGGAGTACCGCGATCGGGATGCTTCTCAGCGAAGCGCACAAACTCGTCCGTGATGCGGCCGAGCGGATTTAACTGAAACGGATGTTCGCCCGGACCGGGCTTGAAAAACTGATCGAACCCCTGCTCGAGATAAATCGCCGACGCTCCCGACATGTAATAGAGGTAGTAGCTCTTGCGATACCAGGACAGCGAAGGCCCCATGGTGGCGCCATAGCGCGAGTGAAAAAAATTGTCCGGCCCGGCGAAGCTCTGCGCCTTTGTAAATGTCGTCGCGGTGTCGCCAAAATTCGGCGCGTGATAATAAAGGAACGCGCCATCGTATTGGCGCGCTGCGCCGCGCGTGAAAGCGATTCTCATCGCAGTCATTGGTTGCACTGCGGCAGTTTCCATCCCGAGCAGGCGCACGCCCCATTTTGCCAGCGCGTGCGCCATGGCTGTGCTTGACGTCGACTGCGCGGGAATTACTTTGTCCCACATCGCGTTCGCCTGTCCTTTGAACGTCGCGCCCCACTTTCGCGCCAACGCATCACTGTAGAACACGCGCAGCGCGTCGAGCATCTGGGTTCTGTTCATCTCGGGAGTAAGTCGCAAGTATTTCGGCGATTCATTCCAGACGTACCCAACACTCTCTCCGGAAATCCAACCCAAAAACTGCTCGCGCAATTCGCCTTGCAGCAACGCCGCCGCATTTTGCGCATCAGCCTCAGACGCGAAGTTTGCCGCACCATAATTAATCAGCACCGCAAACGGCAGATGTGTTTCGCTCAAATACCGTCGAAACGCACTGCCGTCTTTAAGCAGCTCTGGCAAATCATTAAGGTAGACGACCGGCACTACGAACTTCGAGTCGAAGATCGGAACTTCTCGTTTTCCCGAATAGGTCTTAACGAACTCATCGATCGGTTCCGCGTTGAATGGATAGAGCGGGCGCTGATCCGGCGACTTGTCGTAAAGCGACCAGAAGTCCTTCGCGATGTTCCATGGCATAACAAAATCGCGCCCGGCGACTTTAGGTCGCGCCCAGGACACTGAAAGGTTGGTAGCCGGCGTTTGGTCGATCAGCGGCGCCAGCGGTGGTCGCGTCTTAGCGAACTCGCGGAGGTATCGCGCCGTGGCAAATTCGGGTTTCTGCCTGCCTTGCGGGACAAAAGCGAGGTCGTTCGTGACGACGAAACAATCAACTTGTCGAGATGCCTGGGCGGCCCCGCGAATCTCAATCGACACACGCGCCGGTCCTTTCGCGAGCGTTGCCGGAGCACTATCCCACGAAAACGCCCACTGCCAATACATTTCGATCTCGTCGTGCGGATCGACGATGGCTTGCGCACCATACTCGTGGCTGAAGACCTCGCGATTATTCTGGCGAATCGTGACGGTGAAGTTCTCAGTCTTATTGGCCCAGTCTGCGTAGCGCACCCAAATTTTGTATTCACCGGCGCGCGGCACCTCGATGTCTTGCGAAATCG
>Ga0207675_100006031_pt1 | contig 11527 bp, 11 predicted proteins | sample KBSSwiS42_FD_184305 | JGI IMG/M metagenome (GOLD analysis project Ga0207675, IMG submission 184305) | Switchgrass rhizosphere microbial communities from Kellogg Biological Station, Michigan, USA - KBS Switchgrass S4-2 (SPAdes) (version 2) | ecosystem: Host-associated > Plants > Roots >...
CGACGAACCACGGCACGATCAGGAGCGCGAGCAGGAGCGCCGTTCCGAGCGCGACGCCCGCGCCGATGGCGACCTTCACCGGGCGCGTGAGGACGAGCCCGGTGTGCTCTGTCGGCGCCTGGAGCGCCGGGTAGGGGTCGTGCCACGGCCGGCCGCGCTCACCCGCCTGCCGCCTGCTCTCCTGCCGAAGGTTCTGCTTGACGGCGTAGCCGAGGTTCTCGCGCCCGATCCGGGACCGGTTGTCGGAGCTGTCGATCAGCTCGGACATCCGGAGCACGTGCTCGAGGCCGTCGGCATCTCGCTGCTTGAAATAGCCGCGCCGCGCACGATCGAGGCGTTTGAGGGCGGCCAGCTCATCACCGCGGTCGATGGCCGCTCGGGCCTCGCCCAGCTCGCGGTCGGGGTTCGGAGCCACGGCGGGGAGGAACCGTACCGCTTTCGACGCGATCGGGACACACACGCGCGCGGAAGTCCCGGCTAGCTTCGGCGCATGGACGAAGCACGCATGGTCTTGCGACGACTGGGCCGGATCGAGGCGCTCGAACGAGAGGGTGCCTCCCCGCGGTCCCTGCTCGCGGAGGTGCATGCTCTGCTCGAGGAGGCGGAGGCGTGGGTCGCCTCGGAGCGGGGTGGCGCCGACGAGGCGGAGCTCGCTCTGGAGCGCTGCCGCTCCGCGCTGGCCCCTCCGGCGCTGCCGCTGTGAAGCCGCCGGGCACGGGCATGATGAGGCGTGTCCTCGTTCGCTTCGCGGTATCGCGACGGCGTCCGCGCAGCGCTGGCCGTCGCCGCGACGGTGTGGTTCTTCGGCGCTTCCTTCGGGCTGGTCGCGCGGGCGGCCGGGATGGGCGCGTTCGCGCCGCTCGTCATGTCGGCGACGACGTTCGCCGGGTCGGCGCAGTTCGCAGTCAGCTCGATCCTCGGCGCAAGCGGGGGAACCGCGGCGGCGATCACGGCGGCCGTCCTGCTGAACGCACGCTACGCGCCGATCTCGATCTCGGTCGCGTCGCTCTTCCACGGTCCCCTCCCTCGGCGTCTCGCCGAGTCACAACTGATCGTGGACGAGTCCTGGGCTCTCTCGAGCCGTGGGGGTGGGCGCTTCGACAGGCGCATCCTGATCGGGGCAGGGCTGCTGCTCTACGTCGCGTGGGTGAGCGGCACAGCCGTGGGCGTCCTCGCCGGGCACGCGCTCGGCGACCCCAAGGATCTCGGTCTCGACGGCGCGTTTCCCGCCTTGTTCCTGGCGCTGCTGGCGCCACAGCTGCGCGCGCCGAGGGCGACGGTCGCTGCCGCGACGGGCGCGGCCATCGCGCTCGTGCTGATTCCGGTCACTCCGGCGGGAATCCCGATCGTGGTCGCGAGCGCCGCGTGCCTGCTGGGCCTGCGGAGGCGGAAACCCTGAGCACCGTCTGGATCGTCGTGGTCGTCGTCGGCCTGGCGACGGTGGTGTTCAAGGCGACCGGGCCCGTGCTGGTCGGCCGGCGAGTCCTGCCGCCGGCGATCGCAGACGTGGTTGCCCTGTTGGCGCCGGTTCTGCTGGCGGCGCTCGTGGTCACGCAAACCGTCGGTGGCGACAACGAGCTCGTCCTCGACGCGAGGCTCGCCGGCGTCGGCGCCGGTGCCGTCGCGATCGCGGCGCGAGCGCCCTTGCCGATCGTGGTCGTTGCGGCGGCGGCAACGACCGCCCTCGTGCGTTTGCTTGCCTAGCGGGTCGTCCTACGGCATTCGTAGATTTCTCAGGCGAAGCGAGGCCCAAACCAAACCCGCGCAAATCGAGCGATTTTCCGCAGAGGTATAGCTAGCATGAGAGCGAAGAAAGGGGCTCGATGGGGCTTGCACGCCTGCTTCCGCGACCGGGAATCCGGACTGAGATCGCCAAAGGGCCGCCGATGGGCCGGGTGATCTCGTTCGCGAACCAGAAGGGCGGAGTCGCGAAGACCACGACTACGCTCAATCTCGGCGTCGCCCTCTCGGAGCAGGGGCTGAAGGTGCTGCTTGTCGACCTCGATCCACAGGGCAACCTGACGATGAGCCAGGGCCTGAATCCCGACACGATCGAGCGGTCGATGTTCGATGTGCTCGTGCACCGCCTTCCGATCGAGGAAGTGATCCATCACACCGAGGTCGACCTTGCCGTTTCCTCGATCGATCTCGCCGGTGCGGAGCTCGCGCTCTCGAGCATGATCGGCCGCGAACGTGCGCTCGAGAAAGCGCTCGCGCCCGTCAGGGAGAGCTACGACTACGTCCTGATCGACACCCCGCCGTCGCTGGGCCTGCTCACCATCAACGCACTGGTTGCCTCGAACGGCGTGATCGTCCCGGTCCAGTGCGAGTACCTCTCGCTGCGCGGGCTCGTGCAGCTCGAGAACACGCTCTCGATGATCCGCGAGAACCTGAATCCGAGCGTCGGGATCGAGGGCATCCTCCCGACGATGTTCGACAGCCGCACGCTGCACTCGCGCGAAGCGGTCGAGATCCTCCAAGAGAACTTCGGCGAGCTCGTGTTCGACACGAAGATTCGCAAGACCGTCCGCTATGCGGAGGCCCCGGTGAAGGGGACCTCCGTGCTCAAGTACGACCCAACCGGGAGCGCCGCCCAGGCCTACCGTGACCTCGCAAAGGAGGTGCTCGATGCCGCGAAGGCGCGCGAGCATGCGTGAGGGCCCACTCGCAGAGCTGTTCCGGGCAACCGAGGCGGCGCAGCGACAGGCCGAGAAGGAAGGCAAGCCCGCAGGCGAGCCCGCGGCCGAGCTCCAGCCGGAGCCCGAGGCACCGGTCGAGGAAGCCAAGGCAGCGCCACCGCCGACGCCGGCGGAGCCGCCCGAGCAGACCGTCGAGCACGTCCCGGAATGGGAGGAAGAGGCCGCGCCCACGCCGCCGCCGCCCCCGTCCGAACCGGTTCGCTTGCCCGAGCGCGTCCCGGAGCCCGAGCGGGAGCGCCCGCGCCCGAAACTCGAGCCGCTGCCTGAGCCCCCGCCGCGGCTTCACCGCGTGCCCGAGCCTGGCGCCTACATCGCGGTGATCCGCGTGGTGGGCGTCGGCGGAGCGGGGTTGAACGCCGTCAACCGTATGATCGACGCCGACATCTCGCAGGTCGAGTTCGTCGCGGTGAACACCGACATCCAGCAGCTCCAGACGAGCGACGCCCCGGTCAAGATCCACATCGGCCGCGAGCTGACGGAAGGCCTCGGCTCCGGCGCCGACCCCGACCTCGGCCGCCGCGCGGCGGAGGAAGCCTACGACCAGATCAAGCGCGCGCTTCGCGGCTCGGACATGGTCTTCGTGACCGCGGGCGAAGGCGGAGGCACGGGCTCCGGCGCCGCACCGGTCGTCGCCCGGATCGCGAAGGAGCTCGGCGCCTTGACGGTCGGCATCGTCACGACGCCGTTCAAGTTCGAAGGCACGAGGCGTCTTGGCCAAGCGACCGACGGCGTCGACACCCTGCGCTCGAACTGCGACACCGTGATCGTCGTCCCGAACGAGAGGCTGCTCGAGGTACTCGACCGCGAAACGTCGATGCTCGACGCGTTCCGTATCGCCGACGACGTCCTGCGCCAGGGTGTCCAGGGCATCTGCGACCTGATCACGCTGCCCGGCCTGATCAACCTCGACTTCGCCGACGTGCGCACGATCATGAAGGACGCTGGCACCGCGCTGATGGGAATCGGCTTCTCCGCGAGCGGCGAGAACCGCGCCCGCGATGCAGCCGAGCGGGCGTTGCGCTCGCCGCTGATCGAGACCGACATCGGCGGCGCCAAGGGCATCCTGCTCTCGATCGCCGGCGGCGACGACCTCTCGCTCTACGAGGTGAACGAGGCCGCCGAAGTCGTGCGCGGGGCGGCCACCGACGACACGAACATCATCTTCGGCGCGACGATCGACGACCGGCTCACGGGGCAGGTCTGGGTGACGGTAGTCGCCACCGGCTTCGGCGCCCGCGCCGCCCAGCGCCGGATCACGATGCGAGCCGAGTCGGACAACGAGGGCTCATTGGAGCCGCCCAGCTTCCTGCAGAGCTAGTAGAAGGGCTTGACGAACCGACTGCTCGTCCTCTCGTACTTCGAGCCGGACGACCTGGCGAAGCTGCTCGGCGCCGTGCGCACCGCGAAGCTTCCGGCCAAGACGCCGGTCTACGTCGGGAGCTACGGCGTCAGCCGGGAGATCTGCGAGCAGGTTCAAGCGCTGCCGAACGGCCGCTACGCGCCGATGTTCCACGTGCAGCCGGGCTGGTACTGGGAGCGGCGACGGCTCCCGGGTCGTGACGAGCGCGTCCTGCTTGCCCGAAACCCTCGGACCGTGCGGCTTGCCGGTCCGCTTCCGTCATTACCTCAGCTGCTGCGGCTGCCGTCCAGCAGCACGCGGGTCACGTGGGGAGTGGAGCTCGGCGCGCGATTTCGGGACGCGCTCCGCGCCGCCGGAGCGAGTGGCTTTGCACCGGACACCTGGCAGCTCGACGAGATCGTCGCGGAGTGCGCGGGCCCGGTCGGGCGGCAGTACCGCGAGCTGACCCGTGGGGTCGTGCGCGGCCTCGTCTTCGGCCGCCCGGCCCTCGGGGACCGGACGCAGCGTGGCTTCGTCTGGTGGGCGAAGACGGCGTTCGTGCTTCCCGGGCGGCGGATCACCCCCGAGCTGACGGCGTTCTGGCGGCTTCTCGACCGGGCCTGCCTCGGGTTGATCGGGGAGGAGTATCCGGCGTTCGTCGGCGACCCACGCGCCGCCGCCCGGAGAGAGGCGTCGGGTCAGAGGCAACTCAGCCGCGGAGGGCCGGTCCGTCGCTCGCTCGCGCGGAGGTACGTGGCGGGCCTGACCCCGGGCTACCGGCTTGCACCGGGTCTGGGCGGCAACACGCAGGGACTTCCTCGAGGCAAGGTGAACGTCTGGCGGGAGACGTACATGCGCACCCGAGCGGCGGCGGGCGTCGCCGGCTTCGCCGAGTTCAACTTCCGCTTCGGGAACAGCAAGCGCGTGGTGATGCAGGACGTGCTGAACGAGCTGGCCGAGGTCGTCTAGCCGCAGACACGCGAGCGCTGGCCGACCACGGCCGAGGCGAGGGCTCGCGTCGGATGCACCTTGAAGGCGAGCTCGAGCCGTCCCGGCCGCAGGGCCGCGATCGTGGTCATGCCGTCCTCGCGGCGGATCAGACAGGCGCCGCGGGCGTTCCAGTACGGCGAGTAGCGGACGGCGAGCCGGTAGGAGCCCGCTCGCGGGAGCTCGACGAGGATCCGCGTTCCGGTGAGGCGGAGCACCCGGGCCGGAGCGGGCCCGGTCACGATCGGCCGTGGCTTCGGTACCTCGAGCACGGTGAGGTTCGCGGTGCGGAGGACGGGCCGAAGGCCCGAGCGGCCGCTGCGTAACAGGGCGGCCTCGTCGCGCGCGCTGTAATCCGGCGGCGCCTTCGTGAGTACGACGTAGCGCACGCCCAGCCCGCGCAGCCACGCCAGATACGCGGCCGGCGCGAAGTTGTCGTACAGCACCTCGTTCTGCGGGAAGTCGCTTTGGCGGTAGTCGCCGCGCGCAAGCGGGATCTCCGCCTCGGCGAGGTAGACGGCCGGCCAGTGGCCTGCCGTGTCCACGGCCTCGACGCGGTACGAGGGCTGGAGGTGCGTTCGCAGGAACGCGATCGCGGGGGCCCAGTAGGCAGGGCTCGCCGCCGGGTCGCGCCCCCTGATGAGGTTGCTGGCAATCGGCGACAGGTTCCACGAGATCGCAAGGCAGAGAGCGGCGAGGCACACAGGCAGCGGCCGCCAGCGCCGCAGGGAGAGCATCAGTACGGCCATCGGCACGGCGGCGTAGCGAAGCCGGGCCACGTTCTCGCCGATTGCCGACGGGATCAGGTAGCAGGCGACGCACGCGACGAGGTAGACGACGAAGATCCAGCGCATCCCTTTCGCGCGCTCGACGCGCCACGTGAGCGCTGCACCGAGCACGCAGAAGATCAGGGCGGCGGCCAGCTCCTGCCACGAGAACGGGTAGCGGCCAGGGTCCGGGAACGACCGCGAGATCAGCACCTCGATCGCGCCGAAGCCGACGATCGTCAGGGCCGGCACGAGCAGCGCGCGGCGCTCGTCCCAGCGCGCAATCCCGAAGCCTGCGAGCAGAAGCGTGAGCAGCAGGAAGGCGAGGGGGCTCGCAGCCAGTGTCAGCGCGGCCAGGAGCGCGAAGCGCCAGTGGCTCCGCGCCTGGAGCGCCCAGAGCGCGAGCAGCCCGAGCGCCGCGCCAAGGGCGAACGGAAACGCCGCCGAGAAAACGATGCCCGCCCAGACGACGGCGAAGGTGCGGCTCGACCACCGCGTGCTCGGCCCCCACTCGCGCCAGAGCACGACTGCGAATGCGAGCGACGCAGTCGAAACCGTCGCCACCGCGAGCAGGCGGATCCCGAGCAGCGCCGCAAGCGGGTAGTAGAGGACGCTGTAGGTGACGAAGCTGTAGCGGCCCGCGTACCAGAAGTTGTTCCAGAGGGCGAAGCCGTGGTCGAGGAACAGGGTGCGCTGGTACGCGTGCGCCGCGAGGTCGGCTCCGGGCGGACCTAGCCAGACGAGCACGGCCGCAAGCGCTCCCGCCGCTCCGGCGGAGAGCGTTGCTTCGCGGACGAGAGGGCTGGCCCTGGTCACGGCGGCCTGAGCAGACTACTCGCGTGGGCCCGAGTAGCCTTCGCCCATGCGAGGCGCGGTTGCCGCAGGTCATCCGCTCACCGCCGAGGCGGGCGCTCGGGTTCTCGCCGACGGCGGGAACGCGGTCGACGCATGCATCGCGGCCGCGTTTGTCTCCTGGGTCGCCGAGAGTCCGCTCACCGGGCCGGGCGCAGGTGGGTTCATGCTCGTCCACCGCGCCTCCGACGAGTCGACGCGCGTCCTCGACCACTTCGTCGCCGTCCCCGGTCTTGGCCTCCGCCGGCGGGGGCAGACGAAAATGGACTCCGTCGACGTGGACTTCACGCCCGAGTCCAAACAGGTGTTCCGCATCGGCGCCGCCTCCTGCGCCGTCCCGGGGGCGGTCGCCGGGCTGGGCGAGGCGCATCGGCAATTCGGCTCGCTGCCCTGGCGCGTCCTGCTCGAGCCCGCGATCGAGCTCGCCCGCGAGGGCGTCGTCCTGACGAAGCCGCAGGCCTACCTCCACGCGATCCTCGACCTGATCCTGCGCCACATGGACGAGGGCCGGGAGATCTACGGGCCGGACGGGAAACGCCTCGTCGCCGGCGATCGGCTCGTTATGAGCGACTTCGCAGGGACGCTCGAGCAGCTGGCCGAGAAGGGTGCCGACGATTTCTATCGCGGCGATCTCGCGCGGGCGCTCTCCGGCCACGTGCGGGAGCTCGGCGGGGAGATCACCTTGCGCGACCTGGCCGAGTACCGGCTCATCAGGCGCAGGCCGGTGGAGGCGAGCTTTCTCGGGCACGAGTACGAGTCGAACCCGCCGCCCTCGACCGGAGGCGTGCTGATCGGGGTCGGCGTGAGGCTCGTCGACCGGCTCGGGGTCGCAGGCCCGCCCGGCAGCGCGGAGGCGATGGCTCAGCTCGTCGAGCTCATGCGCGAGCAGGATGCGGCGCGAGGCGGCGCGTTCGCGCGTGAGCTCTACCGCGGCGGGCTGGCGCGCAGGCTCCTCGACGACCGCGAGGTCGGCACGATCGCGCGACGGCTGCGGCGCCGGCCGCCCGAGACGCAGCGGGGGACGACGCACATCTCCGTGGCGGACGAACGCGGGAACGCCGCGGCGCTGACGGCCTCGACCGGATCCGGCTCAGGCGTGGTCGTGCCCGGCACGGGCATTCAGCTCAACAACATGCTCGGCGAGTTCGACCTCACCGCCACCGGCGGGATTCCGCAGCCCGGCGTGCGCTTCACGAGCGGGATGGCGCCGACGATCGTCTTGCGGGAGGGCCGGCCGAGGCTCGTGGTGGGAAGCGCCGGTTCCCTGCGGCTGCGCGGAGCGATCTTCCAGGTCGTCGTCAACGTGGTCGCTCACGGGCTCGGCGTGGAGGACGCGATCGAGCGGCCGCGGGTTCACGCCGACGAGACGCACGTGCATTGCGAGGGGGGGAACGACCCCGCCGAGCTCGACCGGCTCGAGTCGTGGGGTTACGAGCTCGCTCGCTGGCGGCGGCGCAACCTCTTCTTCGGGGGCGTGTCGGGCGTGGAGTTTCGGGCGGACGGCACGCTCGCCGCGGCGGGAGACCCTCGCCGGGGCGGGCACGGCGTCGTGATCGAGTGAAGCCGCTCGAGATCCGGCGGGCCGTCCCCGGCGATGCCGCGGGTCTGGTCGCGCTCGCGCGGGCGGTGGGCGCAGAGCCGGAGGGCTGGCTGATCTCCACCGAGGAGTGGCGCAGTGCAGCCGAGGAGCGCCGCTACCTTCGGGCGACCCGCCGCACGCCGCACGCGGCGGTATTCGTGGCGGAGGCGCCCGAAGGGCTCGTCGGCAGGCTCTCCGTCGCGCGCGACCCGCATCCGGCGAGCTTCCATGTCGCCGATCTGGGTCTCATGGTCGCCGCGAGCCATCGTCGTCACGGGATCGGACGCGCGCTGCTCGAGGCCGCCGTGGGCTGGGCGCGCGAGGTGGGCGTGACCAAGCTCGAGCTCCACGTCTTCCCGCACAACGAGCCCGCGATCGCGCTGTACGAGGGCTTCGGGTTCGTCAAGGAGGGGTACCGCCGGGGCCACTACCGCCGTGGCGGCGAGCTCATCGACGCGATCCTGATGGCCTACGCGGTGCCGCCTACACTGCCGAGATGAGCGGCCTCGTCCACCACTACGGGCTGCTCGCGCTCTTCCTGATCGTGATGCTCGAGTCCGGTGGGGTCCCGCTTCCCGGGGAGACGGCACTAATCGCGGGCGGGGTCTACGCCTCCAACGGCGAGCTGGACATCGTCGCGGTCATCGCCGTCGCGGCAGCCGCGGCGATCATCGGCGACAACCTCGGCTACTGCGTCGGGCGCACCGGCGGACGCAGGCTCCTCGAGCGCTCGCGCTTCGTCCGCCGCTGGTCGGAGCCCGTCCTGCCGTGGGCGGAGGGGGTTTTTCCACCGGCACGGTGCCAAGACGATCTTCATCGGGCGGTTCTTTTCGGTCCTCCGGGTGACCGCCGCCTGGATGGCGGGGGTCTCGCGGATGCGCTGGTGGCGGTTCTTCGCCTGGAACGCGACCGGCGGGATTTGCTGGGCGGTGCTCGTGGGTCTCGTCGCCTACTTCGCCGGAAACGCGGCCGCGGACGCGATCAGCCGCTACGGCCTGATCGCCGGCGTGGCGCTCGTCGTGCTGGCCGCGGCCGCCTTCGCCGGCTACCACGTCTGGAAGAAGCGGCTCCTCCGAGCCGAGAGCGAGCCGTCGTGAGCCGCCGGGTCGTCGTTGCCGTCGCCGCCCTGGCCGCGGCGTTGCTCCCGGGCGCCCAGGCTGCTCCCCGACCGGTGCCGTCCTTCGACCATGTGGTCGTGATCGTGCTCGAGAACAAAGTCCGCAGCTCCGTTCTCCACAACGCGGCCGCACCGGCCTTCAACGCGCTCGCGGCGCGGAACGGCGTCCTGGCCGGCTACCGGGGCGTCACGCACCCGAGCCTGCCGAATTACCTTGCGATGGTCTCGGGGTCGACGCACGGGATCACCACCGACTGCACGAGCTGCACGGTCGCCGGACGCAGCCTCGCGGACACCCTCGAGGCGAGGGGGCGCACCTGGAAGACGTACGCCGAGGGCCTTCCGCGCGTGGGCTGGACCGGTGCCGCTTCGGGCCGCTACGTGAAGCGCCACGTCCCGTTCCTCTACTTCCGGCGCGTGCTCGCCCGGCCGGCGCGGGTGCGGAAGGTCGTGCCGCTCTCGATGCTCCCGCGCGACCTCGCGGCCCGCAGCCTGCCCGACTTTGCGCTCCTGATCCCCGACATGTGCCACAACATGCACGACTGCCCGGTCTCGACCGGGGATGCGTGGCTGAAACGATTCGTGCCACCGCTGCTACGGAGCCCGGAGCTCGCGAACAGCGTCGTGTTCGTCGTCTTCGACGAGTCCGACTCGGCCGACCCCCGCACCGCCGCGCTTGCGCTCGGCCCGTCGGTCAGGCCGGGGTCGGTCTTTCGACCGGCGATGTCGCACTACGGGCTGCTGCGCACGATCGAGGACGCGTGGGGGCTGCCGCGGCTCGGCCGCTCGGCGCAGGCGTCTCCTGTCACAGGCATCTGGCGCTGAACTTCCTCTCACCCGAAAGAGGGATCTGCGGCTCGGCCTTGAAGCATGCGCTCCGTGGCGATCCTGTCGATGCTCAGCCGGGCGATCGAGGCCCGTGACCCGTACACGCGAGGTCACTCGACGAGGGTGACCGCGCTGGCCGAGCTCGTCGCGCTCAGGCTCGGCTGGGGGGAGGACAGATTGGCGCCACTTCGGGTCGGTGGTCGGCTGCACGACATCGGCAAGCTGGCCCTACCGGACGCCGTGCTCCGCAAGGAGGGTCGGCTCGAGGACGACGAGCTGGCGCAGATCCAGGAGCATCCGAAGGTGGGGGCGAAGCTGATTCGTCGCATCGGAACGCTGCGGGGCGCGATCCCGTACGTGCTCTACCACCACGAGCGTTGGGACGGCACGGGCTACCCCTCCGGCAAGGCCGGAAAGGAGATTCCGATCGAGGCGCGGGTGCTGGCGGTCGCGGATGCGTTCGACGCGATGACGAGCGACCGTCCCTACCGTCGGGCCCTGACACATGACGAGGCCCTGGCGGAGGTCGAGCGCTGCTCCGGGACCCAGTTCGATCCGGAGATAGCCCGCATCTTCCTCGAGCTCTTCGGCGCAGCCGAGGAGCTCCGCATGGCCGCCAACAGCTAGAGCGCTTCCCAGACCTCGAGCTTCGAGCGCGTCCGGCGGATCACCTCGTCGGTGAACTCGCTCGTCCCCGCGTGGCCGCCGAGGTCGGCGGTGCGGATGCCGTCGGCGACGGCCTCGAGGCAGGCTTCCCGGATCGCCCGCGCGGCCTGGTTCGCGTCGTCGCCCGCGTAGGAGAGCACCGCCGCGCCCGCCAGGATCATCGCCATCGGATTCGCGACGTTCTTCCCCTGGAGCGCCGGCGCGGTGCCGTGCGCCGCCTCCGCGAGCACGACCGTCGGGACGTAATCCTCGCCGAAGCCGACCACCAGCGACTCGGAGCCGGCGATCGAGCCGAACAGCGGTAGGACGAGGTCGGAGAGGATGTCCCCGTCGCGATTGAGGGCCGGAATCACGAGCGGATCGCCGCTCGAGGCGACCAGCAGCGCAAACGTCGCGTCGATCAGCTGCGGCTCGTACTGCACGTCTGCGTGCCTGGCCGCGGCCGCGTCCATCTCCTCTTTCAGCATCCCCTCGTAGACGGGGCTGACGGTGTACTTCGGTCCGCCGAAGACCTTGGCGCCGGTGTCCTCCGCCAGGCGGAACGCAAACTCCGCGACCGCGTGGCAGATGCTCCGCTCGATGCGCTCCGTGCGGAAGGCGGCCTCGTGCTCGCCCTCGCCTTCGCGCCACTCCTTGGCGCCGTAGGCGTCGCCGACGGCCATCCGCACGACCGAGATCGGCGCGTGCACGCCG
>Ga0207675_100006032_pt1 | contig 11527 bp, 12 predicted proteins | sample KBSSwiS42_FD_184305 | JGI IMG/M metagenome (GOLD analysis project Ga0207675, IMG submission 184305) | Switchgrass rhizosphere microbial communities from Kellogg Biological Station, Michigan, USA - KBS Switchgrass S4-2 (SPAdes) (version 2) | ecosystem: Host-associated > Plants > Roots >...
CCGATCTTCGTGATCACCGACCCCGATGACGTGGCCGAGGCCGTCTCGGCGATGCGGCACGGTGCCACCGCTGTCATCGAGATACCGCCGTCGTACGCGGCGCTGCGCGATGAAGTCGCGCGTGCACTGCAGTAGTTGGGAGCGGTAGCAGAACCTTAACCCGCGTTTAATCTGGCGCTCATGTCACGGGTGCGACACTGGTAGCGGTCACGTCGGCCGAAACCTGCCTCCTGTAGGAATCGTCCGTATTGACGGGATTGGACGGCGGAGAAAGACTCCTCCGACGGACCAAACGCACACGTCACCGCCCGGAGCGCACCAATGTCTGCCCAGCTCGCCTACGTTGTTCCGCTCATTCCAGAACCCGCCGCGCGCGGCCTGATCCTGCACGTCGACGATGACCAGGATCTGCGCCGCTCGACCGCGCTGTTGTTGCGCGCGGCCGGTTTCGAGACGCGCGAAGCCGCATGCGGTGAACAGGCGCTCGCCCAGGCCGACGCATTGCGCGGCCGGCTCGATGTGCTGATCGTCGACTACAACCTCGGCAACGGCATGACCGGCACCGAAGTCGCCGAGGATTTCGCCAGGTTGTTAGGCCATGCGGTGCCGACGATCATGCTCACGGGCGACCCCGCAAATGCCGAGGTGCCGTGGCTCGCGGATGCGCCCGTGTGGGTGGCGCGCAAGCCGCTGCTGCCGGATACCCTGCTGGCCGCGTTGCCCGCGCTGGTGGCGTTCCGGCGCGCTGTCGCGGCGGTCCCGCGAGGTAGCTAGGCTGCGGTGCTCACTTGCGCGCCGCGTACAGCGGCAGCACGCGCGGCAGGTTCTTTTCGATCCGCTTGATGCGGTCGCTCGGCGACGGATGCGTGCTGAGGAATTCCGGGGTACCGCCGGCCGCCGAACTGCTCATCTTGTTCCACAGCGTGATCGCGGCGTGCGGGTCGTACCCGGCGCGCGCCATCAGCTCGAGGCCGATGGTGTCGGCTTCCGATTCCTGGTCGCGGCTGAAGGGCAGCTGGAATGTCACCTCGGCGACCATGTTGGCGATATTCGCGGTGCCTTCGCTGACGCCGGTGACCGCGGCCGCGCCCTGCAGCACCAGCTGCTGCGCATAGGCGCGCGACACGCGCTCGCGCGTGTGTTCGCGCAGGGCGTGCGCGATCTCGTGGCCGATGACCGTTGCCAGCTCGGCGTCCGACAGGTCCAGGGTCTCGATCAGCCCCGAATAGACCATGATGCGGCCGCCCGGCATGCAATAGGCGTTCAACTCCTTGGTCTTCTGCACGTTGAATTGCCAGTTCCACTGGGCCGCGTCCGGCCGAAACGTGGGCGTCACCGCGACGATGCGCTTCGCGATGGTGGTCACGCGTGACAGCTGCGCCTTGTCGGTATTCAGCGTGCCCTTGTCGCGCGCCTGCTTGAGCTCGGCCTCGTAGGCTTCGGCGGCGCCCTGTTCGATGGTTTCGCTGGGCACCAGCATCTGCTGCTTGCGTTCGACGCCGACCGCGCCGGCGTTGGTGGTGCTCACGGTCTGGCAACCGGCGGCCAGCCAGGCCAATGCGGCCACGGCCGCAACTTGTATCGTTCTACGCATGGGTTTTCTCATTGTGGTGAATCTGACCCGTCTCCCGCAATCTGCAAAGTCGCAGACCGGCGCGCCTGCGCCTAGGACTCCTGCGATTTGACGGCGGATGGGTTCCTACCCGCAAGGTCGCCGATCTCGGGGATACCTTCGTCGCTGCGCCCGGCGTCCACTCCGCGACGGGCCGCGGCGGCAAGGTCCGTGTACACGTGCCGGATTCGTTCCAGCTCCGCCTCCTCCAGCTCCTCGAGATCCATGAGCACGTTGTGAGCGCCGGCGGAGATGCGCAACAGCTCATCCAGCTTCACCTGCACCGCGACCGCGTCGCGGTTCTGGGTGCTCTGGATCAGGAACACCATCAGGAAGGTGATGATGGTGGTTCCGGTATTCACGATGAGCTGCCAGGTGTCGCTCCAGTGAAAGATGGGTCCGGTCGCGGCCCAAACTACTATCACGAATACCGCGAATACGAACGTCGGCGGGCGCCCGGTCACGTGGGCAGTGAACTTGGCGAAGCGCGTGAACCAGGAAGGTGATCTGGCGGGAGTCATGGTGGAGTCCTCGGATACGCGGCGCACGCTGAACGTGCCGCCTTGGTGATGGCGAACATCCCTGACAATCACCACACCACGCCGCGAGGCGTGGATAAGAAAAGTCCGCGTCCGGCCGTCGGCCCCGATCCCCGGGGCACGGAGCGGAACGGTTTGCGGGGGCTGTCGCCGTCATTTCCGTCCGCGTCATACTCGCGCCCATGCAATTGCCAGCCATGCTCCGCCGCTGCATCCTCGCGGCCATGATCCTCAACGTGCCCGATGCCCTGCCCGCCGGCGTGCCCACCGCCGATCCGGGCGGCGAGACGCTGGCACTCTGGCCCCAGGGCGCACCCGGCGCGGCCAAGGTCACCGCCCGGGAAATCTTTACCGAACGCGCTCCGCAGGGCCCGCTCAAGGACCGCATCGTCGAACACGTCACGCGCCCGACGCTCACGTTGTTCCATGCGCAGGGCAAGGCCAACGGCGTCACGCTGCTCATCGTGCCGGGCGGTGCCTATGTGCGCGTGGTGATCGACAAGGAAGGCTTCGAATCGGCGCAGTGGTTCGCCGAGCGCGGCTTCGAGTGCGCGGTGTTGCGCTACCGCCTGCCGGCGGACGGCTGGCAGGCCGGCGCCGATGCGCCGGTGCACGACGTGATGCGCGCCGTGCGGCTGTTGCGGGCGCAGGCTGGAAAGGCCGGCGCGAAACGCTTCGGGGTCATCGGTTTCTCCGCGGGTGGCCACGCGGTCGCTCGCCTGATCACCGAACCCGCGCTCGCCTATGCGCGCGTCGACGCCGACGACGAGCTCTCCGCGCGGCCCGACTTCGCGGTGCTCATGTATCCGGTGATCGCCACCGATGGCGTCTCCGCGCATGGCGGTTCGGCGACTCAATTGCTCGCCGCCGGCGTGCCCGCCGCGGAACTCGGGCGATACGCGCCCCATCTGCACGTCAGCGGCGCGACGCCGCCCACCCTGCTGGTGCACGCGGCCGATGATGAGACCGTGCCGGTCGAAAACTCCCTGCTGATGTTCGCCGCGCTGCGGGCCGCGGGTGTACGCAGTGAATTGCACGTCTTCGATCGCGGCGGTCATGGCTTTGGCACGCGGGGAGTCGCCGGCAAGGACGTGTCGGCCTGGCCGGAACTGGTGCGGAACTGGGCGCTGGACGGTGCGTCGCCCCCGTGACTGAGCGCATCGACTTGCAGCGGCGCTCGGTGCTGGTTGCCGGCGCGGCGCTCGGCACCTGGGGATTGGGCATCGCCGGCACGCAGGGCCGCGGGCCTGTGCTGCGCACCACCGGTGGCCGTGTGCGTGGTTTCACCGCTGGCGACCTGCAGGTATTTCGCGGCATTCGTTACGGCGCCGACACCGCGCCGCGGCGTTTTCAGCCGCCGGTGCCGCCGGAGAGCTGGCGCGGCGTCCTCGACGCACAACAATTCGGCGCGGCCAGCCCGCAACCGGGCTCCGAGCCCGATCAATCCGAGGACTGCCTGTTCCTGAACGTGGTGGCACCGCTCGCGAAACCGGCGCGGCCGCGCCCGGTCATCGTCTACATCCATGGCGGCGCGTACTCGAGCGGCTCCGGCTCGAGCCCATTGTACGACGGCGGGGCCTTGTGCCGGCGCGGCGACGTGGTCGTCGTGACCCTCAATCACCGGCTCAACCTGTTCGGCTATCTCTATCTACCCGGATTTCCGGATTCCGGGAATGCCGGCACACTCGACCTGGTGCTGGCGCTGCGCTGGGTGCGCGACAACATCGGGGAGTTCGGCGGCGATCCCGGCTGCGTCACGCTGCTGGGACAGTCCGGTGGTGGCGCCAAGATCGCCACGCTCATGGCGGTTCGCGACGCCAACGGCCTGTTCCATCGCGCGGTCACCATGAGCGGCCAGCAGATCACGGCCTCCGGGCCGCAACACGCCGCCGGACGCACGCGCGTGTTGCTCGAGAAGCTGGGTGTCGCGGCCGGAGGAACCGCGGCGCTTGCCATGCTGCCGGCGCGCGAATTGCAGCAGGCGCATGCCGCCACCGTCGACCCCTACATCGGGCGCGGCGCCGTATACCTGGGACCGGTGCTCGACGAACGTACGTTGAGTCGCCATCCGTTCTACCCGGACGCTCCGCCGCAGTCCGCGGGCGTTCCGATGATGATCGGCAATACCCACGACGAGACGCGCTCCTTGATCGGCCGGGGCGATCCGGGCTCCTGGACCGTGACCTGGGAGGAATTGCCGCGCAGGCTCGAGCAGGAAATGCGGGTCGACATTTCGGCTGAGACTGTCGTGGCCGAATATCGGCGGCTGTATCCGGCGTATTCGCCGGGCGACGTGTTCTTCGCCGCCACCACCGCCGGCCGCTCGTGGCGCGCCGCGGTCATCGAGGCCGAACTGCGTGCCGCGCAGGGCGCGCCTGCTTTCGCCTACCAGCTCGACTGGCGTTCACCGGCCGACGGCGGCAAGTGGGGCGCGTTCCACACGCTCGACATCCCGCTGATGTTCGGCACGTTGAGTGCGCCGGGTTCGCTGACCGGCGACGGCGACGCCGCGCGGCGCATGTCGGATTCCATGCAGCAGGCGCTGCTGGCGTTCGCCCGCTCCGGTGATCCTAACTATCCGGGTCTCGCACGCTGGGAGCCGTACACGCTGCCGCGCCGGCAGACCCTGGTGTTCGATACGGAGTCACGGCTGATCGACGACCCGCGCGGCGCCGAACGGCGCCTGTTTGCAAAGGTGCCCTTCGTCCAGCAGGGGACTTGATCCCATTACCTCGCTGTCATAGTGGCGAGGTCCCACTTCGCCGGATCGAACGCCTGCTGCGTGGGCTTTTCCCGCGGATAACCGCCCCACTCCGCCTGGCTGTCGATGATGTAGCCGCGCCCCTCGATGGTGTCGGCCACGATGCGCGAGTCCTCGTGATCGCGTGGCCAGGCGCCGGCGTTCTTGATGACCGCATCCTGCACCTGGTTCGCCGGCAGGGGCGTCACGCCGAACAGCTTCGGCGGCGCGAGCTTCAGGACCTTGATCGGCGCATTGGTGTACAGGCCGCGCATCGGCAGGGGCCGGCCCCAGCGATCCACCGCGATGTTGTCATGTTCGAACAACGCCACGTCGCCCGACCCGCCGATGGTCACCAGCGGCAGGTCGGCTTGCGTCGATTGCCCACCGCGCAGCACGTTGCCGATGATGGCCATCTCGCCCGTCTGGTAGGGATGATCGCCCCATTCCTCGGCGATCAGGTTGTAGTGAATGGCGCGCTGGCCCGGATCGTAGATGAGGTTGTTGACGATGGCGCCGCGCGCGCCGCCCTTGAAGAGCGGGCTGCGCTCCTTGTCGTGTGCGTACAGGTTGCCGACGATCAGGATGTCGGAGGTGTTGTCGTGGATCAGCGAACCCTTGGAATGTTCGCCTTTCACGTGCACCGAGTTCGCGAGCCCCTCGGCGATGATGTTGTTGCTGAAGGTGATGCGGTGCGAAGTGCCCTGGCGCCACTCGTCGGGTGTGTTGCCGGCGAATCGCGGCCCGGAGGCGGAGAGATTCTCGTCGGTGGCCCAGGTGAGCGAACAGTGATCGACGATCACGTCGTGCGCGCCGCCCACCGTGGAAATGGCATCGTAATCACCGCCCGACAGGCGCGGCCGCCCGCCGTCGCCGGGCCGCACGCGGATGTGCCGTACCACCACGTCGTGCGTGGCGATGTCGACGCCGCCGCGAATCAGCGTGATCCCGGGAGCCGGAGCGGTCTGGCCCGCAATAGTTAGGTACGGCTCGGTGATCTTCACGGTGCTTTCGGCGAGGTCGATGACGCCGCCGACCTCGAAGACCACGATGCGCGGCCCGGGCTGCCGGACTGCCTCGAGAAACGATCCCGGGCCGGCCGCCGCGAGCGTGGTGACACGGATCAGCGTGCCCCCGCGGCCGCCCGGAGTCGTGGCGGCCGCGCCCTGCGCACCCGGAAAAGCGATTTGGGCGTCGGCGGCCGCGGCCACCTGGCCCGCCAGCAAAACCCCGAGCGCCCAGAGTCGATTTGACATGCATTGTCCCCCTCGAGACGTTGAAAATGACACCGGTTTCCCTATATAACACCGCTTGCGTTGTAGCGCTCGAAAAAGAAGGTCTCCGTTTGGTTTCCGCTATCTCCGATCGCACCTTCGACGCGAGGCGAGTCGCCGCTGAATTCGTAAAAGCGCGGCGCTCGGCCGGCGCGTTCGACAGTTATCCGGGGCCGATGCCGCCCGACCTGGATGCCGCTTATCGCTGCCAGGACGAGGCGATTTCCCTCTGGGACGACACCATAGCCGGCTGGAAGGTCGGCTGGATTCCCGAACCGCTGAGCCAGCAGTTTGGCTCGCAACGGCTGGTCGGGCCCATCTTCAGCCGCAGCCTGTGGCGTGCCAACGGCAGCGGTCGCACCGAGACGCCGGTGTTCGCGCGCGGTTTCGCCGCCATCGAAGCGGAATTCGTCTTCCAGATTTCGAAGGACGCGCCGGTCAACGTGGTCGACTGGACGGCCGAAACCGCGCGGCGCTTCGTGAAATCCATGTACACCGGCATCGAGATCGCGAGCAGCCCGCTGCAGAAGATCAACGACTACGGGCCCGCGGTGATCGCCAGCGATTTCGGCAACAACGCCGGCCTGCTGCTCGGCGCGGAGATCGCCGACTGGCCGACGCGCAGCCTCGAGCTGCTGCATTGTGAAACCCGGGTTGACGGCGCCGTCGTCGGCCAGGGCACCGCCGCCGCCGTGAGCGGCGGCCCGCTCGCGGCCCTGGCGTTCGCACTGCGGTGTAACGCGCGCCGCGGCCGTCCGCTGCGCGCGGGAGACTTCGTGACCACCGGCGCAACCACGGGAGTTCATGCGATCGCCGCCGGCCAGACAGCCGAGGTGGTTTTCACGGGAATCGGCAGCCTGCGCTGTGTTGCGGTTCCGATGACACCGGTTGCATGAGGTTGCTTGTTAGGGGACATCTCTGCCCGGGAGCTGCGGGCTTTCGTACAATCCCCCACCCATGACACGTCCCCGGAAAAAGTCGAGCGGCAACCGTGCTCCGCCCAGGGCGCCGGTTCCCGTGAAGACCGCAGTCGCGCGGCCATCCGGAATCAAGCCGGGGCGCAACGCGACCATCAATGACATCGCGCGGCTCGCGAGCGTCTCCAAGAAAACCGTGTCGCGTGTCATCAACCAGTCGCCGCTGGTGCAGGAGGAGACACGTGCGCGCATCCAGGCGGTCATCGACAAGTTCGGCTACGTACCCGATCCGCAGGCGCGCGGCCTCGCATTCCGCAAGTCCTTCCTCATCGGCCTCGTCTACGACAACCCGAACGCGCAGTACATCGTCAACATGATGGAAGGTGTGCTCGATGCGGTGCGCAACACGGAGTACGAAGTCGTGGTGCATCCCTGCGACCGCAAGAAGCCGGATTACGTGGCGGGCGTGCGCCGCTTCGCGGAGCGGCAGAAATTGCGCGGCGCCATCCTGCTGCCGCCGATCTCCGAGAACGACGAGCTCACGGATGCGCTGACCGCGGCCGATTGCGCCTACGTGCGCATCACCTACACCGTGCTCGACGACGCCTCGCGCATCGTGATCTCCAACGACCGGCTCGCCGTGGCCGAGGTCGCGAACTACCTGATCTCGCTCGGTCACAAGCGCATCGGCTACATCGCCGGTCCGCCGGGCTTCCGCTCGGCCGTCGAGCGGCTCGCGGGCTTCCGCGAAGCGCTCTCGGCGCGCGCCATCGCGCTGCCCGAAGATCTCATCGTCGAGGGCGGCTATACGTACGAAAGCGGCGTGGCCGGCGGCGAAAAACTGCTGGCGTTGAATCCGCGGCCCACCGCCATCTTCGCGAGCAACGACGAAATGGCGGCGGGTGTGTATCGCGTCGCGAACCGGCTCGGCCTGTCCATTCCCGGTGACCTGTCGATCGTCGGCTTCGACGACGGGCCGCTCGCCTCGCGACTATTGCCATCGCTGACGACGATCCGCCTGCCGATCCGCGAGCTCGGCCGTCTCGCCGCGATCAAGATCCTGCATCCCGAAGCCCCGGGCGGCACCCACGCGCCGGTCACGCCGCTCGAACCGCATCTCGTCATCCGCGATTCCTGCCAGCCTCCGGCACGCTGAGCCCTGTCCCCTTTTGCAGCAAATCAGGAATGTCCCCGTGAAGTTCGACTCTCGCCACGCCACCCACCCCACTGTCGTCGATGCCGCGAACACCTCGAAACTGCGGCAGCTGTTTCACGTCTCCGGGATCTTCGTGGCCGACGACGTCGCGCTCACTTTCAGCCACGTCGAGCGCCTGATCGTCGGCGGCGTGATGCCGGTGTCGAAGAGCGTCGAGCTCAACGAGGTGCCGGATCTCAGCAAGGGTCCGTTCCTCGCGCGGCGCGAGCTCGGCGTGATCAATGTGGGCGGAACCGGGAAGGTGACCGTCGACGGCAAGGTGTGGCCGCTCGCGGCGCGCGAAGGCCTGTACATCCCGATGGGCACGCAGTCGCTGTCGTTCTCGTCGGATGCCGCGGCGACACCGGCGAAGTTCTATCTTGCGAGCACCCCGGCGCACGCGCGCTTCGAGACCGTCAAGATCGACCTGGGACGCGCCAATCCCATGCCCGTGGGCGCGGCGGCCACCGCCAACGAGCGCACCATCTACCAGTACATCAACCCGGACATCTGCAAGTCGGCGCAGCTGCTCATGGGCCTGACCTCGCTCAAGGAGGGCAGCGTCTGGAACACCATGCCCTGTCACTTGCACGAGCGGCGTTCGGAAACCTATTTCTATTTCGATCTCAAACCCGACGCGCGCGTGGTGCACATCATGGGCGAGCCGCACGAGACGCGGCACCTCATCGTCGCCAACGAAGAGGCGGTGATCGCGCCGCCCTGGTCGATCCACACCGGCTGTGGCACGTCCAACTACAGCTTCATCTGGGCGATGGGCGGCGAGAACCAGGAGTACAAGGACGTCGCCTGGGTGCCGATGAACGTCCTGCGATGAGCGGCGCGTTCGAATCCTCGTTCGACCTTCGCGGCCGCGTCGCGGCCGTCACCGGCGCCAACACCGGCCTGGGACGCGCCATTGCCGAGGCGCTGGCCGCCGCGGGCGCGGACGTGGCACTCGTCGGGCGCAGCGATCCGGTCGAAACGCTCGCCACCATCGGCACGCTCGGCCGCCGCGCGGCGTGGATCAAGGCCGACTTCGGCAACCAGCCGGATTACGCCGGCATCGTTGCGCAGATCACCGGCAAACTCGGCGGCCTTCACGTGCTCGTGAACAACGCCGGCATCATCCGCCGCGCCAATGCCATCGATTTCACCGAGGCCGACTGGGACGCGGTGCTCGACGTCAACCTGAAATCGGTGTTCTTCCTCTCGCAGGCGGCCGCGCGCCACATGATTCCCGGCGGCGGCGGCAAGATCATCAACATCGCATCGATGCTGTCGTTCCAGGGCGGTATCCGGGTGCCGTCGTACACCGCCAGCAAGAGCGGCCTCGCGGGTCTCACGCGGCTGCTGGCGAATGAATGGGCCAGCCAGGGGATCAACGTCAACGCGATTGCTCCTGGTTATTTCGCGACCAATAACACGGCGGCGCTGCAGGCGGATCCCAAGCGGAACGCGGAAATTCTCGGGCGTATCCCGGCAGCACGCTGGGGAGATCCGCGGGATCTCGGCGGCGCGGCCGTGTTCCTGGCGTCGGCCGCGTCCAACTACGTGCACGGCGTCATCCTGCCGGTGGATGGCGGCTGGCTGGCGCGCTGAGGTTATGATCGTGCTCCCTTGGGAGATACGGCGCGCCTGATGCGAATTGCTTTCCTGGGTCTTGGCAGCATGGGCGCCGGCATGGCGGCGCGGCTCGCGGCTGCCGGACACGCATTGTCGGTATTCAATCGAACCGCCGCGCGCGCCGAACCGCTCGTGCGACTGGGCGCGCGCGTCGGTGAATCGCCGCGGGCCGCCGCGGAAAACGCCGACGTGATCATCGGCATGACGGCGGACGACGAATCTTCGCGGGCCATGTGGCTCGGTGAAACCGGCGCCCTGGCCTCCCGCAATGCCCCGGACGCGCTGGCGATCGAATGCTCGACCTTGTCGCACGACTGGGTGCTCGAACTGGCGGGGTACGTGCGCGCCCGCGGCTTTCGCTACGTGGATGCGCCGGTCACGGGCCTGCCCGACGCCGCCGCGGCCGGCACACTCACGCTGCTGGTGGGCGCGGAGCCCGCCGACCTCGACGCCGCCCGGCCGGTGTTCGCCACACTGGCCACGCGGGTGCTGCATTTCGGCGGCGTGGGCCAGGGCACGGTGTACAAGCTGATGGTCAACCTGCTGGGCGCGGTGCAGATCGCCTCCGCCGCCGAAGGCGTGGCGCTCGCCCAGGCTGCCGGCCTCGATCTCAGGCTGGTCGCGGATGCCGTCGCCAGCGGCCAGGCGGCGAGCCCGCAGGTGGTGCGCAACGTGCGCCGCTTCATTTCCGGCGATCACACGCAAAACGTGAATTTCACGCCGGCGCTGCGGCTCAAGGACATCGAATACGCGTTGCGCCTTGCGCGGCGGCTCGGGGCATCGCATACCTTCGGCGAGACCGCCGCGGTGCTGTACCGGAAACTGTGCGCGGCCGGCTACGCGCGCGACAACGAGAGCCGCATCATCGACCTGCTGCGCGCCGGACCTTCAGGCGGTAGTTAGAGATCGCAGACCGGCGCGCCGGCCGTGGCAAGCGGCTTGACCGTGTCCTGCGCGACGGCCCGCACCGGGACGATGCGCACCAGCATGCCCCACGGCGTGCTGCGGTAGGTTCCGGGCGAGATGCCCGGACCGGCCACGTTGACCGCCACCGCCTCGTGTGGCTCGGGGCGCAATGCCCGCAGGCGCGCGCTGATGGTCGTGCTGTCGCCGCTGACGCTCTGCAGCTGCAGGCAGATTTCGTCCTGGGCGTTGAGCGCGATGTGCCGCGGCTGGTCGCCGAGCATCACCTGGATGCGCTGCCCGGGCGGACCGTTGTAACGCGCCGGGTCGATGTCGAGAAAATAAGTGGAGCTGCTGGCTTCGATCTGTGCGAGCGCCACGCCTGCCATGACGAGCACCGCGGCCGTACCGGCTATGATTTTGCGCATGCGCGTATCGAGCACGATTTTGGTAAGAAGTTCCCTCAGGGGCGCAGCCTACACATTGTCGGTCGATACTGACACGGCCGCCTCGATGTTAAGGCGCGGCACAATTCTGGTGCATCACCTTCACGCGCCGGCAGGATGGCTTCGTATGTGCACGCTTGTTAGGCGTCGCGCCGAACTGGCCGGCGCGTCGCCGGCGAGTTTGTTAGGTCTCGTCTACTTGGTGAGGATCAGCTTGCCGTTGCGCGTGACCGTCAGCAGGTAACGTTCGGCGGCATGTTCGATCCACACGCGATGCG
>Ga0207675_100006037_pt1 | contig 11525 bp, 13 predicted proteins | sample KBSSwiS42_FD_184305 | JGI IMG/M metagenome (GOLD analysis project Ga0207675, IMG submission 184305) | Switchgrass rhizosphere microbial communities from Kellogg Biological Station, Michigan, USA - KBS Switchgrass S4-2 (SPAdes) (version 2) | ecosystem: Host-associated > Plants > Roots >...
AACCTTGTTTGGCGAACACTTCGGCCAGATCGCGTGGCGCCACCCGGATGGCAAGTGGACCTGGGAAGACACCGGCACGATCGAGAGCATCCTGTTCGCAGCAGACTCGCCCAATGGCACGCGTTATGCCGCGGCGGAAGGCAGCATGCTGTTGCAACGGCTCGGACCCGGGAACTGGCGCCGGATTCCGGTGGATCTCGAGGACGCCACGCCGCGCATGCTCTACGCCGCGGGTGATGGCAGCCTGCTCACGATCTGGGAGCAATTCGATAAATCCACTGCGCTTCGATATCACCCCGGTGCGGATCCTGCCTGGACGAAGGAATGGGAATTGCGCTCGCCCGGCAAGGTGACCGCGAGCTTCGGGTGCTGCAACGCCGTGCTGACTCCCCGCGGCATCGCCTACTCGACGGAGCTCTACGGGTTCAGCCTGATAATCGAAAGGCTCGCCGTCTGGGATCTGGCCGCCGACAAATGGACGATCTCCGATCCGAAATTCAAAGGCGGTCCGATCGGCATGCTCCCCGACGGCGCGCTGTACTCGATGACCGGCGGGCAGAGCAACCAGACATTCAAAGTGTCGAGTGATCGCGCCGTGAACTGGGAGAGCCGGTCGGCGGGCACCAATTTCCTGAGGCAACCGCAATTTCGAACCGTGGACGAGGGCTTCACCCTGGAAGTCAGCCCCGATATCTCCTGGACTCTGGCGCGGACCGCCGATGGAGGACGCAGCTGGCGCGCGATCTCCAACCTCCCCAAATCCACCCAATGGTTCCTGGTGCTTCCCGGCCAGGAAATTCTCATCGCCACGGAAGCCGGCCAGCTGTACAGCACGCCGGACAACGGCAAGAGCTGGCGCCAGGAGCGCAACGCGAACTCGGGCATTTGAGCGGCGTTCCGCCCCGGGAACGTCCTGCCATGTCGAAAATGTCCGGGGTCGTTGCCCGATTGGTCATCGTGAGGACCCTTATTGACCCGCGCGGGCACGCGGCGCTCCATGCACCTGCGCTGACGTGACACGCAACGACCCGCATTTCTAACTACCAGGGGACACAAATGGAACTTGTGAAATGCCTGTGGCACCGGGGCCGGCGATCGTCCCTGCCCGCTCTCGCAGCCGCGTTACTCGCGGCAGGATCCGCCGCGGCGGCCACTGTCGACACGGCGGCGTGGTACGTGCTCGTGAACCGCAACAGCGGCAAAGCCGTCGATGTCTTCAACCTCGCCACCAACGATGGCGCGCGCATCGCGCAGTGGACGCGCAACGACCAGAACAACCAGCAATGGCAATTCGTCGATTCGGGCGGTGGGTTCTACCGTCTGCGGTCGCGTCACTCGGGCAAGGTGCTCGACGACTTCCAGTGGTCCACGGCCGAGAATGCGCAGATTGTCCAGTGGACCGACCTCAACGGCGCCAACCAGCAGTTCCGGCTGCTCGACTCGGATGGCGGCTTCGTGCGGCTGATCAACCGCAACAGCAACAAGGCACTCGCGGTACAGAACGCCTCGACGGCGAATGGCACGAACATCGTGCAGACCACCGATACCAACGCCGCGTATCAGCAATGGCAACTGGTACGCATCGGCGGGGGCGGCCAAACCCCGGGACTGCCGACTTCAATCCGCTGGAGCTCCAGCGGCGTGCTGGCCGGGCCGAAGCCCGACTCCGCGCATCCCGACATCGCGGCCATCAAGGATTTCTCGGTGGTGCGGCACAACGGCGCGTGGCAGGTGTACGCCACGACGGCGAGCCCTTCGCAGGGCTGGAACCTGGTGCACTTCTCGTTCGCAGACTGGCCACAGGCCAACGGCGCGACGCACACCTACCTCGACACGACGCCGATCGGTCGCGGCTACCGGGCTGCACCGCACCTGTTCTTCTTCGCGCCGCAAGGGCTCTGGTACCTGCTCTACCAGACGGGGCTGCCGACTTATTCGACCAGCACCGATCCCGGCAACCCGCGCTCGTGGACCACGCCGCGGAATTTCCTGGGCAGCGAACCGGCGATCGTCACGCAGAACAAGGGTGCCGGTTCCTGGCTCGATTTCTGGATGATCTGCGACACCGCGAACTGCTACCTGTTTTCGAGCGATGACAACGGCCACATCTACCGCTCGCAGACGACCCTGGCGAATTTTCCGAACGGGTTCGGTAATACAGTCATCGCGCTGCAGGATTCACGCTTCGCGCTGTTCGAAGGCACGGCCGTGTACAAGGTGCTGAACACCAACCTCTACCTGCTGCTGCAGGAAGCCATCGGCTCCGATGGGCGCCGCTGGTACCGCTCGTTCACGTCCAACAGCCTGAACGGCTCATGGACTCCGCACCTGGCAACCGAATCGAACCCCTTCGCGCGATCGAACACGGTGACCTTCAGCGGCAATGCATGGACACGCGACTTCAGCCATGGCGAGTTGATCAGGGCGGGCAACGATCAGACTATTCCGCTCGACCCCTGTCACCTGCAGTTCCTGTACCAGGGAGAGGATCCGAACGCCTCCGGAGATTACATACGCCTGCCCTGGCGGATGGGCCTGCTGACGCAGACCAACTCCGGCTGTTAGGACGCGGGGACTGCGTCCCCTAGCCTTTCACGGACCGGAGCCCAAGTCGCACGCCGTTGGCGAACGACGCGAGGGCGCGTGACACCTTGCCGGTGCCGCTCGCGAACACCGACTGCGCGAAAGCCTCGTGGCAACCGCCCTTGCCGAGGTAGATGCGAAAGTGATGCAGCGCCGCCGCGTCGCGCTCGGGCACTGCTTCACGCTGGATGTAGGCCTTGAGCGCCGGCGACTCGCGCACCTCGGCCACCGCCATGTCGCATCCCTGGATCAGGCCCGGCACACATTCGGCGTGCGGCGTGCAGCGATGCCAGCGCAGGCGGTCAAAATGGATCAGGAACGGCGGCAGCTCTGTCATGAACACCGTCAGCAGCGATTCGCGTGAACTCAGCGAAAACGTGCAGCGCTCGAAGCGCTCCGAGTCCATGGTGGGCAGCAGAATGACTGGCACGACGGTGATGGCCATGCGCGCAGTATCGCCAAAGGTTCAGACGGTAAGCTGTGCGGCGCGTCGCGCCTCGTGACGCAGCAGGAACAGGCCGCAGGCGATGATCAGGGCCGCACCTAACAGGGTGCGCGCCGAGGGCACGGCCGACCAGACGGCCAGATCGATCATGATCACCCATGCCAGGCCGGTGTACTCCAATGGGCCGACGCTCGCGGCCGGTGCGTGTTTGAACGCCACGGTGATGCCCCATTGCCCGATCGCGCCGGTCACGGCGACCACGGCGATGATGGGGTAATGCGCGCGCGCGATCGGCTGCCACTCCGGAAATGCCAGCAGGCCCGCGCCGATCGACAGCATGCAGGTCATCCAGAACATCATCGCGGGCGTGCTGTCGGTGCGGCCCAGAATCTTCACGAGCACGGAGGACACGGCGTAACCCACGGCCGTTCCGAGCACGGCGAGGGTCGCCCACCAGCCAAACCCGGTGGTCTCGGGCTTGAGCACGATGAGCACACCGATGAATCCGACGCCGATTGCGATCCACTGCACGCGCCGCACCTGCTCACCGAGCCACACGATCGACAGCAGCGCCATGATCAGCGGCGCAACGAAGAAGATGGCGTAGGTCTTGGCCAGCGTCAGGTGTTTGAGCGCGTAGGTGAACGTGATCATCATGAACACTGCCATGAATCCGCGTACGAAATGCAGCGGCCAGCGCACCTGAACCAGTTGTCGAAGGCCGCCGGAATACGCGGCCCACGCGAATACCACGGGCAACGCCGACAGCCCGCGCAGCGCCGCGACCTGCGCGGCCGAGTAATGCGCGGTGAGCAGCTTGAGGCCGGCATCCATGAATGAAAACGCGGCGACGCCGATCAGCATCGCCACCATGCCGATCAGCCGCTCGTTTTTCAGTCCAAACATCAGCGGGCTGCCGCGGGCAACTCGCCCGCCAGCCCCATGGCACGCTCCATGAAGGCGCGCTTGGCGGCCCCGGAGCGCCCGACCCACGGCATGGCGCGCTGCGCGAGTTCGGCGACGCGGCCGCTGCCGCGTGCGAGCAGACGATCGAAGGCGTCGATGGCGGCGCTCATCATCTCGTTCTCGCTGCGCCGCCAGCGCTCGTAACGGCGCAGGATGCGTTCCGCGCCAATATCTTCCGCACCTGCACCGGCCAGCACGTCGGCGAGTGCGGCGGCGTCGAGCAGCCCGAGATTGGCGCCCTGCCCCGCGAGCGGATGCACCACGTGCGCAGCGTCGCCGACCAGCGCGATGCGCTCGCTCACGTAGTGTTCGGCCGACAGCCGCCACAACGGGAAACGCAGCCGCTCGCTCTCGAGGCGCACGGCGCCCAGCGCCGAGTCGAAATCCTGTTCGAGCTGGCGTTCGAAATCGTGCGGCGCCGCCACCAGCAGCTTCTCGGCGCGCGCCGTGGGCACCGACCAGACGATGGAGCTCAGGCCGTCGGCCAGCGGCAGGAAGGCCAGCGTCCCGTCGCCCAGGAAGCGCTGCCAGGCGGTGTGTTGATGCGGCTTCGCGGTACCGACCATGGCGACGACGGCGAGCTGGCCGTAATCGGTGCGGCGGGCGAACAATCCGGCGAGCTCGCGCACGCGCGATTGCGCGCCGTCGGCGCCGATGACCAGGCGCGCGCCGATGCGCGCGTCCGCGGTGCGCAGCACCAGCGCACCGCGCTCGCGTTCCAGCGCCTCGAGTTCACCCTGCGCCAGGCGCACGCCGGCACGCCGCGCCGCGGCCAGCAGCGCAGCCTGCAGCACGCTGTTCTCGGCAATCACGCCGAGGTCCCGTTCGCCGATCTCGGCGGCGTCGAACACCAGCGCGTCGCCCCCGTGCGGTGGCACGTCGGCGTGCCACACCTGCATGCGTTCGTAGGGCGAGGCGCGCACCGCGGCGATGTCCTGCCAGGCGTCCGCGGCACGCAGTATTTTTTCGCTGGCGCGCGACAGTGCGAACACCCGCAGGTCCACCGGCAGCGTGCGGATGTCGGCCGGCGCCGGGATGCGCCGGTCGAGCACCACGATGCGATCCGGCGCGATGCCGGCGCGCTTCGCCAGCAACAGCGCCGCCGCGAGGCCGATGGGCCCCGCGCCCACGACCGCGACTTCGAATTGCGTGCTCATTCCAATGGCAGACCGCGCGCCAGCCGTGGCATGCGGCCGGCAAAACCCCAGCTCACGCGCGACAGGGCGCGCTTGGCGGCCGGGCTGAGATCGAACATCAACAGGCCGAAGTTACGCACCAGGCCGAGACCGGGCAGATCGCTGCCGAACAGCTTCACCAGCCCATCGGTGAAACGCGTGACGCCGCGGCGGTCTTCGGCGCGCCACGCGGAGAAACGCGCTAACAACTCGGTGAAATCCGGATCCGCGGCCGCGCTCGACAGCATTTCCGCCAGCGTCGCCGCGTCGCGCAATCCGAGGTTGAATCCCTGTCCCGCAACCGGGTGCAATGCCTGGGCCGCGTTGCCGATGAGCACCACGCGACCGGCCACCGTGTCCTGCGCGCGCGACAGGGCAAGCGGATAGGTGTTGCGTCTGCCGATGCGCGTCCAGCGTCCGGCGCGCCAGCCAAAGGCGGCGAGCAATTCGGCCGCAAATGCGTTCTCGTCCAGCGCCACGAGCTCGGCGGCGCGCTCCGGGCGCACTGCCCACACCACGGTGTAGCCGCCACCCGCGGTCGGCAGCACTGCCAGCGGACCCGACGGCGTGAAGCGCTCGAAGGCTTCGCCGGTGTGCGGCCGCTCGGTGGATGCGTTCACGACGATGGCCACCTGCTCGTAGTCCTCGACGGTGGCCTCGATGCCGGCATTGGCGCGCAGCACCGATCCGGCGCCGTCCGCGGCCACCGCCACCGAGGCGCGCACGCGCTCCGTGCCGCTTTCCGTGGCGACGTCGAGCAGCACGCCATCCTCGCGGACAGACGCGGCCTTGAGTTGCGCCGGTACGGCCAGGTCCACGTTCGGGCTGTCGCGCAGCGCCTGCCACAGCGCACGTCCGATGACGCGATTCGGCACGACGTAGCCGAAGGCGGCCACCCCCTGTTCGTTCGCATCCAGGCGCGCGACGCCGAAACGTCCGGCCTCCGACACGTGAATGGAGCGGATCGGCGCCGACTCGGCGCTCATCGACTGCCAGACCCCGAGCGACTCGAAGATCTGCCGCGATCCATTGCCCAGCGCCGTGGTGCGTTCGTCGAAACTCGGCTGGGACGCCGAATCCGGCGGCACACTTTCTATGAGCAGGGTGCGCAGTCGCGTGGCGCGCAGCGCCAGCGCAAAGCTCGCGCCCACCATGCCGCCGCCGACGATGGCAACGTCCACCTCTTTCATGGCGAGGCTTTCATGCCACCGACGCCATGAGCCGCTCGATGGCCACGGGTTCCTTCGGAACGCCGCCGGTGAGCACTTCGCAGCCATCGCGCGTCACGACCACGTCGTCTTCTATGCGGATGCCGATGCCCTGGTATTTCTTCGCTGCGCCCGGCGTGCCCGAGGCAACGTAGATGCCGGGCTCGATGGTGAGCGCCATGCCGGGCTCCAGCACCCGCCACTCGTTGCCGATCTTGTAGTCGCCCACGTCGTGGACGTCCATGCCCAGCCAGTGGCCGGTGCGATGCATGAAGTACTTGCGATACGCACCCGCCTCCTCCAGTTTCGCCAGCTTGCCCTTGAGCAAGCCGAGCTTCATCAGGCCCTGGGTGATCACCCGCACCGCCGCCTCGTGCGGCTCGTTCCAGTGATTGCCGGGCTTCACCTTTTCGATCGCGGCGTAGTTCGCGGCCAGCACGATTTCGTACAACGCGAGCTGCTCGGCCGAGAAGCGCCCGTTGACCGGGAACGTGCGCGTGATGTCGGAGGCATAACAGTCGACCTCGCAGCCCGCATCGATCAGCAGCAGGTCGCCGTCCTCGAGCGGGGCATCGTTCTCGCGATAATGCAGGATGCAGCCATTCTCGCCGCCCCCGACGATGGGCAGATACGACAGTTCGGCATTGTGCCGGCGGAATTCATGCACGACCTCCGCGGCGATCTCGTATTCGCGCTTGCCTGGCGAGCAGGCCTTCATGGCGCGCACGTGCGCCTGCGCCGCGATACGCGCCGCCTCGCGCATGGTGTCGACCTCGGCGCGGCTCTTGAACAGGCGCATGTCGTGCAGCACGTGATCGAGCGCCACGATCTCCTGCGGCGGGTGGCGGCCATTACGCGCCTGGGTGCGCAGGCCGTTGACCCAGCCGACCACGCGCTGATCGAACTCCGGGTGAGTGCCCATGGCGTAGAACACCTTGGCACGGTTCTCGAGCATTCCCGGCAGGATCTCGTCGATGTCGGCGATCGGAAACGCGTGGTCGGCGCCATAGTCGCGCGTCGCTCCACCGGGTCCGGCACGCCGCCCGTCCCAGGTCTCGCGCGCCGGATCCCGATCACGCACGAACAGGATGTACTCGCCCTGCGGGCGGTTCGGAATCAGCACCGCCACGGCTTCGGGCTCGGCGAAGCCGCTCAGATAGAAGAAGTCACTGTCCGGCCGGTACGCGTATTCGACGTCGTTATTGCGCAGCCGCACGGGTGCCGTCGGCACGATGGCGATCGAATCGCGGCCCATGAGTTTCATGAGGGCACGGCGCCGGCGCTTGAATTCCTCGCGGCCCACCGCGGCCACGCGCGTGGCCGTATCCGCGTTGCGTTTGCTGCGCACTTTAATGAATGGACGCGGCGCCGGGCGCCGGCTCCTGTCCACGTGCCGGCGCAAGCTCGACGAACAGGAGCTGCACGCCGACGCGCACGAATTCGACCACCTCGGCAAACGCGTTCTCGTTCTCTTCGTTCTGTTCGTCCGCCTCGACCCCGACGTGCGTGATCTCGGTGAAGTCGCGGATGATCTCGCCCGCCTCCGTCGAGACCTTCGCGGGATCGGACGCAGAGCCCGAACCCAGTCCGTAGAGAAAGCCCTGGCACCACAGACTCAACGCGTCGGCGCGCTCGGCGAGCGGTGCTTCGTCGTCGGGCAACAACGGCTCGAAATCGGCGTTGTCGCCGGTGAGGGTGCGCACCATGGAGTCGTAGACGTTCTGCAATACCGAGCTCCGCAGGGCGTCTTCGTCGGGCGAATCCTCCGGGAGGATCTCGTGCAACCACTCGATGAGCCCATAGTCACGCGAGCTGCACAGCGCTCCGGCCAGGGTACCGTGTGCCTCGGCGGGCTCCGGCAGTGCGCGCGCTTCCCGGAGCACGCGCTCGAACTCATCGTAAGTGGCGGCCAACATGGGGGAATTATGCCCCACGGTGACGGCAATTGACCCCCGGAAGATGCGCACCCCATACTTCCGCGCCATGAACGACATCCATAACGACAACAAGAAAGCGGGCTTCGAGACCGAACTCGCGCGTCTCGAACGCCGCATCGAAGAACTTCTCATCACTGTCGACGCTCTGAAGGAAGAGAATCGCGCGCTGCGACAACGCCAGGAATCGCTGGCCGCGGAGCGCTCGGCCATCGCGCAACGCAACGACCAGGTGCGCGCGCGCGTCGAGGCCATGATCGGACGCCTCAAGACCATGGAGCACACTGCGTGAGCGAGAAAGAACCGGCGCACGTCACCGTACGCATCCTCGAGAAGGAATACTTCGTTTCCTGCCCCGCGGATGAGCGCGCCGATCTGCTCGATTCCGCCGAATACCTCAACAAGAAGATGCGCGAGATCCGCGACACCGGCAAGGTCGTCGGCGCGGACCGCATCGCGGTGATGGCAGCCCTGAACATGGCCAACGAACTGCTGCGCCTGCGCAGGCAGGATGCGGAATTGCAGGGCTCGGTCACGGGACGCGTCAAGCATCTGCGCGAACGCGTCGAAGGTTCGCTCCAGCGTACGCGTCAACTGGATCTGTGAAGGGGCTGCCGCCCTCTTGTCAATCTCTCGATTTGCGTCGCATTCCTACAGGATGGTTGGTGTAGAGTGACTCCTGCGCTGCCTGCGGTGTTCGACAGTGGGTCGGGTTACCTCTCGACCGTAATGTAAACACCCAGGGACCTAAGCCTTGCCGGCAGTACTGTGCAGGTCCGCTTCGAGCGGAAAGCCTTAAATGTCGGGGTCGGTCCCACCTTGTTGCTCTGGTTCGAGAGCAACGACTCGCACCGGCATTGCGGGTAGCGCTTTTCTTTCTCCTTCTTCGTCGTGACCACGAAGCAATCCCTCCGCACAGAACTCATGGCGCAACGGCGCGCCGTGAAGCTCACGCAACGCCTCAGCGCCGCGCGCGCCGTCGCCCGCCATATCTCCGCCACTCACTGGCTGGCACCGGGCAAACGCATCGGCTTGTATGCCTCGATGCCGCAGGAGCTCGGCACCGGGCCCCTGATCGAACTTGCGCAGCGCCGCGGCTGCGAAATCTACCTGCCCCGCATCAGCCATTTCCGGGCGCGCCGCATGCGATTCGTGCCCCTGAGCGCGGCAACGCGCCAGCATGAGTTCGGGATGCACGAACCCGAAGGTCACGCCTGGATCGGCGCGCGTTTCCTCGACACGATCTTCTGCGCGGGTGTGGGATTCGATCGCCGCGGCGCACGACTCGGCCATGGAGCGGGCTTCTACGACCGCGCATTGGCCTTCCGTCGCATGCGCGATCACTGGCGCGGGCCGCGCCTCGTCGCGCTCGCCTACTCCTTCCAGGTCGTACCGCATGTTCCCGTGACGGCGAACGACGTGTTCATGGATTTCATCGTCACGGAAAGGGGAATCGATGAACTTCTGGCTGATGAAGACTGAACCGTCGACCTTTGGCGTCGACCATCTCGCGAAGAAGCCGAAGAAGACCGCGATGTGGGATGGGGTGCGCAATTACCAGGCGCGAAACATGCTGCGCGACGACTTCAGGAAGGGTGATCTCGCGTTCATCTACCACTCGAGCAGCGACGAAACGGGCGTTGCGGGCATCATGCAGGTGGTGCGCACCGCGTATCCCGATCCCACGCAGTTCGACAAGAAGAACGATCACTACGATGCGGGTGCTACGCGCGATTCACCGCGCTGGTTTGTGGTCGACGTGCAACTCAAGCGGCGTTTCAAGCGCGTGATCACGCTCGATGAGCTGCGCAGACACGAAACGCGCGAATTAGATGGGTTGCTGCTGTTGAAACGAGGCAACCGCTTGTCGATCACACCCGTGAGTGAAGCTCATTGGAACTTCATCCTCTCGCTCGAGTGATGATGAACACGCGTATCGATGTGTTCGTCGTGCTCACTCTCGATGACACTTGCTTGAAATTTGTCAACACGTGCGTATACTCGGCGTCGGACTAACCCGTAACTACTGGAGATGTGCCATGGCGAAAGCCAAGAAAAAGGCCAAGAAGAAAGCCAAGAAGAAGTAATTCTGGCCTTGTGCAATTCGGCGAGCGAGAGACTCTCTCGCTCGCCGCTTCAAATTCCAAGACACTGCCCGCTCCAAGCGGGCAGTGTCGTTTCAGCACCTCGAGAATCGCGCAGATGAACCAGGACACCGGAAAACAGGCCGCGGCGCGCGCCGCGCTCGAATTCGTCAAGCCAGGCGTGGTCCTGGGAGTCGGCACGGGTTCGACGGTGAACTTCCTCATCGACGAGCTTGCGGCGCACGGTGTGAAACTCGCCGGTGCGGTGTCGAGCTCGATCGCATCCACCCGCAGACTCGAAGCCGCGGGATACCGGGTACTCGATCTCAACGACGTCGGTGAGATCGATACCTACATCGACGGCGCCGATGAAACCAATCACCAGCGGCAACTCATCAAGGGCGGGGGCGCGGCCCTGACCCGCGAGAAGATCATCGCCGCGGCGTCCCGCCGATTCGTCTGTATCGCCGACAGGAGCAAGCGAGTCGACGTGCTCGGCAAGTTCCCGCTGCCCGTCGAGGTGATCCCCATGGCGCGCACGCACGTGAGCCGTGCCCTCGAAAAGCTCGGCGGCAAGCCGGTGTGGCGGGATGGGGTGCTCACCGACAATGGCAATCACATACTCGACATACACGGGCTGCAGATCGGCGACCCGCCCGCACTGGAAAGCGCCATCAACCAGATCGTGGGCGTGGTCACCGTCGGGTTGTTTGCCGCGCGGCCGGCGGACGTGGTGATCCTCGGCAGCGCCTCGGGTATCGAACGCTTCTGACCGTCCCGGCAGCGGACGTCCGCGCCGCTGTCCACTGTCCGGCCCTGGACACATTGACGGTTCCCTGCACGACGCCGCTCGCGCGCGTTCAGCCGTGTAATTCAAGCAGTTAGGGTTTCCCGTGCCGGCTGGCACGCGGCGTGCTTTACGTCTTGCATGACCATGCTGCTGCGCGACGTTTCGATGCGAGGGACCCAGACCCAGGACCGGACTGTTGCGCCCATGCGATCGCGCCAGGCACTCATCAGGCGTTACTCGATCATCGGCGGCGTCGCCGCCATCGTTCTGCTGTCGCTCGCCTGGACCGTTCACGCCTGGCTCTCCTCCGAAAAGGTCATACCGCGCGAGCGCATGCGTA
>Ga0207675_100006040_pt1 | contig 11522 bp, 11 predicted proteins | sample KBSSwiS42_FD_184305 | JGI IMG/M metagenome (GOLD analysis project Ga0207675, IMG submission 184305) | Switchgrass rhizosphere microbial communities from Kellogg Biological Station, Michigan, USA - KBS Switchgrass S4-2 (SPAdes) (version 2) | ecosystem: Host-associated > Plants > Roots >...
GCACCGCCGATATCGCGACGGACCCAATGCCGCCGTCCGTCGCCGACACCTTCGTGATGCTCAAGGAGCGCGACCAATGGCCGGACCCGCGCAAGCCGAAGGACGAATTCATCCGTGAGCTCGAAGCGCTCGCCGCGCGCGTACCCGGCAACAACTACGAGTTCACGCAGCCGATCGAGATGCGGTTCAACGAGCTGATCTCGGGCGTGCGCGCCGACGTCGCCGTCAAGGTCTACGGCGACGACTTGCCGACGCTGCTCGCGCTCGGCGGCGAGATCGAGGCCGCTCTCGCCGGCGTCCCCGGCGGCGCGGACGTCGCGCTCGAGCAAATGACGGGGCTCCCGATGTTGACGGTGGAGCCGCGGCGCGCGGTGCTCGCGCGCTACGGGCTCGACGTCGCCGACGTGCAGGACGTCGTGGCGACGGCCGTCGGCGGCAAAACCGTCGGCCAGGTCTTCGAAGGCGACCAGCGCTTCAACCTCGTGATCCGCTTGTCCGAGCCGTTGCGCAACGATCCGGCAACGCTCGAGAGCTTGCCCGTGCCGCTGCCCGGCGGCGGCTACGTTCCGTTGCGTGAGCTCGCGACGGTCACGATCCTCGAAGGGCCGAACGCGATCAATCGCGAGAACGGCAAGCGGCGCGCGGTCGTCACGGCCAACGTGCGCGGCCGCGACTTGGGCTCGTTCGTCTCCGACGCCCGCGAGCGCATCGAGGCGAACGTCGAGCTTCCCGCCGGCTACTGGCTCGAGTTCGGCGGCACGTTCGAGCAGCTGATCTCGGGCGCCGAGCGACTGCGGCTCGTCGTGCCGATCACGCTGCTCCTGATCTTCATGCTGCTCTATCTTGCGTTCCGGTCGTTCAGCGATTCGCTGCTGATCTTCAGCGGTGTGCCGCTCGCGTTGACGGGCGGCGTGCTGGCGCTTTGGTTGCGCGACATCCCCTTGTCGATCTCGGCCGGCGTCGGCTTCATCGCACTCTCCGGCGTCGCAGTGCTCAATGGCATCGTGCTCGTCTCGTTCATCCGAAATCTGCAGCACGAAGGACTGGCGCTCGACGAGGCCATCGTTTCGGGCGCGCTGACGCGCCTCCGGCCGGTGCTAATGACGGCGCTCGTCGCCTCGCTCGGCTTCGTGCCGATGGCGTTCAACACGGGCGTCGGCGCCGAGGTCCAGCGGCCGCTCGCGACCGTCGTCATCGGCGGCATCGTGTCGTCGACGCTGCTGACGTTACTCGTGTTGCCGGCGTTGTATCGCCTCGCGCACGGACATGCACGTCGCGGCTCGCTCTCGTCGCGCTACTCGTAGTCCTCGACCATGATTCGATACTTGGAATCGAGGAACGCGACGATATCGATGAGCTGACTCACGCTCATGGTGTCCAGATTCGGCCTCGGCATCGGCGACTCGAGCGGGATCTCGGTCTTCAGCAGCACCTGCTGATCGCGGTACCGCTCCGAGATCGCGTGATTCGGATTGATGATCGACGTCGTAAGGTCGGCGTAGCTGTGAATGACGGTGGTCGGACCTCCGAGCTCGAGCATCGGGCGACCGGCCCCCGCAAGCGGGGGCATGATCTCATCGGCGATGGTATGACACTGGTGGCACCGGTGATCGATGAACGCTTGTCGGCCGGCGGCAATGTTGCCCTGATCGACCGGGAAGCCGAAGAGCAAGCTACTGACACAACCCGCGACGAGCGCCGACGCTCCGAGAACCACCAAGACTCCCTTCAATTGCATCGCAGCTCTCCCGGAGTATTGCAACGCGCTGACGCCCTAACTTTCGACGCGATCGTCAGTGATGCTGCTCGTGATTCTGGCCACCGGGCGCATTGGGGGTCGCGTTCGGCGCAGGCGTGCCCGGTTGCGCGCTCGCATCGTGCTGCATCATGTGGTCCATCGATCCCATCATCGTCATGCCCTCGTGCATGAGCCGCATGTGCTCGGCCATCAGGCGTTGCCGTTCCGCGGGATCCTCCTTCCGACTGACCGCGTGAGGATGTAGAGCAATGTAGGCGCGCGACGCGCGCGGCGTTATACGCGCTTATACGTAGCCCCCTGGCGTCAGCGCACGACCTCGTAGGTGTTCCAAAGCTACCGTTGACCCTGGACCTGCGTTCAGGGTTTACACTGGTCGCATGAGGCTCGATCCTCGCAGGTGGCTCGCGACGCTGCGCGCGCGCAGGCGCGCGGTGCTGTGTATCTTGGTGCCCGCGTTCGCGGTGTCCGCTGCGAGCGCGCCGGCATGCGCAGCCATGGCGCGTGCCCAGCGGCAGCCTGCGTCGGTTCACGAGCACGGCGACGCGCATGCCGCGCATCACGGCAGTGCGCACCCAACAACCCAGACTCACCCGCGGTCGCCGGCGTGCCCGCACTGCCCGCTCGGATCCGGCGACGCGAACGGCGGCCACGCGAGCTGCGCGATCGCTGATGCTCAGAGCACCGATACCACGTATGCGAAGAGCGCACCCTGGAAAGCGCCGCCGCCGATCATGGACTTGCGACTGCCGGCGGCTTCGGCCGCACCGCCGCTGATCACAACGGCATTGAAACAAGCCGAACCGTTCACCGTAGCGATACCGCTGACTCTGCATCACCGCGTGCTCCTGATTTGATCGCCCGCTCGCGCGCGAGCGTCGCCCGCAAGCACTGCGGCGACGCTGCGAAGGGGCGCTGCTTTCGTTCGACCGTGCGCCGCTTCGCTCCACGACCGGTACGTGAGGAGCAAACGCATGCAACGGTTTCCATCGCTGACACGACGTAGATTCATCGAGGGCTTCGCAACGAGCGCCGGCGCGGCCTCGCTCGGTCGCTTCTCCAACGCCGCAGAGCCGCCGGTCGCGGAACCCGAAGTTCTGCGCGCGGCGGAAGTCGATCTCGCGATCGGCGAGCGCGCGGCTAACTTCACGGGCCGCGCTCGCCATGCGACGGTCGTCAACGGCTCGCTGCCCGCGCCGACGCTGCGCTGGCGCGAGGGCGACACCGTCACGATTCGCGTCCATAACGAGCTCGCCGAGCAGACGTCGATTCACTGGCATGGGCTGGTGCTGCCCGCCAACATGGACGGCGTGCCGGGCCTGAGCTTTCACGGTATCGCGCCCGGCGAGACGTTCACGTACCGCTTTCCCTTGCGGCAGAGCGGCACCTATTGGTACCACTCTCACTCGGCATTCCAAGAGCAACTCGGGCTCTATGGCGCGCTCGTCATCGAGCCGCGCGAGCCGGAGCCGTTCGCGTACGACCGCGAGCACGTCGTGCTGCTCTCGGACTGGACCGATCGCGACCCGCTCGCGCTGTACCTGCTGCTGAAGCGCCACTCCGACTACTTCAATTACCAGAAGCGCACGCTTGGCGATTTCACTCGCGACGCGAAACGCGACGGGCTCTCGGCCGCGCTCGCCGAGCGGCGCGAGTGGGCGCGTATGCGCATGCAGCCGAGCGACCTCGCCGACGTCAGCGGCGCCGCGTACACCTATCTAATGAACGGCCGCGCGCCCGCGGGCAACTGGACAGGCCTGTTCCGCCCGGGTGAGCGCGTGCGTCTGAGATTCATCAACGGGTCGTCGATGTCGACGTTCGACGTGCGGATTCCGGGGTTGCAGATGACCGTCGTCGCCTCCGACGGTCAGAACGTGCATCCCGTGACCGTCGACGAATTCCGCATCGCCACGGCGGAGACGTTCGACGTGCTCGTGACACCGTCTGGCGCCGACGCGTTCACGATCTTCGCGCAGTCGCTCGATCGTACGGGTCATGCGCGCGGCACGCTCGCCGTCGCGGAAGGCCTGACGGCGCCGGTGCCCGAGATGGACCGCATCGTCTATCTGACGGTGGCCGACATGGGGCACGGCGCGGCGGCGAGCGGCGGCGTCGATCACGCGAGCCACGCCGCGCCGCCCGTGGTCGCGCCGCCGGCTGCGGAGCACGCCGAGCACGCCGGCCATGGCGCGGCTGCGCCCGCGAGCGAGCATGCCGCACATGGCGGCGGCGCCGCCGTCGAGCACGCCGCGAGCGAGCACCGCAACCCCGGCGTCGACATGCAAGCGACGGCGCCCGCGCCGAAACTCTCCGATCCCGGCATCGGGCTCCGCGACAACGGCCGGCGCGTGTTGACCTACGCCGATCTACATTCGCTGTTCGCAGATCCCGACGGCCGCGAGCCCGAGCGGACGATCGAGCTGCATCTGACCGGCCACATGGAGCGCTTCATGTGGTCGTTCGACGGCATCCCGTTCGCATCGGCCGAGCCGCTCGCGCTGCGCTACGGCGAGCGCGTTCGGATCCGGCTCGTCAACGACACGATGATGTCGCATCCGATCCACTTACACGGCATGTGGAGCGATCTCGAGGACGAAGCCGGCGGCTTCCTCGTGCGCAAGCACACGGTCAGCATGCCGCCCGGCACGCAGCGCTCCTACCGCGTCACGGCCGACGCACTCGGCCGCTGGGCGTACCACTGCCATCTGCTGTTCCACATGGAAGCGGGCATGTTCAGGGAGGTACGCGTCGATGGCTGATGCACTTCTCCGCCTCCATCCGTCGGTCCTGAGCGCCGCGTTCGCCTTGGTCGCCTGCGCCGCGAACGCGCAGCAGCATGCCGAACACGCCGCGCATGTCGACGCGCCTGCTGCCGTCGATCGCGCCGCAGCATTCCCGGATCTCGGCGACGCGGGCCACATGCACCTCGAGGATCCGCTGAATCGATCCGTGGTGCTCGATCGCTTCGAGTCGGACGACGCGGACGGTAGTCCAGTCGTTTGGGATCTCGACGCTTGGGTCGGCCGCGACCTCACGAAGCTGTGGATTCGAAGCGATGGCGAGCGACGCAACGGCCAAACCGAGGACGCCGACCTCGAGATCTTGTGGGGCAAGAGTTTCGCGCGCTGGTGGGATCTCCTGGGCGGCGTGCGCGAAGAGCTCGAGCCCGGCCCCGACGAGACCTGGGCTGCGGTGGGTGTGCGCGGAACGGCGCCCTACCGGCTAGACGTCGAGGCCACGGCCTACGTCGGCGACGGCGGCGCTTCTGCTCTGCGCGTCGAGACGCACTACGAAATGCTCGTCACGAACCGCTGGATCCTGCGGCCAGAGCTCGACCTCGCCTGGTACGGGCAAAGCGATCCGAGCCGCGGCCGCGGCGCGGGTCTCGCGGAAGGTGAGCTGGGGTTACGGCTGCGATACGAGATTCGGCGCGAGATCGCGCCGTATGTCGGCGTCGTGCTCGCGCGCAAATTTGGTCGCACCGCCGACCGCTCCGCCGCGAGTGGCGACGACACGCGTCTGGTCGGCGGGATCCGCGTATCGTTCTAGAGGGAGCACCGCTTCGTTCATAATTGACGCTCAACCAGGGGGCTCGTCATGAGCAAGATCGCGCTGCTCGTTCTCGTCGCTGCATCGGCAACGGTGGGCGCTTGCGACGGCGACGATGCGCCGAGCACGGCGAATACACCGCAACCAGCGGCTACGGCTCAGCCGGCCGCCGAGAACCGCGGCATCGGCATCGTGCAGTCCGTCGACGCCGCCAACGGCTCGCTGACGGTCGCGCACGAGCCCATTGCGGCGCTCGGCTGGCCCGCGATGACGATGTCGTTCAAGGTAGACCGGCCCGCCCTGCTCGAAGGCGTCGAGGCCGGGGAGCACATCGAGTTCACGCTGCGCGGCCGCGATATGTCGGCCGTCGTGACTTCGATCGCGGAGGCCAAGTAGCTGCGTCCCGGGAAGCTACAACCGAATCTTCCCGGTATTGCATGTTTCAATACCCGAGTCGCGACGGGCACTTGGCTGTGATTCTTGGCACAGAACCGGCGTCATGAATCTGAAAAGATTCGGTGAGACAGTACCTTGAGCCTGGTATTTCACGTAAGCGAGCGCCCGTGTCCTCTATCCTCTCGATTGTCCTAGGCGCACCGAAGCCGTTCGTCGGCGAGAAGGCCGCGATCGCCCGCGTTCGATGCGTCTTGATGCACGACGGCCGCTACCTGCTGGCGCAGCACAACACGCAGCGGCGCGAGAACCTCGGCAAATGGGCGCTGCCCGGCGGGCGGATCAAGGGCGCCGAGAAACCGAAGGCTTGTCTGCGACGCGAGCTCGAAGAGGAGCTCGGCTGCCGCGTGCCGTACCTGGTCAAGCTCGGCGACTGGCGGCATCAAGACGAGCAGCAGCGCGTGTTCGGCTGCGAGCTCGACGAGCCGATCAACACCTTCGACGCCGAGGAGCTACGCGCGATCGGCTGGTTCAGCTACGTGGAGGTCGCCGAGCTCGCGGCCGCGCGCAAATTGCGCACCGGGTTCGAGCTTGCCGCCATCGCCGAGTTTCGGCGCCGGCACGCCGCAAGCCGGCGCTGACTCGTCAGAGCCGCGCGGCGCGCAACCGCAGCGCGTTGGCGATGACGGACACCGACGACAAGCTCATCGCGAGGCTCGCGATCACGGGCGACAGCAACAAGCCGAGCTCCGGGTACAGCACACCGGCCGCGATCGGCACGCCGAGCGCGTTGTAGCCGAACGCGAACACGAGGTTCTGGCGGATGTTGCGCATCGTGCGGCGCGACAGAGCGACCGCGCGCGCGATGCCGCGCAGGTCGCCCTTGACGAGCGTGACGCCGGCCGACTCCATCGCGACGTCGGTCCCGGTACCCATCGCGATGCCGACGTCGGCCTGCGCCAACGCCGGCGCGTCGTTGACGCCGTCGCCGGCCATCGCGACCGTTTCGCCCTTCGCTTGCAACTCACCGACGATGCGGGCCTTGTCCTGCGGCAGCACGTCGGCGACTACGTCGTCGAGGTGGAGAGCCTGGCCGACCGCTCTAGCGGTGGCCGCGTCGTCGCCCGTCAGCATGATGATTCGCACGCCGGCGGACTTGAGCTTCGCAATCGCTTCGGGCGTCGTGCGCTTGATCGCGTCGGCGACTACGAGCAACCCCGCCGCGCGCCGTTCGACGGCGACGTAGACGGCCGTCGCGCCGTTCGCGCGCTCCTGCGCGGCCGCTTCCGCGAGCGCGCCGAGCGCCACGCCGTGGCGTTCCATGAGCCGCAGATTGCCGACCATCACTCGCTTCCCTTCGACGGCGGCCCATACGCCCAGACCCGGATCCGAATCGAAGTCTGCGGATTCAGGGAACCGCACCCCGCCGCTCGTCGCACCTTCGACTATCGCGCGAGCGAGCGGATGCTCGCTCGCGGATTCCGCGGCAGCGGCGAGCCGCAAGACCTCGGCCTGCTCGAAACCGGCGGCCGGCAAGACTCGCTGCAATCGCGGCTTGCCTTCCGTCAGCGTGCCCGTCTTGTCGACGACAACCGTCGTGACGTTCTCGAGTCGCTCGAGCGCGGCCGCATCCTTGATCAGAATGCCTTCCGTCGCACCGCGGCCGATACCGACCATGATCGACATCGGCGTCGCGAGACCGAGGGCACACGGGCACGCGATGATCAGCACCGAGACGGCTACGACGACGGCGTGCGAAAGCTGGGGCGGCGGGCCGAGCGTCGCCCAGACGATGGCCGCGACGAGTGCGATCGCAATGACGGCCGGCACGAAGATCGCGGATACCTTGTCGACGAGCCGTTGGACCGGCGCTCGCGAGCGCTGCGCTTGCGCGACCAAGTGAACGATCTGCGACAGCAGCGTCTCGCCGCCGACGCGCTCCGCGCGCATCAGGAGCGTGCCGCTGCCGTTCGTGGTTCCCGCGGACAGCGACGCACCCGCCGTCTTGCGCACCGGCTCCGGCTCGCCGCTCAACATCGACTCGTCGACGTGGCTCGAGCCTTCGACGACGATGCCGTCGACGGGCACGTTCTCGCCGGGCCGGACCCGGAGCAGATCGCCGGGCGCGACGTCCTCGAGCGGCACGTCGCCCTCGCCGTTGACGTCGACGCGGTGCGCGATTTTGGGCGCGAGTCGAAGCAGCGCGCGAATCGCCCCCGAAGTCTGCGCTCTGGCGCGCAGCTCGAGCACCTGCCCCAGGAGCACGAGCGTGACGATGACGGCGGCAGCCTCGAAGTACAGCGGTGCAGCGCCCGCCTCGTCCCGGAACGACGCGGGCAGAGCGCCGGGAACCGCCGTCGCGACGACGGAGAAAACCCAAGCGCTCCCGGTGCCGAGCGCAATCAGCGTGAACATGTTGAGGTGGCCGCTGACGACCGATTGCCAGCCGCGGACGAAGAACGGCCACCCGGCCCATAGCACGACCGGCGTCGCGAGCAGCATTTGCCCCCACGCGACGGCGGCATGGGGGAATAGCCGCATCGGGTCGAGCGCAGGGATCAGCTCGCCGAGCATCGACCACAGCAGCGGCACGCTCAGCGCCACACCGATCCAGAAGCGCCGCGTCATGTCCTTAAGCTCGTGGCTCTCGCCGTCCTCGGCCGACGGCGCCAGGGGCTCGAGCGCCATGCCGCAGATCGGGCACGCGCCGGGCGCATCGCGACGAATTTCGGGATGCATCGGGCACGTCCAGACCGTGCCCGAAGCCGGTGCCGGAGCGCGAACCTCTCGGTCCGCCGCATGCGTGACGTGATCGCGCTGGCGATGGCCGTGATGCGCGTGCTCTCGGTGCGTCATGGTCGGTCCTCGCCGCTCAACGCGGCGACGATGGGGCAGCGCTCGAGCTCGCCGTGGCCAGGGCACGCGTCGATCAGCGTCTTCAACCCGCGGCGTACGCGCTGCAGCTCCTTGATCTTGTGCTCGACCTGCTCGAGGCGATGCTCGGCGCGACGTTTGACTCCGCCGACGTCGCGGCCGGCAGATAGAGACAACAGCTCGCCGATCTCCGCCAGCGTGAAGCCGAGCTCCTTGGCTCGCATGATGAAACGAAGGCGCCGGACGTCCGCGATCTCGTACTCGCGATAACCGGACGCGCGGCGGACAGGCGCGGGGATCAGGCCGTTGCGCTCGTAGTACCGAATCGTGTCGATGTTGACGCCAACTTGCTTCGCGAGCCGCCCTATCGTCATCGTGCCCATGCCTTCCTCCAGCTCCGCAGCGTAGGCCTTGGACTCTAGTCCAGAGTCAACCGTTTGCGAGTACGTGCAACCACGTATACAGGCCCTGCGAGTGAGGAACGAAATCCTGAGCTCGCCTTGACGGCCGCGGGGCGTTTGCGTAGCGTCGATTCGAGTCGCGAGTCGCAAGGGGATGCGCCGATGTCGATGCACCGTCGTGAGTTCATTCAATCCGGCACTGCGGCCACGTTCCTTGCGGCGCTGAAGCTGCCGGCGCTCGCAGCCGAGGCGCCTACGGTCGGGCTCATCTTTCCGCCCGCGAATTATCCGATTCCGCCCGACGCGGGCCGGCTGTATCCCAGCGGCGTTCGATTCATCGGCAACGGTCTCGGCTTCAACGGCATGACGATCGAGAGCTACAACGAAGCGATTCCCCGCGCGCTGCCGCGCGCCCAGGAGCTCGCCGCTCAGGGTGCCAATCTGATCTCCGTGTTCGGCTCGTCGATCACCTTCTATAAAGGCGCGGCGTTCAACAAGGAGCTCACGGACAAGGTCACCGAGCTCACGGGGTTGCCCGCGACGACGCAGAGCAACGGGCTCGTCGACGGATTGAAGCACGTCAACGCGAAACGCGTCGCCGTCGCGACGGCGTACACGGACATCGTCACGGAACGGCTCAAGGTGTTCTTGACCGAGCACGGCTTCGAGGTGCTGTCGACGAAAGGCTTGGGTTACGAGCGCATTCCCGAGGGCGCCGCGACGCCGGAGATTCTCCACAAGCTCGGCGTCGACGCGCACGCCGCGGCCGGCAAGCCCGACGCGCTCGTGATGTCGTGCGGCGGCTTGCGCACGCTCGACATCATCGTACCGCTCGAGAAGGCGATCGGCGTTCCCGTCGTGTCTTCGACGCCGCACGGCCTCTGGCATTGCGCGCGCATGGTCGGCGTGAAGGGCAAGATCGAAGGGTTCGGCTTGGTGATGGCCGCGTAGGGAGCGCGCCTATGGTTCGAGCGCGCTGATCATCACGTAATACCCGTCCGGATCACGGAGCGCGAATTCTCGCGTGCCGGTACTGGAATTCAACCGAGGTTCATCCTCCAGCTGACTCACGAGAGAGCGCGCGCGAAGCAGCGCCTCTTCGAAATCGTCGACACGAAAGAACAAGAGCAGGCCGTTGCCCGACTCGGCCCGATCGGGACTGCTCAGTGACGGGTGCTCGTGCGCGCCCCACTGGTGAAGGCAAAGCAAGACCGTTCCGTCCGTGTCGAGAATTTGCCCCCAGTAGTCATGCGCGGGGCTCGTTCGCGGTTGGCCGAACAGCGATTGGTACCAGCTGAAGCTGCGAGCAACATCGGAGACTCCGATGATTGTCCACGTACGCTTCACCGCCGCGCCCTGCGCCTAACGCCGCAGTTCAACATGCTCGCCCTTGACGCGATCGTGAGGAACCTTGGCAAGGAGGGCTGACAGCAACCTGTCGACGGACTCGTAACCCTGAAACCTGTCTTCCGTCAGGCCGGCGCACTTGATCAAGAAATACGGATCTCCGAAGTACCTTCGAATCTTCAGGCATTCGATAGCGCTGTAGGGTATCCGTCGTTCGGTAGCGCCATCACGAAGCAGCATCGCATCGTCTGTAAGCACCAAGGCGTGATTTGCGGCGTACATCTTCAGACCACGGTACGTCCGTACGAAGCCGAATCCTGCGATCACCAACATTACTATGCCGACGAGCGCGGCCGACCAGATGCTCTCCGCTTCGTCGTTCCAGAACTGGCTGGCGACTATGACGATCACGAGGACGAAAAGCAGCGCGAACCAAAGCCGGTGCTGCTTGAGCTGACTCTGCGATATCCGAAAGGTCTCGTTCACGCCCTAAGCAGACATCCACGACTGATTTGTTCACGGGGATTGTTTCTACTAGAGCACCGTGTGGGATATGCGTCAAATAGCAGGTTGGACATGCAGCTGGACGCGCAAGAAAAAAGGGCGCGCCCGGTGCCGGAGCGCGCCCTCTTCTTTCAACCGAACTTGCTAGAAGTCTTTCGTGTACTGGATCCCCCAGCGCATCGGCTCGCCCTTCCAGACGAACGGGTACGAGAATTCCTCGTTGTACTCCTCGTCGAGCGCGTTCTTCGACCAGAGCATGACCGACCAGTCCTCGCCCTGCATGCCGACACGCACGTCGAGCAGGCTGTACGGATCGCGCGGCAACTGATTCCAGGGCAGCGGCGCCACGGACACGTCGCCCGGGCCCCACCATGTCTCGCCGACCTCGCGCCAATCGCCGCGGACGACGAACGAGCGGCCGCCGCTGAGCGGCTTCGTCCAAGTCATCCCGATGTTTGCGGTGTACTCAGGCGCGAGCGGCACCTGTTGGCCGGTGACGTGCGGGATCTCAGCGTCGCCATCGATCTCGCTGTCCATGCTTGCCAGCCCGAGGTTGAGGTTCAAGTTGTCGGTTAGGAGCGCGTTCAGCTCGAACTCGATGCCGCTGTAGTGGACCTTGTCGATGCTGCCGAGATTCTGCGTGCTCGATTCGACGAGGAAGATGAAGTAGTACGCGCCGTCGAGATCGGTGTCGTAGA
>Ga0207675_100006041_pt1 | contig 11522 bp, 10 predicted proteins | sample KBSSwiS42_FD_184305 | JGI IMG/M metagenome (GOLD analysis project Ga0207675, IMG submission 184305) | Switchgrass rhizosphere microbial communities from Kellogg Biological Station, Michigan, USA - KBS Switchgrass S4-2 (SPAdes) (version 2) | ecosystem: Host-associated > Plants > Roots >...
GTGGACCGGGATGCGGATCGTCCGCGCCTGGTCGGCGATCGCGCGCGTGATCGCCTGGCGGATCCACCACGTCGCGTAGGTCGAGAACTTGTAGCCGCGCTTGTACTCGAACTTGTCGACCGCCTTCATGAGGCCGATGTTGCCCTCCTGGATCAGGTCCAGGAACTGCAGGCCGCGGTTCGTGTACTTCTTCGCGATCGACACGACGAGGCGCAGGTTCGCCTCGACCAGCTCCGCCTTCGCGCGCTCCGCCATCCGCTCGCCGTCCTGGATCTCGTGGACGGTCGACCGCAGGACCGTTTCGGTCAGCTTGGCCTCTTCCTCGACGCGCTTGATCTTCTTGTGCGCGTTCTGGATGACCCGCGACATCTCCTCGATCTCGTCGGGGCGGATGCCCAGCTTTTTCGCGACGGCGCGCTGGCGCAGCGGCGACGAGCGGATCTCGCGCAGCGTCTTGCGGAACTCCTTCAGCGACAGGCCCGACTTGTGCTCGCAGTCGATGATCTCGCGGTTGGCCTGCTCGATGCGCTCGACCAGGTCCTTGAGCTTCAGGACGATCTTGTCGATCTGCTTCTTGTTGAGGCGCATCTCCTGGAGCGCGTCCAGGATCTGCTGCGTGTAGTCGCTCGCCGCCTTCTTGTAGCGCTTGCGTGTCGCCTCGGAGACGCTCTTGGCCGCCAGCTTCTCGACGTACTTCTCCTGCTCCTTCCAGAGCCGGCGGACCTTGTCGATCACCTTGCAGACGCGATCGATGTGCCACTGCTCGTCGAACTCGGCGTCCTCTTCGTCCGCGTCCTTGACGACCTCCTTGACGCGGATCTTCTGCTTGCGCAGCTTGTCGCCGAGCTGGAGGATCTCCTCGATCGCGACCGACGAGTTGAGCACGACCTGCAGCACGCGCCGCTCGCCGTCCTCGATGCGCTTGGCGATCTCGACCTCGCCCTCGCGCGTGAGCAGCGAGACCGACCCCATCTTGCGCAGGTACATGCGCACCGGGTCGTTGGTCTTGGAGTAGCCGTCGGTGTCTTCCTCCTCCTCGGCCTCCTCCTTCTTGCTCGCGGTCTCCGATTCCTCGGCCTCGTCCTCGTCCGCCGCCTCGGCCTCGGCGCCGTCGCCCTTCTGGTTGACCTTCAGCTTCGACGAGGAGTCGACAATCTCGATGCCCTCGCCCGAGAAGGCCGACAGCCAGTCGTCCATCTGGTCGGACGAGATGATGTTCTCGGGCATGTGTTCGTTGACCTCGTCATAGGTCAGGAACCCCTTGGCCTTGCCCATCGTGATGAGCTCGCGCTTCTTGCGCTCGCTCTCCTTGTTCGACGACTTCTTGGGCGCCTTGGCGGCGCCGTTCTTGGGCGGCTTCGGTGCGCGAGGAACTTCCTCGCCGTCGTCGTCGTCCATGTCGTTGTCGTTCTCGTTGTCGAAGTCGTGATTCATCTGTTACGGCCTCTGCAGGGCTGCTTGCAGCCCTTCCTTTGTTTTGCGCAACTCGATGCCGCGTACTGCGAGTGCTCGCAGCGCCGCATCATCCCCCCGCGCTTGTGCTTCCTTCTGCAAACGCGTGTTCATCGTCATCTCGGCGTCCACGCGCAGAATCTCGAGCCGGAACACCAATTTCCGCAGGTACCCCGCGGGATCGGCGAGCCGGGCAAACCTTTCGTCCTTGAGGGCCGAGGCGATCGTGGCCCGATCGGCCACGCCGACGGTCTCCAGCCAGGCGGGAACGTCCAGCGATCCGCTGCCGGCGGACTGCTCGATGGCGGCCCGGTTCAGCTGGCGCGCCAGCGGGTGCACCAGCAGGTCGCCGCCGCGGGCCGCCTCGGGCGTCCGCAGCAGCTCCGGGTACTTCGCCAGGACGGCCAGCAGCTCCAGCTCCTCGGTGGGAAGGCGGGCGGCCGGTGCCTGGGCAGGCGCCGCAGCCGCGGCCTGGGCAGCCGCTTCCTGCGCGCGCGGCTGACGCTGCGTCGCCGCCGCTGCCTCCTGCATTGCACGCCTCACCTGCTGGGGCTCCAACTTCAGAATTCCCGCCAGTTGCCCCGCATAGATTTCACGAGTCGTCTGATCCTTCACCTTCACCAGCATCGCGGTGATGGTGCGCAGCGCGGCGACCCGGTCCGGGACGTTGGCGTCCGAGGCCACGTCCTGGATGAATTGGTCCAGCATCGGGCGCGCGCTCTCGACCAGCCGGCGGAAGGCGTCGGGGCCCTGATCCGTCTGGCGGACGAAGTCGTCGGGGTCGACGCCGGCGGGCAGGCGGGCGATGCGCCCGCCCAGAATCCCCGCCTCCACGAACAGCGGGATCGCCTTCTGCGCCGCGCGCTGGCCGGCGGCGTCGCCGTCGAACACGACCGTGATCGTCTTGGCGAGGCGGCCGAGCACGCCCACCTGCTCCTCGGTCAGGGCCGTTCCCATCGGCGCGACAGCCTCCTCGATGCCCGCCTGGTGCAGCGCGAGCACGTCGAAGTTCCCCTCGACGACGATCGCGGTGCCGCTCCGCCGGATGGCGTCCAGCGCCGCGTGCAAACCGTAGAGCGATTCCTTCTTGTGGAAGAGGGGGGACTCGGGCGAGTTGACGTACTTCCGGTCCTTCGCCTCCGGATCGAGCAGCCGACCGCCGAAGCCGATCACGCGCTTCTGCCGATCGATCACCGGCAGCATCACGCGGTCACGAAAGAAGTCGTAGCGGCCGCGCTCGTTGACGCCGACCAGCCCCAGCCGTTCCAGGTCCGACGCGGGGATCTTGTGCGCCGCCAGGGTCGACGACAGCCCGTCCCAGCGCGACGGCGCGTAGCCAACCCGGAAGCGCCCGCGCACCTCGGCGCCGATGCCGCGCTTCTCGACGTAAGCGCGAGCGGCGTCTCCTGCCGGCGACGCGTACTGGTCTTCAAAAAATGCGGCCGCCAGCTCCATCGCGCGGAACATCCGATCGCGCTCGGACTCTGCCTTCTGCCGCGCTTGTCGCTCCGCCGGCGACAGCGGCTTGAGATCCAGATCCACGCCCGCCGCAGCGGCCAGATCCTGCAGCACGTCCATGAACGGGCGCTGCTCGATCTTGGTGAGAAAAGTTATGGCGTCACCTTTTTCGCCGCAGCCGAAGCAGTAGAAGTAACTGCGAGCCTCGTTGACGTGGAACGAAGGCGTTTTCTCGCCGTGGAATGGGCAAAGACCCATCCAACTCCCTGTTCCCGCCCGTTTGAGCTCCACATGACGCTTGACGATCTCTGCAATGTTGGTGCGGTCCAATACGTCGTGGATCTTGTCCCTGGGTACTAAAGACAAAGCACTACCCGCCGCACCGGAAAGGCGCGCATTTTTTAGCGTACGGCGGCACTAAGTCAAGCCACCGAATAACGAATTGCGCGCGAAATTGCGTACGCCCCCCGGGCGCCAGAATCCCAGTAATTACACGGCGTTTACTGGCCTTCGCCGCCCTGGAACTTGGCGCCGCCCTGACTGCTGGTCTTCTCGATGATGAACTCGACGCGCCGATTCTTGCTCCAGCAGCTCTCGTCGTGCCCCTTGCAGATAGGCTTCGTCTCGCCGTAGCCGTGGCTCTTGAGCTTGCTCGGGAGCACGTTTCGCTCCTCCAGCGCGCGCCGCACCGACGCTGCGCGCCGTTCGGTGAGATCCAGGTTGTGGGCGTCGTCGCCGCGCTCGTCGGCGTGCCCCTGGATCTCGACCAGCTCGATCCACGGGTTGCCGTTGATCGCCGCCGCGACTGAATCGACGACCGGGAAGGACTCGGGCTTGATGATGTCCTTGTCGGTCTCGAAGTAGATCGGCTTCATCGTCACGATCTTGCCCTTGGTCATCGTCGCGAGGCCCTGGTCGGGGCAACCGTCGTCGTCCTTCACCCCGTTGTAGGTCTCGGGCTCGTTCGGGCACTTGTCGCTGACGTCGGGGATGCGGTCGTGGTCGTTGTCGGGATCGGGGCAGCCGTCGTTGTCCTCGAAGCCGTCCTTGTCCTCGGGGACGTTCGGACAGGCGTCTTCCACGTCCTTGATGCCGTCCTTGTCGTTGTCGGGATCGGGGCAGCCGTCCTCGTCCTCGAAGTTGTCGAAGTCCTCCGGATCGTCCGGGCACTTGTCGACGTCGTCGGGGATGCGGTCGCCGTCGCGATCGAACGTGGTCGAGTCGGGGCAGCCGTCCTCGTCCTGGTAGCCGTTCTTGGTCTCGGGCTCGTTCGGACACTTGTCGGGGTCGTCGAGGATGCCGTCCTTGTCGTTGTCCGGTTCCGGGCAGCCGTCCTCGTCCTCGAAGTCGTCGAAGTCTTCGGGATCGTCGGGGCACTGATCGACGTCATCCTTGTAACCGTCGCCGTCGCGGTCGCCGATCGACGGCTCGAAGATGAAGCCGACGAACGCGCGCGGTGACGCCGAGCCGTAGCCGTTGGAGACCTTCCAGCCGGCGCCCACCTCGAAGAACGAGTTGCGCGCCAGGTAAAGCTTGATCGCGCCGATCGCTTCGGCCGACGGCTTCATCGTCTCGAGGGCGGCGCCGGCGTTCTCGCGGCGGTGCGAATCGAGGCCGTAGTTTCCGTAGAGCTCCGCGACGAGATCGAACTTCTGCGGCACGACGCCGTACGACAGGCCGATGCCGCCGATCACCTCGTTCTGGACGTCGATCGATCCGCCGGTCGTGATGTCCATGCCGTTGAGCACGGGTGGCGTGGTGAAGCTGCCGGCGTTGTTCACGTAGGTCGCGCGCGAGCTGCGGATGCGCATGCCGGCGTTCACCGAGGCGCGGAAGCGGCCCAGGTAGCCGAGCTCGGTGTCGACGATCGCCGTCGGCTGGAACGTCGTCTGGCCCTCGCCGAGGAACGAGTTCTTGTCGCCGGTGCCGAGGATGATCGACGGCATCACCGCGAAGCCGAGGCCGCGGCGGGTCGCGTTCAGCAAGCGCAGCTTGGGGTGAACCTGCAGGTCGCCCACGCCCTGGTTGGCGAACGTCCACTCGTGGCCGTCGCTGTTGTTCGGCATGCTGCGGCCCGCCGTGATGCCCATGGGCAGGATGATGCCCAGCTCGGCGCCGATGTGCGGCAGGCTGAGGAAGCCGACCGCGGCCTGCAGCGACGGGCGGATCAACGTGTCGACCGAGAACGTGTTGGACATGCCGCCGACGCCGGCGCCGGTGAAGCGCAGCGGGCGGCGCGCGTACGACGTGACGAGCCCGAACGAGATGTCCCACTGCCCCAGCACCGCCGACGAGTTCACGGTGACGAACCCCTTCGAGTCCATCGCAGGGCGGAAAATTTCGAGATCGACCGGCGCGTTTTGAAGCTGGGCGCGGGCGGTGGGCACAAACGTGGCGGTTGCGGCTGCCATCACGGCGACCGTGACGGCGGCCTTCACCAGACTCGGGGACCTCTCGCACCGTCGGTGGCGGAGGGTGGAAGTCTGGCCTGGGCGAACGCGCATGAGAACCTCCGTGGACAGGAGCCCCGAACGTCCCGGCCCCACCTTGTTGCGCAACTTGCAAGCTCAACAGGGACGCCCATTTATATCAGCGTCGAGATCCGTGTCAAAGCGGGCATTTTGGCGTGACCTCCGAGGGGCCGGTCACTTGATGAGTGGGGTATCCGGCCGATCGCCATCACCGGCCGCTGTATCCTGGCCGGATGGTCCTCCTTGCTTCGGACGTCCGGTTACCACGCGACAGCGGTGGGGATGCCCTGCTGCGGCTGGCCGCCGATGCGGGCGCCGACGGAATTCACCTCGCGGCCGGCTGCGATCTCGAGCTGTTTCCGCGGCTGGCGACGGGCGCGCTGCAGGCGGGCGTCGGCGTGGCGGGCCTGACGTTGCCGGTCGCCGACCGTCCGCTGGCGGCGGGGCGGCGGCTGCCCCGCCTGGCCGCGCACGCCCGCGACGAACGCGAGGCGGCGATCGCGCTGGCGTTGCTGGGCATCGACGCGGCCGTCCCCGTCGGGGCGCGGTTCGCGGTGCTGGATTTCGGGGAGCTGGCGCTGGCGGTGCGGCCGGGCGAGGTGGCGCGCGCGTTTTCCCGCGCGGAGATGGACGAGGAAGAACCGGGCGGTCGGCTGCTCGCGGCGGCGGTGACGGAGCGGCGCGCGCGCGGCGCGGAGGTGGGCGATGCCTGCCGGTGGGCGCTCGAGCGGCTGGTACGGGCCGCGGAGCGATCGGGGTTGATGCTGGCGCTGCCGGTCGCGGCCACGCCCTGGCAGGCGCCGACGCCGCGTGAGGCGCGGCTGCTGATCGACGCGTTCGCGGGGGCGCCGCTGGGCCTGGTGTGGGATCCCGGGCGGCTGTCGGTGCTGGCCACGCTCGGTCTCGGCCTGTCCGACGAACGGCTGCGCGCGGTCGCGGGCGAGGCGGTACTGGCGCTGGAGAACGACGCGGTCGGGATCGAGGCCGGCTTCCTTCCGGGTCTCGGCGAGCGCGACGCGCGCATCGCCGCACTTGGACCGCCGGTGTCGGTGCCGCGCGTCGTCACCGGCCGGCTCGACTCGAGCGCCGGCGAGGTCACGGCGGCCGTCCAGTCGTCACGTCCCGCCTGAAAAATCAGGGAATTTCTGCTGGCCGGCGCGAACGCCGCTGCTACTTTTTCTAGCAGGAGCGCCGGCGCGGTTTGCTGAGCCTTCTTCGGTAGCCGCGTTGCGAAGTTGTTGTTGTCGCGCGACCACGAAGACGCCAGTGACCGTGCAGGCCGGCGGGCCCGGCTGCTGACGCCCGGGTTCAATCTGGCGCGGCACCTCGCGGCGTTCGGCAGCCTGGCGGTCACGGCGTCAGCAGTGGCGCTGTGGCTGGCGCGTCGGGCGCGCCTCGCGGATCTGTGGATCGTTCCCGCGTACCTGCTGGTAGCGAACGTGACCGAGTACCTGGTTCACCGCTTGCTTATGCATCGCCCCCTGTGGCCGCGCACGTTTTATCGAAACCACACGCTGGGGCATCACCGGGCTTTTCACCACGACTCGATGGAGATCGGCACGTGGCGAGAGCTGGATCTGGTGATGATGCCGTGGTTCACCTTGTTGCTGTTCTTCGTGGGGATGGCCCCGGTGGCCGCGATCGTCGCCCGGACGATCGGTCGCGGCGCCGCGGGGTTGTTACTGCTGACCGCTGTTGTTTCCTTCCTCGCCTACGAAGGCATGCACGCCCTCTATCATTTGCCGTCGCCGGTGCTGGCGCGGTTGCGCTTGCTCGACAACCGGGTGTTTCGTTTCCTCTACGACCATCACCGGCACCATCACCGACTGAAGCGCATGCGGTGGACCAACTTCAACATCTCCATGCCGCTCGCCGATCGCTGGTGCGGAACGATGGAGAGCGAGGCGGCCTGGTTCGCCGAACGCGAGCGGCGCGCGCAGCCGGACGCGTCCCAGGACCCGGCGGACGACGACAAGCACGCCGCCTGACCGGCTGATCGGCGACTTACGTTGCGGCGGGTGCCGACGCGAGGATCGCGGTCAGCTTCTTCGTGATGCCGGTCTTGATCAGATCCGCGAACGGCGTCATGAGAAAGCCGAGGTTCAGGTCGATGCGGACGCGCGACGGCTCCAGCATGACGCGCGCGTCGAGGCCCTTGCGCGAGACCGCCAGCTCGTTGTCGCTTTTCCAGGTGCAGGTCGCACCGTAATCGGTCGACAGCTTCCCGGTCGCATCGTCGATGCGCTTCTTCGCTTCGTCGGGCGCGAGCGTGTGAGGGATGTCGAGTTGGTACTTGGGCAAGGTCCTCGCGCCTCCGTTACTCTTTTTCTTCTGGCTTGGCCACGCCCGTGGGCGCGTTGCGATCAAAAGTGAATCGCGCCACCTCGAGCTGGTTCATCGCCAGCTTGATGATGGTTCCGTCGCCCTGCAAGAGCGGCTCCTTCTGGAACAGATGATAGGTGCGCATCCCGTCGCGCGCGGGCGGATCGCCGTGCGACTTCTTCCCCGGGATCCCCGACACCATCAGGATCTTCTCGCCCGGCTGAAGCATGAAGCCCGGATCGATCACCCCCAGCACCGATCCGCGCTTGCCCTTCTTCCCCGAGATCACCTGCAATCCGGCCGTGCTCACCGACGTGGCGCCGGCGTTCTCCAGCACGAACCACTCGCCGTTCAGCTGCTTCCTGTCGGCGGTGGCGTGCGCTTCGCGAAAGACGAGGGCCATGGCTCAGACCTCGAGGATCTCGGCTTCCTTCTTGCCGGTGATCTCGTCGACTTTGGTGACGGACTTGTCCGTCGTTTCCTGCACGGTCTTCAGGCCTTTGCGCTCGTCGTCCTCGGTGATGGCGGAGTCCTTCAGCGCTTCCTTCAGCATCTCGTTGGCGTCGCGGCGCGCGCCGCGCAGCGCGACCTTGCACTCCTCCGCCATCTTCTTGACCACCTTGACCAGCTCCTGGCGGCGTTCCTGGGTCAGGGCCGGCATCGGCAGGCGCACCAGTTCGCCGTCGGATTGCGGGTTCAGGCCCAGCTGCGCGGCCCGGATCGCCTTCTCGATCTCGGGGATCAGCGAGCGCTCCCAGGGCTTGACGGTGATCAACCGCGCGTCCGCGACCGCCAGCGAGGCGACCTGGTTCAGCGGGGTGGGCGTGCCGTAGTACTCGACGCGAACGCCGTCGAGGATCGAAAGGTTGGCGCGTCCCGTGCGCACCTTGCCCAGCTCGCGCCGGAACGCCTCGATCGCCTTGTCGATGTCACCCTGCAGGCTCTTGATGATGTCGTTCACCATGGTCACGTCCCTCCGACGACGATGTTCATCTAGATGGTTCGCGCGGCCGGCCCCAGGCGCGGGTCACGGCGCTCGTCCAGCACCAGCGTTCCGAGCGGTTCGCCCAGCACGACCCGGCGGATGTTGCCCGGCCTGGTCATGTTGAAGACGAGGATGGGAAGGTTGTTGTCGCGGCACAGCGAGATGGCGGTCGAATCCATCACACCCAGATTCTTGTTCAGAACATCCAGGTACGTCAGCCGCCGGTACATGCGCGCGTTCTTGAACTTGTGCGGGTCCTTGTCGTAAACGCCGTCGACCTTGGTCGCCTTCATGACGATCTCGGCGCCGATCTCCATCGCGCGCAGGCACGCCGCCGTGTCGGTGGTGAAGTACGGGTTGCCCGTCCCGGCTGCGAAGATCACCAGGCGGCCCTTCTCAAGATGCCGGATGGCGCGGCGGCGGATGTACGGCTCGCAGACGCGCTCCATCTCCAGCCCCGACAGCACGCGGGTGTGGCCGCCGCGCGACTCCAGCGCGTCCTGCAAGGCGAGTGAATTGATGACCGTCGCCAGCATGCCCATGTAATCGGCGTGGGCGCGTTCCATGCTCGATGAGCCGCCTCGGAAGATGTTGCCGCCGCCGATCACCAGCGCGACCTCGATGCCCAGAGCGTGCACGTCGATCACCTCGTCGGCGATCTGCGACAGCGTCCCCTGGTCGATGCCGAAGTTCTTCGACGTCCCCATCAGCGCCTCGCCGGAGAGCTTCAGCAGGATGCGGCGGTACTTCACGCCCGGCGCCAGCGGCAGCTTGCTGGCCACCGCGGCCGCGTCGCCGGCGCCGTTCGCGCGCCGGCCCTCTCCGTTGGTGCCCCCCTTGCGCTTGGCCACGGTCGCCCGTCCCCGCCGCGGCTAGGCCTGCCCCGCCTGCTTCTTGACCTCGGCCGCGAAGTCGTCGGCGCGCTTTTCCAGGCCCTCGCCGACCTCGTAGCGGACGAAGCGGCGCACGCGCACGTTCTCGCCGGTCTTGGCGACGAGATCGGTCAGCAGCGACCGGATGTCCTTCTTGCCCTCGGGATCCTTCACCCACAGCTGATCCAGCAGGCAGACTTCCTTGGCCCACTTCGCGATCTGGCCGTCGACGATCTTCGGGATGACGGCGTCGGGCTTGCCCGACTGCTTCGCCTGCTCGAGGCGGATCGCCTTCTCCTTCTCGAGGACCGGCGGCGGGATCTCCTCCTGCGTGACGTACGACGGGTTCATCGCCGCGACCTGCATGGCGATCTCCTTCGCGAACGTCACGAAGTCGGGATTGCGCGCGACGAAGTCGGTCTCGCAGTTCACCTCGACCAGCACGCCGATGCGGTTGCCGTGCTGGTAGTTGACGATCATCCCCTCGGAGGCGATGCGCGTCGCCTTCTTGGCGGCGGAGGCGATCCCCTTCTTGCGCAGGTACTCGATCGCCTTCTCCATGTCGCCGGCGGTTTCCGTCAGCGACTTCTTGCAGTCGGCCATGCCGGCGCCGGTGCGCTCGCGCAGGTCCTTGATCATCTGAGCCGTGATTTCAGCCATGTCTGTTCTCTGTCCTGTTCGCTCGGTAAGAAATGGTGGCGGGGTGCGGACGCGGAATTAACCGCGGCCCGCCTCGTCCTCGGGCGTCGCCGCCGCTTCGGGAGCCGGCAGGTCGCTGCGACGGCGCGACACCACCTCGACGCGGGGGCCCGCGCCGCCCGACGACACCTGGATGGTCTGCTGCTCCTCGCCGCCTTCCTCCTGGCGCGCCGCCCGCTGCTGGTTGGCGCGCTCTCGCGCGACCTTCTGGCCCAGCACGCAGGCGTCCGCGATCTTGCCCGCGAACAGCTTCAGCGAACGGATGGCGTCGTCGTTGCCCGGGATCGGGTAGTCGATCAGGTCGGGATCGCAGTTGGTGTCGACGATCGCGACGATCGGGATCTCCAGCTTGCGCGCCTCGGTCACCGCGATGTGTTCCTTGACGACGTCGACGATGAACACCGCGCCCGGCAGCTCGGTCATCTGCTTGATGCCGCCCAGCGCCTTCTCCAGCTTCTCCTGCTCGCGGGTGACGCCGAGGACCTCTTTCTTGGTCATGCGCTCGAACGTGCCGTCGGTCGACATCTTCTCGATCGCGTGGAGGCGGTCGATCGATCCCTTCACGCTGTGGAAGTTGGTCAGCGTGCCGCCCAGCCAGCGGTTGGTCACGAAGAACTGCCCGGCGCGATTCGCCTCGCCGCGCATCACCTCCTGCGCCTGCTTCTTCGTGCCGACGAACAGGACCGAGCGGCCCTGCGCGACGTTCTGAACCAGGAAGTTGTAGGCCCGCTTGAACGCGCGGACCGTCAACTGGAGGTTGATGATGTGGATCCCGTTGCGCGCCCCGAAGATGTAGCTCTTCATCTTCGGGTTCCAGCGCTTGGTCTGGTGCCCGAAGTGAACGCCCGCTTCCATCATCTCGCGGATGGTGATGGGGGCGTCGCCCGCGGCGGGCTGGACATCAGGGGACAGGGACGGAGTGGACGGGGTCGATTCGGTGCTGGTTTCCATGTGTTCCTTTGCGTTGTTGTCCTCCGCCCGCGTCGTCGGCGACCGAAACCCGCCACCACGGCGGGCACGCACGGTCGCCTCTGCGGGCGTGTGGTTTTTGTTGGGTGTTGCGGTGTTGAACGAAGCGGGGGGTTTCTACCACAAATCGGCGCTGTCGAGCTTCCAACCCCGCGAATTTCCGGTCACCCACCTACCCAGGATGCTTACGGTACAGGTGTTGCAGCCTTGCTTACTGATCCGTTTCGCGCGATAGAAGGAGCCCTCCATGTCCCCAACAGCAAAAACTGAGATCAAGCCGGCCAGCGGCAAGCT
>Ga0207675_100006046_pt1 | contig 11515 bp, 8 predicted proteins | sample KBSSwiS42_FD_184305 | JGI IMG/M metagenome (GOLD analysis project Ga0207675, IMG submission 184305) | Switchgrass rhizosphere microbial communities from Kellogg Biological Station, Michigan, USA - KBS Switchgrass S4-2 (SPAdes) (version 2) | ecosystem: Host-associated > Plants > Roots >...
CTCGCGGTCCCACGAAATGCCATGGTCTGCGAAAGCGGCGACGAAAGCCGCCGACGCCGCAACCACCGACACCTTCGGCTTGGTCCTGATCGCCGCCAGCACGATCTGAACCCCCGGCAGTGCCAGGACCTCGACGCCGGATGCGTCGAGGCAAAGCGGCCCGCCCGCAGCAAGCTTCGCTTTCAATTCATCCAGCAAAACCCGGCCTGCGGCCAAGTCCAAAACAGGCTGGAGCTTAATGGTTCGATCCTGCGTCATGGTTCAGCCATCCTGTGTCTTCGGTCGCCTGCAGATCAACGCGATACGGTTCTGCGGCCGGCTTCGGCCGCAGCGTCTGGACTGCCTGCACCATCACTGCAGGCCGAAAGAATCGAAGCCGCCATTTTGTCGAGCGGCACTTGATGCATCACAGCGCCGCGCTCGAACGCCGCGCGCGGCATGCCGTAGATCAGCGACGACTTTTCGTCCTGGCCGAGCGCCGCCGCGCCGGCCTGCCGCATCTCCAACAAGCCTTGCGCGCCATCCTTGCCCATGCCGGTGAGGATGGCTCCGACCGCCTTGCGGCCGACCACGCGAGCCGCGGACGCGAACAGCACATCGACGGAGGGCCTGTGCCCCGACACCGGCGGCCCGGCGTTCAGCCGGCACACGTAATGATTGAGCTTGCGGACGATCTCGAGATGATGCGAACCGGGGGCGATGTAGACATGGCCCTGCTGCACCACCTGTTCATCCGTCGCTTCGACGACTTTCATCGCGCACATGCTGTTGAGGCGGGCCGCGAACGAAGGCGTGAAACGTTCCGGCATGTGCTGTGTGATCAGGATCGGCGGGCAATCCTCTGGAAAGCCGAGCAACAGCTTCAGAAGCGCCTCGACCCCGCCGGTCGACGCACCGACAAAGATGATCTTGTCGGTCACGCCGATGGATTTCGGGGCGCTGACCGGGCGTTGTATCGGCGCGGTGTCCGGACGCGCATAGACGCGCGTGCGCGCCGCCTCTTTGATCTTGGTTTGAAGATCTCTTGCGAGGATCTCCATGCCCTTGTCGAGCTGCGACGTCGGCTTGGCGACAAAGTCGACGGCGCCGATTTCCAGCGCCTGGATGGTGACGTCCGCATTGGCTTGCGTCAGCGTCGAAACCATCACGACCGGAAGCGGATGCAGCTCCATGATCTTGCGCAGGAACGACAGGCCGTCCATCCGCGGCATCTCGACATCCAGCGTGAGCACATCCGGCGCGAGCGTCTGGATCTTGTCCCAGGCCACATAGGCGTCGGGCGCGACGCCGACGACGGTCAAGCCCGAGTCCCGTGAGAGCAGCTCCGACAGCAGCTGCCGCATCAGGGCAGAGTCGTCAACGATGAGTACCTTGATCTTCGCCATCTCTGGGATGCAACGCCTCAGCCGTGGGCTCAGAAGAGTGTGACGCCGCCGGTCACGGGGAAGTTCACACTCTCGTTGAGCTCGCGACGGTAGCTCAGCTCGCGCTCGGCTACCGCTCGCTCTTGCCCTCGAATCGTCCGCAGCAGAACCCTGCCCGTGTGCGTAAAGAAGTTGACTTGCAGAGGCCTCTCACCACCGAGCCGCTCCCCCAGGACCTCGATGCCCTCGCGGGCCAAGAACTCTTTGGCGAAGAGGGCATTGGCCTCGGCGATCTTGCGCCCCTGCTGCGAGTGCCGGAGCACGTGCGCCCCTCCAAAGACCTTGGCCTTCAGCCGATGGCGCTGTGCGCCCAGACCCAGCAGCTGGTTGATCAAGAGCTCCATCGAGTGAACTCCGTAACGAGAAGGCAAACCGGAGCTGTCCGTGCTGTCCGGCAGCATGAAGTGATTCATGCCACCGATGCCAGCGATCGGATCGAACAGGCAGCTCGCGACACACGATCCGAGCACCGTACTGACCAGGCTCGGGGCCCTACTGGCGTATACCTCCCCGCTCTGAATGCGTGCCCTGGCGACTCCGCCCTCGACGACCAATTCGCGCTCCAGCGCAGCCGCGCGCTCGGCTGCCCCGGAGGTCTTGGTGTGTGCCGGACGCAGGCTCTGCCGGCCGCTCTTGCTGTGTGCTGGACGCCGGCTCTGCCGGCCGCTGCTCGGGCCTGGCGGCAACGATCTGCGTGTAGAGCGCAGGCTTTTCTGCGCCGCCGGCTCGGGCTCGAGCCGGTAGATGGTGTTGCCCGCAGAACTGAACAGGTGCGATAGCCAGCTCAAGTTCTCGGAGTGCCCGGCTACGAAATAGCCTTCCGGCTGGAGATAGCGTGTGAAATGTTCGTACAGTCGCTGCTGCGTCGGTCGATTGAAATAGATGGTCACGTTCCGGCAGAAGATCACGTCAAAGCGCGAGCGGATCGGCCACGTCTCTCGTATCAAGTTGATGTGCCGGAATTTCACCAGATCGCGCAGCGTGCGCGAGACACGATACTCTCCGTCGCTACCGTAGCTCTCGAGCCAGGCGCGGCGCATCTGGCGCGGCACCGGGGCGATGGCGTTCTCCGAGTAGACAGCCGCTGCTGCCCGGGCCAACACCTCCGTATCGATGTCGCTCGCCAGAATCTTGATGTCCCAGTCCGCGAGCCCTGGCAAACAATCAGCCAGCAGCATGGCGATCGAGTATGGCTCTTCTCCACTGGAGCAACCCGCGCTCCAGATGCGAATCTTGCGCGGTTCGCCCCGGGCGGCGCGAGCCAGCAGCGCCGGCACGATGCTCGCGCGCAGAAAGTCGAAGTGGTGCGGTTCGCGAAAGAACTCCGTCTTGTTCGTGGTCACGCAATTGATCAGCTGGCGGAGCTCCTCCCCGTCCGGATCTTCGCTACGCAGGTAGTCGTAGTACTCGGAGAACGTTTCGAGCTCGTGGTGGCGGAGCCTTCTGCCCAGGCGTGAACACAAGAGCTGCCGCTTTTGAGCAGACAGCGAGATGCCACAGGTCTCGCGGATCAGCCGGCGAAACAACTCGAACTCGTCATCCCGAATGCTGATGCCGTCCGCAGGTTGCCGCGCTGTCCGCCGGTTCACGACGGCAGAAGCCGGTGAATCGCCGGCCAAAGACACGCCGACCCGTGTGCGCGAGCTGCTCAGAATTCCTCGAGCTGCGACGCCCCGTTCGACTCAGGCGATGCGTGGGAAACGCCCGCCTCCGGAAGGTCCTCGAGCCGCTGCAGCGTCGGCTGGGGGCTCCGCCGCACGGCCGCCCCCAGCAGGGCCTTGCGCCGCGCCTTGCTCTTGGCTGCGGGCTTGCTCGAGCCAGGACGCTGCTCAGCGCCTGTACGGAATTTGGCGACCAACGCTTGCAGCTCGGTCGCTTGATGCGAGAGGGATTCAGCGGTCGAGGATAGCTCTTCGGTCTGGGCGGCGTTCGACTGCGTGACCTGGTCGAGCTGGGAGACGGCTTTGTTGACCTGATCCAGACCCGTATTTTGCTCGCGCGTGGCGGCCGCGATTTCTGCAACGATATCGGTCACCCGTTTGACCGAGCCCACGATCTCGTCGAGCGTCGTCCCCGACTGGTTCACGTGTTCCGAACCCATCTCGACCTTGCGCAGAGAGTCCCCTATCAGGCCCTTGATTTCCTTGGAAGCAGCGGCGCTCCGCTGGGCCAGATTGCGAACTTCGGTGGCGACGACCGCGAAGCCACGGCCCTGCTCGCCTGCTCGGGCCGCTTCGACGGCGGCGTTGAGCGCGAGCAGATTCGTCTGAAACGCAATTTCGTCGATGGTCGTGATGATGTCGGCAATCTTCTTCGAGGATTGAGTGATCTCGCTCATGGCGTCCACCGCGGAGCGTACGATGCGCCCGCCCTTTTCAGCCACGTCGCGAGAACCCCCAGCCAGGCGGCTTGCTTGCTGCGCGTTCTCACCGGTCTGTCTCACCGTAGACGTGATTTGCTCCAGGCTAGCGGCCGTTTGCTCCAGGCTCGCGGCCTGTTCTTGGGCGCCGCTCGAGATCTCATCTGCCGCCGCCGACAGCTCCCCGGAGGCAGAAGCGACGGAGTCCGCTACGGCACGTACGCCATTCAGTGCGTCGCGCACGCTGGCCACGGCGGCATTCAGGGCCGAGGCGAGTGCGCCCACTTCATCTTTGGATTGGACAACCAGCTCTCGCGTGAAGTCGCCGGCTGCTACTTCCCGGAGCACGAGCACGGCCTGCCCCAAGGGCTTGGCAATGACTCGACCCACGAAGATGCCGCAGCCGAGAGCGAATAGAATGCCGGCGCCGATCAGCCATAACATACGCGTGCGCAGCTCGGAGCAGACCAGCTCACTATCGTCGAAAGCTTTCTGAGCCAGGTTGAGCTTGAAGCGCTTGATCGACTCCAGGTTCTTGCTGATGGTGGTCGCGAACCCGAGCTGACGAGCGAACGCCGCACGCATGCCCTCGCTGTCTTTCGCCATCGCGGCATGCACCACCTGGCGAACGTCGGCGATGAGCGGCGCATAGGCCTGTCTGATTTCCGCCATTTTTGCCAGGCCATCGGCCAACACGAGGGTCTTTGCCGCCACCTCCAGGTACTCGCGAAAGCGAGCGTCGTGTTCTTCGATGCTGCGCAGCTCGCGCTCTTGCTCTTCGACGCTGGTCGCGAGCATCGCGTCTCGCACGTCGCGTGCCATGCCCAGGCGCTCGATCTCGGCGTCCGTGACCGCGCTCAGGCCGGTCATGTCGCGCTGGTAGACGGTATCGAGTAAGCCCTTGATGGTGTTCATGCCCGAGATGCCGAAGTAGCCCACCCCGCCCATCACCAGAGAGAGCACGAGAAAGCTGACGAGCAGCTTCGTCATCGTCTTGAGGTCATAAAACCAGTTCATGCTGCAAAGCTCCTGTCCTGGGGCGATCCCCCCGCCTCGGCAGGAGCCGGCGGGCCTGCTTCTGTCTTGATATTCACGCCTGCCACGACCTTCTCGATGGCCAGGATGATGATGAACTTGTCTCCTGAGCGAGCCATCCCCTCGATCAAGGACATGTCGATGCGGTTGCCGAATTCAGGTGCCAGCTCGATGTCGCTGAGCTTCAGATTCACGACGTCAGACACTGCATCGACGAGCACACCCACCGCTCGGGGGCCCACGGTCATGACGATGATGACACTGAACTTGTCATACACCCTGGGCTCCATGCCGAACGTCTCGCGCAACCCGATCACCGGCACCACGGTACCCCGCAAGTTCATCACACCCTTGATGGACGCCGGTGCATTGGGGATCGGCGTGATGGCCGTCTGACCCTTGATCTCCTGCACCCGCAGGATGTCGACGCCGTATTCCTCCGTCCCCACGCTGAACGTCAGATACTGCGTCTCCCGAACCACCTGGGTTGAACCAGCCCCTAGTGCTGCGCGCTGCTCCATACTGAGCTTCTTTCTGCGGAGGGCGACGGCACGTGCCCCTCTGCCCTCGGAATCGGCCGGTTCGGGAGCGGCGCAGGACGTGTGGCGTTCAGAGCCCTCCGCCCGAGCCCCTCTGCATCCAGAATCAAGGCCACCTTGCCGTCACCGAGGATGGTTGCGCCCATCACGCCCTCGACCTTGCGATAGTGTGCCTCCAGGCTCTTGACCACGACCTGCCCCTGGCCCAGGAGCTCGTCCACGAGCAGGCCAATCTTCGTCGCCCCGGTCTCGACGATCACCACCAGAGCCAGGCGGGGGTCGGTCGCCTCCGGTACGATCCCCAGGACCTCGTACAGCCTGACCAGTGGGATCGCCTCGTTCCGGACCAGGACGATTTCCCCGCGCCCCAGGACCGACCGCAACTGCTCGTGAGTCGGGCGAAAGGACTCCACAATCGACAAGAGTGGCAGCACGAACACCTGATCGCCGACCCGCAGCGAGAGCCCTTCGAGGATGGCCAGCGTCAACGGCAGCCGAATGCGCAAGCGGGTGCCCTTGCCCTGCTGGCTGGTGAGCGCGATCGAGCCGTTGAGCGCGTCGATGTTGCGCCGCACCACATCCATCCCCACGCCGCGCCCCGAGAGGTCGGTGACGCTGCTGGCGGTGGAGAAGCCCGGCTCGAAAATCAGCGCATGGATCTGCTCTTCAGACAGCTTGTCACCCGGGCGAACCAGGCCGACGGCGGTGGCCTTCTGATGAATGCGTTCGGCATTCAAGCCACGGCCGTCGTCGCGGACGTCCACGATGACGCTGCCGCCTTGGTGATAGGCGGACAGTTGAATGGTACCGATCTCGGACTTGCCCGCCGCGATCCGCTCCTCGGGTGTCTCCAGCCCGTGGTCGATTGCGTTGCGGATCAGGTGCGTGAGAGGATCGGCGAGCTGTTCGATGACGCCCTTGTCAATCTCCGTCTCTCCACCCTCGAGCTCCAGCTGAATCCTCTTGTTGCACTGTAGTGCCAGGTCGCGCGCAAGCCGCGGAAAGCGGTTGAACACCGATCCCATCGGCACCATGCGTACGGACATGACGAGGTCTTGCAACTCACGCGTGTTGCGCTCCATCTCCACGGCTGCCTCTTCCAGGCGAGCAATCGAAGCGCCCGACGGGTCGCGCAAACTCTGCGTGATCATGGATTGGGCGATCACGAGCTCACCGACCAGGTTCACCAGGCGGTCGAGCTTGTCGGTCGAGACCCGCAACGTCGATGGCGGCACAGCTGGGCCCCGGGGCGCGCTCGCCGCTTCGACGCGCGGCGCGCCGATTTCCTCGATTTCGATCTGGCTCGCGTCCTCGACGAACGCGAACACATCAGCTACTTCCAGGGCAGATTTGTCGGTTCTCAACCGCAACGACCAGCGCAAGTAGCAACGTTCGGGGTCGAGCTCCCTGAGCTCGGGGAGCCCCGACTCCTCGAGAACGAGCTGCGAAGCGTCGCCGAGCGCGCACAGGTTCCTGAGCAGGAGCACCGGGTCCATGCCCTGCATGAAAATCTCGGCATGCGGCACGAACGAGATACGATACTCGCACAGAGCAGCTGGCTTCGGCGCGCGACTCACTCGGGCCGGCACGGCGACCGCGCTGACCGGGCCGTGAACCGCAGCGCGCAACTCGGCAAGCACGGCCTCGCTACCCGGGCCGGTGGCGGTACCGGCGCGCGCAGCAACCAACAGCTCCTGCAGCACGTCTGTCGAGCGAAACAACAGATCGGCGAGCGTCTCGTCGAGCTGCATCGTCCCGTCGCGCAGCGGATCGAGCAGGCTCTCGAGCGCATGCGTGAAGCACGTCACGTCGTTGAGCCCAAAGGTTCCGCTGCCGCCCTTGATGGAATGTGCGCCGCGAAAGATGCGGTTCAAGAGCTCGCGGTCGCCCTGGTTTTCCTCCAGTTCCAGGAGCGCCGCTTCGATGTCTGCAACGTGCTCGAGCGCTTCATCGAAGAAGGTGGAGCGAAAGATGCTGAGATCGATTTCGGCGACGGGCATGGGGTCAAGGCAGCACTTTGGCGAGGACCTTCAAGACTTGCTCTGGATTGAAAGGCTTGACGAGCCAGCCGGTGGCACCCGCCGCCTTGCCCGCTTGCACCATCGCGCTGGACGCCTCTGTCGTCAGAACCAGAACGGGCGTGAACTTGTAGGGAGGTCTCGTGCGCAGCTGGCGGATGAACTCGAGCCCGTCCATTGCCGGCATGTTCAGGTCGGTGATGATGACTTCCACTCTTTGCCCCGAGAGCTTGTCCAGGCCCTCCTGACCGTTGCTGGCCTGGAGCACGGTGAAGCCGGCGCTGGTCAGAGTGTGCGCCACCATCAGCCTCATCGAGGCCGAGTCATCGATTATCAGTGCGGTCTTGGCCATTTGTCCTCGCGCTCCGGAGCCCGACTAAATTTGCCGTGCTCAGCTTCACACCTGCGCCAGCTCACGCACGCCCGCCAGCTCGAGGTAGGCGGCGACGTTGGCGGGCACGTTGGCAACCCGCAACACCTGGGCTTTTGCGCGCAGGGCGTTGCGCAAGGCCAATACGATCTGCAGCGCCGATGCGTCCATGCGCTCGAGCGCCGAGCAATCGAGTGTGGTGCACAGGCCGCTTTCCACGCAGTGCAGCGCAGCCTCGGCGAAGCGTTGCGCAAGGAACACGTCCAGCGTACCGCGCAGCTCGATCGCAACCGAATCAGGCGCCTCGATGACACGGATGTCTGAATCTGCGGATCCCCCCATCCCGCCGGAACGCACGTCTGCAGGAATAGTTTAGTGCCGGGGGGTGAAACGGGCAGCGCCGCGTTTCACCCCAGCTCTGGCTCGCACGCCGTCGAGCGCAGTGCCGTTACGGGGCAGGTCTCGGGATAAAATCCCGCGCGCCCCAGCCCGCGACAGATCCTGCAGAGCGCAGCTCAGACCCGCAACGGCATCGGGAGCTTCGTCTCGCGATTGGGCATGGGCGCGGCCTCGGGCGGCGTGAGGCCCTTGACCAGATCGGCGATCTTGACGGCCTGCCCGCTGCCGAAGCAGCGGTTTGCTGCGGCGCCGATCAGGATCGAGTACAGGCCGCTGCGCTCGTCCGCGGCGCGCTTGTACTTGTCGGGCTCGGCCGTGCCGAAGACTTCTGCGAGCATCACGGCGTCTCCACCGCCGTGCGCGCCGGCGCCCGTCCAGGGCTCGATCTCTTCGGGCTTGGCGCGCAGCGGGATGATGCGCGTGCGCACCGCGTCTTGCTCGACGCCGGCAGGCAAGGTGGCGCCCGCAGCAAACGACTGTTCGACGATCTGATGCTCGAGCCGCCCTTTGCTGCCATTGAACGCGATCTGGTAGCCCTCCCAGGCGTTGCAGGCGTTCAATGAATAGCTGAGCGTGGCGCCGCTGCGGTAGCGCACGATCACGTTCATGTTGTCCTCGATGTCGATGTCGGGACGGAACACGCAGCGGTCGCGGAAATAGCCGTCGTGCTTCTCGTTGTCGAGATACAGCTCCTTGAACGCGGGATCGGCGGCCAGGTCCAGATAGAACGTGCACGCGGCACGCTCCGGGCAGCCGTGGCAGCGCTCGTGGTGGCTGGCGAGCCCCATGCGCTTGGCCATGGCGGGTGTGTAGAACTCGCGCTTGCCGTACGCCAGCACCGTCTCGGGCTCGCTGCCGAGCCACCAGTTGACCAGATCGAAGTGATGGGTGGCCTTGTGCACCATCAGCCCGCCGGACATCGCCTTGTGGCTGTGCCAGCGCCGGAAGTAGTCGGCGCCATGCACGGTGTTGAGCAGCCAGTGAAAGTCCACCGAGAGCACGTCCCCGATGGCATTGCTCATCAGCAGCTCCTTCACCTGTGTGCGCGGCGGCGAGTAGCGGTAGTTGAACAGCACGCGCACGTGCCGCCCGCTGCGCTTGCAGGCGTCCAGGATGCGCTGCGCCTTCTCGGGCGTCGTGGTGAGCGGCTTCTCCGTGATGGCATCGCAACCGGCGTCGAGCGCGCGCACGATGTACTCGTCGTGCGTGGCGTCGGGCGTGGTCACGATCACGCCGTCGGGCTTGAGCTCGGCCAGCATCTTGCCGAAATCGGCGGCCAGGTAGCGCTGCGCAGTCGTGCCCGCGGCCGCGGCGATCTTGGCGGCGAGATCGAGCCTGCCGGGATTGGTGTCACAGACGGCGACGAGCTCGTTGCCTTCCCGGAACGTCTGGGTGAGGGCCGTCAGGTACATGCGCGAGCGCGAGCCCACGCCGACGATCACGAAGCGCCGGCGCCGGCCCGCCGCGTAGCCCAGACCGGCAACCCCGAGCGCGACGCCGCCCGCCGATTGCAATAGCCCCCGCCGATCAATGGTATGGTCCGATCCGCCGCTCATATGTTTCCTCGCTCCGTCAGTGCGCTGGCCTGCCTCGCGCTCTGCCTCTGCCTGTTGCTAGCCGCCGTGTCCGAACCCGCGAGCCCCGAGCTCCCCCCCGCTGGACTGCCGAGCACTGGGCTGCCGAGCACTGGGCTGCCGAGCACAGTGCCGCGGAAGACGGAGCCGCCGCGCATCGACCGCCGGGCGCTGGTCGCGCGGCACTGCCCGACGCTGACTCGCATCGACCCCACGGCTCCGCTCATGGTCGGCAATGGCAACATCGCGCTCACAGCCGATATCACCGGCCTCGCCACCTTCCAAGATCGTTATTCCCCGCTCGCGCCCTTGCTGATCCAGGCGCAATGGGCGTGGCACAGCTTCCCCAACCCGCAAAAATACGCCTACGCCGACAGCCTCGTAGCGCTCGATGTGCGAGGAAAAACGCAGCATTTCCCCTGGTTGCGGGCTGGCTCCGAAACGGCGCGGCCGCTCATCGCCTGGCTGCGCGAAAATCCACACCGCTTCTCACTCGGCCGCCTGGCGCTGCATCTCGTTTCCGCCCGGGGAAAACCCACCGAGCTCGGCGACCTGTCAGCGACGCAGCAGACCCTCGATCTGTGGACGGGCAGGCTGAGCAGCAAGTTCGTGTTCGACGGCAAGCAGGTGGAGGTCGAAACGAGCGTGCACCCCGCGCTCGATCTGATCCTGGTGAGGCTCCGCTCGGCGCTGCTCGCCGACGGCCGACTCGCCGTCGATCTCCGCTTCCCCGGCGTCGCGCGCAACCTCAATCCCGATCCAGCCGACTGGAGCCAGCCCGAAGCACACCGCACCCGGGAAGTCGCGCGCGACGCGCGTGGCGTCACGCTGGAGCGCCGGCTCGACGCCACGCGCTACTGGGTGAAGACCAGCGCAGATCACGACGTCGAGATCACTCGCACGGGTCCCCACGCCTATCGCTTCGGCGCTCGTGGCCGAGCCGCAGCAGACGGCAGCGGCGACACGCTCACGCTGCTCGTGCTCTTCTCGCAGACAGCGCAGCGAGGCGCCCTGCCGGGCGCCGAGGTGGCACGCGAGGCCGTAGCTCGGCACTGGCAGAGCTACTGGAGCGCTGGCGCCGTCGTCGATTTCTCGGCTAGCAGCGATCCGCGCGCGGGCGAGCTCGAGCGACGCGTGCTGCTGTCGCAGTATCTGATGGCGATCAACGCCGCGGGCAGCCTCCCGCCGCAGGAGGAAGGCCTGTTCTCCAATAGCTGGAACGGCAAGTTCCACGTCGAGATGCATCTCTGGCACGCGGCCCAGTTCGCGACCTGGGGTCACCCCGAGCTCCTGGAGCGCAGCATGTCCTGGTACCGCAGCCACTTGCCGGAAGCGCGCGCACGCGCCCGCTCCCAGGGCGCCCGCGGCGCCTGGTGGCCGAAGATGGTCGGCCCCGAGGGCCGCGAGAGCCCGAGCACCATCAATCCCTTCATCATGTGGCAGCAGCCGAGCCCGATCTATCTGGCCGAGCTCCTGTATCGAGCAGCGCCGACGAGGGCCACGCTCGAGCGCCATCGCGAGCTCGTCTTCGAGACGGCAGAGCTCCTGGCGACGTTCCCGCATTTCGACCAGGAGCAAAAGAGCTATGCGCTCGGGCCGCCGATCATTCCCGCGCAAGAGGTCTACCCGCCGCTCAGCACAACCAATCCGACCTTCGAGCTCGAATACTTCCGCTTCGGACTGGCCACCGCACAACTCTGGCGCGAGCGCCTCGGTCGCTCGCGCAACGCCAGCTGGGAGCGTGTGCTCACGCGGCTCGCCCCGCTACCGCAGCGAGACGGCCTGTACGTCGCCACC